>ERZ836877.161-NODE-161-length-116081-cov-9.489761_pt1 | contig 116081 bp, 102 predicted proteins | sample MGYA00519469_ERZ836877 | MGnify/ENA primary metagenome ERZ836877 (study PRJEB31850, sample SAMEA3708809) | human gut metagenome | biome: human gut; feature: human-associated habitat; material: faeces | place: China | collected 2014 ...
TATTAACAACTGAATCGTACAAAATGTGTACTGAATGCGAAAATTCCCTCAAATCGCCCCAAATCCACGCAAATACTAAATCAGTTAACCACCTGACTAACAGCTAAAATAAAATTCTGCAAATACTCAATAAACACTTTCTGACTTTTCCTACGTTTTCTAACACAAGTAAAAGCAAACGCTTCTTGTTAATTCGTATGTCTTTGCCAATCGGTGTATTGACTGCGCAAGATTACTAATTTATTTTTATATAGTCATTATGTTGTTGACATATTTTCTGATATAATGACGCGAAAAAAATGAAAAAAATGAACGTTAAAAGTCCACTAAAAGAAGTAGCCGGAGGCTTTTCGTTCATTTCTGAATACGGGAGGTGCAAACAACTTCGCGGTTTCCGACTGATGCCATTCTCTGAAAAATTCAGGGTTCAGCCGGATATAGTTCACAATATCCGCGAGCCTCCGCGAATTGAATGACCTCTACCGCAGGTAGCAGGACTCCTAAGGGTAGCTTCAGAAGTTAGGATCTTCATAAATGAAAACGGGTTATGGGGTTATGAGGTTATTTTGGTAATTTTGCGTTATGAATCACTATTCGTTTGAAAAGCTACTTGCTTATCAATCAGCGAAATGTTGGTTTTATAGGTTTGTGGATTGTTGAAGAGATTTCCGAAACATGAAAATTATGCATTGTGTGACCAGTTATGCGGAGCGATAGTATCTGTCCCATCGAACCTCGCAGAAGGAAGTGGCCGAGTTTCCATAAAGGAAAAATTTCACTTTATAGAAATAACATATGGCTCATTAATGGAATCCTTCTGTCAACTTGATATAGTAAGAGAGTGTATCCTTAACGATGGTAGGCACCATGCGTATTCTTTTAAAACGGAAGCTGAGTTTACAATGAACGCTGCGCGGGCCTCGAAGCCCGGAAGAGTCTTGACGGAGTTGAAATTGATGGATAGTTGCCCATCGAGCTGAAGATTGAGGTCGGAAATAGGAAAGTCCATAACATATGATTGTTTTTAATAAAGTTATGGGCTGTATAAGTTCGGCGGAAAGATGCTGATTAACGTGATAATTCTTCAATGACCGCTACCGCTTCTGCTTGATTTTCTTCTGACGCTCCGACTTTTGCGAATCTTACAATACCTTCCTTGTCTACAACAATAGTAAGGGGAAAGCCTTCTTGTCTAACAAGAGCAACTAAATCAGATGCTTCTTGAAGATGAGTCCATGTAAAATTATGTTGTTGAACGATAGGCAATATTTCTTCTTTATTGTGACGAGAGGCGGAAAGGAAAACGACATCAGGGAATCTGTCCTTCCATTCAGAAAGAATTGGCATTTCCCGTCTACAAGGTCTACATTCGGATTGCCATAAATTTATCACGAATACTTTGCCTTTAAGAATGTCATTATTCCACGTATTACCGTTAATGTCGGAATAATCAAATTCTATCAATGGTTCCCCTACTTTAACACCGATACCCTCATATCCGGCCATAGTTTGAGGTTTACGACCTTTGTAGTCTCGTAGTAATTTTTCTGCATACTTAACGCGCTTTGCCGGAATAGCCTTAGTTTTAATGGATTCTTCTAAAACAAATCCTTCAGGCGGATATACACCTATAACCCTCGCACCGTCAGGGTCTTCAAGAATGATCATTGTGGAATTTCCCGGAATAAGTGATTGGGCGGGTGTCGCCTTATCAAAGAAGAAGCCATCTACGATTGCAGCGGCATTTACAAGCGTGTCATCAGGTATTTGAGCATATATTGCCGCACAACCTATTATTGCTAAAATTGAAATCAAGAATCTCATGTTCGAGAGTGTTTATTTGAGTGTAAGTGTTTATTTGAGTGTAAATGTAGATAAAAATTGTCAGATTTTTACATCGGTAGTATAAAAATCCTTGATTACTGTTCCCTCCGATGTGCTCTAAGTCACAATATTACTATCATTGGAGGTCTAAATCCATGAATATTAACCTGACAGTTGCGGGCTTAATGACCACAAAGATTGCATTTATTTTTATATTACTTTAGAGAATGTTTGGATTTAACTTCCATTCACGCGAAGAGGATTTTTTGAGATGTTTGCGCAAGTTGAGGAGGGCGCGGTGCGGCCACCGTAACTGACGAAATCTTGGCGGAAAACCATTAAGAGATAGCAGAATCAAGCTTAGTTGGATTATGCCGAACGTGTGGGTTTACCTGAAAGGAAACAGCAAAAAAGACCTTCGGGGGGATAGAAAGAATTTCCTGATATTCTCTCAATTATTAATTCGTGTTAAATTCAGACAGGCTTAAGATAAAGTTTTTCTTGGCGAAGTTTCGACGGTTGACGGTCGAAACCTGCATACGACTAATTTTTGAGGTCTTGGCGACATATGTTTGGCCGGAAATAGTTAATTTTGTAGATTGTTGGCAGTCGGTCGGTTTTGCCGGTCGTTTGCGGTTATCATGAAACAAATTTACACACCATATGACTTCTAAAGAGATACGCGAGTCTTTCAAAGACTTTTTCCGTAGCAAGGACCATCGCATCGTGCCTTCGGCTCCGATGGTTATCAAGGATGACCCGACGTTGATGTTTACCAATGCCGGCATGAACCAGTTCAAGGATATAATCTTAGGTAACCACCCGGCCCAGTACAAGCGTGTGGCCGACTCGCAGAAATGTCTGCGCGTTTCCGGCAAACACAATGATCTGGAGGAAGTAGGCCGCGACACATACCACCATACAATGTTCGAGATGCTCGGTAACTGGTCTTTCGGAGATTATTTCAAGCATGAAGCCATAGACTGGGCATGGGAATTCCTCGTGGATGTGCTCAAGCTCGACCCATCGCGACTCTATGCTACCGTTTTCGAAGGATATGCGCCTGAAGGGCTGGGTCGTGACGACGAGGCCGCCGGATATTGGGAAAAACATCTTCCGGCCGACCATATCATAAACGGCAACAGAAAAGATAACTTCTGGGAAATGGGTGAGACCGGTCCATGCGGTCCCTGCAGCGAAATCCATATCGACCTCCGTTCTGACGAGGAGCGAGGGAAAGTATCAGGCGCTTCGCTCGTGAACCATGACCATCCGCAGGTCATCGAGATATGGAATCTTGTGTTCATGCAGTACAACCGCAAAGCCGACGGCTCGCTTGAACCGCTTCCGGCCAAGGTCATAGACACCGGCATGGGTTTCGAACGTCTCTGTATGGCCATGCAGGGCAAGCAGTCGAATTATGATACTGATGTATTCACTCCCCTCCTCGACGAGATAAGCCGGCTTTCGGGTAAGAAATATGGCGTTGACGATAACACCGATATAGCCATGCGTGTCGTCGCCGACCATGTGCGTACAATCGCATTCTCCATCGCCGACTCGCAGCTCCCCTCCAATGCCAAGGCCGGATATGTGATACGCCGCATATTGCGTCGCGCGGTCCGTTATGCCTACACTTTCCTTGATGCCAAGACTCCGTTCCTCTATCAGCTCGTCGACACCCTTACCGACCAGATGGGCGAAGCTTATCCGGAACTCAAGGCCCAGCGCGACCTGATAAAGAAGGTCATCAAGGAGGAGGAAGAAGCATTCCTGCGCACACTCGACAAAGGTATAGGTCTGCTTGATTCTATCGTCGGGAAAGCCCGCGAGGAAGGCAAGACAGAGATTGACGGTGTCTCGGCCTTTACTCTGTATGACACATACGGATTTCCGCTCGATCTTACCGAGCTTATCCTTCGTGAGCAGGGTATGACGCTCGATGAGAAAGGATTCCAGGAAGAGATGCAGAAACAGAAACAGCGTGCCCGCAACGCCGCCGCTGTAGAGACCGGCGACTGGGTTACCGTAAACGAAGGCGAACAGCAGTTCGTAGGTTATGATTTCCTGTCGACTCCCACCCGTATACTCCGTTACCGTAAAGTGAAACAGAAAGGGAAAGAGTTCTATCAGATCATGCTCTCCAAGACTCCGTTCTATGCGGAAATGGGTGGTCAGGTAGGCGATACCGGTACCCTTACCTCGCCCGACGGCAGCGTTACCGAAATATTCGCTACCAAACGTGAAAACAACGCCGGAGTGCATCTGTCGCTCACTCTCCCTGCCGATCCGGCAGCCGAGTTTGTGGCTGCTGTCAACGAAGAGGGACGGCGCAAAATCTCGGCCAATCACTCGGCCACACACCTCATACATGAAGCCCTTCGCGAAGTTCTCGGTAACCATGTAGAGCAGAAAGGTTCTTTCGTTTCGCCTGAATCTCTGCGTTTTGACTTCTCGCACTTCCAGAAGGTTACCCCTGAAGAAATCAGGAAAGTGGAGCATCTTGTGAACGAACGCATACGTCGCGCGATTCCTCTCGACGAGCATCGGGAAGTGCCCATTGCCAAAGCCAAGGCTATGGGAGCCATGGCCCTTTTCGGCGAGAAGTATGGCGACAAGGTACGTGTGGTACGTTTCGGTGAATCCGTGGAACTGTGTGGCGGTACCCATGTCGCCAATACCGGCAATATCGGTATGGTGCGCATAATGGGCGAAAGTTCGGTAGCTGCCGGAATACGACGTATAGAAGCCGTAACAGGTGAAGGAGTGGAGACCATTCTGGACCGTTATCAGGATATGGTTACCGACCTTGCCCGTCTGTTGGGACAGAGCGATCTTAAGGCCGCGGTGGTGAAGGCGATAAAGGAAAACGGCGAACTGCACTCGCAGATTGAGCGATACCGTGCCGAGGGTGTGGCCCAGCTCGCCCGTCAGCGTCTGGCGGAGGCGACGATAGTCAATGGTGTGAAGCTGGTTACATTGCGTGGTTTCAATGTGCCGCCTACAATGAAAGACCTTGCATTCGCCATCCGCAAGGAATCGCCTGCGGCTACCGTATTCCTTGGCGCCACGGAATCGCCTGACCACAAGCCCCTGCTCACCGTATACATATCTGACGATCTCGTAGCGCAGGGAATGAACGCCGGTCAGATAGTGAGGGAAGCTGCCAAGTTGATAAAAGGTGGCGGCGGTGGTCAGCCGTTTTTCGCTCAGGCAGGCGGTAAGGATGCCGACGGTCTTGCCGGAGCTTTCGACAAAATGATTGAGATCCTGCATCTTGATGAGCCGAATGCTTGACCACGGTTTCCATCTGGGACGACAGCTACTGCTGTTGCTGGGCTTTTTCCTTGTAGGTATATTCATAGCTACGGCAATAGGCTCGCTTTCTGCTTCTTTCCTTGGGGCCGGAAGTCGCGATACGCTGTTGGTGCAATCTGTGGCCCAGAACCTGTTCGCATTTATGATTCCGGCATGGGGATGCATGCGTATGGAAAGCACGCATGCTTTCTCCATGCTCGGACTTGACCGCGGCTATACCCTTAAAGCTTTGTCCGGCCTTTTCGCGGCCTGGGTTATCGGTGTGGCGGCACTTAACCAGATCATATACTGGAACGCGGAGATGCATCTCCCTGACTTTCTTGGCGGACTTGAAGAATCATGGCGCAAGATGGAGGAGATAAACACCACGTTTACAGACACGCTTACCGGCGATGCCTCCTGGTGGGGACTTCTGTCAGGGATTCTGGTTGTGGGTATCATTACCGGCCTCGCCGAAGAAATGTTTTTCAGAGGCGGACTTCAGGGTACGTTGATTCAAAATTCCGTGCCTCCCCACGCGGCGATATGGATAACGGCTATTGTTTTCAGCCTGATGCATTTTCAGATGTTCGGGTTCGTTCCACGTCTGCTTCTCGGGGCATGGTTCGGATACCTTTATTGGTGGAGCGGATCGCTGTGGCTATCCGCAACCGCCCACGCTTTCAACAATTCGCTCGTAGTGCTGTTCACATGGCTTGAAAAACGCGGGGCCGCGTCCGGCGCGATAGATATGGCGGGTGTGGATGAGAGCGGATTCCCATATCTGGCCGTCGGCAGCGCTTTACTGTTCGCCATATTCCTTATATATTGCCGGAACTGGTTTTCCCCGAAACAAACTATTTCAAATGGCCAAGACGACTGCTCTCACTCATAGAGAGATCATAGCCGACATACGGAAAGGTAATTTCGCCCCCATATATCTGCTTATGGGTGAAGAACCCTATTACCTTGACCTTATAGCGTCATGGCTTGAGAAAAGTGTGGTGGCTGAAGAAGACCAGGATTTCAATCTTGAGGTTTTCTACGGTGCCGATAGCGATGTGGAAAGTGTGGCGGCCGCCGCACAGCAGTATCCGGTAATGGCGCCCCGCCGCCTGGTTATGCTCAAGGAAGCCCAGGCCATGCAGCAATATGCAACGCAGCTTGGCAAACTGGAGGGGTATGCCACCCATGCCTCGCCGACTACAGTCCTTGTGATTGTATGCAAAGGAAAGGAACTTCCGGCAACTTCCAAACTTGTCAAGGCGATAAAGGCTTCGGATGGCGTAGTTTTTTCAAGTCCGAAAATTAAGGAATACAAAATGAGTGTTCCTATTGCCGATTATTGCAACGAGAAAAAGATAGGCATCGATTCCGATGCGTCGGAACTGCTTGTGAACTTTCTCGGCAATTCTTTGAATAAAGTATTCGGGGAAATAGACAAGCTGATCGTGGCCGGAGGAAAAGAGATGAACCGCATTACCCGTGCGCATGTCCTGGAGAACATCGGCCTCAACAAGGAGTTCAACGTCTATGAGCTGCGCAAGGCTTTAGCGTCGAAAGATTATGCCAGGGCGATGACCATAGTTGACTATTTCGCTTCCAATCCCAATCAGAACCGTGTGGTGACAGTCGTAGGGCCATTGTTCACATTTTTCGCCCAGCTGACCATGGCCTATTATTCGCCTGACAAGTCCGACAACGCGCTTATGGCCCTGTTCGGTATGAATGCTTCCTGGCAGCTTAAGGATTTGAAAGAGGGGATGCGTTTCTATAATGCCTCGCAGGCTGTTAAAAGCGTAAGTTATCTTCGGGAACTTGATTGCAAGAGCAAAGGTATAGGGTCAATGCAGAATGAATTCGAGCTTTTGAGAGAGTGCGTCTTCAATATTTTCACGGCAAGATAGAAATCTGATATGATATATTACTTTTCGGGCACAGGCAATTCCCGTAATGTAGCCGTAAGGCTTGGAGAGATACTCGGGGAGCAGGTGCGCCCGATAACATCCTGCGTGCCATATGAAGAGACATTCACCGGTAGAAGTGTGGGATTCGTTTTTCCTGTTTACTCATGGGGTGTGCCACCGCTGTTTCTTGAATTTATCGCCGGGTTGCCGGAAGCGGAGATCGCACGTCTCAGGGACGGAGAGTTACCGGTATGGAGTGTGCTTACATATGGCGATGAAGCGGGAGATGCTTTGAAGATGCTGGCAAGCGCGTTGCAGAGACGTGGGGTGAATTTTACAGCCGCATGGGGTGTGCAGGCTCCCAATGTATATGTATTGCTTCCCGGATTCGATGTAGACTCGCGGAGAGTGGAGCTTAGGAAGCTCGACGACATGAAGCGTCGTATAAGCGAAATAGGTGAAAAGATAAGAAAAGAGGATTGGGCCATAGATCTTTTCCGCGGTTCATGGGCGAGATTGAAGACAGCTGTGGTCTATCCCTTGTTCCGACGCTGGGGTATCAATCCGCGTAAATGGCATTATTCAGATGCCTGCATAGGTTGCGGAGCATGTGCCAGCACCTGTCCTGTCGGCAACATCGCCATGCTTCCGGCCGATAAAGAAAAAAATACCGGCTCGGCGACGCGAAAAAGCGAGCTGAGGCCGGTATGGGGTCCGGATTGCACGAGCTGTTGCGGTTGTTACCACGTGTGCCCGGCCGGTGCGATAGGATATGGTTCCGTTACAAAAGGTAAAGGCCAATACAAAGGTCCCGATTCAATTTGAGGAACCGCTCATATAGGAATCCTTGAATCCGAGGAAATAAAGCAGTCCGTCGAGTCCGATGGTTGATATCGACTGTTCCGCGGTCTGTTTCACTTTCGGTTTGGCGTGGAAAGCTATGCCGAGTCCGGCTGTGGCGAGCATAGGCAGGTCGTTGGCCCCGTCTCCTACCGCAATAGTCTGCTCGATGTTGATATGCTCGAATTGAGCCAACAGTTTGAGCAGTTCCGCTTTCCGTTTTCCATCCACCACATCGCCGACATACTTTCCGGTCAGTTTGCCATCTTTTATTTCCAGTTCATTGGCATATACGTAGTCGAACCCGAATTTCTGTTTCAGGTAATTTCCGAAATATGTGAAGCCTCCCGAGAGGATGGCGGTCTTGAAACCTGCTGTATGAAGAACCTGCATCATGCGTTCCACACCCTCGGTTATAGGGAGATTCTCCGCGATATCTCTCATGACGGATTCATCGAGTCCTTCGAGAAGAGCCACGCGACGACGGAAACTTTCGGTAAAATCGATTTCGCCTCTCATGGCCGATTCGGTTATGGCCCTCACCTGCTCTCCTACTCCGGCGCGGTCGGCCAGTTCGTCGATTACCTCTGTCTCGATTAGAGTGGAGTCCATGTCGAAGCAGACCAGACGGCGGTTTCTTCTGTATATGTTGTCTTCCTGTACCGAAATGTCGAATTCTTCAGATGCGGAAACCTGCATGAAATGACGTCTCATCTGCGCAGGGTCCGCGGGGGTGCCGCGCACGGAGAACTCCACGCATGTTTTCGATCGGCTGTCTTCCCCCTTATGCAGCGACGGGCGTCCTGTAAGACGTAATATGCTGTCGATATTCAGGCCTTGCCTTACTACTTCTTCAGATATTAAAGCGAGGTGGCGGGCTGTGAGTTTTCTGCCGAGAATAGTTATGATCCAGCGGTCCTTACCCTGTCGGCTCACCCATTGTTCATAATCCTCTACGGAAATAGGAGTGAAATGTATCTGCACGCCAAGTTCGGTGGCTTTGAATAGCAATTGCTTCATTATGTCGCCCGAAACCGAAGGCTTGGTCTTGAAAAGTATTCCTAAAGTCAGGAAATGATGTATGTCGGCCTGGCCTATGTCGAGGATATCTGTCTCATGACCCGCGAGGATCTCGGTGAGAGCCGCTGTAACCCCCGGTTTGTCCTGACCGGTAATGGTTATTAGTATCAGTTCGATGTCGTTCATTGTGTATAATGGAATGTGAGGGTTTGTAGCTTCCATTGATGGAATATATATCGGGAAAAGTTATTTACCCGGTCATTTAAGTAGTTGGTAAAAATTAATGAACATATAAAACGCCGTTATTTCGGAGACAGTTCGGCTGCGGAGGGAAGGAGCATATACTATATGCGACTGACTGACAATGCCGAAATGGCCCGAAAGGACAAGTTTTGTTGTTCAAGATTTCCATCTATTTATATATCGATTAATTTTTACCAACTACTTATATAAACCATATTAAGGTATGATTTGTTATTAAGTCGGATATTAAAAAATAATTACGACTATGAAAAAGTACAGATGTGAAGTATGCGATTGGATTTATGATCCCTCAATAGGAGACCCAGACAATGGTGTTGCCCCCGGAACTGCATTCGAAGACCTTCCCGATGACTGGGTATGCCCGGTATGCGGCGTAGGCAAAGACGAGTTCGTGGAAGAGGACTGATATTCAATATCCATATAATATAACGGAAGCATGCAATCTCGCACGCTTCCGTTATATTATTTTGGTGGTATGTCTTATTGGAGCAACTTCATTATAGAATGTTTGAATTTACACGAATTTATAATTGAGAGATGAATGGAAGTTGAATTCAAACATCCTCTTAGAAGATAACGTTTGGTAAACGGTGTCAGTCGAATCGTTTCCTTGTGAATACGAAATCGCGTCCCAGGTATTTCTCTCTTACAACCGGGTTTGAGGCGAGTTCTTCGCTTGTGCCCTGGAAAAGGATCTTGCCTTCGAAAAGAAGATATGCGCGGTCGGTGATTCTCAGAGTCTCGTTGGCGTTGTGGTCCGTTATGAGAATGCCTATGTTTTTCTCCTTAAGTTTATAGACTACCTCCTGAATATCTGATACCGCTATGGGGTCGACACCTGCGAATGGTTCGTCGAGCATTATGAATTTGGGGTTGATGGCAAGGCATCGCGCTATCTCGGTTCGACGTCGTTCGCCACCCGACAGCTGGTCGCCCAGATTCTTTCTTACCTTCTGAAGACGGAATTCCTGTATCAGACTCTCAAGTTTCTCTTTCTGATACTCCTTTGATGTGTTTGTCATCTCAAGGATAGAGCGGATATTGTCTTCCACGCTCATTTTGCGGAAAACGGAAGCCTCCTGGGCAAGATACCCTATGCCGAGTTGAGCGCGTTTATATACAGGCAGGGATGTTATCTCTTGATTGTCGAGGAATATACGCCCGGCATTCGGCGTTATAAGGCCGGTTGTCATATAGAAAGTTGTAGTCTTCCCGGCACCGTTGGGGCCGAGCAAGCCTACGATCTCGCCTTGCGTGACTTCAATGGAGACATGATTGGCTACCGTGCGCTTGCCATATTTCTTTACCAGATTGTCTGTACGGAGCACACCCTTTACGGGTTCCTTGGCGACCTCCACGATGTCTGTCCCGTCGGATAACTGCGCGGAGGTAATCTCGGTTTCTTCCTGAAGGTCGGGCTGTTTCTCTATCGCATCTATTTTCTCCGAACTCATTTTGTCTCACATTTTTTTGCGACGTGTTGCTTATAGACGTGTTGCTTATAAAGGTAACCTCCCGGCAGTAAGGAACGTATGTAGTCTGTAAGCAGTTTTATAGCTACCTGATTGTTCCCGCCTTGCGGCACAATGAGGTCGGCATATCGTTTCGTGGGTTCGATATGCAATTCATGCATAGGTTTCAAGGTCTTTATATATCGGTCTATCACCATCTGCGGAGTACGTCCGCGTTCTATGCAGTCGCGGTTTATTACCCTTATCAGACGTTCGTCGCCATCAGCGTCTACAAAGACCTTTATATCCATCATGTCGCGCAATTCAGGGTCGGTAAGCACGAGAATACCCTCAACAACAACGACCTCCCGGGGAGCCACGCGTATCGTTTCGGGAAGGCGGGAGCAGGTAACGAACTCATAGGTAGGCATATCGATATCGCGTCCGGCTTTGAGTTCTTTCAACTGGTGGGTAAGCAACGGCCAGTCTATTGATGCCGGCTCGTCATAATTCATTTTCAGACGCTCTTCAAGCGGTATATGTGCGTTATCCTTATAATAGCAGTCCTGCGGTATCACGGCCACTTCATCTTTTGGAAGGGCTTCGATAATCTTACGGACAACGGTTGTCTTACCCGAACCGGTTCCACCGGCAATTCCGATAATCAGCATGATTCCTTTATTCTTGTGAGATAGATTCCGCCTTCTTCAAAGTAATTTTAGAGTGTGCTTGGCCCGAATATGCTCTATGACCGAAAAAAGTCTAAAATTCTTCTTTGTTAGCCACGGTTACGCAAATTTACTAAAAAGAGCATGTGGGACAAAGAAAGAGTGAGTTTAATTTGTTATTTTTGTAGTGCTGTTTTTATATACAGACCCTCTCCCGGTTTAAAACAACAGATTTCGCTATGCTTGTATCTTCCATAGAGTCGTTCGGACGCTACTGCATGTTCGTGACTCAGGTTTTCAGACGTCCTGACAAGTGGAGTGTTTTCTTCAAGCAGCTGATACAGGAAATCAGCAAACTTGGAGTAGACTCCATAGCTCTTGTCGTTATAATATCGATATTCATAGGAGCCGTAATCGCAATTCAGATGGTTCTGAATATCGTGTCGCCGCTGATACCATCCTATTCTACCGGACTTGCCACACGCGAGATTCTTATACTGGAATTCTCGTCAACAATGATGTGTCTTATACTGGCCGGTAAGGTTGGCAGTAACATCGCATCGGAAATAGGTACCATGAGGGTAACAGAGCAGATAGATGCGATGGATATAATGGGTGTGAACTCGGCCAATTTCATCGTTATGCCAAAAGTTATGGGTTTCGTGTTGTTCGTGCCCATACTTTGCGTCATGTCCATGTTCGTGGGACTTATCGGCGGATGGTGCATAGCTGAATTCACCACTATGCTTTCTGTGGAAGATTACATTTATGGCATCCAGAGTTTTTTCAATCAGTGGTACATATGGTATTCTCTTATAAAGACGGTTGTATTCGCCTATATCATAGCTACGGTGGCCGCATATTACGGCTATTATGTCAAGGGTGGTTCGCTTGAGGTAGGCAAGGCAAGTACCAATGCTGTGGTGTCGAGTTCCATTCTTATATTGCTTGCCGACGTTATACTTACTAAACTTTTGTTGCAATGATCGAGGCTAAGAACGTATCGAAATGGTTTGACGGGCAGCGCATACTATATGATGTGTCTGCCGATTTCGAAACCGGCAAAACCAACCTTATAATTGGCCAGAGCGGATCGGGCAAAACGGTGTTTATGAAATGCCTCATAGGTCTTCTGAAGCCTGAACAGGGAGAAATATTGTATGACGGACGTCAGTTGTCAAAGATGAATGCCGACGAGCGTCGTCAGTTGCGCACTGAAATCGGAGTCCTTTTCCAGGGGTCTGCGTTGTTTGATAATGAGACGGTGCTTGGAAACGTCATGTTCCCTCTCACTATGTTTTCCGGAATGTCGCTCGCCGAAAAACTTGAGCGGGCACATTTCTGTATAAAGCGCGTAGGTCTTGACAAGGCGGCGGATAAGTATCCGTCGGAACTTTCCGGCGGTATGCAGAAGCGAGCCGCCATAGCCCGTGCCATTGCCCTCAATCCTCGTTATCTATTCTGTGACGAGCCCAACTCGGGTCTGGATCCGAAGACCTCGATCCTGATAGATGATTTGCTCAGTGATATAACCCATGAGTTCAACATAACGACTATCATAAACACCCATGATATGAATTCGGTGCTCGGTATCGGTGAGCACATAGTGTTTATCAACAAAGGGCATTGCGACTGGATAGGAAGCGACAGCAATATATTCCGGTCCGATTCAAAGGCTTTGAACGATTTCGTATTCGCCTCGGAACTGTTCAAGGAAGTGAAGCGCTTCCTCCAGTTGGAATATGAAAACAAAGACAAGAATAACTGATAGATATAGTGATAATATAAGCTCCCGCTCCGGAGGTTTGGAAGCGGGAGTTTTTCCTTTTTTCTATTACTATGTTGTCAGCCAACAGTTGAATTATTATAATTATTCTTCCGGCGCTCCTTTCTGGAAATCGGGGTCAAGAAGTGCGGCGAGAAGTCCTTCGGGGTATTTCATAATCAGACATCCCGGTTCTTCCTCTTTGATGAAATCGTAATTGAAGGGAAGCGTAACCTCCCTTCCGTCAGAAAGTTCTACATCGATCAGCATGTTCTCCGTTGAGTCATCGAAAGAAAGGACCTTCCCGATGGGACCGAAAATCTCATCGACCATTTCATACCCCTCTATGTCGAACTCCGTATCCTCTTCAAAATCGGGATATATATCCTTTATTTTGTCAAGTTCCCCATATACATCCATTTGTTCGAACGTGGCTATCCTTGTCAGATCCATAGGCATCTTCCCGATCCCTTCTATTGTGACGAGCCAAGCCATCTCCCTTCCTCTGGAACGATAGTTCATAGTGTAAAAAGGAACGTAACAACCATCCAGTTCCACAAACAACGGCAGCCCCTTCTTCAGATATCGGTCATCGTCGAACTGTTCGAACTGAAGGTTTATCTCGCCTTTATAGCCATGTGTCTTGCCGAAATGGCCGATATATGTAAGAGAATCGGAATCAATCATCTTCTATTCTTTTAATATGTGCGCCGAGAGCGTTCAGTCTCCGGTCTATGTTTTCGTAACCACGGTCTATCTGGTCGATATTCTGAATTACGCTTGTGCCTTTCGCTCCCATAGCGGCGATAAGCATCGCCACGCCGGCCCGTATGTCGGGCGAGATCATGCGCGTGGCATGCAGGGAGTTGAACTTGCCTGAACCTATGACTACGGCACGGTGAGGGTCGCACAGTATTATGCGGGCTCCCATGTCGATCAGCTTGTCTACAAAAAACAGGCGGCTTTCAAACATTTTCTGGTGGATAAGCGCGGCTCCTCGGGCTTGAGTGGCAACCACAAGAAAGATAGACAGCAGGTCAGGCGACAGACCGGGCCATGGAGCGTCGGCAAACGTCATGGTGCTCCCATCTATGAAATTCTCTATCTCGTAGATTTCTTTCTGGTCTATTATTATATCGTCGCCGGCCATGGTAAGGTTCACGCCCATTCGTCCGAAGGCCGAAGGCATAATCCCCAGATCATCGGCACTGACATTCTTGAGTGTTATGCATGAACCGGTCATGGCGGCCATGCCTATGAAACTGCCGATCTCTATCATATCGGGCAGTAGTTTATGGGTGGTGCCATGCAATTTATCCACGCCCGTTATGCGCAGCAGATTGCTGCCGATACCTTCTATTACGGCCCCCATGCGTACGAGCATCTTACAAAGTTGCTGTATGTAAGGCTCGCAGGCAGCGTTGTATATGGTAGTGGTACCGCTGGCCAGAACCGCGGCCATTATAAGATTGGCAGTACCGGTTATAGATGCTTCGTCAAGCAGCATGTAGGTTCCTTTCAACCCATCGGGGGCGCCAAGCAGATATATTCGGGACTCCTTATCGTAAGAAAAAGACGCTCCGAGAGCCTCCAGACCGAGAAAATGGGTGTCAAGACGCCGACGTCCTATCTTGTCTCCCCCGGGTTTGGGCAATACCGCTTTCCCGAAACGGGCTGTGAGCGGGCCGATTATCATCACCGAACCGCGCAGAGACTGGGCTTTGCGTCTGAACTCTTCGCTGTCAAGATAGCCGAGATCTATATCATCAGCCTGGAATGAGCAGGTAGCGGGATTCTCCCACTCGACCTTGACATTCATCTCAGACAGCAGACTGATAAGATTGCGCACATCCGAAATATCAGGCAGATTGGATATGGTAACTTTCTCCGGTGTAAGCAGAGTGGCGCAGATTACCTCGAGAGCCTCGTTTTTCGCTCCTTTGGGTTCTATCTCTCCCTGAAGTCGGTGTCCCCCTTCTACAATAAAGCTGCTCATTTGCGTTTCTTCTTTTTACCCTGATTCTTAGGTGTAAGTTCGTTGTATTCGTGCAGAGGATAGTCCGTAGGATCGAGATTTATGGCTCCGTTGGAATACTCGGAAAGGTCTTTCAGAACCTTGGCATCCGATACAACCTCCTTATTGTGGGCCATGAGATGTTTCTTCATCTGGTTGGCGATAAGCAGCGTCAGATGGTCGCGTTCCTCTCCCGGTTCCATTTCCACCAGTTTCCGCACCATCATCTCTATAGTGCGGCCATAGTGCCGATAGCGTATGGGAGTCTTGATATATTCCAGATGTTCCGGAGTTGGGTTCATCTCCTCGCGGGTTATCACATCTACCGGGAAATCCACGTCAAGTTCAAATCCAGCCATGATATTAATATGGTCCCATATCTTCTTGCGGTCATCTTTGTCGGAGAGCACCTGCGGAAACAAACGGGCCATTACATCAGCGATAGCATAGGCACATGCATTCCGTTCCTCGCGGTCTTCTATGAGTTTGCAATACTCTATCAATTCATGTATCTTGCGGCCATATTCCGGCATGCGCATGGGTTGCATGTCGGTGTTGTACGGTAGAAAATTGGGTATGTTGTTGTCTGTATCCTGCATATTGTTTTATTTTTGGGTTCTGATCTGGTCCAGAACCTTGTTGGTGGAATGTTTGGCTTCGTATTCCTTGAGATATATCGGAACCGAGTATGCGAGGTCGAGGAAACGTTTCTCCCGGAAACTTTTTTCCGACATAATGGCCATGGTGTCCGCGCTGGGAGCGGCTGTAGACAGCCATATGGATTTTTCGGAAATGTCAAGCATATCCCGGGCTTTGCCCGATCCGTCTCCTATGAATACAAGTTGATGACGTTCGGCTAAATCCGAAAACGATGATGATCCGAGAATCATCGGTCTGGGCTTCATTATCTCTTGCAGTTTGAAATCGTATGCGGCGGTATACACCTCCATGCGCCGAGCGTCTATCATGGGCACAAGCAGTTCTTCCCCGCTGAATTCCATATTGACGAACATAGCTTTTACCGCGAGCAATTCAAGGGTCGGGATTCCGATAAGAGGTATCGAACGGCTGAAGCACAATCCTTTGGCAAGGGAGAGGCCTATCCTGAGACCAGTATAAGACCCTGGGCCGAGGCTTACGGCCACTGCATCGAGAGGTAGCTCCCTTCGTGCCAGCACGTCGAGCGCCTGTTCAACATAAGGCGCGAGTTTGCGCGAATGGTTAGACCCTGTGGCGTCTTCCCAAAGTTCAACGACCTCTCCCTCGATTCCGAGGGCCACGGTGCAGCTTCCTGCCGAGGTTTCTATATTTATTATATTGGCCATTTACGTCTGTTTCTATGGTTTATTTGTGGCTGCCGCCATCGCCTCGAATGCCCTTCTGCCATCTATGGCTGCCGAGACTATACCGCCGGCGAATCCTGCTCCCTCTCCGGCCGGGTAGAGTCCTTCCACTTCAATATGGCATAGGGTTTCCTTGTCACGAGGTATGCGTACCGGACTTGAAGTTCTCGATTCCAATCCTATGAGGACGGCATCGTTTGTTAGGAATCCTTTGGCTTTACGGCCGAAATCAAGGAATCCGTCACGAAGCCGCGTGGCTATAAAGGAAGGCAACAGCATGTCAATACGTGCCTCTGTAAGGCCGGGTATATAGGAAGAGGGGGGCAGATTCCGCGATAGTTTACCCTCGACGAAATCACGCATCCTTTGGGCCGGCGCTTTTATGCTGTTCCCCCCGGCTTCGTAAAACTTCTTTTCAAGGTCTTCCTGAAGGGCCATCATTTCAAACACGCCTTGGTCAGCATACCCCGGAATGTCTCCCGGATGCAACTCCACGACCATTCCTGAATTAGCCCATATGCTTGAACGAGAGGATGCCGACATCCCGTTCACCACTCCTTGTCCGGTAGCCGATACAGCCGGGACCACGACACCGCCGGGGCACATGCAGAATGAATAGACACCACGTTCATTTTGGCGCGACACGAAACTGTATTCCGCGGCCGGAAGCCATTCCCCTCTCCCCTCTTCCGAATGATATTGTATTCGGTCTATCACTTTTTGCGGGTGTTCGAGCCTGACTCCTACGGCGAGGCCTTTCGCTTCAAGTCTCACGCCTTGATCATGCAGGAACCGGTATACATCGCGGGCCGAATGGCCTGTCGCGAGCAATACGGGCCCCATTACCCTGTCTCCATGCTCGGTAAGGACTCCGGTGGCCCGGAGGGCTCCTCGTCCCTTATCTTCAAGAATCAGAGATACCACCTTGCTGTTGAATCTTACCTCGCCGCCGTTATCTTCGATCGTCTTGCGGATATTTTTCATTATCAAAGGCAGACGGTCGCTTCCTATGTGCGGGTGGGCATCGATAAGTATGTCGGGGTTCGCGCCATGCTGCACCAACAAAGAGAGAATCTCTTTTACATTACCACGCTTTTTGCTGCGTGTGAACAGTTTGCCATCCGAAAATGTTCCCGCTCCTCCTTCTCCGAAGCAATAGTTGGAATCCGGTGCTACCACACCATGACGGTTCAGCTCCGTTATGTCAAGACGACGGCTGTCCACATCCTTTCCCCTTTCAAGAACGACAGGTCGCCAACCACATTCCAAAGCTTTGAGGGCGGCGAAATATCCTGCCGGTCCTGCGCCTACGATAACTACTGCAGGGGCATCAGCTTTTACCGGGTAATACATTACGGGAGTGTACTCTCCTTTCACTTGGTGGTCTTCACCTAAGGCACATAAGATGCCTGCATTGATGCGCACAGGCTTTTTGCGCGCGTCTATGCTGCGTCGCGTCACCCGCCAGTCGTTCAAACTTCGGTAATCCTTGGAGCCGAGTTTTGCAGCTATGGCTTTCTCCATGGCATCGGGGTCGGCTATGGTCTGCGGCAAAACAGATATGGTAATCTCTCGTATCATTCACGCAAAAATACTAAAAAAGGCGCATATGAAGGGTAAAAACGGAGTGTAAAAACAAGGCACGTTCATATTATAGTCAATTATCATCATAAATGAAGTCTACGAATCCGCTTTTTTTGCTAAATTTGTGGTTCAAAATATTCAGTCCGGATCAAAAGGCCTTTTGGACCGGACAGACAATAAATCTTAAGATAAAATGAGAAAGAACATTGTAGCCGGCAACTGGAAAATGAACACCACCCTCCAGGAGGGCGTGGAACTTGCCAACGACGTCAACAACCTTCTTAAAGAGAAGAAACATAACTGTGACGTTATAGTATGCGTGCCTTTCACACACCTTACTTCGGTTCACGGAGTAATCGATGCCGAGGTCCTCGGACTCGGAGCGGAGAACTGCTCTGAGCATGCCAAGGGTGCCTATACCGGCGAGGTAAGCGCTTCTATGGTGAAATCTACAGGTGCCCTGTATGTGATTCTCGGGCACAGCGAACGCCGTCAATATTTCGGTGAGAACAACGAGCAGCTTCTTGCCAAGACCCGCATAGCTCTTGAGAACGGATTGAAGCCTATTTTCTGCGTAGGCGAGGTTCTCGAAGAACGTGAGAACGGTACTTACAACGATGTTGTGCGTGGTCAGGTAGAGGCTCTTTTCGAACTGTCGGCCGAGGATTTCGGGAAAATAATACTTGCCTATGAGCCGGTATGGGCAATAGGCACAGGCAAGACCGCCACTGCCGAGCAGGCACAGGACATGCACGCTCATATCCGCAACGTGATTGCCGAGAAATATGGCAAGGAAGTGGCCGACAATACCTCGATACTTTATGGTGGAAGCTGCAAGCCTGGCAATGCCAAAGAACTTTTCGCAAAGCCCGACGTAGACGGAGGCCTCATCGGTGGCGCCGCCCTCGATGCCTCCAGCTTCATGGGCATAGTAGAGGCTTTTGACTAATATACACCGCTGTTTCTCCCCGGTTTTATTTGGTTTATGGATAAAAGAAACATTATATTGACGTTGGCCGTTATTCTGGCAGGTGTCTCGCCTGTGGCCACATCAGCCTTTCCCGATGGAGAGGGGCCCGATATTGTAACTTTAATAAATGAAGAGAGCCAGGGAGAAGTAACAATCGATGTTCCTGCAGATATTCTCGAGAAGATTCTCGCCAATCCCGAGATTCCCAAGAAGAATACAGGCGAGGGGCATCGAGGCGGATATGGACGTATGAATGGTTTCCGCATTCAGGTTTTCAGCGACGGTCGCAACCAGCATTCGCTTGAAGCCAGGGCTAAGGCCCGCGGAAGCGCCATTCTTGCCCGTTTCCCGAAGTATCGCGGTCAGGTTTATACTCAGTCTTCTTCTCCTAACTGGTATACCCGCATAGGTAATTTCCGTACTCAACAGGAGGCGTCCGAGGCTCTTGAAGAGTTACGTAGAGCTTTCCCGCAGTATAGCTCGGAGATGAGAGTGGTGAAATCTAAAATAATAGCGCAATAAAAGACACTTGAAAGTGGCACGTAAGGAACAGCACGATGAGGAACTTGTGGAGCGCATAGCGTCCCACTATCGCGAGATTCTTCGCCTTATTGGCGAAGACCCCGAACGTGAGGGTCTGCTCAAGACACCCGTAAGGGCCGCAAAGGCCTTGGTAGACATAACCGTAGGATACCGCATGGACCCTATGGCTGTGGCGCGTCAGGCAGTGTTTGAACATGCGGGTTCCCGTATGGTTGTGGTGAAGGATATAGAGTTCTATAGTATGTGCGAACATCATATCCTCCCCTTCTTCGGTAAAGTGGCGATAGGATACATCCCTAAGGGGAAGATGATAGGTCTTTCCAAATTGGGACGTATAGTGGATGTCTTCGCCCGCAGGCTTCAGGTCCAGGAAAGACTCACATACGAAATCTGCAACCTTCTTGGTGAGGCTCTTCCGAACGATGGGGTCATGGTAGCCTGCGAAGCCCAGCATCTATGCATGAAGATGCGTGGGGTGGAGAAACAGGAGTCATCGACCGTAACAGTAGATTACAGCGGAAAATTTGCCGAAACGCCCACTTTGCGCGATGAATTTATGCGCCTGGCCGGACTTTGAGATAATACGCTATGAAATAAAATATGCTAAAGGCAGGCCGCAACCTGCCTTTAGTCGTATAATGCCAAATATTATTTTTTGCTGATTTTAATATGGTGGAATACAGTGAAAATGACATTCCCGATTGGGCACGCGGCATGAACTGCGGTGTTACGGTATGCGATACCGAGGGAAAGATAATTTATATGAACGACAAGGCTCTCTCCATTTTCGCCAGCCACGGCGATATGAGAGGCCGTAATCTTATGCCTTGCCATTCCGAACGCTCGAAAGGGATAATGGCCCACATGCTTTCTACAGGTGAAAGCAATTGCTATACGATACAGAAGAACGGCATACGTAAGATGATATACCAGACGCCTTGGCGTGTGGGCGGCAAAGTTGCGGGACTTGTGGAGATATCCATGGAAATACCCTGGGATATGGCTCATTATAACCGCGATGCCATACCTTTTACCCCTGAAGGATTTCTGTTTGACCTCGATGGAGTGGTAATAGACAGCGAAAGCGTATATACCGATATTTGGAATGAAATCGACAGACGTTATCCGACCGGAGTGGAAGACTTTGCAAGAAAAATAAAAGGCACCACACTCACTAACATTCTTTCGACTTATTATCCTGACCCGGACACGAAGAAAAAGGTCGAGGAGTTTCTGTATGAGCTTGAAGGGAAAATGGAATACCGCCCTATCGCCGGAGCCATGAATCTTCTCGGTAGATTGAAAAAGAAAGGAATACCTGCTGCGCTTGTAACAAGCAGCAATGAGGTGAAGATGTCTCATCTGTGGAATCAGCATCCCGAGCTGAAAGATTATTTCGATGTCGTTGTTACGGCCGATATGGTAGGCAAGTCGAAACCGGATCCGGAGGGATATCTGAAGGCCGCTTCCTTGCTTTCCAAAGATCCGGCCAAGTGCGTGGTAGTGGAAGATTCTCTTCAAGGGGTTATGGCGGGACAAAATGCCGGCTCTTTTGTTATAGGTGTATCAGGCACTCTTGCGGCCGATGTTTTGCGTCCTCATTCCAATGTGGTGCTCTCAGACCTCGCAAGAGTGGAGATCTGACCCGAACTAAATTATTTTACCTATGAGCAACATACCCCTCGCCGAAAGATTGAGACCTCTGAATCTGGAGAATTATATCGGCCAGACCCATCTTGTCGGTACCGGCGGTGTGATACGCCGTATGATAGAGAGCGGCAATATAAACTCCTTTATATTATGGGGTCCTCCGGGTGTAGGAAAAACTACTTTGGCAAAGATCATAGCCAATACTGTCGAGGCTCCCTTCTATACCCTTAGTGCGGTTACATCGGGAGTAAAGGATGTAAGGGATGTGATGGACCGTTGCCGTCGCGATGCCGGTAGTGTTTTCGTGAAATCGCGTCCGATACTCTTTATCGACGAGATACACCGTTTCAACAAGGCACAGCAAGATTCCCTTCTCGGTGCCGTGGAGAACGGAACCGTGACTCTCATCGGGGCTACGACAGAGAATCCGTCGTTCGAAGTCATAAGGCCTCTTCTGTCGCGCGCACAGGTGTATACGCTCAAGCCTCTTGACGAGACTGATTTGAGGGTGCTTCTCGACCGTGCTCTTAAGAGTGATCCTATTCTTTCGCAGCGTTCGGTGGATGTACGGGAGACAACGGCCTTATTCCGTTTTGCGGGTGGGGATGCGAGGAAATTACTCAATATTCTCGACCTGTTGGAACAATCCACTCCGGCGGGACAGACAATAGAGATTGACGATGCGACAGTTACCGACCGACTGCAGGAGAATCCCGCGGCCTACGACCGTAATGGCGAAATGCACTACGATATTATATCGGCGTTTATAAAGTGCATAAGAGGTTCAGACCCCGATGCCGCCGTCTATTGGCTTGCCCGAATGGTAGAAGGGGGCGAAGATCCGAAATTCATAGCCCGCAGGTTGGTGATACTCGCGGCTGAGGACATAGGGTTGGCCAACCCGAACGCTTTGTTGTTGGCAAACGCCACATTTGATGCCTTGCAGAAAATAGGATGGCCGGAGGGAAGAATAATACTTTCGGAATGCGCGATATACCTCGCCACATCGCCCAAGAGCAATTCAGCATACATGGCTGTCAACGCCGCCCAACAGGTTGTGAGAGAAACGGGGAATTTACCCGTGCCTTTGCATTTGCGCAACGCCCCTACAAAGCTGATGAAAGATATGGGTTATGGACGGGACTACAAGTATGCGCATGATTATGAAGGACATTATGTAGAACAGCAGTATCTTCCCGATACCCTTGTAGGCAGACATTTCTGGATTCCCGGCGACAACCCTGCCGAACGCAAAATGTCGGCTCCAAAATAATGGCGAAATAATCTTCAGGGAAGAGGTGATAAATTTTGCACATTAGGAAAAACTGATTATTTTTGCAATGTGTATAGCGTTTGGCGGTATGCGTGCAATTGCGAGCTTCGCAATTGCATCATGCAACCAGAGAACATGGGCTAAGCCTTGTCTCGCGTATTGCCGCTATACAAATGTAAGAGTGTACTAACTTAACTATAAAACTGATTCATGAAAAAACACAATTTTTATGCTGGCCCCTCGATTCTGAGCCAGTACACAATCAAGAACACCGCAGACGCTGTGATCAACTTCGCTGACATGGGTCTTTCGATTCTTGAAATATCTCACCGCAGCAAGCAGTTCCAGGCTGTAGTAGACGAAGCCGTAGCTCTCGTAAAAGAACTTCTCGAAGTTCCCGAAGGATATTCGGTTCTTTTCCTCGGCGGCGGTGCCAGCCTCCAGTTCGCAATGGCGCCTATGAACTTCCTCAACAAGAAAGCCGCTTATCTCGATACCGGCGTATGGGCAAGCAAGGCCATCAAAGAGGCCAAACTGTTTGGTGAAGTAGAGGTTGTTGCTTCCTCGAAAGACAAAAATTACACTTATATACCCAAGGATTTCACTGTACCTGCCGACGTGGACTACTTCCACTACACATCGAACAACACCATTTATGGTACTGAAATCCGCAAGGATCCCGATGTTCCCTGCCGCATGATATGCGACATGAGTTCCGATATCTTCTCCCGTCCGGTCGACGTTTCCAAATACGACCTTATATATGCCGGCGCACAGAAGAACCTCGCTCCTTCCGGTGTTACAATCTGCATAGTGAAAGACAGTGCCCTCGGTCATGTTGACCGCGTTATCCCCACCATGCTGAAATATCAGACACACGTCGACAAGGGTTCCATGTTCAATACACCTCCGGTACTTCCTATCTTCTCGGCACTGCAGACTCTGAAATACTACAAGAGCCTCGGCGGCATCCGCGAGATAGAAAAAATGGACAAGGCCAAAGCCGAAAAGCTTTACGAAGCTATCGATAACTCGAAGATGTTCGTGGCTACCGTTCCCGGTAAGGAGGATCGTTCTATCATGAACGTATGCTTCGTTATGAAACCCGAGTACAAGGAGTTTGAGAAAGATTTCATCGATTTCGCAACCGAGCGCGGCATGATGGGTATAAAGGGACATCGCGATGTTGGCGGTTTCCGTGCTTCTCTCTACAATGCTCTTCCCATGGAGAGCGTAGACGCTCTTATCGCTTGCATGAAAGAATTTGAAGAAAAACATTAAAAATCCATAGCGATGAAGATACTTGTTTTCACAGAGAAGCCTTTTGCAAAGGCTGCTGCCGACGCTATAGCCGATACCGTCAACGCCGCCGGACACGAGTTGTGTCTCGTAGAACGTGGTACACGTCAGGATATGCTTGAGGCTGTTAAGGATGCCGAAGGTCTTATAGTACGTTCCGATATTGTGGATGCCGAGGTTATGGCTGCGGCTCCTAAACTGAAAGTCATAGTTCGTGCCGGTGCCGGTTATGATAATATCGACCTGGCTGCCGCTACAGAACGGGGTATAGTGGTTATGAATACTCCCGGTCAGAATTCCAATGCCGTAGCTGAACTTGTGTTCGGTATGATTGTAATGATGTGCCGCAATCAATATAACGGAACCTCAGGTACTGAGCTCAAAGGTAAGAGCTTGGGTATATATGCATTCGGTCAGGTGGGACGTAACGTGGCCCGTATCGCCAAAGGTTTCGGCATGAAGGTAGAGGCTCTCGACAAGTTCGTCAAAGACGAGGTTATGGAAGCTGAAAGTGTTAAGCCTTGCCATGATGTAAAAGAGCTGTTCTCACAGAACAACTTTGTATCGCTTCATATCCCGGCTACCGCTGAGACCCGTAACTCCATCGGTTATGATCTGGTAATGCTCATGCCTAAGAACGGTGTGCTCATCAATACCGCCCGTAAGGAAGTTATAGACGAGGCAGGTCTTATGAAAGCTCTTGAGGAACGCCCCGACCTGCGATATGTATCAGATATCAAGCCTGACACTGCGAAAGAGTTTGAGGAGAAATTCGCTGCACGTGTATTCTTCACCCCGAAAAAGATGGGAGCTCAGACCGCTGAAGCTAACTTCAACGCCGGAGTCGCAGCCGCCGAGCAGGTTATAGCTTATCTTAAGGATGGGTGGAACAAATTCCAGGTTAATAAATAATCAGTAGCAGACGACATCAGTTTCGTCAATATGTAAAATCCGGGGGAGGACAGTATGAATGTCTCCTCCGGATGTTTTTTGGACTTTTATCTAACATTCTGGATTCATAAGTTGTTAGAAGTATAAAATTATTAAAATTTATATTATGGCAACATCAATGAATCAGGCTGTTACAAGCTACTATTCAAATTATGCCCAATTTCAGGGACGTTCAAGTGTAGCCCAATATTGGTGGGTGGCTCTTTTCCTTTTTATCGTTGCGGTTGTACTCGACTGCCTATTGCTGTGCTGCTCTCAGGGTAGTTTCTTCTATTGGGTCTGGAGCATAGTGATATGGCTTTGGGGTCTTGTGAATTTAATTCCGGGTATCGCACTGGCTGTAAGACGACTTCATGATACAGGCAGAGGCGGAGGCTGGATATTCATCAATTTCCTGCCTATTGTAGGTAATATATGGTTTATAGTCCTCATGATTCTCGCGGGCGAACCAAATGCCAACCGATTCGGTAATCCTGTGAAGTGATTGGGGCACCTTAGGGTCTGTAGAAAAGTATATAATATGTTAAGTCAGCAGTTCTTTCTTTCAGCTGGAGAGGTCAATGCCGAAGCCGAGTTGTCGTTGCCTCTTCTTACAGCCAAGATAATAGACATCGCCACGGCTCATGCCAATAGCCTGGGTATAGGCAATCCGACTATGCAGCATCTTGGATTCGGGTGGGTGTTGTCCCGTCTCACGGTCGAGATGAGTTCCTATCCAAAGGTGAATGAATCATACACACTGTATACATGGGTAGAGAGTTGGAACCGTCATTTCTCTGTGCGCTGTTTTAGAATAGATGACTGCGACGGCAACAAAATCGGGTATGCGCGTTCCATATGGATGGTAATGGATACGCGGACGCATGACAATGCCGGTCTTTCGCATCTTCACCTTGATGAGAAAGAAATTACACCGGAGGAGCCATGCCCTATTCCACGTCAGGAGAGACACCGACATATAGAGGCGAAAGAGGGAGACCGCAAATATCGGTTCAAATATTGCGATATAGACTTTTACAGGCATGTGAACACCGTACGCTACGTCAGTTTGCTGCTGAATGGATTTGAACTCGAAGATCTCGATGCCAATATGGTAAGGAGACTTGAGCTGTCGTTCCTTCACGAAGGCAGATATGGTTCGGAGGTGGATATACGCAGGATTGAAGAGTCCGATGGAAATGAACGTCGCTATGCCTATATGATCTATGATCCGGAGGCCCAAAGAGAGGTGCTATATGCGCGTATCGCGCTCTCTCCGAGGAGAAAACCATGTTAACGATAAAAAAGAATGAGACCCCCGGGAGGCCTCATTCTTTTTTTATCGTTACGGTTTATACGAGTTTACCTATCCATTTGTCTCGGTCGCCGGGAAGCAGGTCGATGACCGGTATTTCTATCATGGTATAACATCCCGGAGCCATTTTCATGCTGGCGCGGGCGCAGCATACCAGAATCTGGCCGGTGAGAGCCGGGTTGTTTATCTTCATGTCGAACTCAAGCAGTTGATTGTGGGTTTTGCCGGAGACACCCTTGCGCACCAGATTTACTCCATGGCCCATATCCTTCAGAGCCGACACGCTCTCAACAGCCGTTACATGAGTTTCGTCAGTTGCGAAATACGGGTCCGCTTTCAGGCTCTTGTAAACATCGTCGGCTGTATATCCTTCTTCAAGTTCCACATAAACCATGCGGCGATGAATGCCGGTGCCGACAGGAATCGTAACCGAAAGGGCATCTTTAACACCAGGTTTCGACTTCACGCACACAGTGTGTCCCATAGACATGCCGGGGCCGAAGTTGGTATAGGATATTCCCTTAGGCACAATGGCTTCCATAAGGGTGCGTACTATGGAATCGCTACCCGGATCCCAGCCGGCTGATATCACGGAGACCGCGTTATGTGCCTTAGCCACCTCTTTTAAGTTTTGGCGCAGTTCGGGTATCAGTGTGTGGATATCGAAACTGTCAACGGTATTTATGCCTGCGGCGAGAATCTCGCGGGCATGTTTCTCCACCTCTCTTGTAGGAGTGGCGAGTATTGCCACGTCTACGTTATCAAGATTTTTGACGGATGCCACAACCGGAATATCGGCCGGAATGTCGTCGCGAATAGCTGGATTTCTTCTCACGATACCGGCAACCTCAAAGTCGTCGGCGGCGATAAGTGCATCGAGTGTAAAACGGCCGATGTTGCCGTAACCTACCACGGCAGCGCGTATTTTCTTTTCCATATTCATGATGTTTCTATTCCTCCTCCCTATAAATAACAATAAAAAAAGGAAAATGAATATGACTCATTGTCGTTTCCGCCGTCCAAATAGGGAATCGCCGGGAACGGAAAAGCCCGGAAGACCGCGAGGGTCGACCGGGCCGGATTCGAATCGATCAGTCGTTAAACAGGAATTAACTCAAAGCCATAAGTCGTGTGCCTATCATAGAGCTGCTGATCACCAGAGGGACAGTGAGACCCCTCCGAAGTCCAGACGGGCCGGAATCCCCATGGCCTTGAAGGCCCGGGCTACCGTTGAGAAATTGAGGTTCTTGCCGCTCTCTATCTTCGAGACCTGCGCCCTGCGCACACCCATCAGCTCTCCGAGCTGCTCCTGCGTGAGATCCTTTTCCTTCCGGGCGCGCCGGATGGCCTCACCTATATGGTAGGCGTGTACTTCCGCCTCCACTTCGGCCTCGAACGCATCCCTCTCCGGTGTCCCTACTTTCCCCAAGTCCTCGTCCAATATTTCATCAAAGGAGTATAGTGTCAAATCGCCTAATTGTCTCATATCAACTTGTTTTTTGCCTCGAAGTACTTACGCCTCATCTCCTCGGCCCGGGCAATCTCCTTGGAGGGCGTTTTCTGAGTTTTCTTGATTATTCCATGAGTCGCCACTACAAGTACCTCCAAATCTTTATCTCAAAAGGAAAAGAGTCTGTAAGCTGTGCCTTGATACAGCGTGCGGAATTCCCATATTTCCGAGTTCTCCAGTTTCTTGAACAGTTCGATGTCCTTGACTCCTCCTTGTACTTTGCTGATATTGTAATATATCTTGTTTCGCGCCTGTACGGGAATGGACTTCAGGAAATCTCTTGCCGCTTGCAGTAAAATCAATTGAAACAAAGGTCTGTCCATCGTTCATTTGTTACAACAACACAAAGATAAGAAAATAGTTCCATATATGGAAACTTTTTTTTATAAAGTAAAATATGGATACCGGATGCCGGGGAGGCTCATGGGGCACGCGGAACCGGGCCAGGTGTTTGCGCTGTCAATACTTTTCATTATATTTGTGTTGGGAAAGTAACTTTTCCGAAGCAACAGAGCATCAGCCCATGACACCGATAAAGAGAAAACTGCTCTACATATTCAGGGACTCTCTTCTGAGACTCCGCATCACATGGAACCAAGGCACCTTGCTCACGGTATCGGTAGGTTACCATGTGGCCCGGACAGACTCGCGCGGTCGCGTCTCGGGGGACGACTGCCGGTGCCGGAAAAATCGAGAACATGGACCGTATATTTTACATAAAGCTGAACAAATTCAGCAGAAGGATACTCGACAAGCGGAGAGACGACCTTGAGACAGTTCCGCATTAAGCTAACAAACTGAAAACAAGCGCAGGATAAATTATGGATTTTAAACTTACCTCGGAATATTGTCCTACCGGCGATCAGCCGGAAGCTATAGACGATCTGGTGGAGGGTGTCCGTGAAGGACGACAGCGTCAGACGTTGCTGGGTGTTACAGGTTCGGGTAAAACGTTTACTATGGCGAACGTAATAACCCGTTTGCAGCGCCCTACCCTTATTTTAAGCCATAACAAAACCCTCGCAGCTCAGCTGTACGGAGAGATGAAGAATTTCTTTCCTGAGAACTCCGTGCAGTATTTCGTGAGCTACTATGATTATTATCAGCCGGAAGCCTATATACCCTCGTCAGACAAGTATATAGAAAAGGACTTGATGATTAACGATCAGATAGAAAAACTTAGACTCTCTACCGTGGCCGCTCTGTTGTCGGGAAGGCGCGATGTGGTGGTGGTCAGTTCCGTGTCCTGCATATATGGTATGGGCAATCCTGACGATTTCAGCCAGAATGTGATAAGGATTCAGACCGGCGACCGGATAAGCCGCAACGCCTTTATGCGCAAGCTGGTTGATTCTCTTTACAACCGTACCGAGGCGGAATTGGGAAGCGGTCAGTTCAGGGTAAAAGGCGACACGGTAGACATAAAGCTCTCGTTTGAAGATATACAACTCAGGGTCATGTTCTGGGGAGACGAGATCGAGAAGATACAGACCGTAGACCCTGATACAGGTATGGTGATTTCGCGGCTGGATGGTTTCAACATATATCCCGCCAACATATTTGTGCCGACCAAGGAACGTACTATGAAAGCCGTGGATCAGATTGCGGTAGACTTGGGGAAACAGGTAGACTTCTTCCTGAGCGAGCAGAAAGATATCGAGGCTGCCCGTTTAAAGGAAAGGGTTACATACGACCTCGAGATGATAAAGGAACTCGGACACTGCAGTGGCATAGAGAATTACTCGCGATATTTCGACGGACGTGAGCCTGGTATGCGGCCTTTCTGTCTGCTTGACTATTTCCCCGACGATTTCCTTACAATCATAGACGAGAGCCATGTAACTTTGCCTCAGATAAGGGGAATGTATGGAGGCGACTTGTCCCGCAAGATGAATCTTGTGGAATATGGATTCCGTCTGCCGGCGGCCATAGACAACCGTCCGTTGAAATTCGAGGAATTCGACCGTCTCACACCGCAGTCGATTTATGTGAGCGCCACACCGGGGGATTTCGAACTGCAGGAGTGTGAAGGTATCGTTACCGAACAGATAATAAGGCCTACCGGACTTCTTGATCCGGAGATAGAGGTGCGTCCTACCATGAATCAGATAGACGATCTGATGGAAGAGATTCAAAGACGTATCGAAGCTGGGGAACGCACATTGGTAACTACGCTTACAAAGAGGATGGCCGAGGAACTCAACACTCACATTCAGAAATGGGGTGTGAGCAGCGCTTACATTCACAGCGATGTCGACACGCTTGAGAGAATACAGATTCTCGAGAATTTGCGCGAGGGTGTCTATGATGTGCTGATAGGAGTCAATCTGCTCAGGGAAGGTCTCGACTTGCCCGAAGTCAGTCTGGTGGCCATACTGGATGCCGACAAGGAGGGTTTCCTTAGGAATCATCGTTCTCTTACGCAGACCGCCGGAAGAGCCGCACGTAACGTAAACGGCAAGGTGATAATGTATGCCGACAAAATTACCGACTCTATGCGCCTCACTATCGAGGAGACGGAACGCAGGCGTGCTAAGCAGATGAAATATAACGAGGAACACGGCATAGTACCCACTCCCATCGTGAAGAAAGGAAAGTCTGACTTGCTGGAGATATACGGCGAGGATAAACAGACGAAGAATGCCGGGAAAGGAACCGCGCAGAAACCTGCCTCGCAGATGCAAAAGAAATCTGCGGTTGCAAAGCGACCGGCTCCGAAACCTTATATAGAGGAAGCCGCGACCGGCGGGTTCGCCGCCGATCCCGTCATATCCATGATGGACGGTGGTCAGCTTGAAAAACGTATAGAGCAGATAGAGAAACGTATGTATGAGGCCGCTCGTAAAACCGACTTCATCGAGGCCGCACGTCTGCGCGACGAGCTGCTTGCGCTCAAAGAGATGTATGAGAACGAAAAGAGTCTGAATCATGAAAGCTGAAAAGTCGCGCTTTTTACCCACATCTAAAGATGAGATGGATATGCTCGGCTGGGAGCAGGCCGATGTCATTCTGTTTTCGGGCGATGCCTATGTGGACCATCCATCGTTTGGGGCTGCGGTGATAGGCCGCGTGCTCCAGAAACATGGCTATAAGGTGGCGATAGTTCCCCAGCCCAACTGGCGCGACGATCTGCGCGATTTCCGTAAACTCGGTAAACCCAGATTGTTTTTCGGAGTGTCGGCCGGAGCGATGGATTCGATGGTTAACCATTACACGGCCAACCGCCGTCTCAGACACGATGATGCCTTTACCGCAGGTGGCAGAAGAGGGCAACGTCCCGACTATCCGACCATAGTCTACAGTAAGATACTTAAGGAACTGTATCCCGAAATGCCGGTGATAGCCGGAGGTATCGAAGCTTCCCTGCGGAGGGTAGCTCACTATGACTATTGGCAAGACCGACTTCGTCCTTCCATTCTCGCCGACGCTCCGGCAGACATGATATCATACGGTATGGGCGAGCGTACCATAGTGGAAATAGCTTCCCGTCTTGCGAACGGCGACAAGATAAAGGATATAACCGACGTGCCTCAGACCGCTTTCTATTCCGATGATAAACCGGCCGATGGCGATATAGTGCTGCATTCTTACGAGGAATGTCTGGCTTCTAAAAAGATGCAGGCCGAGAATTTCAGGCATGTGGAGGTGGAGTCAAACCGTTACAAGGGGCATGTGATATGGCAGAAAACCGCCGGGAGATGGATAAAAATCAATCCGATGTACCCTCCCATGACTACCGGCGAGATAGACGCGTCTTTCGACCTCCCCTACACACGTGTGCCTCACCCACGTTATAAAGGGAAAATCATACCGGCCTACGAGATGATACGCCACAGTATCAATATGCACCGCGGTTGTTTCGGAGGTTGCGCGTTCTGCACCATATCGGCCCACCAAGGGAAGTTTATAGCATCCCGAAGCAAAGAGTCGATACTGAAGGAAGCGAAGGCTGTAACTGAAATGGCCGATTTCAAAGGGTATATATCCGACCTTGGCGGCCCTTCGGCCAACATGTACCGTATGCATGGCAGGGACACTTCGGTTTGCAGTAAATGCAGCCGTTATTCCTGCCTTCATCCCAAACCCTGCCCCAATCTGAACAACGACCACTCCCCTCTTCTTGACATATATCGGAGCGTCGACCGGTTGCCGGGAGTGAAAAAGAGTTTCGTGGGAAGCGGTGTGCGCTACGACCTCGCCATGGCGCCCAACCGGGACCCTAAGATAGAGAGCGGAAACTCAAGGTATATCGACGAGCTGATAGAGAGGCACGTCAGCGGACGGTTGAAGGTTGCCCCTGAGCACACATCGTCGAGGGTGCTGAACCATATGCGTAAACCGGAGTTCAGCCTTTTTTACGATTTCAAGAGGCGTTTCGATAATATCAATACCAGGTGCGGTCTGCGTCAGCAACTTATACCTTATTTCATCTCCTCCCATCCGGGATGCAGAGCCGAGGATATGGCCGAGCTTGCTGTCAAGACCAAGGAACTTGATTTCCATCTGGAGCAAGTGCAGGACTTTACCCCTACGCCGATGACGGTTGCCACAGAAATGTATTATACCGGGTATGATCCCTATACGCTCCAGCCTGTTTTTACAGCCAAAACCGAAAAAGAGAAACTTGAGCAACGCAGGTTTTTCTTCTGGTATAAACCGGAGGAGAAGCCGGTGATATTGGCGGCTCTCCGAAAGATGGGACGCGAAGACCTCGCCTCGAAATTATACCCATCCGGTTTCGTGAAGTCTTACCACACGGCACGCGGCCCCAAGCGCGAAGAATCGCGGCGTAAAAAGAAATACAAATGACAAGAAAGCTGACAACATAAAACCATTAATAATATTAACTGACCTTAAAATGAAAAAAACACATCTGGCTATGTCCGCATTGTTGATTCCGGCTGCATTGGTCGGCTGTCGGCAAGCTTCTGACGAAAAGGTCATAGAAGCACCCGAAGTAACCATCGAGAATGGCATGCTGACTCCCGAAGTCCTTGAGGCCTTCGGACGTGTGAGTGAACCGAAAGTCTCTCCCGATGGCAAAAAGATCGCCTTTACAATCGCTTACGAGGATATCGAGGAGAACAAGGGGAATGCCGAAATCTACCTGATGAACGCTGATGGCAGTGGCATGGAGCGTCTAACCACTACTGCCGGTTCGGAAGGAAACCTGCAATGGATCGAAAACGGAGAGCGTCTGGCCTTCATTGCCAAAGACTCCGATACCGAGAAGCCCCAGATTTTCTCGATCGCTCCTGACGGCAGCGGACGTCGCCGCCACTCTGCCGTAGAGTCCGGCGTTGATTGCTTCGTTATCTCTCCTGACGGAAAGAAGGTTGTCTACTCGACTCAGATCAAAGATTTCAATCAAAACGACTCTACCCTTTTCGCAGGTCTTCCCAAGACTTCGGGACGAGTGGTAGACGACCTGATGTATAAGCATTGGGACGAATGGGTCTCAGCCATACCTCATCCTTTTGTGGCTGATTTCGCAGCCGATGCCGAGCTTACCGATGCCAAGGATATAATGGCAGGCGAGCCGTTCGAATGCCCGATGAAGCCTTTCGGAGGGGCCGAGTCGTTCGCATGGAGTCCCGATAGCAAGAAGCTGGTATACGTCAGCCGTAAACTTACAGGTAAGGACTATGCTTTCTCTACTGACTCCAATCTGTATCTATATGATCTGGAAAGCGGAAAGACTGAGAACCTTACCGAGGATAATCCCGGTTATGATACTGACCCCGTATTCTCTCCCGATGGTAAGAGCCTGGCTTGGCTCTCTATGGCGACTGCAAAGTTCGAGAGCGACAAGAAGCGTCTTATGGTACTCGATATGGCTACCGGCAGCCGTCGCGACCTGACTGAGAACTGGGACAGATGGCCCGAAGGTCTTGCCTGGGAAGCCGATGGCAAGAACATAGTGTTCAACGGCTATAACGATGGTACGATGCCCGTGTTCCGTATCAATGTCGAGAGCTGCAAAATCGACACTATCGCCGCCGGTGTTTGCGACTATGTGAACGTGAACCCCACTACCGAAGGCCGCGTGATAGCGCTTCGCCATTCGATGCTCGAACCCAACGAGGTTGTAGAGATATCAAAGAACGGAGTGAAGCAGCTTACCGAGGTAAACAAGAATCTTCTTTCACAGCTGAAGGAAGTGAAGGTTGAGCTTCATAAGGTACCCACTACCGATGGTAAGATGATGACCTCCTGGGTCATACTTCCTCCGGACTTCGACCCGAACAAGAAATATCCCGCTATCCTCTATTGTCAGGGCGGCCCCCAGCAGGCTGTAAGCCAGTTCTGGAGCTATCGTTGGAATTTCCGCATAATGGCGGCCAACGGATATGTCATCATAGCCCCGAATCGTCGTGGCGTTCCCGGATTCGGTGAGGAATGGAACCGTCAGATTTCAGGCGACTATGGTGGTCAGAACATGAAGGACTACCTTTCGGCTACCGACTATATCGCCGCTCAGCCTTATGTCGACGAGAAGAAAATCGGTGCTATCGGTGCCAGCTACGGCGGCTTCTCGGTTTACTGGCTCGCCGGCCATCACGAGGGTCGTTTCGCTGCTCTCATAGCCCATGCGGGAATCTTCAATACCGAAGCTCAGTATCTTGAGACTGAAGAGATGTGGTTTGCCGACTTCGATCTCGGCGGTCCGTACTGGGACACCAACAACGCCATAGCCCAGCGCACATACGCCAACTCTCCCCATAAGTTTGTGAACAACTGGACAGCCCCGATTCTCGTAACGGTAGGAGAACTTGACTACCGTATTCTCGCCTCTCAGGGCATGATGGCATTCAACGCCGCCAAGATGCATGGTCTGGAAACCGAGATGCTGGTCTTCCCGGACGAAAACCACTGGGTGCTTAAACCCCAGAACGCCATACTATGGCAGCGCGTATTCTTCCGCTTCCTCGACAAGTACCTTAAGTAAGTTTAGAGAGAGTTTGAATTAACTTCCGACATTAAAACGGGTTGCCATCCGCCGCGATGGCAACCCGTTTTAAGTTTCAATCATCCTTTGATAATGCCCTATCCTGCCAAAATGAGGACAACGAGCCGGAATGCCTCCCCGCTCCTCGGCCACATCATGCAAATTATGCATAATACTTTAGCAATCGAACTATCCCATTGATTCTATTTCTAATAACCGTTTTTTGCGATGATGCCAAGTACATTGCCGACGAGACTGTTGTCGCCCTAACCCTCATGATTGCCGAAAGCCGCACTGAGGAAAAGTGCACAATAGTCAAAGTCATTGTCAACCTTATCAACAAGAATAATTGATACAATCCTTTATGCCCGGACATTTCGATATAGGGTTAAGTTTATCAGATATAGAATGCCTGAACTGAATTTAACACTTGCCGAGATTTGAATAAATCGCAATTTAGAGGCGATGGCGCGTCAGCTCTACGACTACTGGTTCGTGCAGTTCGATTTCCCCGATAATAACGGCAGACCATATAAATCATCGGGCGGCAAGATGGTCTGGAATGAGAAACTAAAGCGAGAGATACCTGAAGGATGGGACGCAGCATTGATGAAAGATTTCCTTGTTATTGGAAATGGTAAAGACCACAAAGATTTAGAGACTGGAACATACCCTGTTTATGGGTCAGGCGGACTTATGAGATATGTGAACGATTTTTTATTCTCTGGTGAATCTGTATTGTTGCCACGCAAGGGTAGTCTATCAAATTTCATGTATGTTAATGAACCGTTTTGGACTGTTGACACAATGTTCTATACCAAAGAGAAACTTAAAGGAGCGGCAAAGTATGTCTACTATTCAATGCGATATGTGGATATTACTCGTTATGATTCAGGAACAGGTGTGCCAAGTATGACATCTATATCCTATTATGCAATGCCTTTTGTTAAACCAACAAATGACATTATAAAGTTATTTGACGAAATCTTGTCTCCGTGGATTGCACAAATAAAACGCAATGAAGTGCAAATAAAGAATTTAACAAAGCAGCGAGATGAGCTATTGCCCCTGCTGATGAATGGTCAGGTGTCAGTCATGCCGTCAGAGGTAAATTGCGATTTATCTCACGATTAAGGGCAATCTTTCGGTCGATGTTGGAAAATATTTTTCCAATGGCTCGTTGAATCGCTATATCAGGAAGATATAAGACAATATTCTTTATAGTATCAACCGATAACGAATATCTCATACCGCTACCTGACGCATTGTTAGCAAAATATTTTTTTGCCAACTTTGAATTAAGATATGCATTAAGATAACGTCCATCCAACATTGAAGGATTGGGTTTTATCAATGCACAGTGATATCCAAGTACCGAATTGGGTAAATCATCCGCAATATAACAAGGGATTCCAATATCATGCCGAGTTTCACTATCCTTTGTTATTGCAACTTGACCTTTCCTCAACTTGAGTTTCTTGATTTGTGAATCAGAAGCAGATGCTACCATAAAAGCATCAGTCTTAGTTTCTGTAACAGCCCAATTATAATAAACATCAGTAAAGTTACAAAGGCGCACCTTTGATTCTCCATCTTTGATTTTCTTGTCAATATTGCTTATTTCAAAATCAGCAATATCTCCAAGCTTATACTTTCTCAGTTCCATTTATCGTGTTGTCTTGTTTATGTAATCTTGAATAAGAGTGAGATTAATCTCCATTTCTTTACGTTTCGTCAATAGTCGATTAAGATGCTCTATCTGCTCTGATTTCTCTTGTGCATTCATTATATGGTCTATTCTTGCGCCACCAGAAAAAGGGTTGACAATATCAACTGCAGTTTGTGCATCCTCAATCTGAGAATCTAACGCCACAAGTTGTTGTTGATATTTCCGTTGTGCCTTGACTATATCCAGATTGTTAGCTGCCACGAAAACATCAAGCATATGCCGAATAGCTTTTATTTGTTCCTGCGCATCTTTTGATGAACTTTGGGCGACAATTAACGCAACTATTATTGCAATCCCACTAATAATTGGGCTTAACAGAGTAGCCCAAGCAATCCAGTTATCCATATCATTTACAGATCTAACATTCCTCTGATTTCCTTGTCGAAATCAGAGTCTATTTGTTGGGTAGGATTAAAGAGATCGTATTCTGCTTCCGCTTTAGCTTTGGCTTGTGCTGCTGATATGCTTCCTCTGTTGGGAAGAACCTTGTAGTCGTTGAACGTCAGGAATTTATTGACACTTGCGGCAAACTGTTCCATATTGAACACGTTGCCACGTTCAATCTGTCCTTCGATATAGTCGAAGTATGAAGTAACGGTGCGTTCAAGTGAGTGTATTTCTTTTTCAGTGAGATAGTTCTTCGCGATGCTCACATCGGACTTTAATATTCTACCTTCTGGGGCATACTTCCAAGTAGTCAATCCCATGTGTGGCTTTGTATGGTCAGCTCCGGAATGGATGATCTCTGCGGCGGTATGTCCAGTAATAGCGTAGTGAAAACGATTTTGTACCATCGCATAAAATTCCTTTGTCGTCGGAGCCAAACGGTCATAGTCAATGCTGCACTCAGCATAGATATCGGTTATCTGCTGCCAGATACGGCGCTCGCTGGCGCGAATAGAACGAACTCGTTCAAGTAGTTCGCGGAAGTAGTCTCGCCTGAAAACGGCATTACCTTGTTTCAGACGATCATCATCAAGCACAAAGCCTTTACGAATAAATTCGTTGAGAATCCGTGTTGCCCATTGGCGAAAAAGTGTGGCCCGTTGGCTATTAACGCGGTATCCAACACTAATAATGGCATCGAGAGAATAAAAGGTTTGTTCTCGTTTTACTTGACGATTGCCTTCCTGTTGAACTATTAAGTTTTTCTTAATAGTTGCCTCTGGTGTCAGCTCGTTAGTATCATAGATATTTTTAAGATGCTGGTTTATAGCAGGAATTGACACATTGAATAATTGAGCCAAAGCTTTTTGAGTGAGCCAAAGTGTCTCATTCTCCACATAAGCCTGCACAGAACCTGAATTGTCGGGTAGATTATAGAGTATAAACTGAATTTCCTTTGCCATTATCTCAGCTATTGAATTTGAGGAATTTGAGTTGAGAGAGTATTTCAGATTCCAGCCGATGGCTTTCGGCAAACATTTCAGTCAGGTTAGCCTCATAGTCAGCCATTCTCTGATTGAATTCTTCCTCGGTGATGTCAACATATTCAATCTTTATGTCGAAATATTGGCCGGCCGACAGCGAATAACCTTTCTCCTTGATTTCATCGTATGATACGGCAACGGAGAAACCATCCACGGTTTCTTTGCGTTGAAATGTGCCGACAATTTTCTCTATCTCGGCATCGTTGAGGCGCACTTTCTTAAGTCCATTGGCATCTTTATATTCTTCGCCAAGTTTGCTTGCGTCGATAAGGATAACCTTGTCTGCAGAGGCTGATTTATCAAAAAAAAGTACGCTTACATTGGTACCGGTGTTAGCAAAGACATTGCTCGGCATCGACACTACGCCATATACAATCTTATCATCTACAATCTTATGAAGAATCTTATTTTCAATGCCACTCTTAGCCGTGATAAATCCGGTAGGAATGACTATGGCACCTTTGCCGGTCTTCTTCAAAGAGTTGATAACATGCTGAATGAAGCATGTGTAAATCGCCATTGACTCTTTCTTTTTTGCCGGGACTTTCGGAACTCCGGCCCAGAATCGAGCCGGCATAGCAGCTATTTTCTCGCGAGTGTCAGAGAAATCCATTTTAAACGGCGGATTGCTGACCACGAAGTCGAACGGACGCAACCGTTGGCCGTCATCACTTTTGTGGTAAGGACTGACCAGCGTATCGCCCTGAATGGCATTGTCTAGCGATGAAACCAAGCCATTAAGAAGCAGGTTGAGTTTCAGCATTTTATTGCTTCGCTGGGATATGTCCTGCGAGAAAATGGTGCATCGGTCTTCTCCAATCTGATGACTTAATGCCATTAGCAGTGTTCCTGTTCCCGCCGATGGATCGTAGCACTCCATACTATGAAGGTCGGCATTATCCCCGACAAGCAATCGCGCCATAATGGTGGCGATGGCATGTGGTGTGTAATACTCAGCGTATTTACCGCCGCCGGCAGTATTGTAGTCTTTGATGAGATACTCAAATATGCTGGAGAAGAAATCATAATTCCTGGCAAAGGCTTCCTCAAAAGAAAAGTTAACCAATTTGTCAACCAAAGCCCTGGCAAATGGAGCGCGTTGAGCTGTATCCGTAACGAATTGTGTCAGCGGTTCGAAGAGCGGAATCTTGGTATTGGCCGTGGTCTGAGTCGAGAAAATATCTGCATTTTTCTCAGCGATATCGGTCATGGTACTGTCGAAGATTGCATCGAAATCGCCTTTACCTTGTTGATTCCAAAGGTTTGCAATGAGATGATAGGGTTCAAGTTTTGGTACATCAGGTGATATAGCAAACATAAGCAGCATACGCTCATTCTTGGAAAGGTTGCTATATACTATCTCCCATTTCTCTCCGCTATGAAACTTTTTAGCGATGTCGCTTTTGGCATTCTTCAACTCATATCCGAATTTATCATTTAGGAATTTGTAAAGGAATACCTGTGTGATAATCTTATATTCGTTACCGTCATTACCCATGCCGTAGGACTGGCAGGTAGCCTTCAGTCCGTCGATGAGTCGTAAGGTCTGTTCTTTGATGTCTGACATTGTTATGCTATGCCGTAAGTGGCGTTATATTGGTTGATGTATTGCTGGGATATACGCGACTGAATAAACTTGTAGTCATCCATTTCCGGCGTGATTTGAGGAAAGTGGTATAGAGTCTGACTGATCTGCGCCATTACCGTGCTTGCAAAATAAGCATCGCGCTTGAGTATATCGTTACGGTCGTAGACCTTAGCGTCAATGTCCTCTTTTATCATATTCAGTATAACCATAATCTCATCATCCATGAAAGAGAACATCGGTTTTTCACCTTTCTCTTTCCGGGTTGTATTCACTTCGCGAATGCGTTTGTGTACCCGTGCAAACTTCTGATCACCCTTGTATTTCTTCAGTAAAGCGTTGTTTCGAGTCTGAAGTTCCTGCAGTCGCTTGATAATATCATCAAGTGCTTTGCTTTCTTCATCGAATTTAGCCTTAGAATCAATGACAAAGCCATGTTCTTTGAAACGTTGCATAAATGCTTCACGGAGAGACATAAATTCCGGATCATCCTGATCGAAATTATTTGTAAAAGCCATGATTGTTCGTTGCCATTTATCTTTGAGTTCCTGACCGGATATGAGCTTCATTTCCTCCTGACCAATTTTCGAGAATGTGAACTCAATGTCCATCATTGCTTCATTAATCAAGGTTTTGGTCTCTTCGCTCGTAGAAAATGCCTCTTTCTGATTGATGATACCGATGCGTCGCTGAACTTCGGAAAGCAGCTGTGGAATCATGGTTATTTCCAACTTTGAGAACTGCTCCTTCATGTCGTCATCGCCGAATGTGCGCACTAAGTTTGCCATATTCTTCGCTGACTCCAAAGCGTGTTTCAGCTCAAGAAGTACTCCTTTGTCTTCTTCAGTTGAAATCTCGGCTGAGAAATCCTCTGCATTATCATAAGAGTAATTGAAGAGAGTCTGTAGTACTTCCTTCATTTGTTTGATAATCTCCTCTTTGTCCTCAATGACCTGCGAGAAGGTATCCGTTGCGTTATCCTCACCAGTCTCTTCGGGTTCATTAAAGCGATTAAGCTCCTGAAGATATGCCTCATTGGTCTCATCGAAATTGCGCTTTATGTCGGCAAAATCAATTACAAAGCCATAACGCATATCTTTGTAAGGGCGGTTAACACGGGTTATGGCTTGAAGAAGATTGTGGTCTTTAAGCTTGCGCCCGAAATATAATCTTTTGAGGCGAGGAGCATCAAATCCGGTTAGAAGCATATTGAAAACTATGAGGATATCAACCGTCATATTCTTCTTGAAGTCCTTGACTATCTGCTTGCGTTTCTCTTTATCGTCGGTATCGTGCAAGATAATGGCTGCTCTGAGTGGACGATTAGCGGACTTGTACTCGACTTGTGGGTCTCCTACGGCATATGTGCCATCAGGAAGTTTTATTTTTATAGGTTTTGGTTGGGCTTTATCCCATTCTTCCTGAAAATACTCATAAAGTCGGCGTGCCTGTTCGCTCGTTTCGCATATAACCATACCTCCGAGAGTGTCATCGCCTTGTATTTTTCGAAAATAAACCAGGTCTTTCCGGATGTATTCGGCGAGTTCACGCACATAGCTCGGATGCTCTATTATTTCAGATTTTCGGATATCCTTTTTCTGGACCAGAGTCTCTAATTTGTCATATACATCCGATAGTTTCTCTTTATATGATGTCTCGATATCTTCTCGGATTATCTTTAGGGTGTAGCCGTCTGCTATGGACTTGTCATAGTAGTAAGTATGGAAGTAGTCTCCGAAGACTATACAACTTGCTCGTTCTTCTTTTAGTAGAGGTGTCCCTGTTAGAGCTATCTTGACCGAATTGGGGTCTGCCTCGAAAAGATTGGCAAGAAAACAACCGCCTGGTTTATAACCTCGATGAGCCTCATCGAGAATGAAGACTCGTTGAAGGTTGGTAGCGTAATCGTTTATGCGGACCTTCTCTTTATCTTCAGCAAAACGCTGAATATTTACTACCGTAATCTCTGCCTGCCCGGTCGTTCCTTGTTGAGCTTGATTAACCCTGAACTGCTCCATAAGTTCAGCACGCGAATTGGCCGTACTTACTTTCAATCCACGAGCTTCAAATTCTTGTGTAGCTTGTTCAAGAAGGTCGAGGCGGTCAACGATAAAGTAAAATTTGGCTACCTTGTTCTGCTTGGCGTAAAAATCGTTTAGAATGTATGTGAGATAGTAAGAAAGCGCGGTCTTGCCGCTTCCTTGCGTATGCCATACAACTCCTGATTTTATCCCTTCCGATAATTTTTGCCTAATTGCCATTGAAGCAAACATCTGCTGATAGCGCATGATGTGTTTTTGATCGGTAGACTCAATCTTACCTTCAACTTCGCGCTCCATCTTCACATAGGCGATACCGTATCTAATTATATATAGCAGCCGCTCCGGAGAACACATCGAAGTGAGGATACGATTGGTAGGAGTATTGAAATTGAGATTAGTCTGATACTCGGGACTCGTATGTATTACCTGACAATTGTAATCGGATAAGATTTGTTTCTCAATAACAGGATTTATCTCTCGATAAGGATAATCCCTATTGAATGGCGCAATTTTGTTGCCCGTATGGTTTTCTTCGCGGAAGCAATTGAATGGAGCTGATTTGCGAGCGCCGGTACAATAGAATGCCCCTTGTATCGGGACTATTCCACCGAGCGCATCATATTCCATATTGTTGCTAAATATCATCAGTTGTGTGATATTAATAAATCGGCGGAACTTCTTATTGGGAAACCGTTCATAAGTCATTCGTTTGCTTTCTGCAAGCATACCGCCATGATTATTTGGCTTCTTAACTTCAACAAAGCAAAGTGGTAAGCCGTTCACGAATAGCGTAATATCCGGACGGAATTCATCTTGCCCATTTTTGCACGTAAACTCGGCTGTAAAATGGAAAGTATTGTTCCCGATGTTATCAAAATCAATCAGATGGACCGGTGATACAGATTTCAGACGATCGTAGAATCCTCTTCCGAGATCGTCGTCATTCAACTCCTTACGAATGTCCTTGAGCGTTTGAATATATTCGCCCTCATGACCAGGGTTGAGTCGTTCGAATTGTTTCTTGAAAACCTCAAGAAGAATATTGGTGTCTGGGTCGTACACGGTTCCGGCTTGCTCTTCATGTATTTTGCCGATATACGAATAGCCCAGACGGCTAAGATGTACCATAGCAGGCATCTGCACTCGTGTCGCTTCGTTAAATTTGTTCATTGCTTCCCTTAAGGTATAGGACTTTCACATACAATCATGGTTTCGCTCGTGGCATTGAGTAACGAACGAACATCAACATTCAGACACTCTGCAATAGCAGTCAGTGTTTCTAAAGAAGGTTGTGCGGTATTAGTACACCATTTGGAGACGGTCGCAGGGTCTTTGCCAAGAGTTTTAGCCAGCCAAAGGTTGGTTTTATGCTGCTCAGCGAGGACTACTTTCAATCGGTTTATATATTTTGCCATTGTTAGTGCGATTTGCGAATAATGTAAATTTAGTGATTAATTTCGATATGGCAATGAAATATGCTTAGAAACATAAGCCAGTAAGGCCTATATATAAATATCAGCGTGGTTGAGAAAAGGAGTAAATATTTATATGGATTTTGTTGCAAATGGGTGAATGGCATGGAGAAAGGTCATATTAACATAGTCGATCTATTTAAAGAACGTGATTATCTGGCAGACAGGCTTTTGTGGATGAATCTATTTGCATAATTTTGCCGTTGTATTGATACGATGTCAATTGCAGAGACATTTTTCAGATGGATAACACCTGATTTGTTATAATGATGATTCGCCTTATCCTGAAAATACAGTTCTTCCAATGAGGTTGTTTCTTGATATGGGAATTTATTGCTAATTTTGCATAACCTTAGGAAGGAGACGCCGAGAATCTTTCGCGTGCATATGGCGAGCCGATTACTTGCAGCCCTCGAACAGGATAACTAAAATACAGTGAAATCATGAACTGGATTATTCTTATCTTAGCCGGGCTCATGGAAGTCGGCTTTACGTTTTGTCTCGGCAAGACCAAGACTGCTACAGGTCAGGAACTCGCATGGTGGTGGGTCGGATTCCTTGCCGCCTTGTCGCTGAGCATGTATCTCATGGCTAAGGCCGCCGAGCGACTGCCAATAGGAACTGTCTATCCTGTCTGGACAGGAATCGGCGCGGTAGGAGCAGTAATAGTAGGAATTGTGTTCTTTCACGAACCCGCCACTTTCTGGCGCATCTTTTTCATCACTACCCTCATCCTTTCAATTGTCGGACTTAAAGTATTAGGATGATGACACGGACTATGCGACGATTCAAGCAACAACTTTCTACGGAAGAAACGAGTAGGATATTGCTGAACGGTAAGTATTGCGTAATGGCGGTTTCGGGCGATGATGGTTATCCCTATTCAGTCCCCGTAAACTATGTTTACGACGGGACTTCGATTTACATTCATTCCGCAGTGCAAGGGCATAAGATTGATGCACTGAAGCGCAATTCTAAATGTTCGTTGTGTATAGTCGACAAGGACGATGTGATACCAGAAGAGTTCACTTCATATTTCCGCAGCGCGATAGTATTCGGAAAGACTCATTTCGTTGAATCAACTGATGAAAAAATTGCAGCACTACGATTGTTGAGCGAAAAATACAGCCCCGACATTGACCCCGAAACTGAAATTTCACGCTTTATCGATATTGTCTGTATGGTAAAAATCGATATCGACAATGTTTCCGGGAAAGAAGCTATTGAGCTGACACGGGAAAGGGCGCAATTGGGTTAAAGCATTCCCATTGATTTTGCTAAGCGACAGGCTTCGTGGGTGTTCTTTACCTGAAGTTTGCCGATTATTTCCTGCCGGTGACGACTTACGGTGTGGATGCTGATATTCAACTGGTCTGCTATTTCAGCGCTTTTCATTCCAGAATCTATCATAGCAAGAATCTGACACTCCCGATGACTAAGGATTGAATCGTTTGTAGAGGCTGTAAGTTCCTCCTTTATTCCGGTAATGGAATTTACCACATAACTCTTACCTTTGAAATCAAAAGGAAGCGGCCCATAAGTACAGATGGCGTATCTAACGTTCTCGCTATTTTTGTCAAAAATATAATACATTCGGTGCAATACATCGTGGATATAGCCATCTGCAAAGCGAAACCGCAGTTTTGAAACAAGATAATAGTCAGTCTTTTTGCTTTTGGACAGATGTCTGAGATAATGAAAAAAACGCAGTTCGGCTATATATTTTTCCTCCTGTTCCGCCGGCGACATAAGAGAAAGTATTTTACTTTCCCATATTGAGTTTTCCTGCTGATACGCGCCGATGTCAAGATTTCGGGCGAATTCCCCGGCTATGATATAACTTTTGCCTTCAGCCATATCGCTGACAACAATCAGGATATTTTCGACACGTGCCCGGAAACGCATGTTGACCAAGATATCCGACAAAGGAACACTTCCATCTGTCTTATTTTCAGACCGGAGCAATTTGTCAAGTGCTTTTCTGTTATCTGCAGAATGGTTATTTCTGACCATTGTCTGTTGTAACTTAACTTGTTAATTTTGTAAAGTTAATCAAACAAATGGTTATATATAAGTATGACAGAAAAAGATAAAATGCTTGCCGGCATGATATACGATGCAAACAACGATCCGACTCTTATCGCCGAACGTCTAAAATGCAAGGAGTTGTGTCGCGATTACAACGAACTGCGTCCCAGTGCGACAGAAGCCCGTGAGTTACTGTTGCGCAAAATACTTGGTGGTGTCAAAGAGGGATTACTCATAGAGCAACCGTTCCACTGCGATTATGGGTACAATATCAGCGTAGGAAAAAATTTCTACGCCAACTTCAATCTTGTGATCCTCGACGAGGCGCCGGTAACATTCGGCGACAATGTGTTCATCGCCCCCAACTGCGGTTTCTATACAGCCGGACATCCAATAGATGCGGTTGAGCGCAACAAGGGACTTGAATATGCCCGTCCAATCTCGGTCGGCGACAACGTGTGGATTGGAGCTGGAGTCTCGGTGCTACCGGGTGTCTCTATCGGTAATAATTGCGTTATCGGAGCCGGAAGTGTAGTGGTCAAAGACATACCTCCCCATTCTATAGCTGTAGGAAATCCTTGTAAGGTTATAAAAACAATAGAACATTGATATGGAAAATAAATCCATAAGTAGCTACGAAGAATACCTCAAATAAACTCCCAAATATGCATTAACTAATTTTTTTAACACTTGCAAAACAAGATGAAAATTGACCATATAGCAATCTGGGCAGAGGATATAGAACTGCTTCGTGAGTTTTATATGCGTTATTTCAATGTAAGCTGCAATGACAAGTATGTAAATTCCAAAAAGAATTTCAGTTCCTATTTTCTGTCGTTTGAGGATGGAGGAGCGAGAATAGAAATAATGAACATACCCGGCAAAGATGCTCCGGCGAGCAGAGGCGACCTGAAAGGGCTGGCGCATATCGCCATCTCTGTTGGCAGCAAGGGAATTGTTGACGATATGGCAAAGAGATTCAAAGAAGATGGCATCACAATCCTGAGCAATCCCCGGACCACAGGCGACGGCTACTATGAATGCGCCATAGCCGATCCCGAAGGTAATTATGTAGAAATAACAGGATGATGTCAATATCAATGCGGAATTACACTTGATATGAAACCCGCTATTGCGTGAATCAATATCAAGTGTAATTACAGCTTGGTAATATAATTGTATTTTGGTTAATATGAGCGTTGGGATTCTTTCTCTTTGGTATACCGGTAAACGTTGTTCACTTTCTTGCCTCCGAAAGAATATGATATCCTCAAAGCTACGGAGTGTTGGTGGATATCTGTCTTTGAATGTAAGCTGTAATCTTTATAATGCGCGTCAGATGCGGTCTTGCTCCAATTGAAAGGGTCCGTTACCGATGCCGAAAGGGTCAGTCTGTTGTCAAAAAGCATGTATCGTAATTCGCAATTCAGGAATGTGCGGTTATCGTAACTTACCATTTTGTCCTGATATGGGAAGTAATGACTGCATCTCAGATTCAAGATAAGCGTCTTTGTATGATTAAGCATCCATGAAGTGTTAAGTTCTATCTTTCCGCTCCATCCGGACTCATCTTTTTGTATGAAATCTGTGATTCCGGATTCTGTTCCGGAATAAAATATCTCCCCACCCAGATTAATGTTCCACCATCCGAAAAGAGTACGGTTATATGAGGCATACAATCCCGTTTTTATTGTGTTGAGACAATTCTCAGGTGTGGTATATTGCATTCCGTCGGTTTCAAATCGGGTGATGTAACCTATGGCATTCCTGTACCATGAACTGTACAAGACGGCATATAGCCCCTTGAAGCCATAGTTGATTCCGATATTATGACTGATAATCGATTCAAGGTCCGGATTTCCGGTGAAATAATTATTCACGGTATTGTAATATCGGAATGGGTTCAGATCTCCGAAATTGGGTCGGCTTATACCCATCGAATAGTCGGCGGACACTCTTCCCGCTCCGGGTATGTTGCAGCTGATGATTACCGACGGTAGAAGGTAGTTGCCGTGTTGTTTATGATGAGAGTTATCTGTCTCCTGTATCCCTGTGATTCCGGTATGTTCGTATCTGATGCCTATTTTGCCGAACAATGAGTTTCCGATACTCTTCTCGGCGGTTATATAGAAGGCGGTAGTTTTCTCATTATATCTGAATTTGTTGCTTTGGCGAGGATCGTTTGCCATTATCCCATTCAAATCATGGAATATGCCGAGATCGGTCTTATTCCCGATTGAGGTGAATGCAACCCCGGTCTCCAACTTGCATTTCTGGAACGGAAGAACCGCATCGAGTTTCACTGAATGAATATCATACCTGGTTCCGGCGTTCCTGGTAAGATGGGATTCATTATCAGTGTCCCATACGGAAGAAACCTCCGACATGGAGTCGCTTCGTTTGTCAAACCAATTGTAAGTCAAGCTCAGTGTTTTCCCTGTAGAATCGATGTTCCAGTCGGCGAATCCGGTAAGAGTTAACGCATTTTCAGGATATGAAGGAGTGATTGAAGTGGAATTCATCGCGATTCCGTTATTGACCGTCATATCGGTTAAAACAGATTTTATCGTGTTTCTGCTGTAATTGACTATCGCTCCTGTACTGAAGTGCGGACCAAACTTATACTTGAAAAGTCCGTTCGCCCCTAAAGTGCGCCAGGTGAACCGGTTCCTCTGTTCGGAGATCTGCATATGGTCAACGAACCTATATTCATGGCATATGTCATTCTTTCCCTTGGAGTCGTTCCAGCTGAGATCTCCGGATAATTCCACTTTTCGGGTGGTATGACTTATGTTTCCCCCGGAGGAGTAACCGAATGAATCCGAATGTTTCGCGCGTCCCCATATATTACCACGGGTACCGAGCGATTCATTCCTTGTGGTTATGCTGATGTATGCCACATTGTCTCCGGATGCATATCTGGCAGGAGGCGAAGTAAGAAGTTCTATCTTTTCAATGCCATTGGATTGGAGGTTCTTGAGCTTCATAGTCAATGCCTCGTCGGTCATGTCAAGGAGATGTCCGTCTACTATGTATCTTATCGAGTTCTTGCCGGCAACGCTTACCTGATCGTTTGTTACGGATATACGTGGTATCCTGCCGAGCAACTCGAATCCGTTGAGGCCAGCCGCATATTCATCGTTTTTCACAATGTACACTATACGGTCAGGATTCTGTTTTATAACGCTGCGTTTCGCTGTTACCACAACTTCGTCCAGGTTCAGTTCTTTTTCCATTGCGTTTGAAACCGAATCGGTTATTTCCTGGGCCGAAACGGGTGTGAAAAGTGCTACCGCTCCGAAGAGCAGTATGAATATATTGTTCATAGCTAAATAATTACTGAGTTGTTATTGAAGTATTATGCCGGACGATATTTGAACGTTACTTAAACGCTTCATTGGGCCCGGTTATAAAAAGGTAGCATGAATTGTCCGGTTGATAGGATATTCCCACGTTTATATCATGGTTATTATTCGTAATCGTCATGGATGAATAGGTCATTCTGCCCTTCTCTATGAAGTCTTGAGATTTGCTGGCCTTTTCAACATCCTTTTTGAAAAGATTGGTTACTTTCTTTACCAATGAGGCATTGTTCGTAACCGTAAACCCTCGAAAGAATTTATCTTTCGATTTGGAAATATGGATTGATACGGTTTCATCGGAATTATAGGAACCGTCAAAGAGTTTCTCGACATTCAGTTTGGGTGGTGCGGCCATGGCTACAAATCCGCAAATCAAGCTGAACAGTATCAAAATGGAACGTTTCATATTAATCAGAAGTTATATTCATTATGTTTTGTTGTTTTCTCTCTTCCTCCCGTTCTTTGGCATTGGCCATAGCCATCAGCCTTTCCGCCTGCTCTATGGCGTTTCTGACGGATTTCTCCGAGGCTTCCGGTCCAAGCTGTTTCCCGTTTACGTATGCAATCACGGTGCCGCTACCTAAGTAGTGATTAGCGGTTCCGTATTTCCCACTTTCACCGTCATGATTAAAAACCGAGAATAAAATTGCCAAGGAGGCGGCGATGCCGATGCTCCATCCGAGCCATCGGGTCTTCGGTTTTCTCCGAATCCGGTTACTCCGGGAGATCAATCCTTCAGCTATCATAGATTCCTTTGCTTGCCTGATAATCGTCGAATCATAAGGCAATCTTTCAAGAACATACTGCAATTCCTTTTCTTCCAGAAGCGATAGTTGGCATTGCAAGTATGACCTGCATAGCTCTTCCGTCTCATGCAATGTGAGTATGGGATTGGAATCTTTCATCTGTCAAGTTTTTTATAGTTTTCTCTTATTTTCTTTCTGGCTCGGCTCATATTCATTCTTACTGCCTCTACCGACATGTTTAAATTTGCGGAAATTACTTCATATTCCATATCATCATGCGTTACAAGGGAGTAAATCTGTTTTTGAATATCTGTCAGTCCAATGGTAAGCAATGATTCAAACTTTTTCATATCCTCGCAGGAATCAGGGTTTACTTCCAATATGTCTGTTCCGGTATCGTCTAATGAAAAGGTACGAGGTTTGCGAAGTCTGTCGATACATATGTTCTTCAACACCGCGAATAGTTTGTTGCGGGCCTCGGCTTCGGTCTCCACATCTCCCCTTTTCCAAAGATTGAAGAATGTATCTTGAAGGGCATCTCTGGCATCCTCGTCGTTCTTGAGGAATCCCAGAGCGCTTCTGTGCAACTTGTCGCGAAGTGCCATGAATGAGGATGTCAGATTGTCTGTTTTCATTGCTTACAATAAAGATACGAAAAAAGGAGCCGAACGTAACCGCGGCTCCTGATTTTTTTGTAAGACAATTCCATATTCCGGAAAATCCTGCCTGGGTCAATAAGATCAATGATCAATGACCAATGACAAATGACAAACGACAACCGACTACCCCTTATTCCCTAACTCCACGACCTCGCAATCGCGTATGTCTGCGCCGTCGATGGTAAAGCGGACCAGCGTACGCGCTTTCTGCCATCCCTGTGTTCCGGCAGCCCCGGGATTTATATGCAGCAGCCCCAATTCGGTGTCATATTTTATTCTTAAAATATGGCTGTGCCCGTCTACCATGAGCAGAGGCTTTTCCGTTTGCAGAAGTTTCTTCATGCCGGGTGCCCAACGTCCTGGATAGCCACCGATATGGGTCATGAGAACTTTCACATCCTCGATCTGAAACACCGTAAGTTCGGGCAGTAATCTGCGTACCTCACCGTGGTCTATATTGCCACATACGCCACGGAACACCGGCGCAATACCTTGAAGACGCTCCAATAGCACGGCATCGCCAACATCGCCTGCATGCCAAATCTCGTCGCATTCCGCGAAATATGTTGCGTAGCGGTCGTCCCAGCATGAATGGGTATCGCTAAGAAGTCCTATTCTTTTCATGATTAACGGGGCGACCCGTTTATGGACCGCCCCTGTAAAAATAATTGATTTATCTTTTAAAGCAGCAACGCTATTCGGTATGTCAGGAACGACAATATCCATGCCACACCGGTGTTGTAGATGAGCGAGAAGAGCGAATACTTCCAGCTTCCAGTCTCGCGTGCTATGGCCGTAAGCGTGGCTATACATGGGAAGTAAAGCAATACGAACACCATGAACGCAAGTGCTTTGGGTGCGTCAAACGGTGTCTCTCCTGTCAGCTTTGACGGAGTAACAAGCCTTTTCGACAGCAGAGCAGAGTCATCGTCGCCTACGTATAACACACCGAGTGTCGATACCACGATTTCCTTGGCTGAGGCTCCGGCTATCAGAGAGACACAGGTCTTCCAGCCGAACTGCATGGGACGGACCACAGGTTCGCACGCCTTGCCGATATATCCGAGGAAAGAATGTTCCTGCTGATAGGAATTGAGTATAAGCTGATCGATTTCCTCGCTTGAGTGGCTTTCGATAGTCGCTACCGGCATATCGGCCAACGTTTCTTTCTGGTATTTCGTCGGCACATCCTTCATTTCATAGCGCGGGAAATACGACAAGGCCCATATTATAATTGAAGCCACGAGTATCACGCCTCCCATCTTGGATAGATACTGGCTTGCCTTGGCCCACATGTTGCGTATGGTCGATTTCATGGTCGGTGTGCGGTATGGAGGCAGCTCCATCACAAACGGAGTCTCATCGGCCTTGAACCAGAACTTGCGCATCAGTCTTGCGGTAAGCACCGCTACTATCAGCCCCAGAAGGTATAGACCAAGGAACACAAAAGCTCCATGTTTCGGGAAGAAAGCCCCGACAAGCAACACATATATGGGTATGCGTGCGGAACAGCTCATGAAAGGATTGACGAGGATGGTTATCAGACGGCTGCTGCGGCTCTCGATAATCCTGGTCGACATTATGGCCGGAACATTGCAACCGAAGCCCATAACCAGCGGTATGAACGATTTGCCGTGCAGCCCCATCTTGTGCATGAGCTTGTCCATTATGAAAGCTACCCGGGCCATATACCCAGAGTCCTCCATGAATGATATGAAAGCATAGAGAATCAGAATGTTGGGAAGGAATACAATCACTCCTCCAACGCCGCCTATTATGCCGTCGAGCAGAAGATCCTTAAGCGGTCCTTCGGGCATGAAGCGTTCCGTCTGCGATGATATCCAGTTCACAAGACTTTCAATCCATTCCATCGGATACGACCCCAGTTGGAAAGTGGCCCAGAAAGTCACGAGCATGGCCAAAATGAATATCGGGAATCCGAACAGTTTGCTCGTAACTATCGAATCTATAACCTTGGTGGCTTTTTCTTCATGGACCTTGTCGCCGGTGAGCATCTCGGCCAAAGCTCCTTGGATGAAGCCATATTTGTCGGCCGCGATAGCCGATTGCACGTCTTCACCGGTTTTCTTCTGATATTTGTCTACAAGTTCGTCCCGCAGGGATATTATTTCGTCGAAACATTGCGTGTCGGCCAGCATGGTTTCAGTCTCCTTGTCTCCTTCAAGGAGTTTTATGGCCAGAAACCTGGGCGAGAAATGTTGCAGACAGAAAGGGTCTTGTTTAAGCTTGTTGTTGAGAATCTTTACTGCTTCTTCCAGATCGGGCTGCAGTTGAATGTGTATGTGTCTGGTGTCCTCATGGCGGTCTTCGTAGACTTTGATAACGGCATCGAGAAGTTCATTGATGCCGACACCTTTCGAGGCGACTGTAGGAATCATCGGCACTCCTATCATCTTGCCCATAGTGGCGTAGTCGAACTTCAACTGACTCTTTTCAAGCTCATCGTACATGTTCAACGCTATCACCATAGTGCGGTTCATGTCGATAAGTTCAGTTGTGAGATACAGATTGCGCTCCAGATTCGAGGCCACCACCACGTTTACTATAACGTCCGGAGTCTCTTGTTTAAGATATCTTAGCACGTATTGCTCCTCCGGGGAGTAAACGGAAAGAGAGTAAGTTCCGGGTAAGTCTACTATATTTATCTTGTAGCCTTTATATTTGAGCGAGCCTTCCTTCGCATCTACGGTAACACCCGCATAGTTGCCTACATGTTCGTGTGCCCCGGAAACTATATTGAAGAGAGAGGTCTTGCCACAATTGGGATTGCCAAGAAGGGCGACATTTATAATTTTGTCGCGCCTTATCCGGGAATCCTCGGCTTCGTCGTGGGCCGAAACGCCTGCCTTTTCAATCTTGTCATGTTCTGCAGCCTGCCACTCTTCGAGTGTGACTATTTCTATCAGACTGGCTTCCGCCCTTCTTAGCGACACTTCATATCCCATGAGCGAGAATTTTATAGGATCCATAAGTGGGGCGTTGAGAATCATTTTGACCACTCTGCCTTTTACGTATCCTATTTCCATAACCCGCTTGCGAAAAGCACCATGACCAAGTATTTTTGTTATTACGCCGGACTCTCCCGGTTTTAGGTCAGATAATCTCATATACTATGGTTTATTCGGATTCTAATTAATACCCATAAACTATACGGATTTGAGGAGGCAAATGTTTTATCGCGAAACAAAATACCCTTCAAAGGGTATTCCCGTTGAAAAGAAATACCCCGAACCTCCCAGGCAGGTTCGGGGTATTAATAAATTTTTACCGACTGATTATCAGATATCCCATCATTCCACGTCCCTATATGTGAAAGTCAGTTTTTCGTCTCCTTCCTTATACGAGACATCGATGGTTCCTCCAAGTTTTCCTTCGGCGTTCAGTGTCAGCATGAGTTCTGCGAGATCATCTTCCAGATACTTCTGGATAGCCCGTTTCAAGGGTCGGGCACCGAAGTTCTTGTCATATCCTCTGTCGGCAATGAATCCCTTTGCTTCGTCAGTGAGATTAAGATGGAATCCAAGACCTTCTATGCGTTCGAAGAAATCTTTTAGCTCTACATCTATAATCTTGGATATTGCGTCGCGGTCAAGCTGGTCAAACATTATTATATCATCGACACGGTTCAGGAATTCAGGCGAGAACACCCTGTTCAGAGCCTTGGTTATTACGCCGTGTGCCTGATCTTTAGATACACTTTCGGTATTGAAGCCTACTCCACCGCCGAAATCCTTCAGCTGACGGGAACCCACATTCGAGGTCATTATGATGATGGTGTTCTTGAAGTCTATGCGTCGTCCGAGAGAATCGGTCAGCCTGCCTTCGTCCATAACCTGAAGAAGCAGATTGAATACATCGGGATGCGCCTTCTCTATCTCGTCGAGAAGTACTACGGAATAAGGATGGCGCCGTACCTTTTCGGTAAGTTGACCTCCCTCTTCATAACCTACATATCCCGGAGGTGCTCCAACAAGGCGCGATACCGTGAATTTCTCCATGTATTCGCTCATATCCATACGGATAAGTGCATCGGGCGAATCGAAGAGATATTGCGATATTTTTTTTGCCAGATGGGTCTTGCCCACTCCGGTAGGCCCAAGGAACATGAAACATCCTATAGGTTTGTTCGGATCTTTAAGACCTATGCGGTTACGTTGTATGGCCTTTACTGTCTTTACTATGGCATCGTCCTGGCCGATAACCGAACCTTTCAGGGCGTCGCCCATGTGCAGGAGTCTCGATCCTTCAGCCTGAGCTATCCTTTGGGTGGGAACACCGGTCATCATGGCTACGACTTCCGCTACTTTGTCGCCGTCCACCGGCACGCGCTCTGTATCGAGTTGCTTTTCCCAGTCTGACTTAGCTTTCTCAAGTTCTTCGCGTTTACGATTTTCCGTATCACGCAGCGCAGCCGCCTTTTCAAAGTCCTGGGCATGGGCAGCCTCCAGTTTGGCTGCCGTGGCCTCGTCTATCTCTTTCTCAAGCCGTTCTATATGTTCAGGCACTACTATGTTGGTGATATGTACACGCGAACCGGCTTCATCGAGAGCATCGAGTGCTTTGTCAGGGAAGTTGCGGTCAGAGACATAACGTTCAGTAAGGTCTACACAGGCCTGAAGTGCATCCTGAGTGTATGATACGTTGTGGTGAGCCTCATATTTTTCCTTAACCTGCTCAAGTATGCGCAATGTTTCCTCAGGTGTGGTAGGTTCTACCATAACTTTCTGGAAACGGCGTTCAAGCGCACCGTCTTTCTCTATATTCTGGCGATACTCATCAAGAGTTGTTGCACCGATGCATTGTATTTCGCCACGGGCAAGTGCCGGTTTGAGCATATTGGCGGCATCCATGCTGCCGGGAGCTCCGCCGGCCCCCACTATGGTATGTATCTCGTCGATAAACAAGATTATGTCATCGTTTTTGGCAAGTTCGTTCAATACCGCCTTGATACGTTCCTCAAATTGTCCACGGTATTTGGTTCCGGCTACCATGCCCGCCATGTCGAGTGCAATCACCTTCTTATCGAAGAGCACACGCGAAACCTTGCGCTGATTTATACGCAACGCAAGACCCTCGACAATGGCCGATTTACCAACTCCCGGTTCGCCTATGAGCACCGGGTTGTTTTTTTTGCGGCGAGACAGAATCTGGGCAAGACGTTCAATTTCGTTATCACGTCCTACGACAGGATCGAGGCGACCTTCCGCCGCCGCGCGTGTCATATCATATCCATACTTGTCGAGAGCCGGCGTGTCGCTTTTGCCACCCTTGTTTCCCTGACGGTCTGAAGACGATTTGCCACTTTGGCGGCTGAATCCGGAACCGCGGGATTGTGCCGTAGAGTCGCTTTCTTCCTCATCGTCGTCTTCCATATCGTCATCTTCCGTATCTTTCTGCATGCCGGTGAAAGGCGCCGGACCGTCCGGGCCGATACTCTGAACGGAAATATCAAAATTCAGATAATCTGCCTTGAAGTTTTTAAGGAATTCAGACTGTAGATTGTTTTTATCGTGAATCAGTGTCAGTATTATATGTTCTCCGCCCACAACTTGCGATTGCATTTTGCGCACTTCGACTGTGGCGAGCTGCAACATCCTTATCGCCGACATCGTGAAGCGCGACTCATGGTCAAAAAGCGTTGTGGTGGATTCCTCTGAAAAGTCTATCTGAGGTATATGTTCTTCAAGTTCCTCTGCCATTTTAGCAATAGGAATATTGAGCTGACGCAATATCTTTACGGCATATCCGTCAGGATTGCGCAAGGCTGCCAAAATAAAATGCTCAGGGGCGATAGCAGGAGAGTTGAACTCTTCGGCTACCTCTCTGGCCGCATTGATTATAGGCAGGAATTTTTTTGAAAATTCGTTTTTCATCTATATCGATTGCTATATTTTTCCCTATCTAAAGCCATCTCCCCGTTAATATGAGTTTCTGACTGGAGACAGACATCACCTATCTGTATAACAAAACGCGTGCCAATTATTTTCGAATACTCTCTTAACATTTTTTGAGGATGGATGAATTTAAAAAAGCAACTCAGGCTAATGAATAAGAGTTAAATTTTTCTTAAATTTGTAGATTGAAAATAATAGGGATTTCCCGGGCCTTTAATATAGGTAACAGTGTTCCGGATTACGGCATATGTCATCATGGCCGGCGGCGCATGGAAGGTTGAGGCAAAACCGGGTAAGAATATCCTAAAAGATAAAAGAATGCAAGGAGACGACAAGATTATCCCGATTAATATAGAATCGGAAATGAAAGCGGCTTACATCGACTATTCAATGTCGGTGATAGTGTCGCGTGCCCTGCCGGATGTACGTGATGGCTTCAAACCTGTACATCGTCGCGTGCTTTTCGGCATGGACCGCGTAGGTAACAGTTTTTCAGGAGATACCAAGAAATCAGCGCGTATAGTGGGTGACGTCATGGGTCATTACCATCCTCATGGCGACAGCTCCATATATCTTACCATGGTGCGCATGGCTCAGGACTGGTCGCTCAGGTATCCTTTGGTATTCGGTCAGGGTAACTTCGGCAGCATTGACGGAGACTCCCCCGCGGCCATGCGTTATACTGAGGTCAAACTGTCGCGAATGGGCGAGGAGATGCTGCGTGATCTTGATTCGGAAACCGTAGATTTCATTCCCAACTTCGACAACACGACTCAGGAGCCTACCGTATTGCCTACACGTATACCGAATCTTCTTGTCAACGGCGCCTCGGGTATTGCCGTAGGTATGGCCACCAACATGCCCCCTCACAACCTGACGGAATCTCTGAATGCTTCTTTGGCGTTGATAGACAATCCTGATATAGATCTTGACGGACTCATGGAGCATATCAAGGCTCCCGACTTTCCTACAGGTGGTGAGATTTTCGGTTTGCAGGGTGTCAGGGACGCCTTCGAGACCGGGCGTGGCCGTATTATCGTGAGGGCTAAAGCCGAGATTGAGAACACTGGCACCCACGACCAGATTGTAATATCCGAGATTCCTTACGGCGTGCTCAAGAACGATCTGGTGAAGAGTATAGCCGACCTCGTCGAGGAGAAAAAAATCGACGGTATTGCCGATATTACCGACACATCGGCCCGCGGCAGCATTCATATCGCCATCGATATCAAGCGCGATGCCAACGCACGTGTGATTCTCAACAAACTGTTCAAGCTGACACAGCTGCAGACATCATTCAGTGTCAATAACGTGGCTTTGGTTCATGGTCGTCCGCGCACGCTGAGCCTGAAAGAGATACTTCAGGCTTTCGTAGACCACCGTCACGAGGTGGTGATACGCCGCACAAGATATGAGTTGCGCAAGGCTGAAGAGCGTGCCCACATTCTGAAAGGGTTGATGATAGCCACCGACAACATCGACGAAGTGATAGCTATAATCCGTTCGTCGCGTACCACCGATGAGGCGCGTGCCCGATTGATGGAGCGCTTTGACCTTGACGATGTGCAGAGCAGGGCTATCGTAGAGATGCGTCTGCGTCAGCTTACCGGTCTGGAAATGGACAAGCTCCGTGCCGAGTATGAAGAGCTGATGAAACTCATAGCTCACCTGAACGATATATTGAACAACGACGATGTATGTCGAAATGTGATGAAGGAGGAGCTTATCGAGATTCGCGACAAATACGGCGATGAGCGTCGTACACGTATCAATCCTTTCTCGGGCGATATGAACGCCGAGGATTTCTTCCCCGACGATGAGATGATAATAACAATCTCTCACCTCGGATATATAAAGAGAACTCCCCTTTCCGAGTTCCGCACTCAGCATCGCGGCGGTCTTGGCTCGAAAGGAAGCGATACCCGCGATGAAGACTTCATAGAGCACATCTACCCTGCTTCCAACCACAATTATCTGCTGTTCTTCACAGATAAAGGACGTTGTTATTGGCTGAAGGTATACGAGATTCCCGAATGTGCCAAGAATTCGAAAGGTCGTGCGATACAGAATCTGCTTAACATAGAACAGGATGACAGCGTCAACGCCGTCATCAGGGTAAAACATCTCGGTGATCCCGAATATGTCAAGAGCCATAACCTGATATTCGCCACCAAACTCGGCGTAATCAAGAAAACATCGCTTGAGGCATACTCGCGTCCGCGCGCCAAGGGTGTTAACGCCATACTCATACGTGAGGATGACCGCCTTATAGCCGTGCGTCTTACCGATGGGAATGCCGAGGTTATTCTTGCCGACAGGGAAGGCCGCGCCTGCCGATTCAATGAGAAAGATGTTCGTGAGATGGGACGTGTCAGCACCGGTGTACGCGGAATGATGCTGGGAGGTGAAGGAGATGAGGTGATAGGCATGATTACAATGACCGGGGCCCCCGACGAAACAGTCATGGTTGTGTCTGAAAAAGGTTACGGAAAGCGTTCTCCTCTTGAAGATTATCGAATAACTTCCCGTGGTCGCAAGGGCGTGAAGACAATGGCCATAACCGAGAAGACAGGCGATTTGATTGCCATAAAGAATGTGAACGATGACAATGACCTGGTTATAATAAACCAGAGCGGCATAACACTGCGTCTGCCGGTTTCGTCGGTTCGTGTTATGGGGCGTGCCACACAAGGTGTGCGTCTGATCGATCTCTCGAAGCGCGGCGATACCATTGCCTCCGTATGCAAGGTCGATTCCGCCCCTGAAGAAACTGAAGAAGAAACAGAGGTTGAAAACGGCGAGGTAACTATCGGGATGGAAGTAACAGACCCGTCGGAGTCAAATGTCGGGAATATCGCTGAAGAATGATAATCGACCGATAAACTTTTTAAGCCAAAGGGTGTCTTATCTATGTTGGTCAGTTATTCTATAATGAATGGCGCGACATTATAAGGACATTCGAACAAGTGCAAAACAAATATTCATTCATTATATAGATATGAAGAAAATTCTAACATTGGCTCTTTGCGCGACAACTATGTTTGGCGCCATGGCCCAGAAACAAGTGGTAGACCAGGCCGCGAAGATGTCTGGAAAGTTTGATAAACTTAATGAGGCGCGTGGTCTTATAAAGGGTGCAATGGGAAATGCCGAGACCGCCAATGACGTGCGCACATATTTCGTGGCAGGAGAGCTTGAATTCGATGCTTTCGACAATGGCGTGAAAGCAGGTATGATCAATCCTCAGGATCCTTCGGCCGACCCGGAGACAATGGCTGACGAGCTCCTTTCCGGCTATGGTTATTTCATGAAAGCACTTCCTCTTGATTCGATTCCTGATGCCAAAGGAAAGGTAAATCCCAAGTTTTCAAAGAAAATCGTAGGAAAGATCGGCGGACATGTGGGCGATTTCTTCAATGCCGGAGGTACCAAGTATAATAACAAGAAGTATAACGACGCGTACGATTTGTTCATGATCTATGCGAACCTTCCTGAAGCAACCTGGATGGGAAAGAGTGCCCCTGCTCTTACACCCGAACAGCGCTCATTGGCATATTACTATGCAGGTCTGGCCGCATACTTCTCGCAGCAGCCTGAAAAAGCAACTCTGGCTCTGAAAAAAGCACGTGAAGCAGGATATGAGGACCCGGAAGCACAGAACTATGTGCTGGAAATAGCTTCTTGGCAGCAAATTGCACAGGACAGTACCAAGGCTGACCTCGCTAAAGATAACATCATAGATGTAGCCCGTGCCGGATATAATAAATATGGCGTTACCATACCTCTGTTCATAAGCAATCTTGTAAACGCTATGATCAACGATGGCAAGTATAATGAAGCCTTTGAACTGATGGACGCCGAGATCGCCAAGAATCCCGATAACGCATGGCTCTACGGTCTTCGCGGTTATGTTTATGACGTGAACGGCAATGAAGAGAAATCAGAAGCCGATTACCGTAAAGCCGCTTCGCTTCCCGGTGTGGATTTCGAGACCCTAAAGAACGCTGCCAAAAAGATTTATCGCATAGGTGCCGAAAAGCTGAACACCATCGAGGGTAACAGCGCTGAGGCTCAGGCAGCCCGCAAGGATTTGAAGACCAACTATTTTGAAGTTGCAAAGCAGATAGTCGACCATGCACGCCAGATGCCTAACGCCGATGGCAGCATCGACTATGTAAGCGACGCTATCAACTACGCTCTTGAAACATACTTCAATAATTGATTAAAATCGATGTCTCTGTAAGCAGCGATGTTTTGAGCGCCCTCTATTTATACAGAGGGTTAAAAAAAGTCAAATCATTATGATTTGACTTTTTTTTTATCTATATGCGTTTTTAAAGAGTTTTGGAACGATATTTTTTGTTAATTTTGTATCTGCATTTGCCGGAAACCTTGTCCGTAATATGCAAATGGAGGTTTGCGTAACGTTAACTTCCTGTATCATAGAACCAATTCATATCTTAAGAATGGGACTTTTTTCATTTACGCAAGAAATTGCAATGGATTTGGGAACTGCCAATTCCATCATAATTCACAACGACAAGATAGTAGTGGAGCAACCATCGGTTGTGGCCATAGAAAATAAAACAGACAAACTTCTGGCCGTAGGTGCCAAAGCGCATCTTATGGAAGGCCGTGAACCGCCGGGCATACGCACCATACGCCCGCTTCGTGATGGAGTGATAGCCGATTTCAATGCCGCCGAACAGATGATACGTGGCATGGTTAAGATTGTAAGCTCAAAGCGCAGATGGTTCTCCCCTTCCCTTAGAATGGTAGTATGCATACCCTCGGGCAGTACTGAAGTTGAGATTCGCGCCGTTCGCGACAGTTCGGAACATGCCGGCGGTCGCGACGTATACATGATTTACGAACCTATGGCTGCCGCTCTCGGGATAGGTCTCGACGTAGAGGCTCCGGAAGGAAACATGATAGTAGACATAGGCGGCGGTTCCACTGAGATAGCGGTGATATCTCTTGGCGGTATTGTAACCAACAAGAGCATACGACTTGCCGGAAACGCTCTTACGACCGATATTCAGGAGCACATGGGTAGGGTTCACAACCTCAAGGTCGGTTCTACTATGGCGGAGCAGATTAAAATAAATGTAGGTTCAGCCCTTACGGAACTTGACAACCCGCCCGAGCCTTTTATAGTGCATGGGCCCAACAAGATGACCGCGCTCCCTATGGAGGTTCCCGTAACCCACGAAGAAATCGCCCATTGCATAGATAAGTCGATAGCAAGAATGGAGGAATCCATTCTGGCCGCCCTTGAGCAGACTCCACCTGAGTTATATGCCGACATTGTGAAAAATGGAATATATCTTACCGGTGGCGGTGCTCTGCTCAGAGGTCTCGCCAAGCGTTTCACTGACAAGATGAGAATCGAGTTCAAGATAGCGGATGATCCCTTGCGTGCTGTTGCCAAGGGCACCGGTGTGGCTCTCAAGAACATAAACCGTTTCTCATTCCTTATCCGCTGATAAGGATATTATCCGTCAATTATCGGCAATTCCGCGATATGTTGTTATTGCGGATAGAAGTGATTTAAGTTTTTTAAATTACTTCATAATATGGAATGTAGGTGAGAAATCTTCTGAACTTTATAATAAGATACAGCACATGGTTCGTCTTTACGTTCTATGTGCTGCTGTCGTGTATATTGCTGTTCAGCTCTCCGGGCTACCGGCAGTCTGTGTATCTTACTTCGGCCAATAAAGTATCTACCACTCTCTATTCGGGAGTAGCCGGCGTAACAGGATATTTCGGTCTAAAAGCTATAAACGAGGATTTGCAGGCCAGCAATGCCCAACTTGAAAATGAGGTTCTGAATCTCAGAAGTCAGATCGCAGAATTGAAAACCCTGGTTGCGGATTCGGTACTCGGCGATGTAAAGGGTAACCATGGGCGATTCAATTATGTCCTTGCCTCGGTAATAAACAACTCCACACGTCATCCTCGTAATTTTTTTACAATAAACAAAGGCGAGGCGGATGGAGTCGGTGCCGGCATGGGTGTCGTGGACCACAACGGTGTTGTAGGCATAGTGAATGTGACAGGCAAGAACACGGCACGCGTGATTTCATTGCTTAACGAGACGCAACACTTTTCTGTAAGACTTAAGGATACTCCTTATGTAGGATCTTTAAGTTGGAAAGGTGGCGACCCGACAATCGCTTATGTGGAAGAAATACCGCGGCATGTGAAATTCCGTACAGGAGACAGCATTGTCACTTCCGGTTTTTCGACTACTTTCCCGGAAGGCATTCTCGTAGGTAAAGTAATGAACCGGGTAAAAGGAGGCGATGATAATTTTTATATATTGAAAATTCGGCTTAGCTCCGATTTCAAGACATTGGGCCAGGTAAGAGTGATCAAGGACCATCTTAAACCTGAACTCGATTCTTTGGCCAGCTATGATGTGATACCCAAGAAGTAAGTATATTGATATGTCGAAAAGTCTGTTGCAATACATGCTTCTGTTTTTGGTACTGACACTGCTTCAGGTGTTGGTATTCAACAATCTTGTGTTGTTCAATACTGCAGTATGCTTCATATTCATATACCTGATAGTGCGTCTGCCTCTTTCTCTCAGTACCAATTGGCTTTATACAATAGCTTTCCTTACCGGTTTCATCGTGGATGTGTTTTCCGATACTCCGGGACTTAATTCTCTTGCGTCGGTATTGCTTGCATCGGTAAAACGGCCTGTAACCTTCTCTTACATCTCAAAAGATGACAAGACCAAAGGCGAGACGCCATGTATAGCCACTATGGGATGGGGTGCATATTCAAAGTATCTGCTTACATTGACAGCGATATTCTGTTTCATAAGTTTTTCAATAGAATATTTCAACTTCGCCAATGTGGGTCAGATTCTGATTATGACCGGGGCAAGTACTCTTTTTACTTTCATGGTACTGATAAGTACCGACTGCATACTTGACTCATATAATGCGAAAAGATTATAGTCTTGGCAACCGTAAATATGTCATAGGGGGATTTCTGTGTGCCATTGTCCTGATATACCTCATAAGATTGTTTACCTTGCAGATAGGTAACGATGTTTATAAGGAAAGCGCGGAAAGCAATGCCTTTCTGCGTAGAATAATGTATCCCGCACGCGGATTGGTATATGACCGTAACGGCGAACTTGTGGTGCTGAACCGTCCTGCATATGATGTGATGCTCATCCCGCGCGATATAGGAGCGGCAGGGTTCGACACATTGGCTCTGTGTGAGACACTCGATATCACACGCGATGAACTTCTGGCGCGATTGGACGATATGAAAAATCCCCGTAAGAATCCGGGGTATTCCACCTATACACCCCAGAAACTTATCTCTCATCTGTCGCAGGAAGATTACGGGCGGTTGCAAGAGAAGCTCTACCTGTTTCCGGGATTCTTTATCCAAAAGCGTACGGTAAGGGAGTATGCCACTCCTGCCGGTGCAAATGTACTGGGCAATATACGTGAGGTGTCGAGTAGCGATATAGAACGCGATTCCTATTACCGCGCCGGCGACTATACCGGGGACCTCGGAATAGAGAAAAGCTATGAGACGTTGCTGCGCGGACGTAAAGGAGTGGAGATTCTCATGAAAGATGCCCATGGGCGTATCAAGGGGAAATATGAGAATGGTATTCATGATATAGCTCCCGAATCTGGCAAGAACCTTACATTGGGTATAGATATCAAGCTTCAGGAATATGGCGAGAAGCTTATGGCCGGCAAGCGTGGCGCAATAGTGGCTATAGAACCGCAGACCGGAGAGGTGCTTTGCCTTGTAACATCACCGAACTATGACCCTTCGCTGCTTGTGGGTAAAGACCGCGGACGTAACTATGCCAGTCTTGTGAGAGACCCGCAGAAACCATTGTTCGACCGCGGACTGCAAGGTACATATCCGCCAGGTTCTACATTTAAACCTACCCAAGGATTGATATTCCTGCAGGAGGGAACCGTAACAACATCCACAATGTATCCCTGTCATAGAGGTTATGTAAACAAATTGCGTGTCGGTTGCCATCCACATGGCTCTCCTATAGCCATCAAACCGGCATTACAGACAAGTTGCAATGCCTATTTCTGCTGGGGATTCAAGAATTTCATAGACAAACGCGGTACAAAGCCTGCCGGGCAACTTGAAAAATGGAAGAATTATATGGTTGAGATGGGATATGGATATCGTCTTGGGATTGATCTGCCACATGAAAGCCGTGGATTTATACCTAATCCCGATTTCTACAGTAGTTCGTTTCGTGGAGCTAACTGGAGTGCCAACAGTATAATATCCATTTCGATAGGTCAGGGAGAAATACTCGCCACGCCTTTGCAGATAGCAAATCTATGTGCCACTATAGCCAACCGGGGATGGTATCGCACTCCACACGTGGTAAAAGAAGTGGCCGACACGGTCATTGATTCCAAGTATACCGAGAAACATAAACCTAAAATCAGGAAAGAATATTATGATGTCGTGGCCGAAGGTATGCGCATGGCCGTTCTCGGCGGTACTTGCCGTGGCGCGAATATTCCGGGAATCGAGGTTTGTGGCAAAACCGGTACTGCCCAGAATCCTCATGGCAAGGACCATTCGGCATTTATGGGTTTCGCACCTTATGGCAATCCCAAGATCGCAGTGGCGGTGTACGTGGAAAATGCAGGTTACGGTGCGGCATTCGGTGTGCCGATCGGCTCGCTGATGATCGAGAAATATCTTAACGGAGATATATCGGAAGGCCGGAAACATATAGAAGAAAGAATGGTTGCCAGCAAAATTTCTTTCTGAAGCAGATGACATACAGCAAAATTAAATAAACTGATGGATTACAGAAACCGCGATAACAGTATATCGGTATTCAAGGCTATTGACTGGATTACCATAGTGCTTTACCTCCTGCTTGTGGTCGGGGGCGCGGTAAGCATATATGCCGCGAGTTACGACTTTGACGCCACTTCCATGTTCTCACTAAAAGAGTTCTCCGGTAAACAGTTTATGTGGATCGGACTGTCTCTATTTATCGGTTGTATGCTTTTGCTGATAGATTATCGCATGTATGAAGCGTATGCCTACCCTATTTACGGCGTTGTGGTGCTTGTCCTTATCGCTACGATCTTTCTTGCGCCCAATATCAAGGGGTCCCGTTCCTGGCTTGTATTCGGCCCGGTGTCTCTCCAACCGGCGGAATTCGGCAAGTTTGCAACGGCTCTTGCGCTCGCGAAACTTTTCGACTCATACAATTTCGTTCTGAATGCGAAGATAAGCAATTATTTCAGGGCTCTTATAATTATATTTATACCTATTTGCCTTATATTGTTGCAGCATGAAACCGGAAGTGCATTGGTATATATATCGCTCGTATTCGTGCTGTATCGTGAGGGAATGAGTGGTCTTGTACTGTTCGGCATCCTTTGTGCCATAGCCTTCTTTGTGGTTGCCGTCAAGTTTTCAACTCCGTTGCTGTTGGGAATACCGGCAGGAGAATTTACCGTTTTCATATTGATTATGGTGGTTCTCGTAGCTCTCCTTGCCTTTTTCTGCAAGGATGCCTACGTTGCCCGTAACGTGCTTGTAGGCTTTTTGGCAAGCGGTGCCATTGTTGGCATTCTCGCCGCTTTCGGAGTTATAGTGCCGGGATTGGTATATTTTCTGGTCGCAATAATCGGTGCGCTTGTGTATGTAGGAATGTATATGTTCAAGCGACATATCCAGCGGTATCTGATTACAATTGCATTTACATTGGTTTCTGTTGGTTTCTTGTTTTCCGTAAACTATGTTTTCGGTAATGTTCTGGAACCTCATCAGCAAATGCGTATAAAGGTGGCACTCGGAATAGAGGAAGACCTGAGAGGTGCCGGTTATAACGTGAATCAGTCAAAGATAGCCATAGGCTCCGGTGGTTTGGTCGGCAAAGGATTCCTTAACGGCACCCAGACAAAGTTAAAGTATGTGCCTGAACAGCATACAGACTTCATATTCTGCACTATTGGTGAAGAAGAGGGTTTTGTAGGGTCTGCGGCAGTTCTGTTGCTTTTCCTTGCCTTCATATTGAGGCTTATACACATCGCCGAACGCCAACGCACGCCATTCGCACGTGTGTATGCATACAGCGTCGTGTCATATCTGATATTCCATTTGATGATCAATATAGGAATGGTCATAGGGTTATGCCCTGTAATCGGAATACCGCTTCCGTTTTTCAGTTACGGCGGATCGTCTCTATGGGGTTTTACAATATTGTTATTCATACTTCTGCGGCTTGACGCCGCCCGGATAGAACGTCGCGATTGAAAAAATTCGCATAAAGACAAAAGATATCGCCAATCGATACAAACAATCGATTGGCGATATCTTTTTAATTTCGGAGGATTATCCTATAAGTTCTCTATGGTGAAACTGTCCGCATCTTTCCATGCCGGGAATTTGGCGCGGAAACTTTCAAGCTTCTCAAGCGAGAGCGAGGCGTATATCAGAGGCGATTCCGCATTGTCGCTATCCTGATTTTCGGAGAATGAGGCCATGGTTTTACCTTTGAAGTCTATTACCATGGAAGAGCCGTCATATTCGAATCCACCCAGATCTTTACCCAGGCAATCCACTCCACAGACATAAGATTCATTTTCAATAGCACGGGCTACCAACAATTTGTTCCAGGCGTCGACCCTTACTTTAGGCCAGTTGGCCACGCCAATGAGCAGGTCGTATTGATTGTCTACATTACGGCACCATACGGGGAAACGGATATCGTAACATACAATCATGGCTATGTTCCACCCACGGAATCTCACTTTCAGACGCTCGTATCCCCGGGAAAATGAATTGTGTTCTCCGGCCATCGTAAAAAGATGTCTCTTGTCGGCGAATGTCTCTTCGTCGCCCGGTTCTATGAAGAATGCCCTGTTGCATAGAGATCCTCCGACATCGGCGATGAAACTACCGGCTATGGCCATATTGTATCGTGTGGCAAGTCTCTTCAGTTCGGCTATTGTCTCTCCGCTGCTGCGCTCGGCCATAGGACGTATGTGCTCCTTGTCGCCGGCCGGAAAGCCGGTAGAGAATGTCTCGGGCAATATCAGCAGATCGGTATCAGGATGTATTCTCGAAGCAATTGTCCCAAGAGTTTTAAGGTTTGCCTCCTTGTCTTCCCATTTTATCCGCATGGGACATAGGCATACGTTAAGGTTGTTCATCGGTCAGGAATTTGTCGGGATATTTGGCCCAGTCTTTTTTGTCGGCATAAAAGTTTTTCACTCTACGTAAATCCTCGTCAATGTCCGGACCCGGGAAAATAAATGAATCAAAAACTATTGTCTTGGTCCTGTAGTCAAGTCCCGCAAGCAGTACCGGCACACCGGCGCCTTTGGCGATGGTCAGGAATCCGGTTTTCCATTTTGCGTTGGCAGACCGCGTTCCTTCAGGAGTGACAGCGAGGTTAAGGTAGGCCGAATGCTTGAATTTCTCAATGATGCTTGCGGTAAGCGAGTGCCTTTTGTCCCTCGCGTCCGTAGGTCTGCGATTTACAGGTATGCCGCCAAGAGCATTCAATAAATACTTCAGAGGGAAGAAAAACCAGAATTTCTTCATTAAGAAATTGGCTTTTCTTCCCATAGCTTTATATGCGGTAAGTCCTAAAAGGAAATCGAGATTGGAGGTATGAGGAGCCACACATATCACACATTTGTCTGGCAGACAGACTTTGCAGTCAATCTTCCATCCCGTAAGACGAAACAGTGTGTTCCAGATACCCATTGGTTTTCGGAGCCTTATTTAGCAATTTCTTTGTTTGCCTCTTTCTCGGAGGCCGGAAGTGCGGCGTTGAAGATTTTAAGTCCTTCGTTCACCTGATCGGTGAAGTCTTTCTCTATCTTGTTGAAAAGAGAGCGGAAGAATTCTTTCTTAGCTTTGCTGTATTCGGCTACATCGGCAAAACCTTTGCGGCCGCGGTCAAAGAAAACATTGGCGTTGTTTTTTGTATTGTATACCGCCCCGAGAATTATTGTGTATGCTTTCTGAAGGCCATCTTTATCGGCGCCTTCTACATTTTCATATGCAATAGCGATTTCGCTGATAATCGAGGCTCCGAGAGCGTCGACATATTTTTTAAATTCTCTTTTGTTTGCCATAATCCAATAATAATAAGAATATGTTGAAAAGTATATATCCCACCCCTATAAACTATAACAACACCCGGCTAAGATTGTTCCGCAGGGTGTTGTTATAGTTTTTTATATCAGATAGCATCTTACACTGCCTATAGGGAGTTTGCCTATGATTACCAAAGGTATTCTTTCGGAATCATATGAGAGCCATGCGTCTATGTCATCGCTTGATTTTTTGCCGTTGTCAGAGGTGAAGTTGAATCTGATGTGATACGCCTTGCGTTTGGTCCCGTTTTTCATTTTCGCATCTTCTATTCCAAGACTGCGTATTTTCACCGTTTCCCGTTTGCTACCGGAAAAAAGGATAGTTTTCACAACCTTTCCTTTGTCAAGAGCGGAATAATCTATTGTGCGCAGATAATAGAACACCGACAGCATATCGTATGCCGCGTTTGAGGCCGTCATTGACGCGTTGGAGGTTTTGATCTTCCCATCTTTTTCGCGTCTTTTTTCAACTGTACCCTTTACCACACTCCCTGAATATGAAAAACGGATATCATCTTTGGAGAATTTTCCGCCTTCATGAGCGATTCTGATATAGCGTTGTGGACGAAATCCATCTTTCGCAACTTGCGAATAAAGGGTGTCGCGAACCTGGTATATCTTGTCGGCCCATGGTTTTGTGCGCCCGGTAAGTATAAGTTCATAGTTATTGCCTTTGTTTTTTAACGACAGATTGGCCGTGCCCGCATCTTTATGAATGAGTCCCCACTTATATGTAATTACATAGTTGAGGCTTTCATCTGAAAAAGATTTTTTCGCACCCGTCGTGGCAGCCGAAGCGAAAGCAAACGATATGATGGAGAGAAGCAGTAAAACCGAAATAGATAGCGTTCTTTTCATAGTGCTTTCAAATTAGAGAGTCCGGTTAATTCCGGACTCTCTTTTGACAGCTTTAACAGCTATAAGTTTAACTGTGGACCTATTCTAAAGGTAAGCTTCGAGCATACGCTGAAGATCTGCCGCACTATGTACTCCAGAACCTCTCCATTCAAGTTTGTTGTTCTTGAATATCATAAGTGTCGGAACCGACTGTATGGAGTATTTGGCCGACAGTTCTTCGTTCTTGTCCACATCTATTTTTATTATCCTCACTCTATCTCCCATCTTTTCATGCAGTTCATCAAGTATGGGATGCATCATTTTGCAAGGTCCACACCAAGTGGCGAAAAAGTCGACTAACACGGGAGTCGGAGACTGGATGATTTCTTCAAATTTTTCCATAATACAATTACATTTAAAAATGTCTTCTTTCTAAGAAACAGATATTGGTCCGGTCAGGTTCAATTAGAGCCTTTACGAGTGGATATTCCATTTTTTATTCTTAATTTTACACAATAAATAACTATCAGGACACTATGTATTCAGTTGGCAGAATACTCTATATCTTTTATCAATGGGTCATAGCCGGCCCTATATTCATCGTGGTTACGTTTTTCACGGCACTCATAACCATAATCGGCACGACAATATTCGGAACGCACGGGTGGGGATATTATCCGGCCCATTTGTGGAGTCGTTTCGTATGTTGCCTATGGATGATACGCGTAAAGGTCGTAGGACGTGAGAATATAGATAAGCACACATCCTATGTGTTTGTTGCCAATCATCAAGGAGCGTTTGATATATGGGCCATTTACGGTTATCTGAACCATAATTTCAAATGGCTCATGAAAGCAGGTCTTGAAAAGATATTCATGGTTGGACCGGCATGCCGCAAGTCTGGCCACGTGTTTGTGGACGACAGCAGTCTTACATCTATCCGAAGCACAATCGCCGATTCCGAATCTAAATTGAAGGGGGGCATGTCTCTTGTCATTTTCCCGGAAGGAAGCCGTAGTTGGGATGGTAAGATGATTCCATTTAAGCGTGGTGCTTTCATGCTTGCGGCGGAGTTTAAACTTCCGGTGGTCCCGATTACTATAGACGGCTCTTTCAAGGCGATGCCGCGATATACCTATGCATGTCATCCCGGTACAATAGTCCTGACAATACATAAGCCCATATATCCCGGAGAGCGTGGATTCAACACACGCCAGCTTATGGCGCAATGCCGCGAGACAATCCAGTCTTCCCTCCCGGAAGAGTATCGTGGCGATTCGGAAGGCCGAGGGGAAAGGGAGTTGACTTTCAAAGAAAAGCTGAACTGAGGTTTTATAAAGTCTTCCATGATGGAAAACAACATCAAAACGGTTTTAAGTATAGCCGGCTCTGACAGTAGCGGGGGCGCGGGCATTCAGGCTGACCTGAAAACCTGTTGTGCATTGAACGTGTATGGCATGACGGCCATAACCGCACTGACAGCCCAGAACACTTTAGGCGTGCAAGGTATCGCTGATACGAAACCTGAATTCGTAAAAGCACAGATAAAGGCGATTGTCGAAGATATAAGCCCAGATGCCGTAAAAATCGGTATGCTCGGTAATTCCGGAATAGCACATGCTGTGGCCGACTCCATAAGGGAGTTCGGACTTAAGAATGTAGTGCTCGACCCGGTGCTCGTGGCTTCTGCCGGGAGTTCTCTTTCGGGCGATACCGAAGAGACTGTAAGGGTAATGATAAACGAATTGGCGCCTTTGGCTACTTTGGTTACTCCTAATATTCCTGAGATGGAATGGTTATCGGGTATGGTTATAGATTCCGAAGACATTCGGTTATTTCCCTTGAGGCTTATGGAGCTTGCCGGATGTAAAGCCGTGTTGCTTAAGGGCGGACATGGCGATGATGATTATGCGACCGACTATCTTGCCTATCATGATAAAAATGGCGGCATATGTGAACGTACCTATTCCGTCGCCAGAGTTTCTACTCCCAACAATCATGGTACCGGCTGCACTCTTTCGACAGCGATAGCTTGCTATCTCGCCAAAGGGGAGGAACTGCCTGTCGCGATTGAAAAAGGGAAATACTTTGTAACCGAAGCGTTGAAAGGCAGCCGATTAAAGAAGATCGGCAAAGGAACAGGTCCGCTTGATTTCTTTGCGCTTAAAAACACATAAGATATGAAGATTTATCTCAACGACAGAATTATAGAGTTCGCATGCGAGGCAGAGCCGACAGTATCGCGTCTCGCAGAACAGGAAAACATAGGATCGCGTGGTGTGGCCTTGGCTATTAATGACAAGGTTGTACGTAAGAATATGTGGGATGCCACTCTGCTAAAGGAAGGAGACAAGGTAACAGTTGTAAAAATCGCTTTCGGCGGTTGACAAAAGGCTGTATAGGAGATGTTCTTGAAGATCGGCATCACTCTGCCCGGGTCCGGTAATCCCACGGCAGATGAAATATCTTGCGAAGGGAAACTTATAAAATGTTTTCTTGCGCAGAAAAAGATTGATATCGTGCATATCAGGAAGCCGGATTGGAGCCGGGAAGAAACAGAGGCCTTGATTAATTCCATTTCATCTGATCTGCATACGCGGATAAAATTGCATGATCATTTCTCGTTGTTGAACCGATTTGATCTTGGAGGTGTGCATCTTAATTCGCGTAATCCGGTGCCACCATCCAACGCACGTTCCGTAAGCAAAAGCCTGCACTCTATAGCGGAACTTATGGCAACCTGTGGGACGTGTTATGATTATGTAACCCTCTCCCCTATTTACGATTCTATATCAAAGCCCGGTTACAACTCTCCTTTTCCAGAAGACCTCTCTTCGCTTACACCATTTATTGTAGGGAAAAATGTAGTGGCTTTGGGTGGAGTTACCCCGGAAAGATTGCCTTTTCTTGAAAGTATCGGGTTTTACGGAGCAGCGATGATGGGAGCTCTCTGGAATGAACCCTGTTGACACAGGTAATGTTCTAAGAATACTAAAACACATATATATGCTGCAGTATATTACAAATACGGAATGTAAAGTTCCGGTTACAGATCAGATTCGCGAAGTCATAAAGGGAGGTGGCCGCTGGATTCAGATAAGAATGAAGGGAGCTTCCGACGAAGAGATAAAAAAAGTAGTGGATGAGATAATGCCATTGTGCATTGAGAAAGAAGTTTTCCTGATACTTAACGACAATCCGGAATTGGCCAAGGCTCTTAATGTGGGGGGCGTTCATCTTGGCAAAACAGATATGCTTCCCTCTCAGGCCAGGTTGCTGCTTGGCGCGGCGGCGGTGATTGGATGCACTGCAAACACTTTCGACGACATACTCGCTGTGAGAAGTCTCGATGTGGATTATATAGGAATTGGTCCGTACAGATATACTGAGACTAAGAAGAATCTTGCACCTGTACTCGGTATTGAAGGGATAAAGGCTATAACAGCCCAAATGACGGCAAAAGATATAACGCTGCCGACAGTTGCTGTAGGCGGCATAAGGCTTGAGGATGTTGAACCGCTTATGACCGAGGGAGGCGTAAATGGGGTCGCTGTAAGCGGAGCCATAGCGTTTGCCGATGACATAGCCGCAGAAACAGCCCGATTTGTCGATGCTTGCGCGACAGCCGCTAAAAAGAAATAAAGAAATTTAAATATACAAAACGGAACCCCGGCATCTCTGTCGGGGTTCCTGCATTATGTGAAAAAACTGTTTTATCTTCCTCCTGCCGTGGAATGGTCTGCGTTGGCGTCGATATCCACGAGTTTTTGAGCGCCTCGTTTCTGCCGCCCCCATTGCAGATTATAGTTTATTGCTATGTATGGCATGCGCATATCAAGACGCATATGCTGCTCGTTGGTGTTCCATTTACTCCGAGACTCGCTTCCCTGATCGTATTTGCCGAACGGCATTATGATACCCGCGCTGAACTGCCACGATTTCCAGTTGTAACTGAGATCGATGATATTCATATCTTCTCCCCATGATATTTTTTCGCCCCATAAGTCGCGCTGGGCACGGATATATTGTCCTGTGAGAGTGAATCCCCAATGAGAGACTGATATCTCCGCGTTGCCGCTCCATCCGTCGCTATGCAAGTCATATCCCGTACCACGCATACGTTCCATTCTGTATTGAAGATAGCCGCTGAGCATAAGCCAATTCGGTATGATGTCAATTTGAGGAGCGAGGAAGAACGAGAGATTCTGCAACCCGCGGCTGTTTTCATATGTGGTTATGAGTCGGTTGTCGTTCCAATACAGGAGCGGGGTTATGGCGTTGGGCGAAGTGAAGGCTCTCACACCGAAAATACCGTTTACACGTGGCAAATTGAATCCGTAGCGGAACGTCAACATATATGAGTTGGCAGTCTTTATATTCTGATTACCTACGCGCCACTGAAAACCGTCAAGCTGCTGGGGCACGATGTTGGTTTCGGCGAGAGATGGTGTTGATTGCCATGATGTGAAGTTGAGGCGGAAATTATGATTCTGGTTCAAAGAGTAAGTGATGGTAGCCTGAGGACGCGGACTCCATGAATGGTTTCCCTGATTCGTTTCCTTAAATAGAAAATCGGTATATTGCACACCCATACCGGCGGTTGCCGTCCATTTGCCGAAGCGATGGAAATATTCCGCGAAGAAGTAGACTTTGTCTTGTCGCTGATGGAATATCTTTCCGTCAAGGTTCTCATAGTGAGAGCGGTTACGATTGGCCGTGTAAGATGCTCCGGCAGTCAGACGGCCATTTCCCCAATTCTTAATATAATTGGCTTCTACTGCATAGGCCTGGTTCCTGTCCTTGATCGAGGTGTGTATGTCTGTAAGATAATTCGGAGAATACTGCATTTGCTCCAGGTAATCTGAAAAAGATCGTCCGAAATAGAAAGAACTGCTGAAATCCACAATCAACATCTGCTTTTTTGGAAGGTTTTGGTGCCAATAAAGTGAAACCGATGGTGTAGGCCCCGTGTTCCCGTGCGATTCAGTCAGCAGTATATTATCCAAGCCGTTGCTCATCGAGAGAATACCTCGGTAAAGAGTCTTGTCGGTTACATTTTGCCATAGGCGGAGTTCCGCCATCACCACAGTCGTGTCCGGTTTGATGTAACTGTATGAAGCCCACGCCCCGGCCTGGGTATTATCAAGCGATCCGCCGCGCGATGTTTCATTGCGCGTCAGGGATGTTCCGTCGGGATACATGAACGTCTCTTTATAATCGCGGTGTGTCTTTATCTTATTGGTGAGTTTGTATTGGCCTCCCACTTCCCATTGGGAACGACCTGTGTTGAATTTAGCGTCGGCCATATAGAATCCCCATGCCTGATTTACTGCCGGACGGGCCATAGTCATCAGTGAACCACCTACGGTAGGATTCGTTACAATGAAATTCAGCACATAATTAGCACCGCCATAGCGAAGACCCGGGTTGTCGATCCATTCTACGCGCTTTATCGTTTCCGGTAGCAGTGCCCGCACTTGGTCAACAGTCGATTCGCGACCGTTTATGCGCACCTGTACCGACTGCCCGGACGCGCGGATAGAGCCAAGTGCGTCGCTGACACTTAAAGATGGTATCATGAGATTATTGAGCAACTGCATGCCGTTTTTCGAGTTCTCGACAGCACTTTTTGATGGATGATAGACATCCATGTCCGCTTTCCTTATGACTTTAGGTGCCTGGATCTCTATTTCCTGAAGTTCCTGTAATTTTATCGAATCATTTTCAACATCCTGAGCTGATGATAACAACGGGAACAATGTTGTGAAAATAAGAAGTTTGTTGAACCCCAATCTCTTTGGAGTCATGTGTTCTTTGCTATGTCCTGTCATAGTGTCTAATAAATCATTTTAATATTTAGCATACGGCCAAATAGCGCCGCCGGCATAAGATTACAAAACTTATACCTAAATGTCAACCTGTTATCAATAAGCTAAATACAAATTAAGATGATTGTACGATTCCGGACGGTCATCCCGTTTCGGACAATAAATGCTCTTTGTGGCCAAACCTTCGCCAACTCAATAATTCAAATATCTCCATAGCACCATCAGGTTATTATCAAACATTCTCTAACACTTGCGTAAGCCACTGGGATTGATGCGATGAAAATGCCTACCGCAACCTATTTGCGGGTAGCGAGTGGAGCGGCTATATATTGCGCCGTCCGATTCATCACTCAGTGTTAAATACAAACATTCTCAGTGAACATACCTTTATAATGCAAAACTACTGTACCGTTATATTTCAGACATCAACAAATGTTGAAAAGTGACATTCCCTTTCAGATATTTTTTCTTAATCTACTTAGATGAGTGGGCGTGATTTTCAGGAAAGAAGCGATATTGCGAAGTGAGAATAGCGAGAATAAGTCAGGATGCAGGGAAATCAATTCGTTGTATCGCTGCTGAGGGGTCTTGGTATATAAATCCTTGTATCTGTCATAAACGGTGCTGAACACGGCCTCAGTAGATTCCAATATGACGGACATAAGCTCATTGTCTTGATTCAGACGCTCTTGAATCTGTTTTGTCGAAACACACAGAATATCGCATGGTGTGGTGGCTATTACAGAGGTGCGGGCCTTTATGCCGTGAAAGGAGAATGGGAAATCGGAAACAAATTCACCGGCAAATTCCAATCCTAATATATACTCGGTACCGTCCGTGCCATAAGCCGTATATTTTAGTGTTCCCGACTGTATGAATCCGAAATATCTTGCCACTTCTCCTTCCCGGAAGAAGTAATCACCTCGATTGTAATGAATGGGAACACCTTCCTCCATACATAGTTTCTCCCAGTATTCCACTGCCGGGCAGTCAATATAGGAATTGAATTTTTTATAGTTCATAATCAAAACCGTGGTTTACGGCCGGGGTATAAAATAATACGTGAGCCAACTATGCCACTTCCAAACTGACGGTCGTAGGAAACCGAATGATGCGGATGTAACGATAGAGGCCCACGCTATAGGCGTGAGAACCACTATGCCATCTCTTGCATCATTAGAAAATTTCCTACGTTTTCAGTTTACAAGATGAGCATAACGCTATTTATATCTCAATATGTCGTGCAGAGGAATGATCCTCCGCGGTGCAAATTTAACTATAATTCCCGAGTTTAAGGATGCATCACCCTAATTATTGTTGAATTGATAAAACGTACCCTTCCGTCATGTTGTAAATAATTGAGACGGAGGGGAAATCTAAGCGCAGGTATATCAAGAACTATCGGATATATGCGAAGATATAGTATTGTCAATAACGCTTGATTAATCTTATGATTTCATTTTTGAATAAATAAATCTATCGGTTAGCCATTTGCGGATGGGAATGTCGTAAGCTTTCACACTTGCGTAAGCCACTGCGATCGAGGCGATGAATATGCTGACCGCAACCCAGATGTGGGTGCCGAGCGGAGCGTCGGCATGTTGCGCCGCCCAGTTCATCTGCACATATATCATGGGATAGTGGGTGATATAGAGCGGATAGGAAATCATGCCGAGAAATTTGCATATGGAAGTTGTGCGTTTCCCTTTCAACTCGCTTCCGGCTCCGGCGGCTACTATAGCAGGATACACGAACAGAATTACTAAGGCGCAGTAAAGTCCGTTAAGCCATGCATGTGTCTCACCTCCGATATGAGGAACCACTAAAGTGGCGGCTACCGCGCATGAGCACCATGTCATCGCGCCACGTTTGATCTTGATACGCCATTTGCTCAGCCGATAGAGCAGCAGTCCTCCGAAGAACGGATAAAGCAGACGGCACATACCGATATATATTTGGTCTGGTGTCAGCCCGAAACCACCTATGACGGTATATTTAGCATAGTTCCGAATTTCGAGAAGTCCGGACACGTCGATGTTCATGACGAGGTCAATCGTCAGAAATGCCGACAGAAATACGAAGACAGCGAGTAAAATAGTATTGAACCGGCGTATAAGCAACGCGTAAAGGATATTGGCGATATACTCCCACAGAAGCGACCATTGCGCTCCGTTAAGAGAGTTTATTTCCTTCCAACCACGGATATCCATTGATGGCGGTGTAGGAAACATTATGCAACCGAGCACAAGTATCAGCAGCACTTTCCACCACGGAGTCTGCATCACAAGTTCGAATCCTGGTGCAGCTCCGAAATAGAACCAGAACGCACCGATAAAAGACCCAAGTATCACCATCGGTTGCAGGCGTATCAGTCTGCGTTTGAAGAAATTCCAGGTTGACATCCGTTTCCAGCGGTCATCATAGGCGTAGCCTATCACGAACCCCGAAAGAACAAAAAAGAAATCTACAGCAAGATAACCGTGATTGAGTATCTGGTCTCTCGGGCCGCTTGAATATGTTTCAAATAAATGAAACGCCACCACTATCATGGCGGCTACTCCACGAAGTCCGTCAAGTATTTCAAATCTCGGTTTTGAGGATAATGGAATTGCTTCAGGTGTCATAAATATTATGTTAGTTATGAAGCAAAGTTAGTAAGAATGCATTGCATTATATTTACTGATAGTTTAAAATAATTGAACTATATTTGCATTATGGACACCGCGGCATTTATACTTGATTATGTCTGTCTTCCCCCTGTTCGCCAGATAGGCGCGCATTCCCATTCCAAATGGGAATTGTCGCATGTAATATGTGGTGCCGGGGTACGTACTGTCGGCGACCTCACAGAGCCTATCTCCGAAGGGGAAATAATACTTATCCCGCCACACATTTCTCATGTGTGGAAATTTGACCCGACATATACGGATGCAGACGGAAATATATCGAATATAACGATCCTCTTCGAAACGGCGACACTTGATAGACTCGCATTCGCGATTCCGGAGATAACCGGTGTAGTAAATAAGCTAAAATCGCTGACCAATGCTATATGTCTCGGTGGGACTGCATATGATAAGGCGTATGAATTGCTGGGAGACATGCGTGGTATAACGCCCAATGCACGTACACCGAAAATGATTGAGTTACTCCAGGCGATAGCTGCCGCAGACATTTATGTTTCTGCTGGGCGAAACAATACGTTGAGCCGTATCGAACAGCGTCTTGAAAATGTGCGGGTGTTCTGTAATTGCAATTACGCCCGTGAAATATCGCTTGAAGAAATGGCTGCCCATGTAGGAATGAACAAGTCGGCGTTCTGCACGTTCATGCGCCGCCATGCCGGAAAGAGCTTTTCAGAATTTATGAATGATATCCGTCTCGAACGTGCTGTTGAAATGCTGCTTCACACAGACAAGAACATAGCAGACATAGCCTATGATAGCGGTTTTGCCAGTGTAACTTATTTCAACCGTCTGTTCCGAAACAAGTATAACCGCACCCCAAAATCAGTAAGGATTGAAAAAGCGGCTCCGGCTATGCCGGAACCGCCATTATGATCTCTTATCCGCTTTAGAGCATGTTTATTTTTAACACAAATAAAAGAACATACTTTTAGCGAATATATACTTTGGCTACTTTGGATCCTTTTCGGCATAGATAGATGCCGTTTACAGGATTATCCACACGTATACCCTGCAGATTATAGTATTCAACTGTTTCTTCTGGCTGGACTCCCATTTCTTCCATAGAAGTGGGATTGCTGAGTACGATACGGTAGTCTTTGCCGCCGTTATTGTCCCAGTCGCTGCCGGTGTTGGTAACAAAGCTGATATGAGTAACCGTCTGTTCCGGATTATTGAACGGACCTATTTTTACTTCATATTTCCCTTCGGAGTTACGTGTGAAAGGCGTGCGGGCCGCTTTTCCGTCTGAGTGATATTGCGAGCCTGCGGGAAGATATGCCTCGATGGGTTTCTCGAAATCGTTCACACCCCAATGCAGGATAATACCTTCGCGTCCGTTAGGTGCCGTGATGGTAATGATATCGTTTATTGTCGGGTTTTCAGGAGAGATAGTGTACGATCCCAGTACCGAAGGCTGGTCGGGGTCGATTTGCGTTCCTTTACCTACATATACATGCAGAATCATCGATCGGCTCACATTGCCTTTATTGTCGGTCGCCTCGATATAGTAATCTACGAGAACATTCTCCAGACCCTTTATTTCTGCTGAGTATTCCTCTGCTTTGTAAGTCGGAAGCGGATTGGTAATGGACGCAATGTTCTTGCCGCTCATCTCGATTTCCTGCCATGGTCCTACTTCATCGCCGCCGGCATATGTCTCATTCTGATTTGACGCCAGAGAATTGATGCCGTCTTTATCCACACGATATTTGAGTTTAACCGATTTGAGCCCGCTCAGGTCGTACACATAGCTCCAAACGGTGAAGTCTGACGGCTGGGAAATTCCCCATTCCGTTCCACCGGGATTATAGGGTTCGCGCTGCGGGTGGTATATCGACGGACCGGTCTTGTCATCTCCGGAGGCAACTACCGATGCCACTTTCCCTACAGCGAGATTCGCGGCCGTGGCCGGTTTGGAATCCCATTGCTCCGTACCGTCCCAATACCAGTAGCAACTTGTTTCGCCGCACATAAGATTGTTCCAGGCTTCAGTTACATCACTGTTGTCAGGATCTATTGCAGCTGCTGTCTTAACGTGGTTCGAGGCTGCCGTGATGATGCCCCAACTATTGTGGTCAGGACTGTATTTTTCGGTAGTGCCGGGATAAGATCCTTTGTCGCCGTTCCATTTCAGGAATTCCGGATCGGCACCTGCACCCCACCAGCTGCCGCTCTCCACATGGATAACGTCATCATCGGCAGGAGGGAATTGATCAAGGTAGTCCTGCACGGTAGTGCATTCAAAACGGTCGGGATTAGCCCTAAGCCAATTCACGAATTCCTGGAAGTTGGAACCATAATAGCTCGCCGAACCGCCGCCGTGATTATCTCCGTCATGATGAAGGACCACAAGGATAGGATGCTCGGGGTCATTATTGAAAGCTTCAAGCTGACTCAAGCATTTTTCATATTGTAGTGCGCCGAAACCGCCTCGACCATCCTCGTTGCCGAATACGAGAGATGTAGGTACGGCTATCATCTTGTATTCAGTACCGTCTGTCGGGTCAACATACTTCATCCAATGCGGACGATGACCCCATGCGGCCGAAATCTGACCCGGACAGTAAAGATCGTTTATGTGCGTCCAGTCGCCTGGGTTCTCGTTGATTACATCGGCCTGATTGGGTTCTACCATAGAGAAATTCTTAACCCATGGGTAGTTCTTTGTGGCGCGATCGAAGTGCGAGTTGTCTACCATAGCCCACTGGATACCCTCTTTCACGAGAGCCGGAATCATATGTTCCTCAAAGGCGTTCTCGGGAGGGAATATGCCTTTGGAATAATTCATGCCCGGGAAATTCTCGTTAAAACATTCGCGGTGCTTCTGAATCTGTTTACGGGCATCCTCTTCATCGATAAGAGCCATCAGAGGGTGATAATAACCGAACGCCACCATGTCGATGCGCGGATTTCCCAGAGATGTCTTTTTACCGATGTACTCTTTCCAGGACTTCTTCCAGTTCTGGAAATGAGACGTGTTCTGCTCAAGGACGTTGAGATTCTCCACAAGTGAACCTGAGAAGGAAACCTGTGCTCCTCCCGGTAGGTTGTGGGCTATCAGTTTGTCAACCGCCTGAGCCGGCCAGCTGGTATAAGCTCCTGTCCTTGACGTGAAAACATCAAGAAGATCGTAGCTTAAAGAACCTCCTTCGTGAGTTTCTATCACATTTTCTCCCGGTGTGTAGATAGGCTGATGCATATGCCACTGGAAGGCAATGTAGATTTTTGGTTGTTGAGCTGCAGCTGTGAGACATGTAAGTAATGCTGCTCCTAAAATCGCTTTTCTCATACGATAATGATTTGGTACAGTTATGATTTGGTATTAGTTTTCAAGAATAAAGCAAATACGATTATTAACACCGCAAATATAAGAAATATATTTTACATTCCTTTAACTTTAATTTACTTTGAACATGAGCTAAGCATACTCTCATTCTATATAAGCATACTCTCATTCTCTAAGTCATCGCTACACATGGGTAAAATGTCGAAGATGTTTTGGACTGATAGCGGTTTTTCATTAAATTTGTCTTTCTCCGCTATATGATGATTCGGAGTCTTGACTGTAGCGATGACGTGCGAATTTGTTATCCCGATTCAGTGAATCATTGGCGGAATGGGGTAATTTTATTAGAAATGAAAGATATACTGAAAATAGGAGACCGAGAGTTTACTTCCCGTCTCTTTGTAGGTACGGGTAAATTCTCTTCGCCCGATCTGATGCTCGCCGCCATCAAGGCCTCGGAATCACAGATGATAACCGTGGCCATGAAGCGGGTTAATCTTCTCAATGAGGCTTCAGACGAAATGATGACCCATGTAAACAGGGATCATGTGCAGCTTCTGCCAAATACTTCCGGTGTGCGCGATGCTAAGGAAGCGGTTCTTGCCGCCCAGATGAGTCGCGAGATATTTGAAACCGACTTTATAAAACTCGAGATTCACCCGGACCCACGCTATCTTATGCCTGACCCGGTAGAGACTCTGAAAGCCACGGAAATGCTTGCAAAAGATGGATTCGTGGTGCTGCCCTATGTGCAGCCGGATCCGGTATTATGTAAATTGCTTGAAGAAGCAGGTTCCGCCGCAGTAATGCCTCTTGCCGCTCCTATAGGAACTAACAAAGGCATAGTTGCTCCTGACCTGTTGCGTATTATCATTGAGCAGTCAAGGGTTCCGGTGGTAGTGGACGCCGGTCTTGGCGCGCCCTCACATGCTGCGGAAGCCATGGAGATGGGAGCGGACGCGGTGCTTGTCAATACTGCGATAGCCGTAGCAGGCGATCCGGTTATGATGGCAAAGGCTTTCGCCAAAGCCACTGAAGCGGGACGAGAAGCATATCTTGCCGGTCTCGGTGCCGTAAGCGTTACTGCCCAGGCCACTTCTCCTCTCACTTCTTTTCTTAACAAATAAGCAGGACGCCAGGTGTACGTATGTGTATAATGCATAATGGCGTTTACAAAATATACCTATAACTACTTATCATGAAGATTGAAAACATAGACGTGTCGTCTTATCCGAAATCGGAAAAAATATATGTACCCGGCAAACTTTTCCCTATCCGGGTGGCGATGCGCAAAGTGAAACAGTACCCTACCGTTACCATTGAGAATGGCAAGCGCGTAGAGCATCCAAATGAAGATATCACCCTGTATGACACTTCCGGCCCTTATACCGACCCCAATGTCCAGATAGATCTTTACAAGGGATTGCCCCGACATAGGGAAGAGTGGGTGAAAAATCGCAAGGATACGGAAGAACTGCCTGATATAACAAGCCGTTACGGACGCGAACGAAGGGATAATCCTGCTTTAGCCGACCTTCGTTTCCCTGTGGAACATAAACCACGTGTGGCTTGCGAAGGTAAACGTGTGACCCAGATGCATTATGCCCGCAAAGGTATAATAACTCCGGAGATGGAATATGTGGCCATCAGAGAGAATCTCGACAATGAGGCACGCGGCATAAAAAGCTATATTACTCCCGAATTCGTACGCGATGAAGTAGCGGCCGGACGCGCCGTAATCGCGGCCAATATCAATCATCCCGAGGCCGAACCAATGATTATTGGACGCGCTTTCAGTGTGAAGCTGAACACGAATATCGGCAACTCCGCGTTATCTTCCGGTATTGAAGAGGAGATACGGAAAGCCGTCTGGAGTTGCTATTGGGGCGGCGATACACTCATGGATCTATCTACCGGCGATAACATCCACGAGACTCGCGAATGGATTATCCGCAACTGCCCGGTGCCCGTAGGCACAGTGCCTATTTATCAAGCACTTGAAAAGGTAAACGGAGATGTAAGGAAACTAACATGGGAAATTTACCGTGATACTCTTATCGAACAGTGCGAGCAGGGTGTGGATTATTTCACTATCCATGCCGGAGTGCTTAGAGAACATGCCGAACTTGTCAAGGAGCGTCTTACCGGTTGTGTATCGCGTGGAGGTTCCATTATGACCCAATGGACTGTGCTGCACAATGAGGAGAGTTTCCTTTACACGCATTTTGAAGAGATATGCGAGATACTCAACAAGTATGACGTGGCAATTTCGCTCGGCGACGGAATGCGTCCGGGCTCAACTCATGATGCCAATGACCGTGCGCAGTTCCTTGAACTGGAGGTAATGGGGAAACTGGCCGAGATCGCGTGGGAACACGATGTACAGGTTCTTATCGAAGGTCCAGGTCATATACCTATGCATAAGATACCTGAAAATATGAAAAAGGAGATAGAAGTCTGCAATAATGCGCCTTTCTATACCCTTGGCCCTCTAACCACGGATATCGCCCCTGCCTATGACCATATAACGTCTGCTATCGGTGCTGCCATTATAAGCAGTCTCGGCACCGCGATGATATGCTATGTAACGCCCAAGGAGCATCTTTCGCTTCCGAATCTTGACGATGTGCGTGAAGGTGTCATAACCTATAAGATAGCCGCTCACGCCGCAGACCTCGCCAAGGGCTTCCCCGGAGCGGAAGTACGGGACAACGCTCTGTCGAAGGCAAGATATGAGTTCCGATGGAAGGATCAGTTCAACCTGTCGTTGGATCCGGACCGTGCCAAACAGTATTATATGGAATCTCGCCGCAACGCCCCTGACGCCGACGACCGGTTCTGTACCATGTGCGGACCTAATTTCTGCGCGATGCGTATTTCTCAGGATATAGCGGCTGATGCCTGCGAATGATAACATGACAACTGAAAATAATATTATAAGAAATTTCAAATCAGATCCGACGCCCGACAAAAGGTTTGGCGTCGGATTTGCCGACATTATCGACCAATGGGATTGGGATGAAACTGTCGGAATGGTAGAGAATGCTACCGAACAGGATGTGCTGAAGGTGCTTGCACGCGCGGAAAGAAATGCAAAGCCGCTGACACCTGAAGATTTCGCAGTGTTGATATCAGAGGCCGCCATGCCCTTTATAGAGAGGATGGCCTCGCTAAGCCGACGGTTCACACAGGAGCGTTTCGGCAATACTATATCACTCTACATACCTATGTATGTGAGCAATGCATGTACTAATAAGTGTGTGTATTGTGGTTTTAATCATGATAACCCGTTTACCCGCACCACCCTTACTCTTGAGCAGGTAAATCAGGAATGCGAAGCGATAAAGAAACTTGGGCCTTTCGAGAATCTGCTTATCGTGTCTGGCGAATACCCGTCGCTTACAGGCGTGGATTATCTTGAAAAGGTTCTTCATGTATGCCGTCCATATTTCCACAATCTGACCATTGAGGTACAGCCCTTGAGATGTGCGGAATACTATAGGCTGTCGAAATCCGGACTGAATGGCGTTACATGTTTTCAGGAAACATATCATCGTCAGGCATACAAGAAGTATCATCCTCATGGAATGAAAAGTTTTTATGACTGGAGATTGAACGGGTACGACCGCATGGGTGAAGCGGGATTGCATAAAATCGGGATGGGAGCTTTGCTCGGTCTTGAGGATTGGCGTGGCGATGCCGTGATGCTTGCGCGTCATCTGCGTTATCTGCAAGGTAAATATTGGCGCACCAAATACTCTGTGAATTTCCCTCGCCTATGTCCTTCGGAAAGTGGATATAAACCTACGAGCATCATTGACGATAAACACCTGGCACTCCTTACATTCGCATTCAGAATATTTGATCACGATGTCGATATCTCATATTCTACACGAGAGGATTCCGAATTCAGGAATCATATGGCTACATTAGGTGTTACTTCGATGAGTGCGGGTAGCCAGACTGAACCGGGAGGATATGCCGTGTCTCCGGAGTCTCTGGAGCAGTTTGAGGTTACTGATTCAAGAACACCGGAACAAGTGGTAGAAGCGGTAGCGAAGGCCGGACGTCAACCTGTGTGGAAGGACTGGGATCAGCTTTTCGATTGATAAGGCGTATCGCATGTCAATGCTTACAAACAGACGTGCTTTCACGAGGTGATACCCTAGGTTGAACCATGATGGGCTGTAATGTGTTGTGAAAACAGAAACTTTCAAAATATCGGAATTATGAAATTCACAAAACCACGTCTCCCCTACACCCCTGATGCGCTGGTTCCATATATTTCGCAGGAAACAGTGGAATATCACTATGGTAAGCACGAAAGCGCATATATTGATAAGTTGAATGCCCTTACGGAAGGTACAGAGTATGCCGAAATGCCACTTGAGGAAATTGTGGTGAAATCGGAAGGTGCGATTTTCAACAATGCTTCGCAGGCATGGAATCATATTTTCTATTTCTTCCAGTTCGCGCCTCGTGGTCAGAAGGAGCCATCCGGGAAACTTAGAGAAAAGATTGAAGAAACTTTTGGTAGCTTTGACGAATTCAAAAGAAAATTTGCCGACGCGGGCGCTACTTTGTTTGGTTCGGGATGGGTTTGGCTTTCAGCCGATGGCGAGGGCAATCTGTTTATTACACAAGGACCCAATGCCGCCAATCCGATGAAAGAATACCTGCGTCCGCTTCTCGTTGCCGATGTTTGGGAACATGCCTATTATCTTGACTATCAAAACAGGAGGCCTGATTATCTGGAGGCTTTATGGAATTTGATAGACTGGTCGGTAATAGAATCACGTTATAACGGCTTAGAATAGGTACGGATACAATAAATCCTGCGGATATCGAAAGACTCCGGAAAGGTAACCTTTCCGGAGTCTTTCGGAATTCGGGGAAAACGGAACAAAAGCGGCACGAGATTTGTTATTAAGTAAATATGCCTAAAATAAAAATTGACAAACTTACATCTTGCATCATTGATGCGATTCAAGACAAGAAGGGTACCGACATACGGGTACTCGATTTGTCGGAGATAGCGGGTGCCTCGGCTCAGACTTTCGTAATCGGGACAGGTAGAACACCTACTCAAGTAAGCGCTATAGCCGATTCAATAGAAGAACGTGTGAAATCTGACCTTGGCGATAAACCGGTCAATATTCATGGTACCCGTAACTCCCAGTGGATAATAATGGATTACGGTTCAGTTATGGTTCACATCTTCGTACCGGACATGCGCGGCTATTACGACCTCGAAGGTCTATGGAGCGACGCACCCTGCGAACTGATTCCGGATCTGGAGGCGGTTTAACCCACCTCTTTCAATAATTTAAGTATACGTAAAAATAGAAACAACTTCTATATCAAGCATGAGTATTTCGTAGAGAAAACATGAATTTATGGCCATAATACCTAAGAATAGCCCCGGTAAAGGAGGGAAATCTCCTCTTACCAATCTGTATTGGATGTATGCCCTGATCGCTCTCGCGCTTTTGGGTCTATATTATTTTCAGGATTCTTCGCAAACAAAAGATGTGGATTGGACCGATTTCGAGTCGGCGGCTCTGAACGGAGACTTCAGCAAAATCGAGGTGCTTTCGCAGAACGGCACCGCGATTGGAGTACTGAACAGCGCAGGTGAGAAAAATCAGGGCCTTCCCCGTACGGAATCAACCCAACCTAACGAGGAACACAGACTGAAGACAACCATTCCCTCTAACGACAAGATTCAGGACAAGATAGACCTGTGGAATCAACAGCTGAGAGCAGCCGGCAAACCTGAAATAAAAGTGAATTACGACAAAGGGTCGGATTTGATGAAGATTTTTTGGTATTTCGGTCCTCTCGTGTTGTTTATAGCTTTCATGTTCTTTATGTCCCGTCGCATGAGCGGTGGCGGAGGTGCAGGGGGCGGAATATTCAGTGTAGGCAAGTCGCGCGCTACGATATTCGACAAGAAGAATCAGCCAAGTGTAACCTTCAAGGATGTGGCCGGCCTTGCCGAAGCTAAAGTCGAGATAGAAGAGATAGTGGAGTTCCTTAAGAATCCTCAGCGTTATACCGAACTTGGTGCCAAGATACCTAAAGGAGCGTTGCTTGTAGGACCTCCGGGAACCGGTAAGACGCTTCTTGCGAAGGCTGTGGCCGGTGAGGCTAATGTACCATTCCTATCGATGTCGGGTTCCGATTTTGTAGAGATGTTTGTGGGTGTCGGTGCCGCCAGGGTGCGCGACCTTTTCAAACAGGCAAAAGAGAAAGCTCCCTGTATCGTATTTATCGATGAAATCGATGCCGTAGGTCGTGCGCGTGGCAAGAATCCAAATATGGGCAGCAATGATGAACGTGAAAACACGTTGAACCAGATGCTGACTGAGATGGACGGATTCGGGTCGAATAACGGTGTCATCATACTTGCCGCCACAAACCGTGCCGACATGCTTGATAAAGCATTGTTGCGTCCGGGACGATTTGACCGCCAGATTTTCGTTGACCTGCCTGAACTCACTGACCGAGTGGAGATTTTCAACGTCCACCTCCGTAACATAAAGGTTAACTCAGACCTTGATGTGGAGCAACTCGCCCGTCAGACCCAAGGTTTCTCAGGTGCAGACATCGCCAATGTCTGCAACGAGGCTGCGCTGATAGCGGCCCGTAACAACAAGAAAGCGGTAGACTGGAACGATTTTATGGCTGCCATAGACCGTATAGTCGGTGGGTTGGAAAAACGTTCCAGAATCATTACCGACGATGAGAAGAAGGCGATAGCGACGCATGAAGCCGGACATGCCACAATTTCCTGGCTTACTCAATACGGTAACCCTCTGGTAAAAGTTACCATCGTGCCGAGAGGTCGGGCCCTTGGCGCCGCATGGTATGCGCCGGAAGGACGTCAGATAGTTCCGAAACAAGCGTTGCTCGACCTTATGTGCGGAATGCTCGGAGGCCGAGCTGCTGAAGAGGTGTTCCTCGGTCAGGTTGGTACCGGTGCCAGCGATGACCTTGAGAAAACAACTAAAATGGCTCGCGCACTGGTAGCGATGTACGGTATGAGCGACAAACTGCCTAACCTGAATTATAATGATTCCACAGGTCAGGATTACGGATTCACCCGACCCTATTCCGAGGATACTGCAAGAATCATAGACGAGGAGGTGGCGCGAATCGTAAATGAACAGTATGAACGCGCGAAAGATATTCTTCGTAAATATGCTTCGGAGCATAATCGGATACGGGACATGCTCGTGGAACGCGAGGTGATATTCCATGATGACGTCGAAGCTATTCTCGGCAAACGTAAATGGAAATCACGTACCGATGAAATAATAGAACTCAACAGAAAAGAAGATGAGCGCAGGGCGCTTGAACTGCTTGCAAAGCGAGATAAGGAACTCGATGCCGAAAAGCAAGCGAATCAAGATTCCGGAAACAAAGATAACGTCAAAGATAAAGTAGAGGCCGGCGATAACGGGACCGATGACGATGATCCCGGCACTCCGCCACCTTTCAATAAATAAACATGCATTCAGACCCCATTCTAAAATAGAATCGGGGTCTGAATTTGTCAGATGGATAGTCATACATCATAATTTCGTCTGCGTGCATGTCGCAAAACGACTATTCCATTTTACAATATTTATGAATTATTAATACTCTTCGGGTATTGAAATATAATTGATTGAAACATAGGCGTTACACTCTTTTGTTTTACTTTTTATCAGGTCAAAGAGGTTGGTCTATATTTCCTAAAATTTCAATATTTTGGTACGGTTCTAACCTTGTGTAGGACTTTATGTAGGTTAAATTTGTTAATTTTGTAGTGTGCAATGTGCTATAGCATTGTATTATGTAGACAGCAAGTACAGCTCAGGTAGATGTATTGAACAAAAAACATGTTCTTCAGTTTACCGGCTTTTATCATAAGTAACTACTTAATAATTGTAGAACCAATTCCAGCAAATTATATCAATTAATAGTTTTTTATATGAAAATCAGTAATTTTTCACGGGTAATGCTCTGTGTTGCAGTAGGCGGAACCCTGTTTGCCGGTTGTAAGGGCAAGCAGCAGGACATGCAGCAGCAGGCACCCGAGTTGGCAGTACTCACGGTAGGAGAAACAGATGCCGATCTGAATACTGTTTATCCGGCGACATTGCATGGCAAAAATGATGTAGAGATACGTCCTCAGATTTCCGGATTTCTTACTAAGGTTCATGTGCAAGAAGGAGAAAGAGTGAGTGCAGGTCAGGTAATGTTTACCATAGACCAGGTTCAACTCCAGGCTGCCGTCGATGCGGCACGTGCTGCGGTAGAGGTTGCAAAGGCAAATGTAAACACGGCTCAAACCAATGCTACCAACAACAAGATTCTTCTGGATAAGAATATCATAGCTCCGACGGCATATCAGACAAGTCTGGATGCCTTGAATGCCGCCCAGGCACAGCTTCATCAGGCTAAGGCGAACCTTACTTCGGCTCAAAAAAATCTTTCATATTCCGTAGTAAAGGCACCGGCTGCCGGTATAGTGGGCACGATAGACAATAAGGAAGGTTCTCTGGTAAGTCCTCAGACTTTGCTAACTGTGCTTTCCGACAATGGTGGTATGGAGGCTTACTTCTCCATGACCGAGAAAGAGATTCTTAATCTTACAGAAGGTGGCAAACGTACCATAGCGGCGGCTTTACCTACCCTTCCCCCGGTGGAACTTCAGTTGGCAGATGGCTCTATATACCCTCAGAAGGGTAAAATCATTTCCATATCCGGAGTTCTTGATCAGGCTACCGGTTCCGCGCTTGTCAAAGCCGCTTTCCCTAACCCCGATGGTATGCTCAGAAGTGGTAACTCCGGTAAAGTGCTTGTGCCCAATCCTCAGTCTGGCGTTATCCTTGTGCCCCAGACCGCGACATTCGAGATTCAAGACATGAAGTTCGTATATGTTCTCGGTGATTCGGCGAAGGTGCACTCTACCCCTATTACCATAGATGCAAACAATGATGGTAAGAACTATATCGTAACATCAGGACTGAAACCCGGAGACCAGATTGTAATAGAGGGCGTTGGAGTAAGCGTACGCGATGGTATGGCGATCACTCCTAAGAAATAATCTTGATTCCCGGACTATCTAAAGAATAAAAATGAACTTAGACAGATTTATAAACAGGCCGGTGCTTTCGACCGTGATATCGGTGTTTATCGTTATCTTCGGTCTGCTCGGGCTGTCGAGTATTGCCATCGAGCAGTACCCCGACATCGCACCTCCTACAGTTCGCGTGTCGACAACCTATACCGGTGCGAGTGCGCAAGCGGTGTTGAATTCGGTTATCGCACCTCTGGAGGAACAGATCAACGGTGCGGAGAACATGGACTACATGCTCTCGTCGGCAACCAACAATGGTTCAGCTGAAATTCAGGTTTACTTCAAGCAGGGTACCGACCCCGACATGGCTGCGGTCGATGTGCAGAACCGTGTGGCAAAAGCTGCTTCGTTTCTTCCGGCCGAGGTAAACCAGGTAGGTGTGATCACACAGAAGCGTCAGAGCTCTATGCTTATGGTGTTCTCTCTGTATGATGAAACCGACTCATATACTACCCAGTTTATCGACAACTATGTAGCGATAAACATCGTGCCTCAGGTAAAGCGTGTACCAGGCGTAGGTGATGCCATGGCATTCGGAGCCGACTACTCCATGCGAATATGGCTCAAGCCTGATGTAATGGCGCAGTACGGCCTTATGCCTTCCGATATTTCCGCCGCACTTGCCGAGCAGAATATCGAAGCCGCTCCTGGTCAGTTCGGTGAACAGGGTGACCAGTCGTTCCAATATGTGATGCGATACAAGGGACGTCTTGCAAATGCCGATGAATTCGAGAATATCATTATTCGCGCTACAAAAGATGGCGAGACTCTCAGACTCAAGGATGTCGCCAAGGTAGAACTCGGACGTCTTACATATGGATTCTCGAACCTCAACAACGGACACCTTGGTTCTTCTGTAATTGTATTCCAGAGCGCAGGTTCCAATGCGACCGAGGTAATCGAGAACATACAGAAACTGCTCGACGAATCTCGTAAAGAGCTGCCTAAAGGACTGCTTCTTGAAGAGACCATGAGTGCTAACGACTTCCTGTTCGCATCTATCCATGAGGTTATCAAAACCCTTATCGAGGCCTTCATACTCGTGTTCCTCGTGGTTTTCGTGTTCCTGCAGGATTTCCGCTCCACTCTAATTCCTATGATATCGATACCGGTGGCTCTTATCGGTACATTCTTCCTGCTCTATATATTCGGATTTACCATTAACCTCCTTACGCTTTCGGCTCTGGTATTGGCGATAGCGATTGTGGTCGACGATGCGATAGTGGTGGTAGAGGCCGTACACGCGAAACTCGACCAAGGATATAAATCGGCCCGCAACGCGTCGATCGACGCCATGCGTGAGATTGCAGGCGCTCTGATTTCAATTACGCTGGTAATGATGCTTGTGTTTATCCCGGTGTCATTCCTCAGCGGTACTTCCGGTGTGTTCTACCGTCAGTTCGGACTTACCATGGCAATGGCGATCGGACTTTCGGCAGTCAACGCTCTTACTCTCTCTCCAGCATTGTGTGCCTTGTTCCTTAAGCCTCACAACAGCGATGCATCGCTGAAAGAACGGATGGGACAGGCTTACAGCGCCGCAGGCGAAGTCGTCAAAGAGACATACAGGAAGCGCATGAAGTTCAACATGCCTCCTATTGTAACTACTATTCTCCTTATCGCAGCGATTGTATTCCTGGTGCTTGGGTGGTATACATTCGAGAATGTGCTTCTATCGGTAATCGCCATAATCGTAGCTTTGTTCGCACTTATAGGAATCTTCCAGAAAAGTTTCATCAATGCGTTCAATAATGCGTTCGACAAACTTTTAGGAGTATATCGTAAGGCAACCGATTTCTTTATCAGACATAAGGTACTATCGTTCAGTTTCGTCGCCATAAGCATAGCTGTGCTTGCATGGCTTATGAGCATCACTCCTACCGGTCTGGTCCCGAACGAGGATACCGGTACGATCATGGGTGCCGTAACGCTACCGCCGGGTGCTTCGCAGGAGCGCACCGAAGAGGTAATGGCCAAGGTTGACAGTATCGTCGGATCACTTCCTGCCGTGAAATCGCGTACCGCGATTACAGGTTACAGCTTTATCGGTGGCCAGGGTAATACCTATGGTTCATTCATCATCAAGCTGAAACCTTGGGATGAGCGAAAAGAGAAATCGCAGAAGTCAGATGCTATTGTGGCTCAGCTTATCGGTATGTGTCAGCAGGTAAAAGGAGCGAACATCATGTTCTTCCAGCCGCCTATGATTACCGGTTATTCGGCAACCAACGGTTTTGAAATCAAACTTGAGGACAAGACCGGCGGCTCTCTTGACAATTTCTTTAAGATATACCAGACATTCATAGGCCAGCTGAACGCTCAGCCTGAGATCCAGATGGCATACTCGACCTTCAACCCGACCTTCCCGCAATACATGGTAGATATTGATGTCGCCAAGGTCAAGCAGGCCGGTCTGACACAGAACGCAGTCCTTTCGGCTTTGCAGGGTTACTATGGCGGTATGTATGTGTCTAACTTCAACTCTTACGGTAAATTGTATCGCGTCATGATGCAGGCTTCGCCTGAGGCACGTGTCAATCCCGAAACATTGAAGCAGATAAAGGTCCGGAACGGTAACGAGATGGCTCCGATAGACAACTTCGTTTCACTACATCGTGTTTATGGTCCGGACTTGATAAACCGATTCAACATGTTTACCAGTATAGCCATAACCGGTTCTCCTAATCCGGGGTATTCTTCCGGTGAGGCTATTGAGGCGATCAACCGTGTGGCGGATGCCACGCTGCCCGTAGGTTTCACTTTTGAATTCTCCGGTATGACCCGAGAGGAAGCCAACGGTGGCTCAGGTTCCACAGCTTATATATTCATGCTGATTCTGGTATTCGTATACCTGATTCTGTCTGCGCAGTATGAAAGTTACTTCCTTCCCTGGGCGGTTATCCTTTCGGTGCCGTTCGGTCTGATGGGTACATTCATCTTCGCAGACCTACGCGACATATCGAACAACATCTATCTGCAGATCGCTCTCATCATGCTTATCGGTCTTCTTGCGAAGAACGCTATTCTTATCGTAGAGTTCGCGCTTGACCGTCGCAAGACAGGTATGGGTATAAGCAAAGCCGCTCTTCAGGGAGCTGTAGCCCGTCTGCGTCCTATTCTTATGACATCATTGGCCATGATCATCGGTCTGTTGCCTCTGATGTTCGCCCATGGTGCCGGTGCCAACGGCAACCAGGCACTCGGTACTGGTGCCGTAGGCGGTATGCTGATAGGCATGATATTCCAGGTTCTTGTCGTTCCGGCCTTGTTCGTGGCTTTCCAGAAACTTCAGGAGAAGGTTTCTCCGCCGAAGTGGAATGATACCGACAACACCAAGATCGGGTCAGAGATAGAACAATATGGAGGTTCGGCAGAACTTGCGAATCCCGAGACTGATATTTAAACGCCACAGTTCTCTTCCTGTAGTCGGCTATACTGCGGCTACAGGAAGAGAAATTAAAAAAACAATATGAAACAGATAAAATTGATTTTGGCGTTTGCCTTGGTTTCAGTAACCTTCAGCAACTGCCAGATCTATAAAAAATATCAATTGCCTGAAGGTGATGACAATCCCATTGTTCAGGACTACAGGAACGCCGTTGAAAACAACGATTCTACCGGATTGGCATACCTTGGATGGGAAAAAGTATTTACAGATCCCCTGCTTCAGAAATACATACGTCAGGCATTGGCCCAGAACACCAATCTTGACAATGCCCGTCTTTCTGTCGATCAGGCGCGTGCCCAACTGAAAGGCGCCAAACTGAGTTATTTCCCCTCGCTTGCGCTCGCGCCCACGGGCGGCATATCTTACATGGGTGGTAATCAACTCCCCTGGAGCAACAACAAGTGGTCTTATACCATACCTCTTGCCGCCAACTGGGAGATAGATGCCTTCGGCAAGATTCTGAACCGCAAGCGCGGTGCGAAGGCCAGTCTTGAAATGGCCGAGGCTTACGAGCAGGCCGCGCGTTCGCAGATAATCTGCGGGGTGGCTTCCACCTATTATGCTCTTGTTCTGCTTCACCAGCAGCTTGGCCTTACTCAGCGTACTTCCGAGATATGGAAAGATCAGGTCGAGACCATGGAACTTATGAAGCAGGCAGCACGTACCAACGAGGCTGCTGTGGTGCAGAGCCGTGCGAACTATTACAGCGTCATGGCCAGCATCCCGGATCTGGAACAGCAGATTAAAGTTGCTGAGGCCGCTTTCTCGCTTCTCCTGAACACATATCCTCAGAGCTGGGAGGTAACCTCGAATCTTAATTTCGATATGCCGGTAGAGATACAGAAGGGTGTGCCCCTCTCCTATCTGGCGAGCCGTCCCGACGTACATGCGGCTGAACGCAACCTCGCGGCTGCATACTATCAGACAAATTCCGCCCGTGCAGCTTTTTACCCTTCTCTCGCAATCTCCGCGACAGGTGGATTCACCAATACCCTGGGAACTATCATAAAGAATCCGGGCGAGTGGATTCTCAATCTTGCCGGAACACTTACGGCTCCCCTCTTCTCACGGGGTCAGAACATCGCAAACCTTGAAGCATCGAAGGCCGCACAGCAGCAGGCTTTGAATAACTTCGAATATTCGGTTCTCACAGCCGCAGCCGATGTCAGCGACGCGATGGTCCAGATACAGAAAACAAGTGAGAAACGTGAATATGTAGAACAGCAGGTAGATAATCTCGAGAAAGCCGTAGAATACACTCAAGATCTCTTCCAGCTTAATTCCGGCGCCACATATCTTGAGGTATTGACATCTCGTTCTGCATTACTTCAAGCTCAGATGTCGGCTCTGGCATGCTGGCATAACAAGGTTGCGGCAATGATATCCCTGTATCAGGCCGTGGGTGGTGGACGCTGATTAAACAATTTAAAATTGAATCATATGGCAAATAATATAAGTGCTCTGGCAAGTGTCCATCCCGATGCTCGTCTCGGAGACAACATCACCATTGGTCCGTTTGTTTCTATCGAAGCCGATGTAGTAATTGGCGACAATTGCATTATCAGGCCTCATACAAGCATACTTGATGGTGCGCGTATAGGCAATAACAACAAAATCTATGAAGGTTGCATAATTGCCGCCGATCCGCAAGACTTCCGTTGGAAAGGTGAAAAGTCCACAGTCGAGATAGGTGATGGAAACACCATACGCGAACATGTGGTCATAAACCGCTCCATACATGAAGGCGGGAAAACGCATATAGGTAACGAGAACTTCCTGATGGCGCAGAGCCATATCGGGCATGACAGTTTCATAACCAACCATTGCGTGATAGGCAACGGTTGCAAGATAGCCGGCAATGTGCGTGTAAGCCATTGCTCGATACTTTCTTCGGGAGTCATTGTCCATGAGGACTGCAATATCGGTCCCTGGGTAATGGTAAAGGGAGGTAGCCGTGTAACAGGAAATATCCCTCCTTATGTTATCATGGCCCACAATCCGATCTCTTATTTCGGAGTAAATGCCTACCTGTTGCGCCGTGGTCATAAGAGCGATGACATAATAAATGACATAGCCAAGTGTTACCGCCATATATACCAGAGCAACACATCGATATTCAACGCTGTGCGCCGCATCAAGGAAGATGTGAGTCCCAGCCGTGAACGAGATGCGATATTGGCTTTCATCGAGAATCAGCACAACAAGATTGTCGCGACACCCCTCGGGGCGGATGAAATATAATCAAATACCATCTGACAAATAAAAAACAAATCAAAAAGCCGCCGGATTACGCGAGTAAATCCGACGGTTTTTTCTACTTTTGTAAGTTATATTATCTACAGTGTCTGCATATGGGGCGGGAAGATAATGCAGACACATCTTAAACGGACAATAATCTATGGCTAATTCGCTCGCGATACGCACAATCTCAGGCTCGATATATGTAGCGGTAATCGTACTCTGCATTCTCGGAGGCCCGTTTTGGGTAAAATCTTTAAGTACCCTTTTCGCTGTGCTTGCGGGAATAGAACTTACAAAAATTACTGTCGGTTTGCCTCGGCGCAGAACTCCGGCTGTTATTCTCGACATAGCCGGATTAATGATTCTGGCTTTCGGCCCTTCTTTAGGACTCGCACCGCTATGGGCAGCTGTAATAGTGGCAAGAATCGTTTTTGAGCTTTATCTAAAAAACGACAATCCTATACGCAGTCTCGCCATGTCGTTTGCAATGCAGGTATATATCGGCCTCCCGTTTTTCCTTATGAGCGGAGTTACCCTGGCCTCACAGGCCGGAGTTGTAAACGAGAATGTGCTGCTGGCTATTTTCATAATGATATGGATAAACGACACCGGAGCATTCTTGATTGGTTCTTGGCTGGGTAGGCACAAGCTGTTTGAGCGTCTTTCTCCCAAGAAAACTTTCGAGGGTTTCTTGGGTGGACTCGGATTCAATATTATTGCGGCTGTATGTTTCGCTTTATTCTGCCCCGCGTTTTTCGGCTTATCCGGAAGTTTGGCTGCATGGCTTGGACTTGCAGTCGTGATAACAGTTTTCTCTACATGGGGAGACCTGGCTGAATCCATGATCAAAAGAACGTTGATGATAAAAGACTCAGGTAATCTGATACCAGGACATGGTGGTATCCTTGACCGTATAGATTCATTCCTTTTGGTTATGCCGGCAAGTGCCATTTATCTTTATTACGTGCTTTTCTGATCTATACCAATATGAAAAAGCGATTCTTCAATAAGGTGTTAGGAAAGTATTGCAGATATATTATCCTCCCGGTACTGATACTGGTTCTCTCGGTACATTCGGGTTATGGACAAACCCATTATTCCGGAAACGTGTCGTTGGGAGTCAGGGGCGGAGCCGACATGTCGCAGGTGATGTTTCATCCTTCGGTTAGCCAGAAGTTCAAGGTAGGTGCTACCGCCGGTTTTACTTTCCGTTATATCGAAGAAAACCATTTTGGAATTATCGCCGAACTCGATTTTACGCAGCGAGGTTGGACTGAAGATTTCGAGGATGCCCCGTTTTCTTATTCAAGGACATTGAATTATATCGAAATACCGGTGATGACTCATATCTATTTCGGCAGGAGAGGAAGGTTTTTCTTCAATGCTGGTCCGGTAGTAGGCTATATGCTTGGCGACAGCATGAAATCGAATTTCAATCCTTATGATTGGAAACATGAACCAGGTTTCCCCGACCGCAACAGAACCAATGACCAGATAGACATGCAGATCTCAAACAGATTTGACTATGGTATATGTGCAGGTCTCGGAGGAGAGTTCAACATCAACCGTAAAAACTCGTTGAGCCTTGAAGCAAGGTTCTATTATGGACTTGGGAATATAATGCCATCGAAAAGAGCGGATGTATTCAGCGCGTCAAACTCAATGACAATATCGTTGGCTCTTGGATATTGGTTTAGAATAAAGTGAAATTCCATATATGAAAAATAAGATATTCACCGCATTGTTGACTACTTCGGTAGCCGCGTTCGCATTGGCGCAGAATCTGCCGGTTAAAGAGATTCTCGGTCAGCAGTATTATGTATACAAGGTCAAGAAAGGAGACTCGGTATACGGAATAACTCACCGTTTCGGTTGGGACGAAGCTGAATTCGTACGTCTGAACCCCGCTATTTCAGATGGTCTTAAGAAAGATGAGATTGTATACTACCCTACCGGTAATGTGTCGGTTGTGGAAATAGAACCATCGCAAGCCGCTCCGGCACCTCCGGCTAACCTTCCTATTCTCAGCCATGAAGTGAAAAGAGGTGAAACGGTATATTCGATTGCAAAAATGTACGATATACCCATATCTGTTATCTACGATGCCCATCCATCTGCAAGAAATGGAATAAAAGCCGGTGAAGTGATAAACATAGATCAGGAAAAAGCTGGCTTTGGGAATCCTGAGAAAATACCGTTTTTCTATACTATTATCAAACCGGGAGACACTCTCTATTCTACGGCAAAGACTTTCGGACTGACAGTAGAGGACATTCTTATGGCCAATCCCGGAGTTTCCGACCGTGCGTTCCGTGCCGGATCCACACTCAAGATACCAAGTCATGACCGTGAACCAAAGGTAAAGCGTACTTTGGTAGAAGCCCAGACTGTAGGTTCGCTTTCCTCCTATAAAGTTGACAAGAACGACACATGGGGTTCTATTTCGCGTAAAACCGGTGTTGCTGTAGAAGATCTCAAGGGAGCTAACGAGGATGTCGGTAAACTCAAAAAAAATGAGATTCTTGCCGTTCCTGTAATAGAAACAGTGAGTGTGGAAAAAGAGATTCCTTATACAGACCCGAGGGAAGAGAATGCTGAAGGCAGAAGAGAGATATATGATTCCATACATCATATAGACACCAGCGATGATATCCGGGATGTAAGGATAGCTCTTATGCTGGATGATCCGAACGCACGCAGAGACATCGAGTTTTCCCGTGGATTTCTGCTTGCATTGAAACAACTTGGCAATCCCGGCTATAAGGTTGACTTGAAAATTATGGCAGCAAATATCCCTGTAGAAAATGTTGTGGATACCCTGGAATCATTCAACCCACAGGTTGTATTCACCCTCTCTGACAAAGGAGCCTCCGAATGGCTTTTAAGCTACGGAAGCCGCACCGGTACGGAAGCCATAAATGTTTTCGATGCCAAAAGCGATGTGTATACATCTTCGCCGTCAGTTATACAGTTGCTGACTCCTTCATCTTATTTCAATGAGATGATCGCTAAAGCCGTAGCTGAGAAATACGGGTCCCGTAAGCTTGTAACGATTTCCAAAGGTATGGGCAGCGACGCTATGGCTGACGCTATAGCGGCTGGATTCCCTTCTGGCGAAAGCAAGAGGATACAGCTTGAGAACTTTAATCCTACGCTTCTGCCTTCCGACACTGAACTGTTGATTGTGGCGGATGTTACCGATAAGGGAGATGTGGAGAAACTGCTCGCGCAGATAACGGAAGCCAAGAACGATAATCCTTTGCTTACCATAACCATCATAGGAAGACCCAATTGGGTAACCTTTGCCGACCCGCTTACCGAACAATTGTATGGTAATGACGTGATAATCCCTTCAAGGTTCTATTTCAATCCGGATAGTGAAGCCGGTAAAACCTTCATATCCGACTACACGGCTTTGTTCAACCGAGGACCGTTGAAGTCTTATCCAAACTATGCGGCTACAGGCTATGATTCGGCAAACTGGTTTATTCCGGCTTTAGCTCTGAGTGAGGGTGATTTCAATGTGCCGGTTCCCAAAACTGAGTTGCTGCAGATGCCCATAGAGTTGCATCGGATAAGCAATTGGGGGGGCTTTTACAATGGAGGAGCATTGTTGATTCATTATACTCCATGGAGAGTGGTAGAGACAGAGACCCTTAGCGCGAACTGAAAAAGAATGGAAGACTATCGATCATATAAATTATGAAGTCCGCATTGATAACTGTCGCACTGCTGATTATCTCGAATATATTCATGACATTCGCGTGGTATGGCAATCTTAAGCTTCAGCAGACCGGAATATCCGCCAATTGGCCACTGTATGTTGTGATATTGGCATCCTGGGGCGTGGCGTTGGTCGAGTATTGCTTCATGATACCTGCCAACAGAATAGGATTCATAGATAACGGAGGGCCCTTTACTCTGTTCCATCTTAAGATTATCCAAGAGGCGATATCACTGATAGTCTTCACCATTATTGCAGTCTTGATATTTCAAGGTCAAAAATTCCACTGGAAGTATCTGGCGTCGTTCATATGTATAATTGCTGCGGTAATCTTCGCATTTCTTCCGGTAAAAGAGTGAAGGTATAATCAGGGGCGAGGTTCTTATGAAGCTCGCCCCTGACATGTGTATGTTAGGATGATTGTGTTACATAAGGGAGCCTAAATCAGAGAATAGTGAAAATCATTGCTTTTTCAGAGAGTCTTTAAACCTAATGACCGATTTATGCGTCTATAAGGTATATGAATGGTATCTCAGGATACTGAAACCTGATAGATTATGAAAAACAAGATTCTCCTATTGGGATTGATGCTGTTAGGAGCTTCTTCCCTACCCGTTTCAGCAGATAGCTTTTATCTGAATCTCGGTGCTCCCGGTGTGCAGATTGGCGTAGGATCATGCAATGATGATTGTTACGTTCCCGGATACTGGTATTATGGCGGACAGCGGTTTTATGGCCCACCCGTAGCACCGCGTTACCGTCATGATAAGAAAGCATGGAAGCTATATGAGAAAAAACAGAAAGCCTACCGCAAATATTTGAAAGAATGCAGAAAGGCTGACCGTAAGTATTATAAGAACAGATATAAACATCGTAAACATCATCACCATCATGATGACTGATGTGCTATAAATATGGCAGACAATTTCCTTGAGCTGGCCATGGAAGACATGCGCAGCGGAAAAACAAACAAAACGGTATCCTCCCGTGGCCTGAAGCCTAAAGGAGGATACCGTGGTCATGTATATATCAAAGATATTTCGGAGATTGAGATAGATGCCGTCCGGAAAATGGTGAGAGAAGGATTTAAAGTGAGCTTCTCATTTCCAGACGGCCACGAGGGTTCGCGTCTTGCGCGTACATTAGGGTGTTTCTACCGCCCTATATCCATGGGCAAACCTGCTGATGCCGATGAACTGTAGGCTGTTTCTATTAAAACACTTTTTTTGAGGCTTTACCCTCTTTGACGATAATGTAGGGCTCTCCTTTAACAGGATGTAAAACTCGCATGCCCTGCATGTCGTAATATTCGCATCCCGGAGTCTCTGCATCGATAACGAATACGGCAGACTCACCACCTTTGGCATAATCGGGTAACGGAGCCGCAGGGGTATTATCACGCTCCGGTTCCGTATATGTACCGGTACTGAAGTCTCCGAACTGTCCAATCAGCCAGTTTGCCTTGTTTTCGAGATGTGATACAACGGTGTTCATGCGGTTGTCCATGTCGCGGTTATCTACAACCGGCATGCCGCCATCAGGAACGGGTTGGTTGTGCCAACGTTTGTAGTCATATTCCGCACCTTTCTTAAGGCTTGCGCAATATGATTCTATATCATGCTGCAGACCATCCATGCGGTTTGACATGAACCACTTCCAGGTCTCTTTAACCTTTTCGTTGAATTTGCCGTTAAGTCTGAATGAAGATATCCAGGTGCAACCGTAGGGTGCGTGGTTGTAAAAGAAGTCGTCAGTTGGACCTACGAACGCATTGCCGCAATCCCAAAGCGGAGAGAAGTGCCATTTCTGTCCCTCGCCGCGATCTCTGAACAGATAGGTTGAACCATGATATGACTCTACATGAGAAATCATTTCTTCAACAATATAGTAACGGGCCGCATCGTCAAGATCAAGATAAGACCAGAGATTATCGGAATTTTCACCAACGTAGTCGTTGATCGCGGTAAACTGATCTGTTACAAACCTTCTCTGAAGATCTGAATATTCCTCGGGAGTGTCAAATGTGATCCTGAGCATGTCTTTGTATCCGGAGCCGTTCCCTTTCTCTTCCATACGAATCTGGTTGTCCTCGTCATAATTGTCAAGCTCAACAAGGTAGCCACCGGAAACAAGAGCCGGTTCAGATACATTGTCTTCGAGTTCTTCAATCATTATACGGTCGTCTCCTATTCTGATGGATTCCGTCAGAAAATAGAGTCCTCTGTAATCACCGTTCATCACTACCTCGATAGGTTGCTGTGATGGGGTCCAGGGCAGACCGATACGTTTGCCAAGATTGAACCCAACGAAATTGCGTAGATATCCGAACGAGTCGTCGGCGTGGGCCAATATGGCGTAATGCTTACTCTTGGTCATCCCAAGCATAGACTGTTTTTTACCGAGTTTAAGCTTGAAAGGTTTCTTGGAAAAGCCCTTGCGGGTCCAGTTACCACGGGCTTTTATTTCGAGAGGTAGCGGTTCAGCAGCCGATCCGAGGTCTTTCGCGCCTTCCATCCAAGTGCATCCATTTGCGTCAAGCCAATACTCGCCGGAGAAATAATTCTTATGATCCAGATCTTTGGATATTATTTCGTTGTCGAGCTCCCCATTCTCGTTATATACATTTATGTAAAGTACCGGAAGTGTTCCTGAAGTCAGACTCACCTCCCCACGCTTTATTATTTCGCCATCCAAGGAAAAGAGAATAGGTGTTTTGGATGAGCCGTCATAAATAAACGATATGGTAACCGCAGACTTAAAGTCGGCCATGTAGTTGGCACCGTCCTGCATGCCGGTAACAGTGATGTTGTCTGACAAGGTCTGTTCGCTCTCCCCGCCGTAGTTAACGCTCCAATCGTCATTGCTGATCTTGAATGCTCCTTCGAGTCCGGGAAGCGTAATATGATAGATGTCGTTATCACGCTGGAACTTCATGTCTTCCTGCGCCCCCCAGAGAGGATCGCACATCTCACCTTTGATATAAAAATCAGGATAGCTGATATCCTGAGCATTGCCGCATACCACGCTTGTGAGCGCGAGCATACCGGCTGTTAGAAATTTTAGTTTCATGTTTTGAAAATATTGTAGTTAAGCTATATTGAATATGCGTTTCAAATATGTCATTAATGCAAATTTAATAAATTGTTTGTTACCTGTCAAAACAATTATAGATTGATCGCGTTAATTTATGTAGAAGGGATTGTCATGTCCGCACTTCCGATACCATATTAGGAACGGACAAACCCACAATGTGGGACGATTTCCCGATCCAGATAAATATACATTTCAAGTACATCATTATATAAGCTTATGAAAAAATTTAAAATCGCAGGGGTTTCAGCACTGGCTGCCCTGATGCTTCTTACCGGCTCTTGCTCTTCTATGACCAACACAGGTAAAGGTGCCCTTATAGGCGGTGGCGGCGGTGCCGCTCTCGGTGCGGGTATCGGTGCGTTGATCGGTGGTGGCAAAGGTGCCGCAATCGGTTCTGCAATCGGCGCAGGTGTGGGTGCCGGTGCCGGTGCCCTTATCGGCAATCGTATGGAAAAACAGAAAAAGGAACTTGAGCAACAGCTTGCAAACTCCGCCAAGATCGAGGAAGTGAAAGACCAGAATGGACTTGCCGCAATCAAGGTTACTTTCGATAGCGGTATCCTCTTCCCCACGAATGGCACAACCCTCAGCGCAACTGCCAAAAAGGAATTGAAAGAATTTGCCGCAAATATTGTGAACAATCCTGATACTAATGTTCAGATTTACGGATTTACCGACAACACAGGAACTATGGCCGTGAACGAGAAAGTGGCTAACGGACGTGCCGATTCAGTTCTCAGCTATCTGGCTAACTGCGGTGTGTCTCCTACCCGTCTTTCAGCACAAGGAATACCTATGGCCGACTATGTGGAAAGCAATGAAACAGCAGCCGGTCGTGCCGCCAACCGTCGTGTGGAGGTATATATCACTGCCGACAAAAACATGATCGAAAAGGCGGAGAACGGCACTTTGTCCTGATATAGTTATCCTATGTGAAAAAATCAGTCGATGTTCCGAATATGGGGCATCGACTTTTTATATACCTCAATTCGCCGTTTGCAAAATTGGGTCGAATCTTTTATCTTTGCATTAATATGGAAGGGGATGTATTAATATAATTCATATAGCTGTTTTAAATTTTTAATAATGGCTGAGATAAAAGACGATATGTACAATCGCATATATTCTCTTGTTGAGGATTTTGCCAATGATGAAGAATGTTTCGGCGACGCAGCGCAATTGCGTATCAGTCCCGAAACTCTCGATGCAGTGATTATCGATGACCCGGATGAAGATTTCGCGGAATACGACTATTATATGCTTGGTGATCTGGTAGCGCCGCAAACAGATGGCTCGTTCATCCCAGACAGTGATGCAGTCACCGAAATTGTAAATAATTACAGTAAATAGGGTTATCCGCCTTCACCTTAAGAATAAGTGATTCTCTCCTTGTCCTCTATTCGATAACAAACCTAAATCTAAAATATATTCATGAAACCAAATCGTATCAATCTTGGTAATGAATGGCCCGAAATGCCCGGTTTTCAAGAAGGCATAAGACGGGCACCGGACCGCGGCTATACACTGTCGCCTGAAAAAACTGTAACAGCACTTAAGAACGCTCTTCGTTACCTGCCGGAAGAACTTCATGCCAAGGCAGCTCCGGAGTTCCTTGAGGAATTGCGCACACGCGGAAGAATTTACGCCTACCGCTTCCGTCCTGAAGGAGACCTTAAAGCCAAGCCTATAGATGAATATAAGGGCAATTGCCTTGAAGGAAAGGCTTTTCAGGTCATGATCGACAATAATCTGTCGTTCGACATAGCCCTTTATCCATATGAGCTTGTTACATATGGTGAAACGGGACAGGTGTGCCAAAACTGGCTGCAATACCGACTGATCAAGAAATATCTTGAGGAAATGACCGATGAGCAAACTCTGGTTGTGGAGTCAGGCCATCCCCTTGGTCTTTTCCCCTCGCGCAAAGATGCTCCCCGTGTCATCATAACAAATGCCATGATGGTTGGCCTTTTCGATAACCTTCACGACTGGCATGAAGCCATGCAGCTCGGTGTGGCCAACTATGGTCAGATGACCGCGGGCGGATGGATGTATATAGGACCCCAGGGTATCGTACACGGTACGTTCAACACTATACTTAATGCCGGCCGTATGAAGCTCGGCGTACCTCAGGATGGAGATTTGCGCGGCCATATATTCGTATCTTCCGGTCTCGGAGGCATGAGCGGCGCTCAGCCGAAAGCTGCAGAGATAGCCGGAGCCGCCGCTATTATCGCCGAGGTAGATCCTTCGCGTATAGAAACTCGCCGTAATCAGGGTTGGGTACAGGAAGTTACCGATTCTATACCGGAAGCTTTCCGGCTTGCCGAAGATGCGATGGCAAAAAAAGAACCTGTTTCCATAGCCTATCTCGGCAATGTGGTTGATCTTCTGGAATATGCCGTCAAGCACGACAAAAAGATAGAACTTCTTTCCGACCAGACATCATGTCATGCCGTATATGAGGGTGGATATTGTCCCGTAGGCATCTCTTTCGAAGAGCGCACGAGATTGCTTCACGACAATCCCGAAGAGTTCCGTAAGAAAGTGGATGAGTCACTAAAACGCCATTATGAGGCCATCAAGGCTCTTGTGGCCCGCGGTACCTATTTCTTTGACTACGGTAACTCTTTCATGAAGGCTGTATATGATGCCGGTGTCAAGGAAATTTCAAAGAACGGAGTAGATGAGAAAGATGGATTCATCTGGCCCTCTTATGTCGAGGACATCATGGGCCCCATGCTGTTCGATTATGGCTACGGACCTTTCAGATGGGTATGTCTCAGCGGGAAGCACGAAGATCTGATAAAAACAGACCATGCCGCCATGGAATGTATAGATCCTGACAGACGTGGACAGGACCGCGACAATTACAATTGGATCCGTGATGCAGAAAAAAATGCGCTTGTTGTAGGCACCCAGGCCCGTATTCTGTATCAGGATGCCATGGGTCGCCTGAAGATCGCCCTAAGATTCAACGAGATGGTGAGAAATGGCGAGGTCGGTCCTATCATGCTTGGCCGCGACCATCATGATGTGTCAGGTACCGACTCTCCTTTCCGTGAGACATCCAATATCAAAGATGGATCAAATGTCATGGCCGATATGGCCGTTCAGTGTTTTGCCGGCAACTGCGCCCGCGGCATGAGCCTTGTGGCTCTTCATAACGGTGGCGGAGTAGGAATTGGCAAGGCCATAAACGGTGGTTTCGGTATGGTCTGTGATGGCTCGGAACGTGTAGATGAAATTCTGACAAAAGCCATGCTGTGGGATGTTATGGGCGGTGTTGCCCGCAGATCTTGGGCACGTAATGAAAACGCCATGTCGACGGTTGCGGAATGGAACGATACCCAAAGTTGCAACGGATTTATGATTACCGAACCGTTCATAGCCGACGGAGTGATGCTTGAAAAACTCGTTTACGGAAAATAAGATTATAAAATGAAAAAAATCATAGAGTGCGTTCCAAATTTCTCAGAGGGACGCAACAAAGAGGTTATCAAAGCTATAACCGATGCCATAGAAAAAGGAGGCGAAGTAAAACTGCTTGATGTGGATCCCGGTGAAGCCACCAACCGCACAGTGGTAACTTTCGTGGGAGAACCCGAAGCCGTAATCGAGGCCGCTCTCAGAGGTATGAAAAAAGCTTCTGAACTCATAGATATGAGCCAGCATCACGGCGCACATCCGCGCATGGGCGCTACGGATGTATGCCCCCTTATCCCGGTGTCTGGAATCACACTCGAGGAGTGTGCTGAACTTGCGCGAGAACTTGCCCGCAGAGCTTCCTCTGAACTGGGAATACCTTGTTATGCTTATGAAGCTTCGGCTCTGAGACCGGAACGTAAAAATCTGGCTGTTTGCCGTGAGGGTGAATATGAAGGGCTCAGCGCACGAATGGGTACCGACAAGGGTCCTGATTTCGGCAACAGACCTTGGGATGAGCAAGTGGCACATACAGGTTGCACTGCAGTAGGCGCACGCGATTTCCTCATAGCCGTAAACTTCAACCTGAACACGACTTCCACACGTCGTGCCAACGCCATCGCTTTTGACGTTCGTGAAAAGGGACGGCCTATGCGTGAGGGAGGTAAGCCTAATGGCAAACCGATGAAGGATGAGAAAGGCAATCCTATAATGATTCCCGGCACTCTTAAAAGCACAAAGGCCATAGGCTGGTTTATCGATGAGTATGGTATCGCTCAGGTTTCCATGAATATAACCGATATGGGCGTTACGCCTCTTCACAAGGCGTTCGACGAGGTCAGCCGCGCGGCGGCAGCCCGTGGTGTTCGCGTTACCGGTACCGAAATTGTTGGTCTTATCCCCAAGAGGGCTCTTATCGAGGCCGGCAAGCATTACCTGAGAATGCAGCAGCGTTCAGTGGGTCTCCCTGACTCGGAAATTATCAGGATAGCGGTCAAGTCTATGGGACTTGATGAACTGAAGCCGTTCGACACCGATGAAAAGGTTATAGAATACATGCTTGAAAGCGGCAAAGAGGGAAAGAAACTTACCGACATGACCTGCAAGGAGTTTGCCGATGAGACTTCCTCGGAGTCCCCGGCTCCCGGCGGTGGTTCCATTTCGGCATATATGGGAGCATTGGCGGCAGCTTTGGGTACGATGGTGGCCAATCTTTCTTCACATAAGGCAGGTTGGGACGACCGTTGGGAAGAGTTCTCCGATGTCGCCGAGAAAGGTCGCCATATACAGGACCGTCTGATGGATCTCGTAGATGAGGATACGGAGGCCTTCAACAAAATTATGGCCGTATTCGCCATGCCGAAGAAAACTGATGCCGAAAAGGCAGCCCGTGCCAAGGCCATGGAGGAGGCTACCCTTTACGCTACGCAGGTGCCACTCAAGACTATGAAAGCAGCTTATGAGACGTTTGATGTTCTCGAAGCGATGACCGATAAAGGTAATCCTGCTTCGGTAAGCGATGCAGGCGTGGGTGCACTCGCCGCGAGAAGCGCCGTACTCGGTGCCCAGCTTAACGTCATGATCAATGCCGAGGGTCTCAAGGACCGGGAAGTGGCTGAATCACTCCTGGCAGAAGCTCGCGATATCGCCGAAAAGGCCGTGGCCCGTGAGGCCGAGATTCTCGCTAAGGTGAACAAAGTAATCTCGAAGGATAAATGAAAGGGAGAAATATCCTGATTGTAAATACACGTATCGTTACCCCTTTGGGCCATGAGGCCCGGAAGGGTAACGATATGCGTGTTTTACATACTGTAGACAACGGAGCTATCCTTATCGTAGATGGTAAGATACTCTATGCCGGAAGCCGGGAGAATCTTCCTGATTACAATGGCGACATACGCAAGATAGATGCCGGAGGCAGGGTTTCTGTTCCGGGATTTGTAGATTCGCATACCCATCTGATCTTCGGTGGTTATCGTCCGGATGAGTTCGAATGGCGTCTTAAAGGCGACTCATACATGAGTATCATGGAGCGTGGTGGTGGCATTCAGTCAACCGTAAATGCCACCCGCGGCATGACAGCTTCCGAATTTGCTGAAAAAGCGAAGTGGTTTATCGATCGGATGGTTGCCGATGGTGTAACTACTGTCGAAGCCAAAAGCGGATATGGGCTTGATATAGAAAGCGAGTCGAGGATGCTCGATGCTATCAAAATGCTCGCCGACGACCCTGAACGTAAACTCAATGTCGTATCCACTTTCCTTGGTGCCCATGCTGTTCCAAAGGAGTATAAAGGGAGAACGGCGGAATATGTGGATTTGATTATCGACGAGATGTTGCCTCGCTTTAAAGACAAGGCCCGTTTCTGCGATATTTTCACTGAAAAGAATGTGTTCGAGATCGAAGACTCGCGCAGACTTCTCAATGCCGCCAAAGAGCATGGTTATCAGCTTAAACTTCATGCCGATGAGATAGTAACTCTCGGCGGCGCGGAGTTGGCCGCCGAGGTCGGTGCTGTATCGGCAGATCATCTTCTGCATGTGAGTGATCGTGGCGTGAAGGAAATGGCCAAGGCTGGTGTCGTGGCCACATTGCTTCCACTCACCGCTTTTGCCTTAAAGGAACCGTTTGCACCGGCGCGTAAGTTCATAGATGCCGGTGCGGCCGTTGCTTTGGCTACAGACCTTAATCCCGGCTCATGTTTCAGCGGTTCGATACCGTTGACTATCGCGTTGGCCTGCATTTACATGAACATGACTGTGGAGGAGACTCTGACCGCACTTACACTTAACGGGGCGGCAGCAGTCGGTATGGCCGACGAAACGGGGTCTCTGGAAGAAGGCAAGTTGGGTGATGTGGCTATACTTGAATTCGATAATCTCAATTTCCTGCCTTATTATGTAGGAATGAACTGCGTGAGGACTACCATTTCAAGAGGTAAGGTAGTCGATGGAGCAGATATGTAAAACAGGGGGAATTAACTGACATCAGATATGAAAGAATATGCAATCGGTTCGTCTAAGCTTGATTACAGCTTGATAGAACAAATACTTAAAGATAATGCAAAACTGACTCTGTCGCAGGAAGCGGTAGAGAAGATCAACAAGTGTCGCGATTATCTCGATGCGAAAACCGATCGGGACACTACACCGATATATGGTGTTACCACAGGGTTCGGTTCGCTGTGTAACAAGCATATATCCCGTGAAGAACTTTCCACACTTCAGGAGAATCTTGTCAAGAGTCATAGTTGCTCTATCGGCACTCCCGTAGACAAGACAATAATCAAGCTGATGCTTCTGCTGAAAGCTCATGCTCTTTCGCTGGGATTCAGTGGCGTTCAGGAGATAACGGTCCGCAGAATACTTGATTTGTATAACAACGATGTTCTTCCGGTTGTCTACGATCGCGGATCGCTTGGCGCTTCAGGCGACCTTGCTCCGCTTGCAAACCTCTTCCTGCCGCTTATAGGAGAAGGCGAGGTTTATTACAAGGGCAAAATCATTGCCGCTCATGAGGCCAATTCAATTTTCGGATGGAAGCCTATCAAACTGAAATCGAAAGAGGGACTCGCGCTGCTGAACGGCACGCAGTTCATGAGTGCCAACGGTATCAAGGCACTTATCGACGGTTGGCATATGGTTAAATGCTTCGATCTATTCGGAGCCATGAGCCTTGAGGCTTTCGACGGTCGGATAGAACCTTTCTGGGATTGTATCCAGCAGGTACGTCCGCATGCCGGACAGATCGAGACGGGCAAGGTATTCCGTTCACTGCTCGAGGGCAGCGAAATAATAAAACGGGAGAAAGCTCATGTACAGGATCCCTACTCTTTCCGTTGCATTCCTCAGGTTCACGGTGCAGTGAAAGATGCCATGATCCACGTTACAGACGTGCTTCATACAGAAATTAATTCTGTAACCGACAATCCCACGGTATTCCCCGATGAAGACCTCGTAGTGTCCGGCGGAAACTTCCACGGTGAACCCCTGGCGCTTGCATTCGACTATATGGGAGTGGCCCTGCATGAACTCGGCAACATTTCAGAGCGTCGTACCGCACAGCTTATTCTCGGGTTGCGCGGTCTGCCTGAGTTCCTTGTGGCTAAACCCGGACTTAATTCCGGTTTCATGATACCGCAGTATGCCGCGGCTTCTGTAGTGAGCCAGAACAAGATGTACGCATGGCCTGCGTCGTGCGATTCCATAGTAAGCTCCAACGGACAGGAAGATCTCGTGTCGATGGGTGCCAATGCAGCTACAAAACTTCATAAGATTATCTCCAACCTTAAGTACATCGCTGCCATAGAGCTTATGAACGCCGCTCAGGGTATAGATTTCCGTCGTCCGCTCAAATCCTCACCCTATATAGAGCAGGTGATGGAAGCTTACCGCAGAGAGGTACCCTTTGTAGACGAGGATGTAGTCATGCAGGACTATATCGCGAAGACTATGTCTTTCCTCGACAAATATGATATAGACTATTAATAGCCTATGTAACCCGTAATAATAAAAAACGGCATTTGAAAAAATCGAATGCCGTTTTTTATTATTACGGGTTACTGCTTCTTACGTTCAAGTCTTACAACATTCTCTACATGGTGGGTGTGAGGGAACATGTCTACCGGCTGAACGTCTGTAACATGGTATTTACCGTCAAGCAGCGCTATGTCGCGGGCCTGTGTGGCAGGGTTGCAGCTCACATATACGATAACTTCAGGCTCAGCACGCAGAATCACATTCACAACATCCTCATGCATTCCGGCTCTCGGTGGGTCTACAATCATCACGTCAGGTCTGCCGTGTTTCTCCACGAACGAGTCGGTAAGGATATCCTTCATATCACCGGCAAAGAATTCGATATTGTCAAGTCCATTGACCCGGGCATTAAGCTTGGCGTCTGCTATTGCAGCCTCCACATACTCTATGCCTATCACTTTTGACGCGCCTTTCGCAACGAAATTGGCGATTGTCCCTGTACCGGTATACAAGTCGTAGACCAAAGGTTTCTGTACAGATTGCCCATCATCCTGGTTGTCAAGTCCGGCAAAATGACGTGCCACCTCATAAAGTCGCAGGGCCTGCCGGGAGTTTGTCTGATAGAACGATTTGGCGTTTATGCGGAAGCGCAATCCTTCCATTTTCTCTTCGATATAGTCTGGTCCTGACCAGCATACCACTTCCTGATCGGATATGGTATCGTTGGCTTTGAGATTTATCACATATAGAAGCGAGGTAATCTCCGGGAACGTCGACTGCAACCACTCCATGACTTTTCTTATCTCTTCAGGCGAGTCTTCGCCAAATTGCAGACATACCATGACCTCTCCGGTAGAGGCTATGCGTATCATCATATTTCGAAGCAATCCCGTGTTATCCCTTATGTCATAGAATGAAAGCCCCTCGGCAGTCGCGAATTCATATAAAGAATTTCGTATACGGTCTCCCAATGAATCCTGAAGCAGACATTGGTTTATATGAAGCACTTTATCGAAAGCTCCCGGTATGTGGAACCCGAGACCTTCGGGCGCGTCGGTAAAAGTTTTTCCTGATTTTATATCCTCCCAGCTTCTCCACTTCTTATTGCTGAAAGTATACTCCATTTTATTGCGGTAGGCCCATATTTCTTCCGAACCGATTATGGGTGATATTTCAGGCAATTCCACCTTCGCTATTCTTGTCAGGGCATCTGTAACCTGCTGCTGTTTGTGGCGCAGCTGTTCTGCGTATGGCAGATGCTGCCACTTGCAACCGCCGCATAGGCCGAAATGTGAGCATCTCGGTTCAACGCGCACAGGCGATGGTTTTATAATACGTTCTATGTGCCCTTCGGCGTAGGAGTGTTTTTTGCGGTCAAGCTGAACATCGGCGATATCGCCGGGTGCGCCGTAGGGTATGAATACAACAATCTGAGAATCGTCATCTTCCCGCAACCTGACTCTTGCCAAAGCTTTACCTTCGGCTGCTACTCCGTTTATCTCTATACCTTCCAACAGCGGAAGCGGTTTCTTTTTTCTTGCCATATTAAAAAACTGTATCCGGCTTGTCCAGATAGTAGGTAATGCGTTACCTATTACTTTTGGACAATATTAAACAGAATCTAAACATTTTTAATGTGCAAAATTAAGAATAAGTTGCGTTATATAGCTGATATCTGATGCAAAATTTGTATATTTGCACTCCTGCCTTATGTCTTGCGTTTTTCAATGACACGTAGCATCGTTTTTGATTGATGCACATAGGCGGCTCACCAACCAGTTCAAGGAAGAAAACCTAAAATAATTTTTTACGAATGGCAAAGAAAGTCTATACGTTCGGCGACGGTAAAGCCGAAGGTAATGCCGGGATGAGAAACCTTCTCGGCGGCAAGGGAGCCAACCTTGCGGAAATGAACTTGCTGGGAATGCCTGTTCCTCCCGGCTTCACAATAACCACTGAAGTCTGCACCGAATATACACAGTATGGTCGCGACAAAGTTGTTGAAGACATAGAAAAAGACGTAAAAGAGGCAATAGCCCATGTAGAAGCCCTCACCGGCAATAAATTTGACGATCCTACCAATCCCCTTTTGGTGTCAGTGCGTTCAGGTGCCCGCGCCTCTATGCCCGGTATGATGGATACAGTCCTCAACCTCGGCATGAACGACGCGACAGTCGCCACCATGGCCGAGAAGAGCGGCAACCCTCGTTTTGCATGGGACAGCTATCGTCGTTTCGTACAGATGTACGGCGACGTCGTTCTCGGCATGAAGCCCCAGTCCAAGACCGATATCGACCCGTTTGAGGCGATCATGGATGAAGTTAAAAAGGAGAAAGGGGTTAAATTCGATAACGAACTTGAAGTTGACGATCTCAAAGAGTTGGTGAAGCGTTTCAAGAAGGCTGTAAAAGATTACACCGGCAAGGACTTCCCCGAATCTGCATGGGAGCAGCTCTGGGGTGGTATCTGCGCAGTATTCGACAGCTGGATGAACGAACGTGCCATTATCTACCGCCGCATGAACCAGATTCCCGAAGAATGGGGAACCGCTGTTAACGTTCAGGCTATGGTATATGGCAACATGGGCAACAACTCCGCTACCGGCGTAGCTTTCAGCCGTGATGCCGCTACCGGCGAAAATATATTCAACGGCGAGTATCTCATCAACGCTCAGGGCGAAGATGTGGTTGCCGGTGTACGCACTCCCCAGCAGATCACAATCGAAGGTTCCCGTCGTTGGGCCGCCCTTCAGGGTATCTCGGAGGAAGAACGCCGTCAAAACTATCCCGCTCTTCAGGAAACCATGCCTGACTGCGCTGCCGAACTGATTGGCATAGCCAACAGACTTGAGGATTATTACAAGGATATGCAGGATATGGAGTTCACTATCCAGGATGGTAAACTCTGGATGCTCCAGACCCGTAACGGCAAGCGCACCGGTGCCGCTATGGTCAAGATAGCCATGGATCTGTTGCGCGATGGCATGATCGATGAGAAGACCGCTCTGCTGCGTATGGAGCCCCAGAAGCTTGACGAGCTGCTCCACCCCGTATTCGACAAGAGTGCACTGAAACGTGCTAAAGTGGTTGCCAAGGGTCTCCCCGCATCTCCCGGTGCTGCGTGCGGCCAGATTGTATTCCAGGCCGATGACGCAGAGGCTTGGGCTGAAAAGAAGAAAAAAGTGGTTCTTATCCGTATCGAGACTTCGCCTGAAGATCTTCGCGGTATGGCCGTAGCCCAGGGTATCCTTACTATGCGCGGCGGTATGACGAGCCACGCTGCAGTTGTTGCCCGCGGTATGGGTAAGTGCTGCGTATCCGGTGCCGGCGAAATTGTTGTAGACTACAAAGCCAAGACCGTTGCAATGGGCGGAAAGGTTTACAAAGAAGGAGATTGGATTTCGCTCAACGGTTCCACAGGTGATGTTTACGACGGACAGGTTCCCACGGTAGAGCCTGAACTCGATGGAGACTTCGGTGCCATCATGAACCTGGCTGCGAAATATACAAAGACTCTGGTACGCACAAACGCCGACACTCCTCGCGATGCAAAACAGGCACGCAACTTCGGTGCCCAGGGTATCGGTCTTTGCCGTACCGAGCACATGTTCTTCGAAGGAGACCGTATCAAAGCCATCCGTGAGATGATTCTCGCCAACGACGAGGAAGGCCGGCGCGCAGCTCTCGCCAAACTGCTGCCTATGCAACGTGGTGACTTCGAAGGTATCTTCGAGGCTATGGATGGTTTCGGTGTAACTATCCGTCTGCTTGATCCCCCATTGCACGAGTTCGTTCCTCATCAGACCGCTACCCAGAAGGTAATGGCAGAGGAACTCGGCATCTCGCTCGAAGAGGTCAAGGCAAAAGTCGACTCTCTCGAAGAGTTCAATCCGATGCTCGGTCATCGTGGTTGCCGTCTTGGAATCACCTACCCCGAAATCACCGAAATGCAGACACGCGCCATCATAGAGGCCGCACTTGCATGCACCCAGCGCGGAATCAAGGTAGAGCCCGAAATCATGGTTCCCCTTGTAGGTAGCCTCAAGGAGTTGCAGAATCAGGCTGATGTAATTACCCGCACAGCGACCAAGGTATTCGAGGAGAAAGGTACCAGCATCCGTTATAAGATCGGCACTATGATCGAGGTTCCGCGCGCCGCTCTTACCGCCAATGAGATAGCTAAAGTTGCAGACTTCTTCTCGTTCGGTACCAATGACCTGACCCAGATGACCTTCGGCTTCAGCCGCGATGACGCTCCCAAGTTCCTGAAGTTCTATAAGGAACATGGAGTTATCAAGGTAGATCCGTTCGAGGTACTCGACCAGGAAGGTGTAGGCCAGCTGGTAAGAATGGGTGTTGAGAAAGGCCGTGCCACAAATCCCGACCTGAAAGTCGGTATCTGTGGTGAGCACGGTGGTGAGCCCTCCAGCGTGAAGTTCTGCGCGAAACTCGGCATGAACTACGTATCCTGCTCTCCTTTCCGCGTACCCATCGCCCGAGTAGCTGCGGCTCAGGCAGCGATAGAGGACTAATCGACAACTCTTAAATCACAAACAATTAGGTCGTAACGCTCTGTAAAATCAGAGGTTACGGCCTAATTTACTCATAACCCAAATGTGCATTTCGACACACAAATCGAGCAGTTTGCACACGATTGTTGAGAAATAGTTGAGAGTTTTTCACCCCCTTGTTGAGAGCGTGTTGAGAACGTTGTTGAGAGTCGAAAAGGGTTGTAACAATCTGATTGATAATAAAAAAAACTCCGCAAGGATTAAACATCAATCAAATAACAATAATAGATATGGCAACCCTCCGACCATGCGTTCAGAAACAACGCGCAGATGGATTTTACCCAGTTTATATCCGGGTAATTCACGACAGACAGTCGGCTTTCATTAAGACCGGCAAAGTGGTGGATAAAAAATCAGTAACAAAAAGCCGTGAGATACGCGACAACGCTGTTCTCAGGTATTGCACGGAGTTGATAACCAACTTCAATCAGCGACTCAACCTGCAGGACACTTCAAATTGGAGTGTCAAGGAAGTAGTTGCATTTCTTTCCACAGCTGAAAGCGATGTGAATTTCAGCGATTATGCCAAGTTGCACATCGCCCGCATGATCAACGAAGGCCACGAAAGAAATGCCAAGAACTACAAGTTAGCGGTCGCCCACCTCGAAAGATACATGGGAACAACGCAGGTAATGTTCTCTTACCTCACAACTGCGGTATTGCAACGTTGGATAGGTACTCTCGCGCAGAAAAAAAGAGCCAAAGAGATGTACCCTGTATGTGTCCGCCAAATATTCAAGGCTGCAATCTTAGAATTGAACGATGATGAAAGAGGCATTACCCCGATTAAGTTCAACCCGTGGCCGAGAGTCAAAATCCCCAAAAGCGAGAAAGCAGAGCAACTCGCCATCAGTGCTGAGGCTTGCCGCGAGTTCTTCAATCGTCCGCTCCCCGAAAGCAAGATGATTTCATCTCTGCCGGAGTTGGGTCGCGATGTCGCAAAACTTGTATTGTGTCTTGGTGGCATCAATACAGTAGACCTGTTCAACTTAAAGAAGTCCAACTACCGCCACGGGGCTATCTGCTATAAGCGAGCTAAGACACGCCATAGCCGCAGAGATGAAGCATATATCGAGATGCGCGTCGAGCCGTTCATCAAGTCCGTATTCGAGAAGTACCTTGCACCCGAAGATGATGAGTACCTGTTCACGTTCCACACACGTTACTGTGATTCCGACAGTTTCAGTGCCAACGTAAACAACGGGATAAAGAAAATCTGCAAGGATATGGGTATGCAGAAAGAAGACTACTATTGCGTCTACACGTTCCGCCATACATGGGGAACCATAGCGCAAAATGATTGCGATGCCAATCTCTACGAGGTAGCATTCGGCATGAACCATAGCCACGGTTTCAATATAACACGCGGTTATGTAAGACTCGACTTCTCGCCGGCATGGGAACTGAACGCAAAGGTTATAGACTTCATATTCTTCAGCAACTTACCGAGTAAGCAAGGGCGCGCCAAAGACATCGAGCAGCCCGAAGAAAAACTCTTCCGGCTGTCTAAAAAAATGATGGTCTATGCGCGAGCCTATTTCAAGGGTGAGGTTATCGCCGAGCTGACCGACATAGGTTTTGGAACGGTTGATGCCGTTATAGCCTCACTCGTAACAAAACTACCCGGAGATATACCTGTGGGCTGCGAGGTGCAGTTCCGCATCAAAAATGTAGATTCGGGTCGGGAGGCCGTTTACGAGCGCACTAAGGGCAAGGGCTTTTAATCGTCCACTATCGGGTAGAAAACGCCCTTGATAAGCTGCGACATTCCGTGTTCCGTGAATGTCGCAGTTAGTT
>ERZ836877.163-NODE-163-length-115413-cov-5.332703_pt1 | contig 115413 bp, 99 predicted proteins | sample MGYA00519469_ERZ836877 | MGnify/ENA primary metagenome ERZ836877 (study PRJEB31850, sample SAMEA3708809) | human gut metagenome | biome: human gut; feature: human-associated habitat; material: faeces | place: China | collected 2014 ...
GGGTATGGTGCTGGTATCGCCCTTTATCCATCCCGTCGAGAATGAAATCAGGAAGCAGGCGTTGGCCGAGGGTGGCTCGGTGATTCGGATAGTGGACCATGGGTTTGCCGAGCGGTTCAAGCCATCGGGCCAAGGCATGGACACCTGCTCGGAGGGACGGCTGCTCCTGATAGCGGAAGCTGGCACTTCCACCAAGAAAGAGGATATGAGCTATGACAAAGCCAGCCGTCTAAACGGCCTGGCCGAACGCCTGGCCGCGCTTGCCCCGGATGCCACGGTCGCCCTGAAGGGCGAGGGAGACAGAGGAGGCTTCGGGCTTCAGGTTAATGGTCGGTAATCACGAAGGTATTGAAGGAATGGGGCTGAAGGGATTGGTTCAGATATTTGGTGCCGACTTTCACGGAGAGAGATTGTAAGGTATCCTCGAAATTTCCGGCTACGACGACTGTGCGGTTGAAACGGATGGTGCCCTCCGCCGTCCAGGGACAGCCGGGGTAGGGGGTATAGCTGTACGCCTCGTTCTGATAGATCACCATGTCGATGGGTATGCCCTGCTTGCCGTATTCGTCGATGAACCGGCAGAAATAGTTGGCGTATGCCTGCAGATAGCGCGGGTCCTGGATGAAATAGTCCTGCGTGGCCAGTTTGCGTGGGAACTTGCCGTCGCGTTCGCCCAGAAATTTCATCTCGTCCTCGTCTATGCCCTCTACCGAACCGTAGAGCAGGTAATCTATCCTTGCGTCGGCGTCATTGTGCCGGCTGCTTACCACGGGATAGTCGTGGTTGATTTTCATCCAGCTCGGCGGACTCCAGGGAGAAATCCAGAAGGTGAGGTTCGGGTTATACCGCTGTGCGGCCCGTATCAGGGGTATGATGCCGCGCTTGTCGCGTTCTATGTTGAAATGCTTCAGCTCGAGGTCGCCGGCCACTTCGTCGCAGCTGTACCACGAGCGGCCGTAATCATTACAGTTCATCGAGATACGGCCGCGCGTGAACTTCAGGTCGCCGTCCGGAGCGAAAAGATTGTGCATGATTTCCTCCTGCTCGGTGCGCGTCAGAGTCAGAAACGCGTCCCAGTCGAGTTCATTGAAAGTGGTTCCCCATGCCTTGAGGGGAGTGCCCTCCGAAGATGTATCGACCGTGATTAGATTATCGGATACAGGCTTATTTGACAGTCTCACGACCGACTCGCTCCACGGCCGCCCCTCGACCGTGGTGTATTTGGTAACTTTCGCGGCGTCGGCCTGAATTAAATGTGCGCTCGATGCCATGCATGCGATTGCCGCATATACCAGCAGTTTCGATCCTGACATATTGGTTGGTTTTTATTTATTTCTCTCCGTAAAGATAATAATTTTTTACGATTCATGAATAGTTTCTAATACGATTACATGATACTCAGGATTGCTTACATGAAATTAAAGAAGTCGACTCTTTTGGTTTGCACTCAAAAAGAGTCGACTTCTTTCAGTTCAAGTAATACGCTGCAGTCACACTGTCTCAGCGCAGAGTGTAATATGTCGGTCCTGTCGCGTCGATTCAGAAGGTATAACCAAGTGTTATACCCAGATTTCCCGAACTTACGCTTGATTTCTTGTATTTGAACGCATTGATGAAATCAGTACCATAGTTGACGCCGACGTAAAGATGTCTGTAGTTAAAACCGACACCGATATGCCAGCCGAGCTGGAAACGGTTCCATGTGTAGTCCTTGTCTCCCATTCCGTCGTCTTCGTCATCGCTATACAGATTTACCCAATCACCCGTCAGGTCATCATCGTCCAGATTTAAGTCGTCGGGATCTGCGCCATCGAGCTCAATCTTCGTCCTCATCCTGCTCATCAGGTGTAACTTGAAGTTAAGACCCAGATATGGTGTGATGGCACAGTTGTCACCGATACCGAACTTATATGCATAGTTGACCGGAACGGCGAGATAGATGTCCTGCACCTGGAGTTTGGGCGTGATGCTTATAGAATATTCCTCATCTTCCTTACCCTCCAATGAGCCGAACCCGAAGTTGGCCTTCACGCCGGTTTCCACAAACATCGGGAGGCTTTTGCTGACGCTGAATCCGTGGATGTATTCAACGGCAAAACCATTCAGGTAGAGATGATTTTCATCTTCCATGAAATCATATTTGTGACCGGTGTAACCGGTGTTGGTGTAAGAGACACCAATCCGATTGTAGGACTTGCAGAGGTCCTGGGATGAGACGGATTTGCTCCCTGCATTGCTGAACTGGGCGAACGCGGGGACAGCCAGCGTGAGAGCTGCTGCTACTGCCATTAATTTGTTCAATCGCATAAAAACTTGTTTTAATTGGTTAATATTTGTGGGATTGTTTTTATTTGAGATACGGAATCATCCATACATTCGCCACACCGTCGGCACTTCCGCGTTGGGAGATAAAAAATATTCTGTCACCCTTTGCACCCCATGCCGGACTAAGGTCATCGGCGGCATGGTATGTAAGTTGCCTTAAATCACTACCGTCCTTATGGCAAGTGAAGATATCGGTATTCCAGTATACAATATTACCGGATTCTATTTTATTACCTCCGCACAATAAAAGTGTCTGGCCGTCGGGGGAGAGGGATGGCGAGTAAAAAGAAATCTGTGGATGAGACAAAATACATTCCTCTATTCCATTGGCAATATTAATACGCCAGATTTCACCTTTGCCGTCGATTGTCCTGGCCACATAGATGGTGTTGCCGTCGGCAGAAGGGTCCGGGTTCATTCCGGCGACATAACTCGACAGATAATTGTTGGTTATGTTATAGGCCCAGATGGAGGCTCCTGTGTTCTCCATTCTTGTGAAAAAGATATTCTGCATATCGTTATCATAAATTGGAGAATAGTCCAAAGCTCCATTTGTAATCTGTCGGCATACAAAGCCTGATGCAGCGTCCGTAACGAACAGCTGATTGGTTTTCCCTTTCGATTCGGAGAAACAAATCTGCTTGCCATCCGGCGAATAAGAGAAATCGACTACGGCCTGACGGTTGGTCCTCATTCTGGAAGCTCCCATTTTCGCCAATTCCTTGATGAAAATGTTTGTAGTCCCGTTTCGGTTTGACAGATAGGCTATGTTCTGGCCGTCCGGTGTAACGTCGATAATTCTGTTAGTGTACCAATTCACACCTTTTGACGTGCGCTTCACTTGAGGGAGGCAGACACCATCGCCGTCCTGCGTGATTCTTGTAAAGTCGAGTCCCGACTCCTCGCCGACACTTACCACAGAAAAATCAACAGTCTGGCCCATCATGAGTCCGGAGGTCAACAACATCATAAGAGATATGAGGTTGTTGAGTGCTTTATTCATGTATTCCACTGAAAATAATAAATTCATTATTCAGTTTTCGAATAAATATGGAACTGCTACGATTCCAATACAGTTGTCATTTGTCGGCCTTGCGGTGACGGGGGAATAGGATCTTTCTGGCTTTGACCGGAAGTGTGTTGTCGAATGCGGCACTGCGCGTGTCGACGTCATCGTACGAATAGTTGTACGTCCAGCCGCCAACTCTTTCGGAGCTTATGAGGTCGTCACTGTTGGTGGAGACGCTGACGGAATAGTTGGTGTGATAGCCTTCCTCGTCTATTTCTATGTTCGAAGGGAAGTTTGCCGTGCCGACACCGAACATGCCCACATGGCCCAGCTTACTGAACGCGAAGTTGAACACTTGATCGAGCAGTCCTTCGGTCCACTGCTTGTAAACATTCTCGGCGGTGCGGTCGTAAGTGACTTCGTAACTGTCTGTCCCTTTCTCACGTTCGCCATCCTCCAGATATTCCCATTCATGCTTGAGATTCACGAGATTGCCGTTTTCCCATGTCAACGTATAGACGGACGAACCCTTGAATGTGAATTTCTCTCCTTCTTCCGTGCCGCTGTCCGAGGAATCGAAGGTGGCCTTGGTCAGATATCCGGATTTGTCGTACGAGAGGGATGCCTTACCGCTGCCCTTGCTTGAATAGTCCTCATCTTTATAATTCCATGACTGGGTAAATTCCGTGATGTAGCCCTTGGAGTTGGTCTTGAATTTGACCGGAGCACTTTCCATGTCGTCGTCGGAATCCGTGGCGATGAATTCGCCTTTGTCCCAGTCTATGGTAAAGTCGTCGTCATCATAACCGCTGATACTCTCCATGCCGATGCAGCGGCCTTTGTCGTCGTAGTTGAACCTGTAGTTGCCTACGCGGGTGAGACGCATGCCGGTCTCCTTCTCGATCTCGCTCTGTCCCGGAGGTGTCACGCCTCCGTCATCCTTGCTGCATGATGCGGCACCTGCGCACGTCAGCACCGTAATCAGCGCCAATGTCAGAAATTTCAGTTTCTTCATTTTTTAAGTTTAAGTTTAGGTTTATATTTAGTTCCTTTAATGGAACGATTGGTTAGTGATGATTCAAAGAGGTTCGGTATATTGTCTCGATCTGATTCATGAAACGGGAATAAGACAGCACGTCGTTGAAATGCTGCCTGCCGGCTGTGGCGATATTGTCACGAAGTTTGCTATCGGTGATGTCCCGGCGTATGTAGTTCAGGACATTTTTCCGGCCGATTACGAATTTAGAGAATTTGGAATCCGGTCTGGCCACAGCCAGGCGATAGTACCCGTCGACAAGTCTGTCGGTCAGACGCATCACATTGACGTAGGCGTTGCGGAAAAGTTTCTGCGAAAGGGGCAATGAACGCATATTACGGTATGACCGACAGCTCTCTGAGTCGGTGGCTATACAAAAAAAGAAGCGTGAGAGCCTGAATCTGTTGCCCGTTCCACGGATCGAGGCTCTGGCATGTGCCCATCTGAGTAGAACGAGCAACGCGGAGCCTCACGCCGTATGATATAGCAATCATTTAGAGGATGCGTCAGCGCATGCTCTAAGATGACAATCATACCCGAAGGCGCCTATCGTTGACTCATCCTTGACTCAGATTTTGAAACTGCCAGATTTCGATCCGTCAAGAACAAGCGTCGGATAAACGCTTTTATATTATTATGTCTGCTACCCACCGCGCGCCCCATATCGGGCTCCGTGGTCGATATGCGTTTGCAAATTTAATAACAAATTTCCATATATCAACAATTTTTTTTACAATTAAATTTATATCGACTCTGTTCTGAAAGTCCGGCGGCTATTGCAATAGTCTGCTTTTATGTCTAATTTTGCCTTTGGAATGACAAAAGAAGAACTTGTAGCACGGCTACGCGACATAGAATGGGACGATTTTGAGGTCAAGGCCGCGAAGTCTGACCTGCCGAAGAACATCTGGGAGACTGTAAGTGCCTTCTCAAATTGCTCCGGCGGTTGGATTGTGCTTGGCGTGAAACAGTCCGGTCGTCTGTTCGAGATTATCGGTGTGGATAATATCGAGAAACTGGAACAGGACTTTTTCGGCACACTCCGTTCAAAGAAATTCAATGTCCCTCTCTTTGCCACGCTACACCGCTATGAGATTGACGGTAAGAATGTCATTGCATTCTTTCTTCCGTCATCGGAGGTCAAGCCCGTTTATTTCGGATCACTCGAAAACACCTTTATCCGCATGGGGAGCGGAGATCAACGTGCCACTCAGCAGGAAATAATGTCGATGATTCGCGACCAGTCGTTTGGCATCCGGTCGCAGAAATCCATTCCAGACACTAACATCGATATGCTCAACCGTGATGCCCTGACTGACTTTCGCGGGGAGGTGCGTCATTGGGGCTTGGTCTCACATCTTGACAGTGTGAGCGATGAGGATTTTTGTAAAGGTGTCGGAATCGCCGACCATTCCGGCCAGCTGACCTACGGCGGACTGATAATGCTTGGTAGAAGCCCTTACATCTTCAATTTCGTTCCGACATTCTGCGCCGATTATGTCGAAATACCCGGTACCGGCTTGGAGGCAATGACGAACAATTATACTTATCGCATTCCTGAACAGCAGAATCTTTGGGAAGCGAGCCGTGTTATCCTCCGTCGTCTCCGCACTCTCGTCAACACTCCGATGGTCGGTATCAACGAGCGTGGACAATCGGTAGAAGATTTATCCGAGTACGACATACTGAGGGAGGCAATGGCAAACCAGATGGCCCACGCCGATCATTTCAGCCCTCGACGCAGTTGCGTCCATGTTTTTGACGACCGCATAGAGTTCCTTAATCCCGGTGGCATGCCAATGCCGTTGGATGTAATGGAAAGCTCGTTTGAATCCCAGCCCCGCAATCCGGTAATCGCGAAACTGTTCCGTCTGGCGCACCTGTCAGAGAATCTCGGCTATGGACTCCGCAAACTCAAACGTTGGCAAGAAGTAACCGGTCGCCCGATGCACATAGAGACTACCATTAATTCAGTCAAAGTGACCTTTGACCTCCGGACCCGCGAAGCTGAAAAGTCAGATGTCGGTAAAGATGTCGGTAAAGATGTCGGTAAAGATGTCGGTAAAGATGTCGGTAAAAAAATCACTCCACGCCAACAGATGATTTTAGATTTGATAAATGCCAATCCATATATCAGCATGTCTGAAATGGCAAATAAAATCGGAGTGGCAACACGTACGATAGAAAGAGAAATATCCAGGATGAATAGTCTGGTGAATCATTCCGGCCCTAAAAATGGAGGTAAATGGCATATTTTATGACATAAATTAATAACGCGAGTTCGGGATTACACAAGCGAAATCAGTCTACAAAGGGACATACCAATAACTATATCGGAAATTTGAGGGGATTAAGGGCCGGATGTGGTTTTCAGAGGCGGATTCGGTGGAAGAAGCGGAGGGACATCAGGCTGGCACAGAGCAGGGCGACGTTGAAGCTCCAGTAGGCGCCGAGGTTGCCGCCGCCGAAGCCGACGGCAAAGAGCATCAGCAACGGAATGCCGACGGCAATGTAGGATGTGACGGAAATCCACAGCAGGTATTTCACCTGGCCGGTGCCGCGGATGGCGTTGCAGAACGTCAGCTGCGAGGCGTCGAAGTATTGATACACCACCAATGGCAGTATCAGCGCCGTGGCGCTGGCTATCACTTCCACACCCTTGGCTCCTTCGGCCGAGGTGTTGATGAAGACGTTGATCAGCGGCTCGGCAAAGAGTATGAACACCAGCGAGGCGATGGTGGCCAGCACAAGGTTGACGTGCAGTCCGGCCCGTGCAACGGCTCCGGCTCCCTGCTCGTTGCGCAGTCCGGCGTAATAGGCCACGCGGATGGCCACTGCCGAGGCGAAACTCATGAACACCATGAATCCGAGCTGGCTGATGGTGTTCACCACCTGATAGGCGGCGAGCTGCACCGGTCCGAACCATCCCACCACCACGGCGCCGACGGTCCACAGCACGCACTCGGCGCCGCTCTGAAGCATCAGAGGCCATGATGTCTTCCACGCCTTGACACGCTCGGCGCCACGCCGGCAATGCGCCGTGAAGCCTCCCTGATAGTCACGGTATCTGTGTAGCTTACGGAACGCCGCCCACATGGCCAGCATGGCCACCGCACGCGCGAATACAGTGGCGATACCCGCGCCTGACAGTCCCATCTCGGGGAAGCCTAATTTGCCGTATATCAGAACCCAGTTGCCGAATATGTTGAGCAGGATGCCTCCGACAGTGACCCACATCGGCACGGAGGTGTATTCGATGCCGTTGGAGCTCTGCGCCAGCACGTTGTATATGGCCATAGGCACCGGCATAAGCATCAGTACCAGATAGTAGGACTGGATTTGCGACAATAGTTCCGGTGCCTGGCCCATATAGGGGAGCATGAAATACATCAGGCCCATTATCAGGGTGCAGATCAGGGCCATGGCCATGTTCACCTGCAGCGAGCCGCGCGTTATCGAGCCGGCCTCTCGGCATTTCCGTTGCGAATACAGCGCCCCGACCAGCGGCGTCACGCCGCTGGCCAGGCCCATCATCATGACGTTGGGCACCAGAAACAGACTGTTGACGAACGCGGCGGCTGCCAGTGAATTGACACTGTAGTGGCCCACCATGATGGTGTCGCTGAACGCGAACACGATAACGCTGAGCTGGGTCACCAGAATCGGACCTCCCAGTTGCAGCAGCTTGCGATACTCCTCTTTATATTTTTTCAGAAATCCGGTCATATAAAATCCGCTTAGCTCCTTGAATCCTAAATGGCAAAAACTCCGTATGTTGAGTAACGGCAAGGACACTCCTATTATTTGATGATTGATAATTTTATGCTCCAAAAAGGACATTTGTTGGTCAAATATACGCATTTTAATATATGCGTTAATTCTTTGGCTGTCTTTTTGCGTTTATTAAGAGTAGCGAAATTCCACATAGAATCATATCTTTATGGCAAAATACAGACGCTCCATATTGACTCTTGTTATAGCCGCGGCCGGTGTCGCGGGCGTCAGCGCGCAGGGCGGCGTGGTGAGTCTTGACTCATGCCGCAGCATGGCGTTGCGCAACAACAAGACCATCGCGATAGCGCAGGAGACGGTGACCGGCACCGGCTACGACCGCAAGGCGGCCAAGGCCATGTATCTGCCCGGCATCGATTTCAGCGCCGCTTACATGTACAATCAGCGTAAGATCAATCTGCTGGCCGAGGACGCCAAGCTCCCGACCATGTCGTTCAATCCCGGCACCGGCAAGTTCGACTGGAACATACTGACCGATCCCCAGGGCAATCCCATCAAGAATCCCGACGGCGGAGGCTACATTCCGACGGAGGTGGCCGTGATACCCAAGGACGCGCTGAGTTTCGACACGCACCATATCTTTACGGGCGCGGTGACGCTGACGCAGCCGGTGTTCATGGGCGGAACCATCAAGGCCCTGAACGACATAGCCCGGTATGCCGAGAGCGCGGCCGTGGCCGGCCGCAACGCCGTGGTGCAGGAGGTGACATTCGCCGTGGACCAGGCTTACTGGCTGGTGGTGTCTCTGCGAGCCAAGCAGAAATTGGCTGAAAGTTTCGTCCAGCTTGTCGATACGCTGCACCGCAACGTCGAGGCGATGTACGAGGAGGGAGTGGCTACGCGCAGCGACGTGCTGACCGTGGACGTGAAGCTGAACGAGGCACGAATAATGGAGACGAAGGTGAACGACGGACTGACGCTGGCGCGGATGAATCTGGCGCAGGTGTGCGGCCTCCCCGCCGATACGCAGCTCACGCTGAGCGACGAAGTGGACGGAGTGTCGTCGACACCGCCGGCATATACATACAATCTGGAGGATGTGTACGCCAACCGTCAGGACCTGGAGGCCATACGCCAGGGCATTAACGTGCTGAAAGGGCGCGAGAGGATGGTGATGGGTACCATGCTTCCCAAGGTGGGAGTGTTCGGAGCCTACGAATTCTCGACGCCTAACCTTAACAACGGGTTCAGCAAGCATGTGCGCGGCGGCTTCTCGGTTGGCGCGGCGCTGACCATTCCGATCTGGCACTGGGGCGGCAACTACAACCACTACCGTGCCGCCAAGAGCGCCACGCGCGCCCAGCAACTGATGCTGGAGGACATGGAACAGAAAGTGGAGCTCCAGGTGTCGCAGGCAAGGTTCAAGTTTAAGGAGGCGTTCAAGACCCTGGACATGACGCGCTCCAACATGCGCAGCGCGCAGGAGAACCTGGACAACGCCCGCATCGCCTTCAAGGAGGGAGTGATGACCACAAACGACGTGATACTGGCCCAGACCGGCTGGCTTCAGGCCAATTCCGAGAAGATAGACGCGGAAATAGGAGTGCGCCTGTGCGAAGTATATCTGGCCAAGGTGCTCGGAACCCTCGGCAATTGAAACGGTACCACCCGGCAATTAAGAAACGGAAAAATACAGCGAGATGGCAACAGACAATAATACACAGCAGAGAGAAAACATGACGCCGGCAACCGGCAGCGTGACGTCGGAGAAGGTGCCCGTGGTGCGCATAGTGCCTATGGGCGAGGAAGATCCCGTAGCGGTGTCGAAGAAAGACAGATTCCTGTTAAGCACCATCGTGGTGCTGCTCATAATACTTGCGGCGCTTGCGGTGCTGGGCTTTCTTGTAATCAAGCCCGGCCCCGACGTGGTGCAGGGTCAGGGGGAGGCCACCGAGATACGTGTATCGGGCAAGATGCCGGGCCGTGTGGCGCATATATATGTGGAGGAAGGCCAGCAGGTGCGCAAAGGCGACACGCTGGTGCACATAGTCTCGCCTCTGGTCGACGCGCAGTATGACGAGGCGCAGGCCATGGAGGACGTGGCAGCCGCCGGCCGCAAGAAAGTGGACGCAGGCACGCGTGTTCAGATAGTCCAGGCCGCCAAGGACGTGTGGGAGCAGGCCCAGGCCGGCGTGACCATCGCCGAGAAGACCTACCGGCGCATGGAGGCACTCTATGCCAAGGGTGTGGTGTCGGCCCAGCGCCGTGACGAGGCCAAGGCCGCATACGAGATGGCGAAATCGGGCGCTGAGGCGGCGCGTTCCAGCTATGAGCTGGCCAAGTCGGGTGCACAGCCCGAAGACAAGGAGACCGCCAGCGCGCTGGTGACCGTAGCCAAGATGTCGACCAAGAAGGTGGAGGCCATACGCGAGGACCAGTACCTGACCGCGCCCTTCGACGGCGAGATCATCAGCATCTATCCGGCCGTGTCGGAACTTATAGCCACCGGCGCGCCCGTGGCGACACTACAGCTGCCCGACCGCTGGGCCGTGTTCAACGTGCGCGAGACAATGCTGAAAGACATTGAGGTTGGCACGAAGCTAAAGGTGTACATCCCCGCCCTGGACATGAATACGGAAATGACAGTGTTCTATATCAAGGACCTGGGTACATACGCCAACTGGCAGGCCACCAAGGCCACCGGCGACTATGACGCCCGTACGTTCCAGATCAAGGCCCGCCCCGAGAAGCCCATCGAGAATTTCCGTCCCGGAATGTCGGTGGTGTACAAGGGAGTGGCAGGTAAGGCCGAAGGTAAAGAAGACAAGAAATGAAAACGGAATCCCGCGGCAGCAAGGTGTGGATTATTCCCGACACGGTGAAGGGAATAATGGTACGCTCCCTGATCCAGATAGCGCGCAGACCGCTGATGTGGGTGGGGCTGTTCCTGCTGCCGCTGTTCATGTTCCTGTTCATTGGCACCATGCTTGACGCGGGACTGCCCACACGCATACCCGCCGGCATCGTCGACAAGGACGGTACCAAGCTGTCGCGCGGCATCACCCAGACCTTAAGCGGCATGCAGATGGTGGACCTTAAGGAGACGCCCAATTCCTATACTCAGGCGCGTCAGATGCTGCAGGAGGGCAAGATATACGGATTCTTCATGATTCCGGAAAACTTCCAGTCCGACCTGCTGTCGGGACGCAAGCCGGCCATCACGTTCTATACCAACATGGCGTACTACGTGCCCGGCACGCTGCTGTTCAAGACCTTCAAGGCCACGGCCATATATTCCAAGGCCGGAGTGGCCATGGAGGTGGTGCAGGACGTGGGCCAGAATCCTGAGAACTTCGCCTCGCTGATGATGCCCGTCAACGTGACGTCGCGCTGCATAGGAAACCCGCAGCTGAACTACGGCATATATCTCGGCAACTCGTTCATGCCCGCCGTGCTGCAGCTGATGATAATGCTGTGCACCGTGTTCGCCCTGGGGCAGGAAGTAAAATATCACACGTCGCCCCGCCTCATGAAAATGGCGCACGGATCGATAGCCCGGGCACTGTTCGGCAAGCTGTTCCCGCAGACAGTGATATGGTGGGTGATGGCATTTTTCCTGACCGCATGGATGTTCAGGTTCAACCACTATCCCATGTACGGTCAATGGTGGGTCATAGCCTTGTCGCAGCTGCTGTATGTGGTGGCGTCGCAGGCGTTTGCCGTGGCCGTGTTCGGCGCGCTGCCCAACCTGAGGTTCAGTCTGTCGGTGTGCGCGCTGACCGGTATATTGACGTTCTCGATCGCCGCCTATTCGTTCCCGGTGCAGAGCATGTACAGCGGTATGGCAATATTCAGCTATCTGATGCCTGCCCGCTATAACTTCCTGATATACGCCAATACGGCGCTGAACGGACTGCCGTTCCACTATTCGGGAATATGGTTTGCCTGCTACTTAGTGTATCCGTTGCTGGCCATCCTGCTGATGGGCCGCGTCAGGAAGGCATTTGTGAAACCTGTATATAGTCCTTAAACCATGAGGTATCGGAATAGAAAGAAACGGAGTCCGTGGGGACATGTCAAGGCGTGGCTGACACGGCTGTTCCGGGTGTATGCGCACGAGTTCACCCTGGTGCTGCACGACAAAGGGCTGCTGTTGTTCTTCGGCTTCCTGCCGTTCGTGTATCCTGTGCTCTATTCGCTGATATACAATCCGGAAGTGGTGCGCGAGGTGGAGATGATCGTGGTGGACCACGACCGCACTCCGCTCAGCCGCGAGATGGTGCGCAAGATAGACGCCTGCGAGCAGGCATGGGTCATGGGCTACGCCACCGACCTGGCCGAAGCCCGCGAGGCCATGAACCGGGGCGACTGTTACGCCATTCTGGAGATACCGGAGGGATTCGAGCGCAAGGTGGGCCGCGGAGAGACCGGCAATGCCGTGATGTATTGCGAGATGAGCCTGCTGCTGAGGTATAAGTCGCTGCTGATAGCCGTCACGAACGTGATGGAGGACATGGGCTCGGGACTGATGACCGAGACCATAAACCGTGTCGGGCCATTGGTAGGCACCATCACCGACGGCAATCTGATGCCCATCGTGAATGCAAGTTTAGGAAACATCAAGAGCGGTTTCGATTCGTTCATCATGCCCGCGGTGATAATCCTGATATTGCAGCAGTGTCTGATATTGGTGGTGGGAATGGCCGGAGGCGCCAAGCACGAGAATCCGCGATTCACGATGTACAATCCCTACAACTACATGGGCTCCACCATAGGCACCATGTTGGGGCAGGCGTTGTGTTACATGACCATCATGTTCATTCCGTGCGTGTTCATGATCCACTATGTGCCGATGATATTCCGGTTCCCCATGGCCGGGAACGTGCTGGAGGAACTGATGTTCCTGTTGCCGATGACGTTAGGGTGTGTCGGCATGGGTTTCGTGTTCCAGGCCGTGGTGACTGAGCGCGAGTCGGTGTTCGTGAGCTGGGTGGTGACGTCGCTGCTGTTCCTGCTGATCTCGGGCATAATATGGCCGCGTTACGACATGCCGGTGGTATGGCGCTGGCTCAGTGCGATATTCCCCTCGACATGGGGCGTGGAAGGATTCGTGAAGATGAACACCGACGGCTCGCGACTGTGGCAGGTGGGTTCGGAATATATCAATCTGTGGATTCTGGCCGTTGTATGGTGGATAGCGGGATGGTGCGCCCAGAAATGGGTGGTGCATCCCGAGATAAGACGCCACGAGCTGCAGCGTGCGGTAGTGGTGGCGCAGATTAAGGCACAACGAACGGAACGTGATGAAACTGAGGTTCAAGGATAAGATCAATTACATATTATTGTGCGGCGTGGTGTATCCGCTGTCGCTGCTGCCGCTCAGGGTATTGTATCTGTTTGCCGATGTCACGGCATGGCTGGCGCGCTGCGTGGTGCATTACCGCCGGGGCACCGTGCGCCGCAACATAGAGGAGGCGTTTCCCGACAGGGACACCAAGGAGCTGCGCCGCATCGAAAAGGGATTCTATCACTGGCTGGCCGACTACGGCGTGGAGACGCTGAAGCTCCTGACCATGTCCGAGCGCACCATCAGGCGGCGCCTTGTGGTGGAGAATGCGGAGCCGGTGAGCCGTGCCCTGGAGCAGGGCCGAAACGTCACCCTGTTCTTGGGACATTACTGCAACTGGGAGTGGGTGTCGTCGTTGCCCGTTCATTTCCCAGAGGATGCGGTGTGCGCGCAGGTGTACCATCCGCTGCACAACAAGGCGATGGACCGTCTGTTCATCAGGATACGCACGCATTTCCACGCCAACAACGAGCCGATGAAGGAGATAATGCGCTTCCTGATAGACTGCAAGCGCAGCGGCAGGCCTTCGGTGACCGGTTTCATAGCCGACCAGCGGCCCGGCTGGGAAGCGCATCTGTTCGTCGACTTCCTGAACCATGATACGGCGGTGTTCACCGGACCGGAACGAATCTCGAAGTTTCTGGATTCCGAGGTATATTACTGCCATCTGAGCCGTCCGAAGCGAGGCCGGTACGTGCTAAAGTTCGTGCCGATTACGGATACGCCGAAAAAGGAGCCTGACTTCTCGATCACGCGCAGATACTTCGACATGCTGCAGGCCAACATCAGCGAAGCACCGCAGTATTATCTGTGGAGCCACAAGCGGTGGAAGCGAACCCGCGAGCAGTATTACGAGCGCTGGGGCGACCACAAGGACGAGATGCTGGCGCATCTGTGACACGGCGAATGGCGTTGTGAGGCGTCATCTGACAATATCGGGGGGATGAACTTCGTTTTAAAGAGGTGAAAAAGTGGGTAAAAGCGACGATGTTCATGCTGGCGGCGGCCATTACGGCCGGCGCTGTGTCGTGCGGCACGAACCGCAACACCCCCGCCTCGCGCAACTGGCAGGCTTTCACCACCCGTTACAACGTCTACTACAACGGCAAGACCAATTATGACGAGCAGCTGAAGGAAATGCTCGCCAGCTACGAGGACGACTACTCGCAGCGCGTGCTGATACATCCCGCCGAGGCGCGCAACGACAAGAAGGCTCCGCAGCCCACCGGGTCGTTCAAGCGCACCATCGAGAAGATGCAGAAGTCCATCCAGCTGCATTCCATCAAGAAAAAACCTCCCAAGAAGAAAGGAACGCCCAAGGAGAAGGCGTTCCGTGCCCGCGACGAGTTCAATCCCTTTCTGCACAATTCGTGGATCACGATGGGCAAGGGGCAATATATGGACGGCGATTTCTTAGGCGCCGCCTCCACATTCCTCTATACTTCCAAGCATTTCACATGGCTTCCCAACACCGTGACCGAGGCGCAGCTGTGGATGGCCCTCAGCTATCTGGCCATGGGGTGGGACTACGAGGCGGAAAACGCCCTGCACCCCGTCAAGGAGAAAAGCCTGACCAACGGCTACCTGAAGAACCTGTACAACCTGGCATGGGCCGACTATTACGTGCACACGCGCCAGTGGGAGAAGGCGGTGGAGCCGCTGCAATATGCCGCGCGCCATGCCAAAGGCTCGCAGAAAAACAGGCTGTGGTTCCTGTTGGGCCAGACATATACCCAGCTCGGCAAGAAGAAAGATGCCTACAATGCCTTCAAGAAAGCCGGAGCCGGCGCGTCGACCAACTACCGCACCAAATTCAACGCCCGCATCAAGCAGAGCGAGGTGTTTCAGGGCACCAACATCAAGGGAGAGGTGCGTTCGCTCAAGGCCATGACGCGCTATGCCCGTAACTCCGAATTCCTTGACCAGATTTATTACGCCATCGGCAACCTCTACCTGAGCCGCAAGGACACGGCCGAAGCCGTGAAGAACTATTGCCTCGCCGTGGAGAAATCCACCCGCAACGGCATCGACAAGGCCCTGGCCCAGCTCACGTTGGGCGGCATATACTTCAAGCAGGGTGATTATGTCAAGGCGCAGCCATGCTATTCGGAGGCGATACCGCAGTTGCCGGAGACGTATCCCGACTACAAGATGCTGAAGAAGCGCAGCGACGTGCTGGACGAGCTGGCCACATACGCCGGCAACGTGCATCTGCAGGACTCGCTGCTGACGCTGTCGAAAATGACTCCCGAGGAACAGCGGAAAGTGTGCCAGAAGATAGTGGACGAACTCAAGGAGCGCGAGCGCAAGGCCGCCGAGGATGCAGCCCGCGAGGAATATCTGGCGCAGAATCAGGGCGTGGACGACAATATCAAGCGAAACGACGCTCCCACCACCGGCATAATGAACAATACCGACAAGTCCTGGTACTTCTACAACACCATGACCAAGAACCAGGGCAAGACGGAATTCGTACGCCGCTGGGGTGCGCGTAAGAACGAGGACGACTGGCGCCGCCGCAACAAGACCACCTATTCGCTCGACGAGCCGGAGGAATCCGAGGAGGACAGCGAAGGCTCGGAAGGATTGCCCAACGACACCACGGCCATGACCGACGACCAGAAAAAGGAAAAGGAGGCTCAGGAGGCGGCTTCCGATCCGCACAACGTGGAGTATTACTTAGCTCAGATTCCCAAGACGCCGGAGGAAATAAAGGTGTGCAACGACGTGATTCAGGAGGGCCTGTACAACATGGGTCTGATACTGAAGGACAAGCTCGACGATTTCCCGGCATCGCGCAGGGAGTTCAACAGGCTGTTGGAGCGTTACCCGGACAATATCTATCGCCTTGACGTGTACTACAACATGTATCTGATGGCGGTGCGTACCGGCGACAAGGCGCAGGCCGAGAAATGGCGCGCGCTGATACTTTCCGACTTCCCCGACTCGCCGTACGGCCAGGCCATGCTCGATCCGAATTATTTCGACAACCTTCGCCGTATGAACCAGGTGCAGGAGGAGAAATATCAGAACGCCTACGACGCCTACCTGCAGAACGCCAACAGCCGCGTGCACGAACTGACCGGCGAGATGGAGCGCGACTTCCCGCTGTCGAAGATATTGCCGAAGTTCGTGTTTATCGACGCGCTGAGCTATCTGACGGAGGACAACGTGCCGAAGTTCAGGGAGCGGCTGGAATACCTGCTGGAGAAATGGCCCGATACCGACATGACGCCGATGGCCGGAAGCATAGTGAAGGGACTGCGTCAGGGTCGCCAGCCAAACAAGGGAATGTCGAACCAGCGCGGAATGCTGTGGACCATGAGGCTCAGCAACGACTCTGTAGGCACGAACCCCGACGGTACGCCGGCCAACTTCGAACGCGACCCGAATTCGCCGCAATACTTGGTACTGGCCTTCCCCAAGGATTCGGTCAACGCAAACCAGCTGCTGTACGACGTGGCGAGGTTCAACTTCTCGTCGTTCGTGGTGCGCGACTTCGATCTGGAACCGATGTCGTTCGGTAATGTAGGACTGCTCATAATCAAGGGATTCGGCAACGTGAAGCAATTGGAGCATTACCGCAATGTGATGGCCGAGAAGCATTTCGAACTGCCGGACGGCGTGCGCCCCATCATGATAAGCAAGCCGAATTTCGAACTCTTGCTGCGCGAGGGACGTTCATTTGAGGAATACTTCCGCTATGAGGAGGAGAAGACGGTGGCCGAGACCGAGGACGCGGCGCTGAAGGCTCCCGTAGCCGACGAGGAAGGAGAGGAATCCGTGGAGGAATCTTCTGAGGGGGAAGAAGAATCGGCCGAAGAACCGGCTCAGACTGAAGAAATACAATAGCTTATGAACCGCATACTTTGGGCAGACGACGAGATAGATCTGCTGAAACCGCATATAATGTTCCTTAAGGCGAAAGGTTATGACGTGGACACCGTGTCTAACGGCCGCGACGCGCTCGACGCGCTGGAACACGCCAACTATTCGCTGATACTGCTGGACGAGAACATGCCCGGCATCTCCGGCCTGGAGACGCTGGACATCATCAACGAACGGCATCCGGAGCTGCCGGTGGTGATGATCACCAAGTCGGAGGAGGAGAACATCATGGACCAGGCCATAGGCAACCGCATCGCCGACTATCTGATCAAGCCTGTGAACCCCAACCAGATATTGCTGTCGATCAAGAAGAACCTGCACAGCCGCGAGATCGTGACAGTGCAGACGTCGTCAGACTATCAGCAGGAATTCAACGAGCTGTCGCGGCAGATCAACATGGCTTCCGACCTGGAGGAATGGAAGGAAGTGTACCGCCGTCTCGTCAACTGGGAGATGAAGCTGTCGCAGTCGTCGTCGCCCATGGCCGAGATGCTGCTGATGCAGAAGCGTGACGCCAATTCCAACTTCTGCAAGTACATCCGCCGCACATACGAAAGCTGGGTCACTTCCGAGGAGCGCCCGCTGATGAGTCCGAGGCTGTTCAAGAACAACGTGTTTCCGCTGCTTGACAAGGGGGAGAAGGTATGCTTCTTCCTGATAGACAATTTCCGTCTTGACCAATGGAAGGCCATTCAGCCTATGCTTGCCGAGCACTTCAATGTGTCGGAGGACCTGTACACCACCATCCTGCCGACGTCGACGCAATATGCGCGCAACGCCATCTTCGCCGGGCTGATGCCCGTGGACATCGCCACCATGTATCCGCAATACTGGGTGGAGGAAGACGAGGACGAGGGTCTCAACGTGCACGAGCAGGAGCTGGTGCAGACACAGTTAGACCGTTTCCGCCGCAAGGAGAAGTTCACGTACACCAAGATATACGATTCCACCGGCTGTGAGAAATATCTGGCGCGCCTGGGCAAGACGCGCGACATTCCATTGCAGGTGGTGGTGCTGAACTTCATCGACATGCTGTCGCACGCGCGTACGGAATCGAAGATGATCCGTGAGCTGGCCAGCAACGACGCCGCATACCGCTCGCTGTCGGAGTCGTGGTTCCGTCATTCCGGCGTGCTCGACATCTTCGCGCGCCTGGCTGAGTTCGGCTATAAGGTGGTGCTCACCACAGACCACGGTACCATCCGCGTTGAGAATCCCATCAAGGTGGTGGGCGACAAGAACACCAACACCAACCTGCGTTATAAGGTGGGCAAGACGTTGAGCTACAATCCCAAGCAGGTGTACGAGATAAAGAATCCGAAACGCTTCGGACTGCCGGCACCCAACATAGCGAGTGCCTACATCTTCGCCACAAACGAGGATTTCTTCTCTTATCCCAACAACTACAACTACTACGTGCAGTATTACAACGGGACGTTCCAGCACGGCGGTATCTCGCTGGAGGAGATGATAGTGCCGCTGATAACGCTGACGCCGAAGGGGGAGTGACGGACGGGCATCGGAGCAAAGCTCCGGACGGAAACGGCTGCGCGAGGATGAATTATAAGTAAAAGTGAGGGACAGGCAATGAGGAAGGCGGTACTGATACTGTTGGGGGTGATGGTGGCCTCGATGTTCGCGGCCACGCCTGAGGGACGCAGGGCGTTCCGTCAGTTCGAGCGGCGCGCCGAGAACGGCGATGCCGAGGCCCAGTATCGTCTTGCCACCGTCCTCGAGACCGGCTGGGACTCGGTGCCCGCCGATTCGGTCAGGGCATTGGAACTGATGCGTCGTTCCGCACGGAACGGTTTCGCGCCTGCCATGAATTATTTAGGCTATCTATACGGCAAAGGATATAAGGTCGGGAACAGGGAACTGATTCCGGTGGACCGTGACAGTTCCGTGATGTGGTTGCGGCGCAGTGCGGATGCCGGCGACCCGCGAGCCGTCAGCAATCTGGCCTACCTGCTGCTGAACGATACCGTGTCCGCTCTTTCTTCGGAAGCGCATCCTCGTACCCGTGCTTATAACGATTCCATCGCGTATGCCTATCTGCAAAAAGGTGTATCGGCGCAGATACCTACGGCGTTTAGCATGCTTGGCGACATGTACCGCGACGGCCGCTGGGTAAAGCGCGACACGCTGAAGGCTGCGGCCAATTATGAAGCGGCGTTGGAACACGGCCTCGGCGATGCCGAATCGCGCCTTATCGCGCTGATGGGCCACCGCTGGCAGCGACTCCCGCAGGATTCCGCCTTTAACTTAGGCCTGAGCTATTACACCGGTTACGCACCCGGCGCCGGTGTTCTCCTGCTGGAACATGCCTCCGAGATTCCTGACACCACCGGCATCACCGACACCACCGGCATCAGCGCACGCGCCATGGCTTTACTCGGCGACGCCTATTCCCGAGGTGTGGGCGTAAAGTATAGCCACGACAAGAGCTTAGCATACTTCGCGCGCGCGGCACTTGCCGGCAATCCCTCGGCCATGTATATCCTTGCCGAGACCCTCGAAGTCTTTCCCGACGCCCTTCAGGACCTGCCCGTTGACTTGCAGGATCCTTCCACAGACTTACAGGATCTTCCCGCCGTCTTTCCGGACCGCGAGGCTGTCATAAACCATCTCAGCGATCCCGCCCGGCTGCGCGCCGAAGCCGTCCGCAGCGGCATCCGCACCTCCACCGACGCCCACCGCGCCCTTTTCGCCCGCTAAAATCCCGAAAAGTCCGAACATATTTTATGTAAATTTGCAATGCCACTGCAAATTTGCATAAAATTATCAGATATTTCGGTAGTTGGTGATTAATGTGTTGTTGAAGGAGGGGAGGGGCTGACCAGAATAAATTACGGTCTTATTATGAATTAGTTCGGGGAACGTCTTTTCAAAATTATTCAATCCCTTGGCAAAATCGGGATGGAATGTAGCCGATGACTTGATTTCATAACAGTCATAACCGCTGCCGTCCTTTACCAGCAGATCGACCTCATTGCCGTTAGAGTCGCGGTAGAAGTATAATCCGCCGTTCTGACCGGAATTATACCTTTTCTTCAGAAAATCCATTATCACCATATTTTCAAACAGGTGTCCCCGCATTTTGTCGCGGTTCATGGTGTCGGCAGAGTCGATATCCAGCAGATAGGCAGCCAGACCGCAGTCTGTGAAATATAGTTTTGGGCTTTTTGTCAGGCGTTTGCGTGTATTCGTATAGAAAGGAGGCAGCATATACACTATGTACGATGCCTGAAGCACAGATAGCCATGAGTTGATGGTATTCGATGCTACTCCAAGTTCGTTAGACAGTTCCGAAGCGTTGAAAATACTACCGATGCGAGCGGCACATAGCTTGATGAATCGCTGGAAGGTATCGAGGTCTTTTATTGACAGTATATTGCGGACATCACGTTCTATGTATGTCTTGACGTAAGCAGGATATAGGAACTTCGGCAAGTTCTTGCCGCTCCAGATAGCGGGATAGAACCCTTTATACATCAGGTCATTGGCAGAATCACCCTGATCAAGCCCGGCAATCTCCCGCAATGATAATGGCAACAGTTCGAATACTGCGGATCGTCCCGCCAAAGACTGTGACACGGAATGCAGCAATCCAAACTGCGAACTGCCTGTTAGGTAGAACTTTCGCTGCGGATTCTCGTCTACTATACCCTGTATATACGACAGCAATTCCGGTACATGCTGCACCTCGTCGATGATGACACCGTTATGGAACTGTGCCAGAAATCCCCGTGGATCGGATTTTGCCAGCAGTCGAATGTCAGGATCTTCCATTGAATAATAAGGCAGATCCTTGAACAGATGTCTCAGCAGGGTCGATTTGCCCGACTGCCGTGGTCCCGTCAACGTCACGACAGGGAAATACCGAGCCGCCTCCCTGACGGCCTCACTCATAGCCCGTGTAATAAAATTCCCATCCATACACTCTCTATATTATGCAAATTTGCAATACCACTGCAAATTTACATAAAATAATCAAGACGAACAAGGTCAAATGGCGAGAAAGCAGGAAGTGCCTTTATGGAACTGTATGCAAGTGCAAAGTTCTGATTTTGAGAATTGGAGAAAAAAGGTTAAATTTGCGGAATGCAAAAGATTATCGGAGCATTGGTGGTGACGGCGGCGATATTGACGGCCGGAGTGTCGTGCGGCGGTGCGCGGAACGGGTCCGCGGCCGGTGACGGTACGGCTTCGTCTGAGACGGCAGGGGCGCCGAACGGCGCAACGGCGGCCTCAGTAAACGACGGGTCGGTGAATGGCTCGGTGGCCGATGCCGCGACAGTCTCCGTGCCCGAATTCAATGCGGACAGCGCATACGTTTATCTGAAACGGCAGGTGGATTTCGGGCCGCGGGTGCCCAACAGCGTGGCGCACCGCAAGACAGGCGATATGTTGGTGGCCGAACTGAAACGTAGCGGCGCGCAGGTGCACGAGCAACGCTTTGACGCCACGGCTTTCGACGGCACCGTGCTGCATTCGCGCAACATCTTCGCCCGCTTCAATCCGGAAAAGGAAACGGGACGGCTGTTGCTTCTTGCGCATTACGATACCCGTCCCTGGGCCGACCAGGATCCCGATGAATCGAAGCGCAAGCAACCCATAGACGGGGCCAACGACGGCGCCAGCGGAGTGGCTGTATTGCTGGAGACCGCCCGTCAGCTCGGCATTAAAAATCCGGGTTGCGGGATAGACATACTAATGGTCGACGCCGAGGATTACGGCACGGACAATCAGGAGGATTCCTGGGCAATGGGCGCGAAATATTTCGCCGACCACATGGATGCCAAGGGCTGGCGTCCGGCCAAGGCTATACTGCTCGATATGGTGGGTGGACGCAACGCACGGTTCCCCTACGAGTATTTCTCCCAGCAGGCGGCACCGGAACTGAACGCGCAGTTCCGTCAGGCGGCCGGCGCGGCCGGTTATGCATCGTATTTCCCGCAGACCATGGGCGGCGCGGTGACCGACGACCATGTGAAGCTGATAGAACAGGGTGTGCCGGCCATTGACATAATAGACTATGACCCGAGGCAGGGATTCAACCCGACATGGCATACCGTAAGCGACAACATCGGCAACATCGACAAGGCCACGCTCAAGGCTGTGGGTCAGTCGCTGCTGCAATTCATTTATAAATAACCGAATAATAACAAACGACATAAGAATACGACAATGGACTTCATACAGGAATTGACATGGCGAGGCATGGTACACACAGTAATGCCCGGTACTGACGAAGAACTGAAAAAAGGGATGACCACCGCATACTTAGGCATAGACCCGACGGCAGATTCGCTGCATATCGGCCATCTGTGCGGGGTGATGATGCTGCGTCATTTCCAGCGTTGCGGCCACAAGCCATTGGTATTAGTGGGCGGCGCCACCGGCATGATCGGCGACCCGTCCGGCAAATCGGCCGAGCGCAACCTGCTTGACGAGAAAACGTTGCGCCACAACCAGGAGGCAATCAAGAATCAGCTGACGAAATTCCTTGACTTCGACAGCGACGCGCCCAACCGCGCCGAGATGGTGAACAACTACGACTGGACCAAGGACGTGACGTTCCTGGATTTCGCCCGCGAGATAGGCAAGCATATCACCGTCAACTACATGATGGCCAAGGATTCGGTGCAGAAACGTCTCAACGGCGAGGCCCGCGACGGACTGAGCTTCACCGAGTTCACCTACCAGCTGCTGCAGGGATTCGACTATTACACGCTGTATAAGGACCGCAACTGCCGTCTGCAGCTCGGCGGTTCGGACCAGTGGGGCAACATCACCACCGGTACGGAGCTGATACGCCGCAAGCTCGGCGGCGAGGCTTACGCCCTGACCTGCCCGCTGATCACCAAGGCCGACGGCGGCAAGTTCGGCAAGACCGAGAGCGGAAATATATGGCTCGACCCCGAGCGCACATCGCCCTACAAGTTCTATCAGTTCTGGCTGAACGTCAGCGACGAAGACGCCGAGAAATACCTGAAGATATTCACGTTCCTGAGTCAGGAGGAGATTCAGGCTCTTGCCGAGGAGCACGCCGCCAACCCCGGCGCGCGCCCCATGCAGAAGCGGCTGGCCAAGGAACTGACCGAGATGGTGCACAGCGAGGAGGCATACAACAGTGCCGTGGCTGCCAGCGAGATACTGTTCAGCCCCAAGGCAGCCGAGGCCCTGCATAATGTGGACGAGAAGACTCTGCTCGAGGTGTTCGAAGGCGTGCCGATGTTCGACATCGCCCTGAGCGACCTTGAGGCCGGAGTGCCTCTGATTGACCTTGTGGCAGTCAAGTCGCAGCTGTTCCCCAGCAAGGGGGAGGCGCGCAAGATGATACAGCAGGGCGGCGTGTCGGTCAACAAGGAGAAAGTGACCGATCCCAATGCCACGATAGGCAAGGACGCACTACTTGGCGGCAAGTACATCCACGTGCAGAAAGGCAAAAAGAACCATTACTTACTTAAGGCAGAGTAAAGAGTGAAAAGGATAGCGATATTGACGAGCGGGTCGGCACCGGTGGCAACCGAGATGATGGACACGCTGAACCGGGGAAGCCGTTACCGCATCGGAATGGTGCCCGAGTCCCTGGCCATGAACCCCGAGCGTCTGGCCGACGCGCTGAAGCAGGAGGGCGTTGAGTTCCTGATACTTGAGAACTACACGCAGAGCCTTCCCGATGGATTCGGCGTGCCGTATATGGTCATAAGCGAGGGGGAAAGCGTGACCGACGCCACGCGCCGCCTCAACGTGGAGTGTCCTGAATACGGACCCGAACGCCGTTGGGCGCAGACGCTGCGCGAGGATTTTTCGGTAAAGGCACAGACCCCGCCGCCCATGCCGGCAGAAGCGGGGGAACCCGACCAACCTCAGGCACAGACCCAAGCACCCGAGGCGCAACCGGCATACTTCAATCCGGCACCGTCGGCAATGTCTCAGGGCAATCAGTCGTCAGCTCCGGCCGAGCGCAAGCCGATGCCCAAGTCGTATCTGCTGTGGGCCATACTGGCCACCATTTTCTGCTGTATGCCCGCCGGTATCGTGGCGATAGTGTTCAGCACACAGGTCAGCAGCCGGTACTTCGTCGGCGACGAAGCCGGTGCCGAGAAGGCCTCCAACCGCGCCCAGATATGGATCATCGCCTCCATTGTGCTGAGCATCATCACCAATTCGCTGTACACTCCGCTGATGTTCCTGAGCGCTGCGATGTGATGCGCAGTACCGGAAAATCGCGTAATATACTGACTGTGGCTCTCATTGCGGGAGTCACGGTCATTGTTTTGTTTTACGCCATATTCGATCCCGAGCTGCCGTGGATGCCCAAGTGCATGTTTCATGCCCTGACGGGCTGGAACTGCCCCGGATGCGGCTCGCAACGCGCCATACACGCCCTGCTTCACGGTCGTGTGGCCGATGCCTGGAATTATAACGCATTGGTGGTATGTCTGTTGCCGCTGATGGCTGTGTGGGCCTTCGCCGAATTCAACCGCACGCGCATGCCGCGCCTGTATGCACGGCTCAATTCGGTGCCGGTAATCGTCGCGGTGTCGGTGGCGATCGTGATATGGTTTATAATAAGCAACTCTGACAAGATATTTATATGAAACCTCCTGTGTTCATACTCGGGTATATGGCATGTGGCAAGACCACGTTGGGCCGCGCGCTGGCCCGTGCTTTGGGCCGCGAATTTATAGACATGGACTTCCGGATAGAGCAGCGTTACCGCAAGACGATCAAGGAACTGTTCGCAGAGCGGGGCGAGGCCGGCTTCCGCGAGATAGAGAACCGGATGCTTGACGAAATCTCGTATATGGAGGATGTGGTGGTGGCCTGCGGTGGCGGAACGCCCTGCTTCAACGACAACATGGCCAAGATGAACGAGCGCGGCGTGACCGTATGGCTCGAAGCCACTCCCGAACGAATAGTGCAGCGGCTGGTCATCAACCGCGCGCGCCGTCCGCTGATGGCCGACAAGAAACCCGAGGAGCTGTTGGAGGCGGTAAACGCCGGACTCGCCGACCGCCGGCAATTCTATTCGCAGGCCCGTATCCGCTTTAACGGCGACGAGCTGGAGAACCGCCGCGAGATCGACAACACCGTAACCCGCTTCCTGTCGGAATACGATGTATAATAACCTGAAGAAAAGGCTTGTTGATTTCTTTGATTAAACTTTTAATTTTTTTGATTAAAACTGTTGGAATTTGCTGATAATCGGAGAATAATACGTAATTTTGTATTATGACACAGGATTTGACACTCTATCATAACAAAGAATACCGTAGCTGGGTTAAGGAACTCAAGCAACGGTACCTTTCCGCCCGTCTTAAAGCCTCCGTAGATGCCAACCGCACACTGTTGGAATACTATTGGAGTCTGGGACGCGACATCGCCGACAAACAGTATGCCAACACTTACGGCTCCAAATTTTATGAGACGTTGAGTCATGATTTGAGGTCTGAAATGCCCGGAGAGAAAGGCTTTTCTCAGAGAAATCTTAGAAATATGTATGACTTTTATCGTACATATAGTCAGACTATTGAAATTTTGCAGCAGCCTGCTGCAGAATCTTCCTCGCCAAATAGTAGGCAATCTGCTGACTATTTCATCTATACCAGCCATATAAATCTTCTACAGGGTATAGACGATTCCGAAACAGAAAATCTTCCGCAACTTGCGGAAGGATTATATAATGGCAATAGTAGATACCGGCAATTTAAACGTGCGTTTGCAAGTGACGATTAAAAATATTAATTTTGCTCCCGGACTAAGCCTTAACGACGAGGCTTATGTGTAAGCCATAATGATATGAGCACGACAAATAATGGGAACGACGGTGCCTGCACGGCACTTGAGCCGCAACTTGAAGAACAGGTGGAAAAAGGATCGCGTTCGCGAATCAATGTAGGAATGGTAGGCAACTATGCGGACTCGGACGAGACGCGGCTCCTGCTCACTCCCGAAGCCTGCGGCATGCTGACGTCGTCGGGCATACAGGTGTCGATGGAAGCGGGTGCCGGCGTGGACATCAGCTTCAGCGACGACGCGTACGCGGAGTATGGCGTGAAGATAGTGACCCGCGACGAGGCTCTGAAGCAACCCGTCGTGCTGTCGTTCATGCCCCTGCGCGCCAAGGACGTCAGGAAAATGAACAAGGGCGCGGCCCTGTTGTGCATGATGGGCCACGACCTGTTCGAGCCGGCTACTATCAAGGCGTTGCTGTCGCAGCACATAGACACCGGATGTCTGGACAATATGTATTCCCATCACGACATACCGATCTTCGCAAATATCCTTGACGAGATAGACGGCCGCGTGGCCGTGATGTATGCCGAGGAGGCTCTGAGCTATCTGGGCGGCGGCAAGGGTGTGCTGCTGGCCGGAGTGGCCGGTCTGAATCCCTGCGAGGTGATGGTGATAGGGTCCAGCAGCGCGTGCGTACACGCCGCAAACGCAGCAGCCGCCAACGGCGCGAAGTGCGTGATAATGGACAACGACGTGTCAGCTCTGGAAACCATCCGTCCCAGTCTGATGCCGCAAGTGGAGCTGGTGGCGATACATCCCAGGGTGCTCGCCAACCGTGTCAAGACCGCCGACGTGATAATACTGGGCAGCACCACGCGCGAGTTCAAGTTCCCGCAGGTGCTGTCGTCGCAGCTTAAGGACAATGTGTATGTCCTGGACTTGAACGAGATGCATCCTTCGGTGTCCGTGCCGCGGACGGTGGCCATGGCCATTTCAAATCCTCTGATCAATTTCTTCGAGGAAATGAAGATCAACGAGGGACTGGACGGCATGGTGGCCACGACGGCCGGAGTGCAGAACGGCATGGTGACATACCGGGGCAAACTGGTGGACAAACTGATCGGCTCCTATACGGCGATGCCCAGCGTGGACATCCGGGTGATGCTCTCTACAACCAACTGATAGCAGATAGAAACGAAACGACAGCTGATACATATCGTCTCATCGACGAAATGGGGAGGTGTCGAGCAATATGCGCTCGACATCTGCGGTCATTATCACACGTTGGGGTGGGCCGTGACGGCCGTGACCCGCGATGCGAAGGCCGTTGACTCCCACTTCGCCGCCTGCGGCATCCCGCTGCGTCACATCCTGTTCGGAGGCTACACCGACATGGGTTCCATCTGGGGCATGGGCCGAATGCTGAAGGAATGCGCCAAAGGGACGATAGTGCATGTGCACCGGTATTGCGACGCCTTCACTGTGTTGGCAGCCAAGCGATTGGTGTGCCGCCCCGACGTGTTGGTGGTGGCCACGTGCCATACGGTGGCGCCGGGTCGCGACACATGGCTGTCCCGACGTCTGTACAATAAAATCAACGCTCATATCTTCGTGTCGCAGACGGCCAAGGACACGTTTCTGTCCACATGGCGCGACAACCGTGTGCCCATACCGGCCGACCGCATGTACATGCTGCACGACAGTGTGAACCTTGACGACGTGAAGTCCTCGGCCGAACCGCCGCGCGGTCCCGTCACGGCTCTGTGCCACGGCACCATCGTGGAAGGCAAGGGGCTGGAGAACGTGATAGACGCGCTGTCGTTGCTGACCCGTCGCGGGGTAAAGCTGCGCCTGCGCATAGCCGGATACGGCGACCCGGACTATATCGACGACCTGCGGCGCCGTGCCATAACCAGGGGGGTGATGGACAAGATAGACTGGATCATCCCGCCGGGCGACATCCTGCTGCTGATAGGCGAAAGCCATTTCGGCGTCCAGCCGTCGGTGCGCCGCGAGGCCTTCGGGCTGGAGAGCCTGCGGTATATGGCCTGCGGGCGTCCGCAGGTGTGCGTGCCCAACGGCGCACAGTCGGAATACCTGACCGACGGCGTGACGGCATTGTTCGCGCCGCCCAACGACTCCTCGCGACTGGCCGACGCAATGCAGCGGCTGGCCGAAGACCCGCAGCTGCGTCTCGAGATGGGTGGCGCCTCGCGTCATAGATATGAGGAAAACCAGGACTGGAATAAGTTCATAGAGGAACTGGACCGTATTTACAGTAAATTTGTCGATGACCTCTGAATCCGTTATGGAAAGACGTGTGCACCGCCGGGTGTGCGGCGTGGTGTTCGCGCTGCTGCTCGCCACGTATTGGCTCACCACTCCCGACAGCGTCAGCTATTGGGACTGCCCGGAGTATGTGTCGGCGGCATATCTGCTGGAGATAGGCCATCCGCCGGGCAATCCGGTGTGGATGCTGGTGGAGCATATCGTCACGCTGCTGTCCGGTCCCGAACATGCCGCATACGCCGTGAATCTGTCCAGCGGGCTGTTCACGGCACTGGCGGGGATGTTGCTCGCCTCCGTGCTGTATAAGGTGACGTTGTGGCTGCTGAGGCGACGGAAAGAGTCGGGAGTGCGCCCCGTGTGGGGAGCCGCCGGTGCCGCGGCGGTGGGCGCACTGTGCTTCGGATGGTGCGATTCCACATGGTATTCGGCCGTGGAAGCCGAAGTCTACGCCATGTCGATATTCTTCACGGCGCTTACCGTATGGCTGATGGTGAAATGGATGTTCACCAAGGACAATCTCGCCGCCAACCGGCTGCTGGTGCTGTTGGCCTACGTATTCGGACTCAGCATCGGCGTGCATCAGCTGAATCTGTTAGCTATTCCCGCATTGGCCCTGATATGGGGCATGAGGCGTGGCATTCGCAATTTTTGGAAGCTGTCGCTTATAGTGGTGCTCGGCGCGCTGTGCGTCGGGCTGATACTGATAGTGATAATGCCCAAAAGCATTTCGGCCGCGGCATGGCTCGAACTGCTGTTTGTCAACAGGCTCGGTATGCCGATGCTGACGGGAGTGGTTGTGTTCGTGCTGCTGCTCGGTGCGTTGATTGTTACGGGCCTGGCTGTTACCTTGAAAATGGGACTTCGGCGCTTCAACCTCGCCTTCTGGATGGTCAGCCTGTTCCTGATAGGGTACGGAGCATACGCGTTGGTGCCGATACGCGGAGGCATACCGTCGCCGGCCAACTCCGCGATGCCCGGCGAACCATTCTCGTTCGCGCGGTATCAGGCGCGCGAGCAGTATGGCGCCGCGCCGCTGTTCTACGGATATACGCCTTACAGTAAGCCGCTGTTTCAGGAGGAATGGAAGCCCGGCGCCACACGTCCGGAGTATGTGAAATATGCCATCGAAAAGAAACATAAACTGCTGATGCCATACGAACCGGGCGCGCGGATGAACACTACACGCGGCAGGCTCCTGCCGGAAGATTCAGCGGCCAACGCACGGCTCATCGCGTCCGGACGGCCCGGATATATCGTCAAGGGATATGCGCTTAAAAACATCTATACGCCTGAGCTGAACAGCTTCCTGCCGCGCATCACGAGCCGCAACCCCGTGGACCTTGCGTCGTTTGGCGACTGGGCGGGGATGGACACCTCCTCCATGCGGCGGGTAGAAGTGTCGGAGGCACTTGACACGCTCGGCAACCCCGTGGCCATGATGGACGCGTCGGGCAAGAGGATCCGCAAGACTTCGTATAAGCCTACCGCGGCCCAGCATCTGCGCATGTTGGGCACATATCAGATAGGATACATGTACTTCCGCTATCTGATGTGGAATTTCGTGGGCCGGCAGAACGACATACCGTCGCAGGGCGAGGTGCAGCACGGAAACTTCATATTCGGAATCAACCCGATAGACAATGCAATGCTCGGTGCCGAGGACGATCTGCCGGCCGAGGCCGGAGCCGCCAATCCGGGACGAAACCAATACTTCGGCATCCCGTTGCTGCTTGGCATCCTGGGCCTGATATGGCTGTTGCGTTCGGGACACCGCGGACGGCAGGTGGCGGCCGTGTCATCGCTGCTGTTCGTGATGACGGGCATTGCCATTGTGATATACCTGAACCAGAGCCCCGGCGAGCCGAGGGAGCGCGATTACTCGTTCTTAGGATCGTTCTGGGCGTACTCGATATGGATAGGTTACGGTGCGCTGTGGGTGGCGCGGATGTTCAGGACGCCCTGGGCCTTCGCGCTGACGCTGATGGTGCCGGCGTGGATATGCACCGAGAATTGCGACGACCACGACCGCAGCGGACGCCGCGCCGCCGCCACGATAGCCCGCACCACGCTGGAATCGCTCGACAGGGATGCCGTGATATTCGTGGACGGCGACAATTTCACGTTCCCGTTGTGGTATGCGCAGGAGGTGGAGGGAGTGCGCCGGGATGTGCGCGTCGTGAACCTGTCGTATCTCGGACTGCCCGGCTATGCCGCCAACATGATGCGTCAGTGGCGCGAATCGAAACCCGTGAACACCACCCTGAAACGCGAGGACATAATTTATGACACCTTCACGCAGACGCGTGTCGGCGACAGGCTGGATACGCTGCCGGCACAGGAACTCCTGAACCGGCTGAAGAATGCCGTCCCCTCGGGATCAGTGCCCGAGCTTGCGGCCCGGTATGCGCTGATGCGTGTGCCCGGCATGGCCCGCGACACGGTGTTCGACCTCAGGAAACTGTCTGAAACGGGCACGGGGCGCAACGTGCGGTTCGCGCAGCTTATAATGTTCGACATGTTAGTCAATGCCGGCGACCGGCCGATATACTGGTTCTCGGCTGCCAAGGCACCTGCGCGTCTGCATCTGGACAGCGCGATGCTGACGCCGTCGCTGATGGCCGACCGTTACGGACGGATGCCCCGGCCGGCGCGACATGACGAGCTGATGCGCGGGGTGGATGTGACGAAGGCTCCGAACGCCCCGGACCGCAGGGTGTACATGGACGCGGCCCCGGCGCGGATGGTGGGGCAGATGCGCGCCGCGTTGATAAAGGGAGGTCGCCGCCTGATGGCCGAAGGGAAATACAGGGAGGCATACCGGACGCTGTATAAGGCCGACATACTGATGGGCGACAATCCGCTGTCGTATCCCTTTGTGGCCGACGGCGACAGCGTGATGGATACGCGTCATGAATTAGGACGCCTTCAGCTGGAACTGTCGCGGCATCTGGCGGATCCACAGGCCACCGAGCTGCGTGCCCGCGGACGCTACAACATCCGTCGCACCGAAATCCGCAAGGCGGCATGGCAGCGGTATCGCGGGAAGTTGCCTAAACGACTGCGCGGAGCAATGGCTCCCTTGTCGTGACAAAAATGTGTCAAAAAGAACAATATGTGCCGAAAAATGACGAATTTTTTGGCCGTTAAAGTATTTTAAATTAACTTTGTGGCATGTATGCGCTATTTCAGCCCGATTTCTACAACACGGTCTGCGCGGTGATGATCGCGATGGCCTTAGTGGTGTTCATAGGTCTGCACCGGATCACGGCAGGCTACGGCGTGGCATACACATCGAAATGGGGACCGGCCATCAACAATAAGGCCGGCTGGGTCATAATGGAGGCTCCGGCCTTCATAGTGATGCTGTTGCTGTGGCTGTGCAGCCCGCGCAGGGGAGAGCCCGCACTGGTGGTGATGACCCTGCTGTTTGAACTCCATTATTTCCAACGGTCGTTCATATTTCCGATGCTGATCAGAGGGAAGAACCGCATGCCCTGGATCATAATCCTGATGGGCGTGATATTCAACACTATAAACTGCTACCTGATAGGCGGCTGGTTTTTCTATGTCAGTCCCGAAGGCTCGTATCCGGTATCGTGGCTGTATAGCCCGCTGTTCATACTGGGAACGCTGATATTCCTGGCGGGAATGTGGATAAACATATCATCTGATTATATCATACGGCACCTCAGAAAGCCCGGCGACACAAAGCATTACATACCGCGCGGCGGTATGTTCAGGTATGTGACCGGCGCCAATTATTTCGGAGAACTGACCGAATGGACCGGCTATGCCATATTGTCGTGGTCGCTCGGAGGACTGACGTTCGCGATATGGACGTTCGCCAACCTGGCGCCCAGAGCGGTGTCGCTGCATAAGAGATACATTAAGGAATTCGGAGATGAATACCGCAATCTGAAGCGGCGTTACATCATACCGTTCATATACTGATCAATATATACTGATCATGAAACTATTCACAGCAGGCCGGATTGGACCGGTGGAGCTGAGGAACCGTACCATCCGGTCCGCAGCGTTCGAAGGCATGGGCCGCGACAACGGCCCGACGCAGCAACTCAGAGACTACCATGTATCGGTGGCCCGCGGCGGAGTGGGAATGACCACCCTTGCATACGCCGGCATCTGCGAGTCGGCACTGTCGTTCAAGACACAGCTGTGGCTGCGCCCCGCGATTGTGCCCGAGCTGCGTAAGATAACCGACGACATCCACGCCGAGGGAGCCAAGGCCAGCATCCAGATAGGACACTGCGGCAACATGACGCACCGTTCCACGGCCGGCTGCACGCCCGTGGGAGCCTCCACTGGATTCAATCTATATTCCCCCACATTCTGCCGCGGTCTGCGCGAGGACGAGCTGGTGATGCTGGCACGTCAGTTCGGCGAGGCAGTGGACACAGCGCGTGACGCCGGCTTCGACTGCGTCGAGGTTCATGCCGGACACGGATACCTGATTTCGCAGTTCCTCTCGCCATACACCAACCGCCGCCGCGACGGATTCGGAGGCTCGCTGCAGAACCGTATGCGGTTCATGAACATGTGTCTGGAGCAGGTGATGAAACATGCCGGCTCGGATATGGGCGTGGTGGTGAAGACCAACATGCGCGACGGATTCAAGGGGGGGCTGGAGATAGACGACTGCCTGACCGTGGCCAAGGAGATAGAACGTGCCGGTGTGCACGGAATGGTGCTGTCCGGCGGCTTCGTGAGCAAGGCACCCATGTACGTGATGCGCGGAGAGATGCCCATATACACCATGACATACTATATGAAGCAGCTGTGGCTGAAATATGGCGTCAGGATGGTGGGCAAGTACATGATACCGACGGTGCCGTTCAAGGACCTCTATTTCCTGGACGATGCGCGCCTGTTCCGCAAGGAACTGAAGTTGCCTCTGATATATGTGGGAGGCGTGGTGGACCGCGACGGCGCAAACAAGGTGCTGGACGACGAGGGATTTGATTTCGTACAGATGGGCCGTGCGTTGCTGACCGAGCCTGACTTCGTGAACAAGATGCGTCAGAGCGAGGAGAACCACAACTGCGGCTGCGAGCATGTAAACTATTGCATAGCCCGTATGTACAGCAAGGAGATGGCCTGCCACAAATATTGCAAGGATCTGCCTCCGCGCATACAGCGCGAGATAGAGAAAATCAAGGAACGCAATGGCTAAGACCCCATCCCACAAAATTTGTTAACGTTAGGGCGGTGGATTTTCGAGGTAATTTATTTGGTCTCAGAGGGAGCAGCCTCGCGGCTGTGACCGATGAGAACGGATAAATTAACCGAAAAGACACCGGTCAAAGCACAAAATGATGTAGAATTGTTAAAAAAATAAAGTCAGAATGGGACTTTCTGGAAAAATATTAGCCCAGCCTCGCAGCAGCACACCATCTTCCTCCTTTGGGCTCAGTCACATAGCCCGCTATGCTCCTGAGCCTGCAAGAAGGAATCTGGCGCACTGCTGCGACCCTGACGTTAACAAATTTTGTGGGATGGGGTCTAAGACGGCAGTCGTGACCGGAGCCAGTTCCGGCATCGGACTCTGCTTCAGCAAGGAGCTGGCCGGCAGGGGCTATGACCTGGTGATGGTGTCCAACCAGCGCGAGGAACTGGAGCGTGCAGCCGCAGAACTGAACGGCACGAACGGCATCAAGGCCGTGCCTTTCTACTGCGACCTGACGGCGCCGGACGCACACACGCAGATCTCATCCTTTCTTGACGAGAGCGGAATAGACGCCGACGTGCTGATCAACAACGCCGGCATATTCAGCTTCGATATGGTGACAGACACGCCGGAACGGAAAATAAACTGTTTTCTGGACCTGCACTGCCGTGCGGTGACGATGCTGAGCCGCGAGTTCGCCGAGCGTTTTAAGAAGCGCGGTTCGGGACGGATACTGAACATGTCGTCGATGTCGTGCTGGATGCCGATGCCCGGCATAGCGATGTATTCGGCCACGAAGGCCTACATACGCGTGTTTTCACGCGCGCTGCATTACGAGATGCGCGACAGCGGCGTGAGCGTCACGGTGGCCTGTCCCGGAGGCATAGCCACCGACCTGTTCGGACTGCCCCCGAACCTGATGAAACTGGCCGTGCGCATCCATGCCGTACAGACGCCCGAAAAATTCGTGCATAAGGCGGTAAACAAGATGCTGCGCGGCAAGAAACAATACATCAACGGATTTATTAACCGCCTCGCGATTGTGGCGGTCGGTATGACGCCGACCGGCGTCAGAATGCTTATAAAACACAAGATGCTGGACCGCGACATCAAGCGGTGAGAGCGGTATCAACAGCAAATGCCTCAGGGCATTGAATCAGCAAATGCCCGCGTGCATTTGTTAGACATTAAGGTTATGGAAAATATTCTGGTGGAAATAATAGATCGCCAGGCCCGAAAGTATGGCGATCGCGAAGCGTATCGGTTCTGTTGGCGTAAGGACGGCGAATGGCTGTCGACGTCATGGACCGAGTTTGCGGCACAGGTCAAGGTGGCCGGCAAGGCTCTGGCGGCCCTGGGCCTGAGGGAGAAAGACACGATTGCGATATGCTCGCCCAATACCCCGCAGATCCTTATCACGGAATTAGGTGCGTTCCGCAACCGACTGGCCTCGATTCCGATCTATGCCTCGTCGGTAACGGCTCAATATGATTTCATCGTCAACGACGGAGGCGCCCGGGTGCTGTTCGTGGGCGACAAGCACCAGTATCCCATGGCCTACGATTACTGGAAGAAGCATCCCGGCCAGATTCTGAAGATTGTGGTGTTCAAAAACGACGGTCTGGCACTGATGGACGACGATACGGTCACCATATTCTGGGACGATTTCGTACGCCTGGGCATGGAGGCCGGCGAGGAAATCGAAAAGGAGGTGGCCGCCCGCATGGAACGCGGACTGCCCGAGGACATGGCAACGCTGATATACACTTCGGGCACCACCGGCGAACCAAAGGGCGTGTGCATCACCCACGCCAACTACGCATCCTGCATCGACAAGCACCTGAAGTTGCTGCACACCCTTACGGACCGGGACCTGTCGATGGCTTTCCTTCCCATGAGCCACATACTGGAGAAGGCATGGTGCTATTTCCTGATTTGCAAGGGATGTCCGATAGCCGTGAACTACGATCCGCGCGTGATACAGGATACCATCCACTCCGTACACCCCAACGTGATGTGCTGCGTGCCCCGATTCTGGGAGAAGGTATATGCCGCCGTCAAGGAGAAGATAGCCGGCATGAACGCCATCGAGCGCTGGATGGTGAACCGCGCCATCGCCGTGGGCAAGAAGCGCAACCTGAAATACAGACGGATGGGCAAGCAGGCTCCCTGGCTGGTGGAGAAGCAGTATCAGTTCTGGCACCGTCATATATTCCAGAAACTGAAGAACGCCATCGGCATACCGAACCCTAATTTCTTTCCGACTGCCGGAGCGCCGCTATCGGACCGCATCGTTGAGTTCATGCGCGCCGTGGGCATCGACATCGTGATAGGCTATGGTCTCAGCGAGACTACTGCCACGGTGACATGCTACCCCGACGTAGGCTGGGAAATCGGCACTGTCGGCGTACCTCTGCCCGGCATCAAGGTGAAGATAGACACCAACGGCGAGATACTGGTGAAAGGCGGCACCGTGACGCCCGGATATTACAACAACCCCGAGGCCAACGCCCAGGCGTTTACGCCCGACGGCTATTTCCGCACCGGTGATGCCGGACACTTCACCCCATCGGGTGCACTGGTGCTGACGGAGCGTGTCAAGGACCTGTTCAAGACATCGAACGGCAAGTATATCGCGCCGCAGATGATGGAGTCGCGTCTGGCGGAAAACAAATACATTGACGAGGTAGCCGTGATAGGCGACCAGCGCAAATTTGTGACGGCATTGGTAGTGCCCAACATATCGCAGCTGCGCAAATGGGCGCAGGGTAAGGGCCTGGACGAAGACACCGAACTGTTGGTTAAGAATCCCAAGGTAGTGGAATTCATCATGAGTCAGATTCAGGAATATCAGAAAGACATAGCCGATTACGAGAAGATCAAGCGCATCACCCTGCTGCCGCACCACTTCTCGATCATGAACGGCGAGGTGACCAACACCATGAAGGTTCGCCGCCCCATCGTCGCCCGCAACTATGCCGCCCAGATCGAAGCCATGTACGCCTTCTGACAGCATCGCTTCATCACACATCATTACAGTAGGACTTGTGCATGAAATGCACAAGTCCTATTTGCTTTCTTATCATTAGTATTGTCTAAATGTTGGTCTTAAGCGTCTTAAGTTTGTTGTATATAATAAAGATAATCAGACTATTACCATATTGCTCCGTCTCAGGATGGTCTTTAAGCGTGTCTTAAATATTTTTTAACATTTAGACCAAAGACCGTTTGCATGCCTTATTTTACCTTCTGAACTTAGGGAGTAAAGAAGGTTACGTATCTTGCGTTTTTTCTGGGCATCATCTTCCATATAAGCTGGGAGTTTATCCCATAACAAAGTGTCGATATCCTCTCGAGTAGCAGTAGAGAACTTTTCAAGATATTTGAGTATCAGGCTTCGGTAGTGATCATTGTCAAATCCTTTATTATGTATGTAATCTGACTTTAGCTTTCGGTTTCGAGTAGGGCGCACAACATCGGCAGAGAGGAAGTAGTTAGGTTTACGACCTTCAATGAAATGCATGGAGCGAAGATACTTCACCTCATTATCCGTGAGTGATTTATGTTTCTGTACTTTATCCAATAACAATATTTGTATTAGCGATAAATCAGAATTTTTCGTCAGGATTCGGGCGAATGCTTCATCAATAACTTTGCCGATAATTGTGACCTTGACTTTTTCATCGGATAAGTCATATTCCGGCATCGGGAACAGACGTACACGCTGCTTGTTGAACATCTTCTTGATGCCCCCTCCTTCAGTCTCAATCATATTGAGATTACGCATGGCATCGGTCAGGTACCTATTGCGATAGACTGATTCAGGACAATCTTTCCTGACAACACTCTCCACAGATTCCGGCAGGAACTGACCATGGTTCTGAAAGATGATACGGTCATCCTCAATTTCGACAACCTCAATGCGGGCACTTGGTATAATCTTGATGTGCGATGCAGTTATGGAGTGGCTCACGTAGATTGAATATATCATAGCGTAACATTTCGTCCGGGAACATGGAATCGGGCCTGACCATGTGGTATTTCACGTTACGGACTTTGCTCCGGAACTCATCTACAGCAAGAATAAATGGAATCGAGAAGATTTCGTAGTCTTTATTTTGGTTGTTTTTGTCCTTGAGGCTCCAGCGGATTTTTGCTACAAATGGTGAAAGGAAATGTTCGCTCTCCTCCTTCCCTAACAAGATTAGAGCAGTACGAGTAATCTTTCCTTGAATTGTCAGTTTGGCTTTGTTTAAGAATGTCGTATTATCCCAGCCCTCCAATTCTACAGCCTTCTTGGGATTGCGAATAGCAAATTGCTCCCGAGCCTTTGCAATTGCTCTGGGGTCTAAGTCATCAATTGTAGCAGCTTCAATTATCTCCGCACTCCAATCATAGGGCACTTCAATTTCATTGATAATCTTTGTGTAGCGCTCGTCAGTAAGTTTAATAAGCCTGTCGCCAAGGCGTTGCCACGCTTGCCCATGCACATACACAGGACGTCGTGTCAAGTGTTTGGGAATGGTAAGAATCCAGACTATTTTATGTGTGTCCGATGCCTCCAACTCTGTCACATATAGTCCTTCCGAGGGCAAGTTGATACATTCATTAACAAGACGAGCCTTTAACGAATCCGGGGTGTATCCTCCAAAGTCCTGAATGCCTGTGATATCAAGAGTGCCGTCCTTTACTCCCATTACAAGATGTCCGCCTTCCATGTTTGAAAAGGCGGAACAATAAGACACCATGTCCTCTCCGGCATGACCTTTGACAACGTGTTTCAGGTTTGAGAATTCTTTCCAATCACAGGATTCATCTTCCTTGGGGAATCGAGTTCTGATATATTGTTTAATTTCAGCTTCAGTCATGATTGCTTTTATTATAAATTAAGAGACCTGATTTAGTGGGTTCAAGTTTTAAACTGCCCCTAACCCAATCAATTGTAATTGGAAAGAGGTGTGATTTAATTCTCCTCTCCTGTTCCCAAAATGCTGAAAGGGTGCGGACGTTATTTAGCGGTACGTTTTAGATAATCTTCGGCTTTGACTATTACAGGTTGGCCGTTGTCGTCGGCAATGACAATGCTCTCGCCCAGTTTGGCCTTCCGCTCGAAAAGTTCCCTCTGCGCTTTGCGTATTCCTTCTGTAATTCTATCGGAAAGATTTATTTTATCTTGGTCTGACATGATTCTGCGATTGAATTAAGTTTGTTGTTATCAACAACTATGCTATTTTTTACTATGGGTTGCGTCTCCGTGTTGTTGTCGTAAAGAGACCAAAGGTCGACTATGGGAACGAATATCTCAAACAGGTTTCGCAATCCGGCCCAATAGCGACGATGAATCACATCCTTTGGAATGTTATGGCCGCCGGATGCCACACGCTGTGCCACACGCATCTCGGCCATCTCGGGCGATGAGAGCCAGAAGAACAGCAGGATTACTTGATATCCGGAGGCTTTAGCCCTTTCTACAAGGTTTTTATAACTCCTTGTCGCCAGAGTCGTCTCTATGGCGAATGATACATGTCGGGAAAGCAGAGTGTCAATGCGTTGAAGCATAAGTTTACCGGCTTCGATTGCTACCTCCTCAGGTTTGAATGGTGATAATCCTTTGGCTATTTCATCGGCATTGACAAATTCCCGGCAGTCGAGCACTTCCGGCAAAATGCTCATGGAGGCCGTGGTTTTCCCGGCTCCATTACATCCCGCTATTATATAAAGTCTCGGTGTGCTCATATAGGTTCTTCTGTAAGTTCGCGTCTTACGCAAAGTTAATAAAATTCTGTGAAACGGCAATCGGTGATGCCTTAAAACAAAGGTAAATACAATATACTGTCGCTGTCGTCTTTCAGGGTGTCAGGAAATTTGGACCTCCCTCAAAAAAATGCATGATGCATGACAAAATTAATAATAGATTCAAGTTCCATTTGTGTTTGGAATTGAATTAAATAGGGCTTGCTAAAAAATACATAATAAGCAGAATATCATGCAATTAATACATAAAGGTGTGAATTTTTAACAAAATGCAGTAGATGTGCGGTTTGATAGGATAAAGCCGACAATCGCGGCGGGGATACTCCGGCCAGTGACAGGACTATAATCAGAACCAAATTAAGAGCCGACATGAGGATGCCGGCTCTTGCTTTCAGTTACGATGTCAGTTTTATTTGATCCGGGAAACCCGCAAAAGCCAGATTGGCTGAATAAATCTGTTACTCGAAATCGGGAGCTCCCTGATAGAATGTCAGGTATTGAAGTTCACTTGGATTGGAAGGACTGCTCATACTTAATCCATAGGAAGTCAGATCCCACAGTGTGTTCATGGACTGATGATCCCATGTTACATAGATTCGGTTGTTACCGTCTCCTATCGTATACTTTCCGGAGTATTCGTTCATGCCGCTCATTCTTTTGCCATCGAGTGTCCATGCACGGATTACGAAACTGCCGTCAAATCCGGCGCCTGCTCTATGGTTCATGTCAACTACCCAGTAATAAGATGGATCTGACTCTACAAACGCATGGAAATAATCGTGACTTGATTGCGAGCCCGGTTCTCCATCACTGCTGCATGACGTTACGCTCACAGTCATCAGCAACACGAACAATATGGGCAGAAGTCTTTTCAACTGCTTCATAATTAATTGTTGAAATGTTGTTATTATTATTGTTAAACTCTTGAAAACCGATTCGGAGTTCATGTTTCAACACCTTCCACAGACCAGACAATAGCCGGATGGCTTTCGGCTGCAAAGATAACCATAATAAACAATTGAGACAAACAAAGCGCCGATTATTTTTAAATTTATCAAGCATAAAATTTGTCGCTGTCGCCTTACAGGCGCTTTAAACCACACTTTGACGCCAAATCCTTGGGGCGGAGCCGGTTTTTGTATTTCAGGGCTTTTTTGCTACCTTTGCAGTCTGCTAATCATGTGCCTGATAATTAGGTATCGTTCCTAAACAAATTCAATTATGGACTGGAATGTCATCGGGGTGTATGTCGCGGCCATCGCGTTCATCATACCTTTCCTCATACTCGCTTCCAATTGGTTTATCGAGTATACGGGAATCAAAAGCAATAAGCGCAGACGCGACGAGGCTAACGAAAGATTCGACAGAATCGTCGGGAATCTGTCAACGGATAATACGGCGGCACAGCTGTCGGCAGCCGTGCTGCTGCGCCGTTTCTTCGCCCTGAGAATCGGTTTTAAATATTATCTTCACAAGGAGACCGTCGATGTGATCTCCTCCATTCTGCGGACATTGCCCGTGGGCATTTATCAAAAGACTCTGGCAGATGGCCTCGCATACGCCCACAATCTGTCGGGAGCCGACCTGCAACGCACCAATTTACAGAACATTTATCTCGGATCCAAAGGCAAACGCCTGAAATTGCATTCCACCGACCTGTTCATGGCTAACCTGACATACGGACTGGTCGATAATGTCGCTGCCGCCGGTATAATTCTATATAATTCACTTCTTTACGGCACCATTATCAAGAACAGCGACTTCTCGAAGGCCAATTTTGTAGGCGCGGACCTGACTAACGCCAAATTCAAGAATGTGGTTCTGAAGGATGCCGATTTCTCTAAGGCGATCAATGTCCCGGCCGAAATAAAGAAGGGCCTTGTAAATGGCATATACCAGGGCGAACTGCCAGTGACCACAAGCAATGCCGGATATGAGAAAGCCATATTCTTCAGTATGCCCGGAAATATGTCCAAGTCTGACGAAACCACAGTCATGGCATTCCGTCAGCACCTCAGGGAGCGCGGCTTTGAAGTCTGTTATTACACCCGCGATACCTACCCGCGCTTCGGACAATTGTCACTGATCAAGGCTACTATCGAACGGTGCGCGGCCTTAGTGGCCTTCGGTACAAAACAGACGTTCATCAAGGAAGGCATCTATCGGCCCGGCATGAGCGGTGAGCGCGTAATCAGGAATGAATGGCTTTCCACGCCGTGGAACGAGGTCGAGGTGGGAATGGCCGCAATGATCGGCATTCCGATTCTATTGGTCAAGGACAATAGCATCGAGGACGGCATTTTCGACAGGATCATCAGCGAATCCTATATCTACACATTGTCCTCGGACACCGACATCAAGGAACTTGAGCAGAACCAGATATTCACCGAATGGCTCTCCCGCTTCATGGAATAAGATATTCGCCGAATAATATACTCTCTGAGTAAAATAATCTCCGATTAGTATTTGCAGCCGCGGAAGGTGAGGCGGTGGAGGGGGGTGAGGCCGAGGCGGAGGATGGCGGACTTATGCTCGGCGGTGGGATAGCCCATGTTGCGCTCCCAGCCGTAGCCGGGGTATTGGGTAGCTAACCCGGTCATCAGGTCGTCGCGGTGGGTCTTGGCCAGGATGGAGGCGGCGGCGATGCTGAGGTATTTGCCGTCTCCCTTAACCACGGTATGGGCTGGTATGTCCATCATCGTGACGGGATCAAGGTAGGGCTTGAATTTGTTGCCGTCCACTATGATATGTGCCGGGCGCACCTTGAGGGCGTCAAGAGCGCGGTGCATTCCGAAGATGGAGGCGTTCAGGATATTTATACGGTCAATCTCGTCGTGCGGCACCATATACACTGCCCATGCCAGGGCCTGCTCCTCGATGATGGCGCGCAGGCGCAGGCGTTCGGCGGCGTCGAGCTGCTTGGAGTCGTTCAGTCCGGGGTCTTCGAAGTCGGCGGGTAGTATTACTGCCGCACAGCTGACAGGCCCGCACAGGCATCCGCGTCCGGCCTCGTCGCAGCCGGCTTCGGCTATGTCGGGAATCATGAACGGCAGCAGAGGCATGATAGGTATGAGGTCAGAGTGATGAGGGATAAGGTAATAATAAGTGACGAATGACGATTGAAGATGTCTTAGCGGTCGCGGCTGATGATGTAGTCGAAAATCTCGCGGAAAGATTCCTTGCTTTCCGAGTCGGGGAGCGGCGCGATGATTTCGTCGGCTTCCTTCTGCATCCTTCGCATTTCGGTAAAGGCGTCGTCGATGCCGCCGTGCTCCTTGGCGAACTCAACGAGTGATTCTATTTCGGAGGCAGTCAGGTCTCCGCGTCGAATCAGGTCCTTCATGCGGTCGGATTCCTCCTGCGGGGCGTTCTGCAGGGCGTAGAGCAGCGGGAGCGTCACCTTGCCTTCGCGCAGGTCGTTGCCGGTGGGCTTGCCTATCTGCGGGTTGGGGAAATAGTCGAAGATGTCGTCCTTGATCTGGAAGCAGAGGCCGAGCAGTTCGGCGTATCGGCCCATTGGCGCGACGTATTGTTCCGGTGCGTGGCTTACGTCCAGTCCGACGTTGACGCAACTGCGGAACAGCGAGGCCGTCTTCTGCCGTATCACCGTGAAATAGCTGTCGGTGTCGAAGCTGTGCTCGCGTGCGGTGGTGATCTGGTCTATCTCGCCCAGCGATAGTTCCTGACCCAAGGCGCACAGAGCCGACACGACCTTGACGCTGCCGCTGCGGAGTCCCACGGACAGGGCGTTGGAGACGAAGTAGTCGCCCACCAGGACGGCGATGTGGTTGCCCCACGAGGCGTTGATGGTGTCGCGGCCGCGCCGCAGGAAGGTCTCGTCCACTATGTCGTCGTGAATCAGCGAGGCGTTGTGCAGCATCTCCAGCGACGCGCCTGCATACAGCACCTCGTCGCTGACCCGGCCGAACATCTTGGCGGCCAGAATCACCAGCATGGGGCGTATCTGCTTCCCTTTCACCTCCAGGTAATGGTCCACGATGCCGTTCATCATACGGTTGGGGGTATGCAACGAATCGGCAATGATGCCGTTCATCGCTTCAAGTTCGGGAGCCAAACGCTTTACAATGTTTTCCATCCGGGCCATAATGGGGACAAAATTACAAAAAAATTGTCAATATTCAATCCCGAAAGCTAAAAATCGCCCGCGAATCGGGCTGCAACGCTCCGCAAGGACATACACAAGGTGTGTAAGGGGCGGAAAAGGCGTAATTTTATGATGAAAACCACGTTTAAATATCATAATGAACAGAAGGATAATGATATTACTGGCCCTCGCAGGCGTAGCGGCGTGCGGTGCGGTCATGAGCGTACAGGCGCAGACCGAGGATGTCGCGGCGCAATCGGACGCGACATGGAAGACGCATACCGCGTTCGACGGCCAGATCAGCAAGATAATAGAAGGAAACCGTTACGTGTACGTGTTCGCACACCAGGCTTTCTACCATGACGATACGGATTACAAGCTGTTTAAGACACCGCGCGGCACGGTGCTGTATATCGACAAACAAAATCCCGGCAAAGGCGTGCGTGGGCTTTTCGACACATACAGCCCCACGGGCAATGACGTGCGTGTGTTGAATTACAATCCCCGCACCGGCACCCTGTGGATATGTTACGGCGACGGAGGCATCGATGTACTTGAGGATTCCGGCACGATGCATTCCATCAAGGCGCTCCGGAGCCCGTCTATGGCCAAGATGGGACAGACGGGTACAGTCAGTTTTGACCTGAACGACGATGCCTGGATTGCCATGGACAGGGGGTATGTCAGGATTGACGGCGCTACATACGAGGTGAAGGAATGCGTGTACGTCGACAGTCCTGTGGAATCGATATGCCTGGTGGGCGATAAGGTCGTGGCCATTGTGGGCGATGCGTTTTACGACGCCCCCGAGTCAGGCGACAGGACGAGAATGGAATCGTTCAGGAAGCACACGGAACTGAGTGTGACGTCGGCCAACTGCATTCTGCCTGTTTCGGCAACATCGTTCGCCACATTGATAGACGGGTCGAAGCTGAGTGTCGTGACATGGAAAAACGGCAACATGACCGCCGAGACCAAGGTGACGGACGCGACATTCTCCAATCAGCTGTGTTCCTCCACGGCAAGTATCTGGGAAAGCGGCACCATGCCGTGCCTGAGGTATATAGTGGCCAACCGGTACGAAAACAACTTCATTCCGGCCAGGAACGGTTATCTGGCTTTCTCGTCGACCACGGCTTATTTCGTGCCCATCGGTTCGGCTACAGGGCAGAAGGTGGCAAGCTATAAGTTCCCCGTATCGACGCCCCGATACGTAGGGACGCTGGATTTCGACGATTTCTGGTTTTACGAAAGGCGCAAGGGATTCTATAGCCGTGCGGTCTCGACGTCCAACGGCACATGGAGCCAGCCCGGCGCCATGATACAATGGCATGGCCCCGTCGGAATGGAATTGGCCGACATGGAATATTCGCCTGTAACCGGAGTGACGGTAATGAACCGAAACTCCACCCCGCGGCATTACACACGCGTGTACGGCCTCAATCCGATGTTGCTGAGCGGTTATAAAGGAGGAACATGGACTAACTATTCGCCCATATACGGCACTCCGCGCAGTCTGAACGGAAACAGCAACCTGACCGCGAAATTCAACAACCAGCGTTCGTATCCCTATCCTTCGGCCCATCTGACGGGGTTTATAATTGATCCGCTGCACCCTGAATATGCTGTGGTATCATCGATAGACGCCGGTATAATCGCCATGAATATGACCGATATAGAGGGGCAGATATTGAGATTCACGGACGCGCGGGACGGATATAAGGATTTTCCCGGGTACATGGAAAATTTCGAGACAAAGGATGGCGCCCGGTATTCATGGACACGTATCATCGGAGCGGATGCCGACAATGTAATCTGGGTATGTATGATGGATGCCCTGGACTACAAGGGGGAGGGCCCCCGGGTCGACCTGATGTATTGGACACCCGAAAGCCGGAATGCGGCCATGACGGCTCAGGATATATCCAAAGCGGGGAAATGGAAGTATCTGACTTTCCCGCTGCCGGATCTTCAATCCACTCTGACTTTGCGCGGAGGGGGCGGCGCCGCCCTGAAACATCCCAAGAACAAAAACAAGATCGTTGTCGTATCCAATAACTGGGGCAGTCAGGGGTTAGCGGTGTGCGATCATAACGGCACGCTTGAAGATGCCTCGGACGATAAGGCGTATCTGATATATCAGATCAGGACACGTGACGGTCTTCTCTACCACAAGGAATACATCATGGCGGTTGCCGAGGATCCTGTCACAGGGAATGTCTGGCTGTCGTTCGACGGCAAACTTATGTCGGTGGACCTTACCAAGCCGGTTAAGGACGGAATCATAGAAGGAATGGAGTTTAAGGCAGTATCCGCGGACGAGAACCGGGAGCCGGCGGTCATGTCTGATTTTGTATACAGCATTGCTTTTGACGAATATAACCGTATGTGGGTGGGCACGGCTACAAGCGGCGTATACGGCATATCGGCCGATCGCAGGAAGGTGATAGCCCATTACGACATGACCAATTCGCCTATGCTGTCCAATCAGGTGGACGGCCTGTGCTGGGATCCGGATGGCAACGAACTGATGATAGGCACGAACATGGGCCTGCATTCCGTCAAGCCCGATCAGGTTCAGGCCGAGGCCACGGGAACCGGCACACCCATGGCATACCCCGCCAATGTGCTTCCCGAGTACAGGGGCAACGTGAAATTCGTCAACCTTCCGGCGCAGACGGTGCTTAGCGTGACAGATGCAGGGGGCAGACAGATAAAGCAACTGCCCGCTGTTGACAACGGGCAGACTGTATGGGATGTATGTGATTCCCAAGGGCAACCGGTGCCTCAGGGAGTCTATATGGTTCGGGATGTGACTAAGCAGGTGCCGGATTTCCGCATCATAGTGTCTCGCTGACGCGCTCTATAGCCTCGACGCACATACGTCCGTTGTGATACGGACATTTCCAGAAGCCGGCATGGTCGTCGTCAAGATTGACCGTCTGCCGGCCTTCTTCGTTACGGCAGCTCCAGTACCATTCGCCCTGCTCGCGGTCTATCAGGTGGTTCTTGATATAGTCCCAGGTCTGCACGGCGCGTTCCATCTGCTCCGGCTCGCCGTGAAAGCGTGCCAGGTATATCTGGCCCAGTACGGTCTCGGCCTGTACCCACCAGTGGCGGTCGTTGTCGTATGCGCCCGATTCGTGACGTTCGTAAAGCAACGCTCCGTCCACGGTGCGTCCCTCCAGGGCCGCGTGTGCTAAGTGATACGTCTTGTCGAGTGTTTCCTCATACAGCGCCGGGTCGCCTATCACCTCGGCGGTCTCCAGCATCAGCCAGCTGCCTTCGATGTCGTGGCCGTAGCTGATGATGCCGTCCTGACGCTGCCAGTCGTCGTTGAAGAACAGTCCCAGGTGGTGCGTTTTCGGGTCGAGGATGGTGTCGAGGAATATGCGCAGACAACGCTTGGTGGCTTCGAGCACGGCAGGGTCGCGCCAAACGCGCAACAGGGCAGTGTAGCCCTCCATGATGTGCAGATGGGTGTTCATGGTCTTCGACGCGTTGGCGTCCTTCTCGCTGAGACGCATGTCGGCGATGGGCGACCAGTCGCGTTGCGAAGCCTCGATATACCCGCGCTTCCCGTGGTCCAGACTGTGGTTCTCGATGTCGTGGAACAGCCGCTTGGCCATCTCCAGCGATGCCTCGTCACCGGTGGCGCGGTAATGCTCGGCCAGACCGTAGATTACGAACGCTATGGCGTAGTATTGCTTCTTCGTGTCGAGGGGTTTGCCTTCGGTGGTGACGCTCCAGTACACGCCGCCGTATTCCGGATCGATGAAATGCTGTGCGATATAGTCGCGGGCGCGGAGTGCGGCCTCGGCATAACGCTCGTCCTTGGTCAGACGGTAGGCCGTAGAGAATGTCCAGAGTATGCGGCCGTTCAGGATGGCGCCCTTTTCGGCGTCGGGATGCAGACGGTCGTGACCGTCGCGACGGCCGTAATAGCCGCCGCGAGGGTCAGTCATCTTGTCAATCCAATAATTCAGTATGTTGTTGTCGAGCGTGTCGCGCAGCTCGGCTACGAATTCCTGTTTTGTCATAGTTGAATATAACGCGATATATCAAGAGTTGGTGTTGGCGAAGTCGGTGGCCTCGTCCACTGCTGGAATATCCGTAGGATTGGATATGCCGCGCTGCAGTGCCAGCTGGCTTACGATGTCGTCCACGCGCTTGGTGGTGAGGGGATAGAAGTAGACTATCACCACGGCCAATGCAGCCACGATGGCGGGGATGAAGCTCATGAGCCACCACAGACAGGAGATGGCCGAGTCAGGCTGTGCGATGACGGCGTTGGCCTGGTCGGTGGAGCGGACTATGTATCCGAACCCGTCAAGCAGCCACATCACGGCCGCGCCGCCGATGGCGCCGCCGAACTTCATGGCCATGGAGCTGGAGGAGAAGATCAGGCCGGTGGAGGCCGTCTTGAACTTCAGCTCGGCGTAGTCGCTGACGTCGGCGTACATGGACCATACCAATGGCGACATGATGCCCGTCAGAGTCGAGATCAGAATCTGGAACAGCAGCATCAGCCAGTATCCGGCATTGCTGAGCGGCAGGAAGAAGAAGCCCACGCTCAGCACTATCAGCGACATGTTGACGAGAATGAATGTTGTCTTCTTGCCCAGCCGGTTGGCGATAGGCACGCACAGCGCCACGCCCACCATGTTGGCGATTTCGCCGATGCTGAGGAAAAGGCCGGCATAGAACAGGACGCTGAGTCCGAACAGCATGATGTTGGCGTCGGCGCCTATGACGTCGGCGAAGAAGTAGGCCACCGAAGCGCCGCGGATGGTGTTGAACAGGTTGAAGCAGAGGGCCGCGCCTATCAGCAGCCACCACGGATTGTTATGTATCAGGCTCTTGAAGTCCTTGCCCACCGAGGCGGTGGAGACGGTCTTGATCTTCTCGCGGGTCATGGCGAAGCAGCAGATGAACAGTACGAAGCAGCATATCGCAATCACTATCATGGCTCCCTGCCACGAGCTCTGCAGGCTGTAGCCGCGCTCGCTGAACAGGTCAACCAGAGGCTGCCACAGCGCCAGCGCGATGAACGAGCCGCCGTAGGCGAAGAACATGCGGAAGGAGGAGAATACGGTTTTCTGTTTGGGATTATCCGTTATCACACCCAGCATCGCGCCGTAAGGCACGTTGATGCCCGTGTACACGGTCATCATCAGGATGTACGTGACGTAAGCCCAGACCAGTTTGGCGGCATATCCCCAGTCGGGAGTGGTGAACAGCAGGATGCCGCAGATGGAGAACGGAGCCGCAATCCAGAGCAGATAGGGGCGGTACTTGCCCCAGCGCGTGTGGGTGCGGTCGGCAATGATGCCCATCATCGGGTCGGACACGGCATCCCAGATGCGCGTGATCAGCACCAGGAAGGCGGCGTCCACCAGCGACAGTCCGAACACGTTGGAATAAAAGAAGGGAAGGTAGTAGCTGAACACCTTCCAGAACATCGACGACGCCATGTCGCCGAAACCGTATCCTATTTTCTCTTTCAATAGAGCCATGGTGGTTTTTTAAGATATGATTGGACGCACCCATGAAAATTCATGGATGCGTCCGGTGTGAATGATTTTATTTCAGGAAAGGAAGATTGCCGTCTATCAGACGGTTGATGGCCTCAACGGACTTGCCGGTGAACAGGCCGTCCTGCGGAGTGTTGAAGCAGTAGTCCACGAGCTGGTCGATCGTGGATGTGGCCACGTGCATGCGGGTGTCGGAGCTGGCGTAGTAGATGAACACCTTGCCGTCCTCGTCGGCGATCCAGCCGTTGGAGAACACCACGTTCATCACGTCGCCGATGTATTCCTCGCCCACCGGAGCCATGAAGTATCCGCCGGGGCTGGCTATCTTCTCCCAGGGCTTCTCCAGGCTGGTCATGTACATGTAAAGCACGTAGCGGAGTCCTGAAGCGCAGGCGCGTACGCCGTGAGCTAAGTGCAGCCATCCCTTAGGTGTCTTGATGGGGTGGGGACCCTCGCCGTTCTTCACCTCCTTGATGGTGTGGTAATAGCGGGGGTCGATGATTGTCTCGGGACCGAGCACCGCGTTGGTCATGTCCTCGACGAGTCCCCAGCCGATGCCTCCGCCGCTGCCCGTATCGATGAATCCGTCCTGCGGGCGGGTGTATAGGGCATACTTGCTGTCGACGAATTCGGGATGGAGCACCACGTTGCGCTGCTGGCTGGCGCACTTCAGGTCGGGCAGGCGTTCCCAGGTCACCAGGTCCTTGGTGCGGGCGATGCCGCAGGCTGCCGTGGCCGCGCTCAGGTCGCCGGGATGCGCGTCGTCGTGACGCTCGGCGCAGAACAGACCGTAGATCCAGCCGTCCTCATGCTGCGTAAGGCGCATGTCGTAGATGTTGGTGGTTGGGTTGCCGTCGATGTCGGGCATGGTGATGGGACGCTCGCGGAAACGGAAATTGTCGATGCCGTTGGGGCTTTCGGCCACGGCGAAGAACGACTTGCGGTCCATTCCCTCCACACGTACCACCAGCACGTATTTGCCGTCGATTTTCATCGCACCGGAGTTCAGCGTGGCGTTCACGCCGATGCGCTCCATGAAGTAGGGGTTGCGTTCGGGATCATAGTCGTATTTCCAGAACGGGGGCACCATGTCGGCTGTGATCACGGGATGAGCGTAGCGGGTGTAGATGCCGTTGCCCTCCAACGGAATGTTGGCACGGGTCACCAGTTCTTCGTATCGTGTCTCTATCAGTGCCTTGCGGCGTTCGAATGTTGTCATCAGATGAGAAATTATCGTATGTTATATGAGAAATTATCCTCGGTTATAGTTGTATTATCCGTGTTTGGGAAAGCTTATCGGCGTACGGGCTTTGCGTTGGGAGCCTTCTTGACGCGAGCGCCGCTTTGGGCCTTGGCCTTTATGCCCATGGGCTTGCCGGCCATGACGATGAGGTCGTCCTCGGTAAATGCCTTGAAGTCGTCTGTTGCCGGATGGCCCTTGAAGGGAGTGTAGTAGTGCTTCTTGTTGTCCTCGGCGTTGCGCCATACCACAACGTATGCCACGGGGTTGGCCTTAAGCAGCGGAAGCAGCTGGCCGGTGTACCATTTGGGATCGGATATGCCCTCCAGGCCGGTCTCGGTGAATGCCGGAATCTTGTTGTGTTTGCGTGCCAGAGAGGTCACAATGCCGAGCGACCGGCCGGCATCCTGACGATATGTTGCGTCGCCGCCCTCGCCGGCAAACTGGTACACGTCCGTGCCTAAAATGTCAACGTATTCATCGCCGGGATAAGTCAGCATATACTGTTCCTCACTCTTGACGCGGTCGGGGCTGAACGCCCACACCACGTTGTTGACGTTCTCCTCGTCGAATATGCGGCGCATCTCGGTCCACAGGAACTTGTAATCCTCGGGCGAGCTGTTCTCGCCGCCCCAGAAGAACCACGAACCTGTCTGCTCGTGCCACGGACGGAATATGACGCCGAACGGACGGCCGTTCTCGTCGGTCATCTGCTTCAGGTAACGTGCCACGAGGCGCACTGTCTCCTGGTATCTGGCCAGTTGCTCGGGGTCGGTGCGCATCTTGTGCACGGCCTGCTTGTCCGACACGTCCCAGCTGTCGCCGCCGGTCACCTGGTTGCGAAGGTGCCAGCTGAAGGTGTTTACGCCTCCGCGCGCGTTCTGGGCGCGGGCCTCGCGAAGTATCAGGCTGAACGGCACGCCGTCAAGGTTCACCGTGTCCTGAAGTTCCAGGCCGCCCAGGTCCCACGACATGACGCCGGGGTAATAACCCGCCACGTCCTTGACGTCGCTGCGGCCGGCTGTGCCAGGGGCGAACTTCACGCCGGTCCATTCGTGACCGTAGGCCGTGTCGTCGTGATGGCCGAACGCCGTCTTACCCGCTTTGGTCAGGCTGTTCAGCTTATATTTCAGCCGGGCGGCAGGCGTCTGATTCTGACAGCACGCGTTTGTGCCGCAATCCTGCGCATTCATTCCCAGCGAAGCTCCCGTTACGAGGGCGGTAGCCAGTATCCCTTTTATGAATTTAGAGTTCATGATTGAAAAGTGTGTTATCGTCAGTCTTTTTCCGATTCGTTCATAACGAACGCAATCCTGAACGCTAAATTATAAAAAAATGAGGCGCATTGCAACTCTTATTGTCGCTTTGATATTATTGCGCAACTAATTGCAAATAAAGTGTTAATTTATGGTGTGTCAGAGGTGCTGCATGTCCACCAGGCGCTTGTAGTGGCCTCCGAGGGCTATCAGCTCGTCGTGGGTGCCGCTTTCCACAATCTCGCCGCGGTGCAGCACGCAGATGCGGTCGGCGTTGACGATGGTGGAGAGGCGGTGGGCTATGACGATGGTAGTGCGTCCTTTCATCAGGGCTTCCAGGGCTTCCTGCACCAGACGCTCGGATTCGGTGTCGAGGGCCGATGTGGCCTCGTCGAGAATCAGGACGGCGGGATTCTTCAGGATGGCGCGCGCTATGGATATGCGCTGGCGCTGGCCTCCGGACAGGCGGCAGCCGCGGTCGCCTATCATGGTCTGGTAGCCGTGCTCGGTCTCCATGATGAAGTCGTGGGCGTTGGCCACGCGGGCGGCTTCCTCTACCTGTTGCTGCGTGGCTGTGTCGCAGCCGAACGCGATGTTGTTGAATATGGTGTCGTTGAACAGAATGGCCTCCTGGTTCACGTTGCCCATCAGGCCGCGCAGGTCGTGTACGCGCAGGTCCTTGACGTCGATGCCGTCCACCTTGACATGCCCGTGTTCTACGTCCCAGAGGCGAGGTATAAGGTCTACCAAGGTGGACTTGCCCGAGCCGGATTCGCCGACAATGGCCACGGTCTGGCCGGCCTTGACGTCAAGGTTCACGTTCTTCAGCACGTCGCGCGAGTCGGGATCGTCGGAATACCGGAAGGTCACGTCCTCGAAGCGAACTCCGACGGGGGCGTTGCCGTTGGTGAGTTCACGCGGGGATTCGGGATTCTGAATCGGATTCTGAGCGTCCAAAATCTTGTCGATGCGCTCCTTGGCTCCCATACCCTTGCGGATGGTGTATGACACCTTGCTCAGTTCCTTGGCCGGGTTGATGATGGAATAGAACATCACCATGTAATAGATGAATCCGGCGGCGTCTATGTCGGAATTGCCCGACAGGATCAGCGAGCCGCCGAACCAGAGGATGATGGCCACGGCCGTGGTGCCCAAGAATTCGCTCATGGGGTGGGCCAGGGCCGTGCGGCGTCCCACGGCGTTGTTTATCTTATAGAACTGCTCGGTCTCCGAGGCGAAGTGACGCTCCATGAATCCCTCGGCGTTGAATGCCTTGATGACGCGGAGACCGCCGATGGTTTCCTCGGCGCTCGAGAGTATGTCGCCCCATTTCTGCTGTGCGGCCAGCGACTTGGCTTTCAGCTTCTTGCCCACGGCTCCCATAAGGGACCCTATTATGGGTAGCATTATGAACACAAAGACAGTGAGTTTCCAGCTGATGAAAAGCATCATTCCCAGACAGGCTATGATCATGACAGGGTATTTCACCAGCGAGAACAGCGACGCCATCACGGAATTCTGCACCTCCTGCACGTCGCCTGACAGACGCGCCATGATGTCGCCCTTGCGCTCGTTGGTGAAGAAGCCTACGGGCAGCGACACTATCTTATTGTACATCTGGCGCCTGATGTCGCGCACCACGCCGTTCTGCATCGGGATGGTGAAATACTCCGAAAAGTAGGCCGTCAGCACCTTCAGCAGGGTCATCACCACAAGTATCAGGCCCAGACAGGCCAGCGTGGCCGACGGGCCGTAATTCGCTATCATTTCGGCGACGTAGTAGTAGAAGTTGTTGACCACCACGTCCTTGAACGATGCGGAACCGATTTCCATGTAGAAGTACTGGGTGGTGCTGATGCCGAACAGCATCTGCAGTATCGGGATGATGAACGCGAAGGAGAACAGTGTGAAGAAAGCCGTCAGCAGGTTGAACAGGATGCTGAGCAGTATGTTGGCCTTGTAGGGAGTGGCGTATTTCTTTAGAAATAAAAAAAGTTCCTTCATGACTTGATGTCGGGTATTGTCCGGAAACGGGATGAAATGAAAAAACCTCCTCAGCTCCGAGCTGAAGAGGTTTGTAGGAGCCGCGAGTGGGACTCGAACCCACGACCTTTTCGTTACGAATGAAATGCTCTACCAACTGAGCTATTGCGGCAGGTGACCTTGTGTTACTGCATTATTGCGGTGACATAGGCCTGATGCGTCTGCAAAATTACAAATAATTTCCCAAATTGCAAAATTTCAGCGAAAATCAGCTGAAAAATCAGCTTATGACCCTAAGGGCCGGGGGCTTAGGAATTGAGGTCGGGCTTGAGGCGGTAGGTGAGGAAGGAGAATACGAGGACCAGGGCGAGAAGCACCAGGAACACGATTGCGGTGCTGTGCATCACGTCGCCGATGCCGGCCAGCGGGGCCACTGTGGCGCCGACGATGTAGCCGGACACCCCCAGCAATGCCGAAGCCTCGCCGGCCTTGGCACGTCCTTCGTTCATGGCCAGCGTGTTGGACACGCTGAATATCATGCCGCCGGCAAACAGCATCGTCACCATGCAGATCTCGAACCATACGAAGCTGTGTATGTGCCACAGGGCGTAGGCTCCGAATCCGATGGCCGGAATCAGTATCAGCGCCGCCACGGGCACCGCCTTCTTGAAGGGATGGAACCGGAGCGACAGCATCGAGCCCAACGCCACGGCTATGGAATTGAGGCCGATTATGACGCCGTACATAGTCTGCGAGAATCCGTAATGGTCCTCCAGGATGAACGGTGCGGCCGAGATATAGGTGAACAGGAGTCCGAGCGAGCAGCCTTTAAGACAGATATGTGTCACGAACGCCTTGTTGCGCAGCAGGACCATATATCCGGGCAAGGTCCTGTACCACGGGAGTTTCGATCTGTCCTGAGGATAGAGCGATTCCTTGAGCTTGCCTATGAATGCCAGAATCAGCACCGTGAAGGCGGCCAGGAAAATGAACACGGCCTTCCAGCTGATGTAGTCGGCTATTACGCCGCCCAATACAGGCGCGGATGCGGGTGCAAGTCCGTTGACGGCGCCGATTATGGCCATGAACCTGGCCAGCTCGCGGCCATGGAATATGTCGGCGGGAATGGTGCGCGCCAGGAAATAGCCGCCCGATGCGCCCATGCCCTGCACGAGACGGCACATCAGAAAGAATATCATGGATTTGGAAAAAACGGATATCACGGCCCCGGCTATGAATACGAGCATGGATATGACCAGCACCGGTTTACGCCCGTAGCGGTCGGAGATGGGGCCGAGCAGCAGCTGACCGATGGCCAGTCCGATCATGCCCATTGTCAGAGAGAGCTGCGACTGCGAGGGAGAGCTGTGGAAGTCGCGGGCTATCTGAGGCAGCGACGGCGTGTACATGTCGTTGACAAACGAGCCCAGGGCACTTAACAGCACCAGATATATGATAAGGAACCAGTAGTACCTGCGGTCGGTCTGCGCCGGCCGGAGTTCGGGGGTGGGTGCGGGAGAATTGGGAGAGGTGGGATTATTGGGATTAACCGGAGTGGCGGCCATAGTGTATTGTTTTAGGACCGCGCCCGTAATGAAGCGGGTTGGCGGCGGGGTCTGAAATATTAACAATCCGTAGGCCGTCAAAGTTAGCGGGTGACGATGCCTGGGCGGCAAAATGAAAAGGTGTATCAGAACCTGATGTCTGACACACCTTTTTGAGACGTCTGATAAACTGCCTACTGTAAAGCCGAAAGTGCTGCCGAGATTAAGGAAGTATGTTTCGTCAATAGTGTCTATAGCCGTGGGGAGGATCAGCGGTAGTCCTTCAGGATTTCGCGCAGTCGCTTGCGGGTGAAGAATATGCGGCTTTTGACGGTGCCTAAGGGCATCTTGAGGGCTGCGGCAATCTCCTCGTACTTGTAGCCTGCCACGTGCATTGAGAAGGGCTGACGGTAATCCGCGGGGAATCCTGCGAGAATCGTAGAGATCTCGTTGGCTGCGAATGCACCTTCAGGCGTTTCGTAGCCGGCATCCTGCGGCTGACTGAGATAATAGAGGTCTTCGGTCGTGTCCACGATGGTGTTCTCGCGTGCGCTGCGACGATAATTGTTGATGAAGATGTTGCGCATGATGGTCAGCATCCAGCCTCTGAAATTGGCGTTCTCGACATACTTCGATTCGTTGTCGAGGGCCTTGCAGCAGGTGTCCTGTACCAGATCATTCGCCTCCTCACGGTTAGTGGTTAGTTTCAGCGCGAACGACATAAGGTCTCCTTGCATCCCGATTACCGAGGATTTGAAGGTGTTGCTTCTGTCCATTAAATTAGATGATTGTGTTGGTTTGTGTGTGTTTGTTTATAGTGTTGTTAAGATTCTCTCTGCCACAAAGGTTCTGGTTTCCCTTGCATTCACCCGGCGAAGTTAATGCAAATTTTGATTAAAACAAATTATTTTAATAAAATTTATAAAATAAATAAAAGAAGTACAACATAATGCACCAACCGCATTGTGGACGGGCTGCCGTGTCCTCGGCGGTTATTGCTGCGGGTCGATATGTTGCACCCTGATGAGCTCAATCTTGGTGGTGGACATCTTCAGGACGGTGAAAAGCAGGTGTCCCACGGTCACTGCCTCGCCTTCGGCGGGCAGGGCGCCTAAGTTGAACATGACGCAGCCGGCCAGGGTGTGATAGTCCTCGCTCTCCTTGATGTCGAGTCCGAACATCTCGTTGGCTTGGCTCACCTCCACGCGGCCCGAGAATTCATAGACGCCGGGTTCGGTCTCGCGGGCTTCGAGACGTTCCTTGTCGTGTTCGTCTTCTATCTCGCCGAATATCTCCTCCACTATGTCCTCAAGGGTGATGAGTCCGGCGGTGCCGCCGAATTCGTCCACCACGATGGCCATGGAGCGTTTCTGGTTCATCATGCGGCGCATCATCTTGTTGGCCAGCATGGTCTCGGGCGTGAACAGCACGGGCTTGAGCCGGCGGCGCCAGTCGTTGTCGCCGTTGAACAGCTCGGACACGTGCAGGTAGCCCACCACGTCGTCGATGTCGTCGCGGTACACTATCACCTTGCTGCGGCCCGTGGAGATGAACACCTTGAGCAGATGCTCGCGCGTGGTGCCCTCCAGAGGCACGGATATTATCTCGTTGCGGGGACGCATGCAGTCGCTGATCTGGGTGTCCTTGAAGTCGATGGCGTTGCGGAATATCTTCACTTCGTTCTCGATGGCCTCCTCGCCCTCGCGGTGCTCTATGGAATCCTGGATGTAATCGTCCAGCTGGTCCATGGTGAGGCGGCTGCTGTCGTCGGTCCGGTCCTTGATGCCGAACAGTTTCATCAGTCCGCGCGAGATGGCCGATACGAACCATGACAGCGGATACAGCACCAGGTAGATGATGTACAGCGGCAGCGCCAGCAGACGGATGGTGAAGTTGGGGTTGATGCGGAACGTGGTCTTGGGCAGGAACTCGCCCGTGATCAGTATGATGCCCGTGGAGAGGATGGTATTGGTGATGAGTTCCAGGGCCTCGTTGTCGAGCCACCGGTGCAGCCAGGGGTTGATGATGGCCGAGAACGAGATTCCGTAGATTACGAGCACCACGTTGTTGCCCACCAGCAGGGTGGAGATGAACATGTCCTCGTGGCGCGAGAACCTATGGATGATACGGTCTATGATGCCGCCGCGCGCTGCGTCGATTTCCATGCGGACCTTGCTGGACTGCACGAAGGCTATCTCCGTGCCCGAGAACAGCCCGGAGAATGCGATGGCGATCAGCGTGATGACAATGGCGAGACTGAAAGGGAGATCCATAGTTTGTTTATCATTTTTTAGACGCGTCGGCCTGGACTTCGACGGCTTCGGGCTGACCGGACGATGCGGGCGAGGATACCGGCTGAGATTCCGTTGACGCGCCGGGATGGAAGTCGTCGCGGTTCACCGGGAATATGCCCTGGGGCTGTATCACGCGGTAGGAAGTCAGGTCCTCGTTGCTTTCGAACCCTATCCCCTCCAGCACGTGCGTCTCGGTCTCGATGTGCATGAACGAGTCGCTGTATATCTTGTGCCGTCCCTGGTCCCAGAACAGCTGCTGCGACAGAAACAGGCCTTTGGGAGCCTTTGTCAGCTCCACGTTGCCGTCCAGACGCCACAGCTTCAGGTTCTTGAAATATTTGGCCGAGTCGGCCGCCACGGTGGCTATCACGTGGAAGTACGGGTCGTACTTCTGCAGGTACAGACCCTTGGGGAAGTTCCAGTAGGGGGTGTCGACCTGGTCGTAGACGGTCCATAGCGGAGCGACTATCTTGTACTGTATAACGCCCGAATCCGAGATAAGGGTTGCCACGTTGACGGTGGTCATGGTGGCCATCTTCTTAGGATTGAGCCTGGACGCGATGTCTATCTTGTGCTCCTCGCGGCAGGAAGGGAATATGACGGAAGCGGCCGTGAACGCCAACAGCGCCCAGGCCGGTATTCTCATGTCTGTCAGATGCCGCTTCACTTGGAGTACGTTGCGAATTACTTGATCTTGCGCTTGAAGAACCACACCTCGTTGAAGTTGACTCCGAGGGTGACGTTGAAGTAGTTTTCGGAAATCAGGGTCTGCGGCGATGCCTGGCGGTGTTTCCACTCCAGGCCGAGGTTTATCATGGTCTTGCCCTCGGGGGTGGGGAATCCGAAACCGCATGTCACGCCGTATTCGCGCAGCCTGTTGGAGTCTATCTTAAGGTAGTCGTCGCAGTAGTATGCGCCGACGCGGTAGTTGATGCGCTCGCCGTAATTGCCCCGGAGTTTGGGCACGAACTCGGCGCCCACGGCATAACGCATGCGGTCGTTGAACTTCATGCCCTGGAACACCAGGTCGTTCTTGTCCATCAGCTCGCCGTTGGCATACATCGGGTCATACTTGCAGTCGCTCCAGCCTTGCCACAGGTAGTCGAACTCCACCATCCAGCGCGATGCCTTCTCGTAGGTGTAGCTTACGCCGGCGCCCACGGAGTTGGGTGTGTAGTAATGGTTGCGCAGGCCCATCTCCGAGATTGTGGTCAGGTCCACCTTGTTGTCCGAACCAAGTGTCTGCTTGGTGACGCGGGCCGTGCCGAGCAGGGTCTTCTTGGGCTTGTATGTCACGCCTACGACGGCTTTGCTGAACCTGGAGGGGCGCAGCGTGTACTGCGCGCCGATGAGCAGGTCCCAGTCGCGCACGTTCATGGTGTGCTCGGTCTTGACTTGGTTCTGGCCGGTGGGGGTGGTGAAGAAGTCGTTGGTGATGGTGCCGAAGTCATAGCCTATGTTCACGCCGAGCGACACTCCGAAATATTGTGCCGCCACGCCGAGGTACAGCTGGTTGATGCCGCCCGTACCCTGGTTGGCCAGTGTGCCGTGCTTGATCTCGTTGCCGAACGAATAGCCCACCGACGTGAGCGGCAGCATACCGATGGATCCGCCGAAATGCTTTCCCATTCGGAACTGTGCGGTCATATAGTCCACGCCGCCTCCGGTGGCGTATTCCTTGACGCTTCCTTCCTTGCTCCACATCATGGAGACATCGGCGCCCAGGTCGAACAGGAATGTCAGAGAGTCGGTGGCCGCGTATGCCGCCGGGTTCATCACGTTGACCTGCCGGCCGGAATTCATGGCCACGCCGACGGAACCCATCTGGCGCTGCATGGAGGTGGCGTTGTCGCGGAGCATGCCGTAGCCATACATGGAGTAGGGCGTGGTGGTGTTCTGGGCCATCGCGCCTGTCATGACCGTCACTGCGGCCATGGTTGCTATAAATCGTGCGGTTTTATTCATTTCTCTCTTAACGGTTCGCAGTAATTGAATATTTTGACAAGTCCGCGTGCCACCGCGTTATTGCACACGGTGTGCGGCACATTCATTATGGTGAGTTGCCGGCTCAGTACGGGGGCGTCTCCGCCGGTGACGCACAGCCGAGCCTCGGGACAGAACTGCCTGAACTGACCGAGTGCCGACATGGTTTCGTAAGCCATGCCCCGTATCACTCCCGAGCGTATTGCCTGCGCGGTGTCGTGTGCGAACAGTGGCGCGGAGCCGTCGGGCGACACCAACGGAAGGCGGCGCGTGTGGCTGTGCAGGCTCTCGAAGCGCATGTTCATGCCCGGGGCTATGGAGCCGCCGGCGAATGTCATGCCACGGGTCATGTCCAGGGTCAGCGCGGTGCCGGCGTCGGCTATCAGCCAGCACCGGTCCGGTTCGGCCACGCCCACGGCGGCGGCGAGACGGTCGGCGCCTAATGTCGCGCGGTCGTAGTCGACCTCCACGGGCACCGGCGTGTCGGCGTCAAGCGATACGTAAGGCAGGTCGCGGCTCGCGCATACGGCAGCGAGGATGCCGCTGATGTCGGGACCGACCGAGCAACTTATCACGCCCTCGGCGCCGGTGTCCTGCAGCATTCCGGTCACGGCGCCCTGCGTCACCTCCGGCACCGTGACGCTGACCACACTGTCCGGGCCCTCCATCACGGTGAGCTTGGCCGACGTGTTGCCCACGTCCACGGTCATTATGCGTTTGTTCCGGCTCATTTCTTTTCGGACGGATTTCCGCCCTCCTTCTTCATCTGCGAGGCTATCATCCATGCGGCTATGATCTGGATCAACGCGCCGGCAAGGGTGAACACCACGGTGTCGCGCATCACGGCCAGCGACATGTAGGGATAGCGCGACGTGTTGTAGAACCAGAAGAACGTGGCCACACAGAATGCCACGCCTGCCCATACCTCCATGCGGCGCAGTCTGCGCAGGCGCACGGAGGCCTGCGGATCCGTGCCGCCGAATATGCGTGCCAGCAGATATATCAGCGATCCGGCTGCGAATATCCATTTGAACGCGGAGAGCAGCGCGGTGTTCGACAGGTTGGTGAAGGGTGCCACCAGCCCTATGGCCAGCAGCAGCAGTCCGAACGTGGCCGTGCGCTCCATGGCGCGGCGTATGCGCTCCTTCTTAAGTTTCTTATCGGGGGTGTCTTGTGCCTTTTTCATTTTCCGATGCAATACGGTCATTATCGGAGGAGATATACGTCCTCGGTGGGTTTCTGCATGTGGTATTCCTCGCGGGCTATCTGCTCCAGTTCCTCGTTGCCGGTGAGCAGTTGTTCGCGGCGCTCGCGGAACCATTGCGCGGAGTCGTTGCAGGCCTTGATCTCCTCCTGAAGCGACTTGATCTGAGCCTGGTACTTCATGTTGTTCTTCCACGAGGTGTCTTCGTTGAAGAACAGCAGCGCGATCACCAGGCTGCCTATCAGCAGCGGCGCGATGTGCGACCGGCGACGCATCCAGAAACTCATTTTTTTAGTCTTCTTCATGAGGCAAAGTTAGTTATAATCGGTCATTTCTCCAAATCGGAATTCTGCGGCGCGGGTGCGGCGTCAGAATTCGGACGAGAAGTGGAACTTGATTTCGGGGAAATCGGACTGCGCCATCTGCAGCACGTAATTGGAGTCCGCCAAGAACACGTCGCGCCCTTCCTTGTCCTTGGCCATGTACTGCAGCTTGCGGCGCTTGAAGGCTTCCAGAGCCTTGGGGTCGTCGCTCTCTATCCAGCATGCCTTGTAGAGACTGATGGGCTCCCAGCGGCACTGAGCGCCATATTCGTGCAGCAGGCGGAACTGTATCACCTCGAACTGCAGCTGGCCCACGGTGCCTATCAGCTTGCGGCCGTTGAACTGGTTGACGAACATCTGCGCCACGCCTTCGTCCATCAGCTGGTTGATGCCCTTCTCCAGCTGCTTGGCCTTCATCGGGTCGGCGTTCTCGATGTATTTGAACATTTCGGGGCTGAACGAGGGTAGGCCCTTGAAGTGCAGGTTCTCGCCGCCGGTCAGCGTGTCGCCTATCTTGAAGTTGCCGGTGTCGGGAATGCCGACGATGTCGCCGGGATATGCCTCGTCCACCACGCTCTTTTTCTGTGCCATGAACGCCGTGGGGGCGGCGAAGCGCATCTGCTTGTCCTGACGCACGTGATGGTAATACACGTTGCGTTCGAACTTGCCGGAGCATATCTTCACGAAGGCCAGGCTGGAGCGGTGGTTGGGGTCCATGTTGGCGTGAATCTTGAATACGAAGCCCGAGAATTGGTCTTCCTCCGGACGCACGGTGCGTTCCACGGCCTCGATGGGCTGCGGCGCCGGGGCGATGCGCACGAATGTGTCGAGCAGCTCCTTGACGCCGAATGTGTTGAGCGCCGAGCCGAAGAATACGGGCGCCACCTCGCCGCGCAGGTAGGCGTCGGTGTCGAAGTCGGGGTACACGCCCTCTATCAGCTCCAGATCGTCGCGCAGGCGGCCGGCGTCGTCGGCGCCGATACGCTCGTCGATTTCGGGCGAGTTGATGTCGTCTATCTCCACGCGCTCGGTCACGGTCTGCTTCGACGGGGTGAACAGGTCGAGGCGCTTGCCGTATATGTTGTACACTCCCTTGAAGCGGGCGCCGATGTTGATGGGCCATGTCAGGGGGCGTACGCCTATCTTCAGTTCCTGCTCCAGCTCGTCCAGAATCTCGAACGGGTCGCGGCCCTCGCGGTCCAGCTTGTTGACGAAGATTATGACGGGCGTGTTGCGCATTCGGCACACTTCCATCAGGCGGCGTGTCTGTGTCTCGACGCCCTTGGCCACGTCCACCACGATGATTACGGAGTCCACGGCCGTAAGGGTGCGGAACGTATCTTCGGCAAAGTCCTGGTGTCCGGGGGTGTCCAGGATGTTGATCTTATAGTCGCCGTAGTCGAAGCCCATCACGGAGGTGGCCACCGAGATACCGCGCTGTTTCTCTATCTCCATCCAGTCGGAGGTGGCGGTCTTCTTTATCTTGTTGCTCTTTACGGCTCCGGCCACGTGGATGGCGCCTCCGAACAGCAGCAGCTTTTCGGTCAGGGTCGTCTTGCCGGCGTCGGGGTGCGAGATGATGGCGAATGTGCGCCGGCGCTTTATTTCTTTGGTCAGTTCGTCAGACATTGTGATGAAATGAGTTGGGGGGAATCAGAGATTGTCAATGCAAATCAGAGATTGTTAATACATTTGATCAGCGAGTCGCGCCAGTAGGGAATGTCGATGCCGTACGCGGACTTGATCTTGTCCTTGGCCAGCACGGAATAGTGCGGTCGTCGTGCGGGTGTGGGATATTGGGCGGTGTTGATGGGATGCACGGTCACGTCGGTGTTGCCGGCGAGTCGGAATATCTCCATGGCGAAGTCGTACCACGATGCGACACCCTCGTCGGTGAAGTGATACACGCCGGGATGCCATTCAGGATTCTTCACGACGGCATATATGGCATCGGCCAGGTCCTGAGCGTAGGTAGGCGTGCCGATCTGGTCGGCCACTACAGAAATCTCCTTGCGCTCGGCCCCGAGGCGGAGCATGGTCTTCACGAAATTGTTGCCGAACTCGGAGTAGAGCCATGCGGTGCGTATCACGACGGCGTCATGGTTGGCGGCCTTTACCATCGACTCGCCCTCGAGTTTGGTGCGGCCGTACACGCTTTTGGGGTCGGCTTCGTCCAGCTCGGTGTAGGGCTTGAAGTTCTCGCCGTTGAACACGTAGTCGGTGGAGACGTGTATTATCCTGACGCCGGCTTTAGAGGCGGCTTTGCCTAAGATGCCGGGGGCCAAGGCGTTGAGGCGGCGTGCGGTTTCGGGGTCGCTTTCGGCGCGGTCCACGGCGGTGTATGCGGCGCAGTTGATGATTATGTCGGCCGGGTTGGACTCAAGATAGGCAGCCACGGCATCGGTGTCGGTGATGTCGAGCGTGTCGTAGTCCGTAAACTGTGCCGTGATGTCGGGGTCGCCGGCGAACGCGCGCCGCAGCGACCGACCGAGCTGGCCATTGCTTCCTGTCACTAATATTCGCATAGGGTCAATCCTGATTGAAAAGCTCGTTGTTGTAATCCTTTTTATAGTATGAGGCGAGAAGGGCAAGGAATTTCGAAATCTGCTTGGAGGCGGCAAGGGTGTCGTCGCTCACGGGTTTGTGCTGGATGCGCAGCATCAGCAGGCCGTACATGGCTTCGAACAGGGTCTCGATCTCGTCCTTTTTGTTGTCGCCGGCCTTGGAGCGGAGCTCGACTATGAGCGGCAGCGTGGCGTAGTACTGGTTGGAGTAGGCCGAGAATTTCGGGTCGGACAGGAGCTGGCGGTGCAAACGCTCCAGGTCGGCCAGGGTATTGCGGTTCAGTTGCAGGTGGCCATGTTCGGCCACGCCCTCGCGGCGCATCATGTCTATCAGGCTTTCGTACCAGTCGCGCATGTCGCGGCGCTGCGTGTCGGTCAGCCCCTCGTAGCGGTCTATTATCTCATGCTGAATGCGGTCTATGTCAAGCCCGTAGGCGCGTATCAGGTCCTCGATCTGCCACATATACAGCAGATATTCGGCTATGTTCTCTCTCTTTTTCGCTGATGCTGTTATCATAATCTCTGCAAAATTACTAAATCTGTGAATTTTAAACAAATTTTGGGGCCGTACCGATTGGCGGCTGGCATGGAAATCAGGATTTGATTGCGGATATAGGTAAAGAGGAATTGGGATATGATTGGACCGATAGGAATATGTTAAAAAATTAATAAAGAATGTGAAACAAAATGCCCTGGTGTATTGTTTAAGGAGTATAATCTTAAAAACGATCCACTATGGCTGACAATTTATCATTACGGGATAAGCTGGTAGGACTGCAGGGAAATCTGTTTAACTTCGCCTGCCGTCTGACAGCCAATCGAGACACCGCACAGGATCTGGTTCAGGACACAACGCTCAAGGTATTAGACAATCAGTCCAAATACGTTGACAACGTCAACTTCAAGGGATGGGTGTTCACCATCATGCGCAACATCTTCATCAACAACTACCGCCGCCAGACGCGTAGCGCTACGATAGTGGACACTACCGAGGATCTGTATCATCTCAATGTCTCGCAGGAGTCGGGACTGACCACGCCCGAAGGCTCGTATGCCGTCAAGGAGATTTCCAAGGCCATCGGCGCCTTCAATCAGGAATACCGCGTGCCTTTCTCCATGTACATTGCCGGTTACAAGTATGGCGAGATAGCAGAAAAGATGGGTCTGCCTCTGGGCACGGTCAAGAGCCGCATCTTCTTCGCCCGCAAGCGCCTGCAGAGCATGCTGAGCGAATACAAGTAAAAGAAACTTACTTATATACACCGGGGATACGAAGGGTTGAAGGTTAATATATGCCGGGGTGTGTCGGAACGCAGTTTCCCTCACACCTTTTTTTGTTTCCTGCGCCCACTGCAAATGGCAAAACATAATAGCATGGATTTCCGTTTTAAAGGCAGAAAATAACATAAGTTATGGAGAGGATCGTGATAATCGGGGGCGGGTTCGCGGGATTGAGATTGTGCAAGAAGCTGGATCCCGCCAAGTACGAGATATGCCTGGTGGACAGAAATAATTTCAACAGTTTCCCGCCGCTGTTCTATCAGATAGCGTCGTCGGGACTGACCAGCGCCAACATCTGCTTCCCGTTCCGGCGCGAGTTCAAGAAACACCGCAACGTGAGCTATCACATGGGCCATGTCAAGAACATAGACGTCGCGGCCAAAGAGGTGACCACCAGCTACGAGACCATAAAATACGACAAGCTGATACTGGCCGCCGGCTCGACCAACAATTATTTCGGCATGGACTCGCTGGCCGAGGAGACGTTCGGCATCAAGACCGTGGCCGAGGCGGCGCATACGCGCGACGAGATACTGGACCGCTTCGAGCGCGGGGCGTTATGTCAGGACAAGGCGCGTCGCCGTGAACTGCTTACGTTCCTTGTGGTGGGAGGCGGTCCCGCCGGGGTGGAGATTGCCGGTGCGCTGGGCGAGATGAAGAAGTATATCCTGAAAAAGGAATACCCCGAACTGGAGCCGGACGACATCACCATCACCCTGGTGGAAGGCACCGGATCGCTGCTCGGCGCCATGAGGCCGCAGTCGCAGGCATACGCGCTGAAAACCCTCAGGAAACTTATGGTGAATGTCCGATTGAACACCGTTCTTAAGGATTATTCGGATAAATATGTTAACTTTGCAGACGGACAGAAGGAATATTACGAGACGCTGATATGGACGGCGGGCGTGCGCGGCGAGCCGATGCCTGGTCTTCCGCAGGAATGCGTGGGACACGGCAACCGGGTGCTGGTGGACGAATACAACCGCGTCAAGGGACTTGACGGCTCGGTGTTTGCGGTGGGCGACATCTGCCTGATGCAGCGCGACGGCCACCCCAAGGGCGACCCGCAGATGGCCCAGCCTGCGTTGCAGATGGCCAACAACCTGGCCAGGAACCTGAACCGCGGCGAGTTCCGCACACCGTTCCGTTATCGCGACAAGGGTTCGATGGCCACCATCGGAAAGGCAAAGGCCGTGGCCGACCTGCCGCACTTCAGCTTCAACGGCTTCTTCGCCTGGCTCGTGTGGATGTTTATCCATCTGATGTCCATATTAGGAATGCGCAACAAGCTAAGCGTGCTTACCAACTGGACGTGGAACTACCTGTTCTATTCCACGTCGCTGCGGCTGCTGTTGCGACCCACCAGGTATCCCCTGCGCAAGCACTGGGGGGAATGACAGATGTATATGACCATGAGAAAGATTCAGATTACGGCAATATGCGCGGGGCTGGCGTTGGCCATGGCCTCCTGCGGCGTTTTTAACAAATCAGCGAAAACACAAGGCCCGGACACGGCCGAGGAACCGATTCTGCCGCATGACCGCGAGGTAATATCGCCGGATGCCGACAACCGCTCGTACAATCCCGAGGAAATCAAGAAGGGCGTGGTGAAGGGCGACTGGAGCATCCAGGAAGTGTACGGCAAGGACGCCGTGGGCGAGAAGGCTCCGTATCTGCGCTTTGTGCCGGGCATGAAGCGTGTGTACGGCAACAACGGATGCAACACCCTGAACGCCTCCTATAAGTACAATCCCGCCGACTCCACGCTGAGCTTCGGCAATATGGCCACGACCATGATGGCCTGCGCGCAGGAGGGTCTGACCGACACCGAGATAAACCGGGCCTTAGGCGCTACGGTGCGGTACACATGGGGCGTGACAGGCTCGGAGTATTATCTTGACTTCTACGACAGGGCGGGGCGCAAGGTGATGACGCTGATGCACCAGAACTTCGACTTCCTGAACGGCACGTGGCAGGTCACCGCCATCGGCGACCGGAAGATAGACGTGCCCGACATGAAGATAATGATAGACGTGGACGAGGGCAAGCTGCACGGCAACACCGGCTGCAACATACTGAACGGCCGTATGGACATCAACATGGAGGAGGCCAACTCCATATCGTTCAGCGCCATAGGCGTGACACGCATGGCCTGCCCCGACATGAACTACGAGACGTCGCTGATCGTGGCCCTTGAGGAAGCCACCGCCGCCAGACCGGTGTCGCCCGTCGAGGTGCTGCTGTTCAACGCCATGGGCAAGAAAGTGCTGACATTGCAGCGGGTCAAGGTTCAGTAAGGGGAACGAAGCATTATGGCAGAGACAAGAATAGACAAATGGCTGTGGGCCATGCGCGTGTTCAAGACGCGCACCGTGGCCACGGATGCGTGCAAGAAAGGGCGCGTCACCATGAACGGCGTGGCCGTGAAGCCCAGCCGCGCCATCAAGGAGGGTGACGTGATAGACGTGAAGAAGCCTCCCATCACCTATAAGTTCCGCGTGCTGAAACTGGCGCAGAACCGTCTGGGCGCCAAGTTGGTGCCCGAGTACCTGGAGAACATCACGCCGCAGTCGCAGTATGAATTGCTGGAGATGACGCGCATTTCCGGATTCGTCGACCGCCGCAAGGGACTGGGACGCCCCACCAAGCGCGAGGGACGCAAGCTCAGCGAATTCCGCGACGACACGCAATACGCTGAGACATATTTCCTTGACTGGGAAGACGATGATGACGACGAAATGTTGGAAAATTGAGAATAATTTCCTAATTTTGTGGGCGCAAAGGCATTTTCGCGAGGCGAAGATGCCCGATTGACAATGTATATATTTGATTATCAATGATAAAGATTACATTTCCGGACGGAGGCGTCAGAGAGTACGCCGAGGGGACCACTCCGTTACAGATAGCCGAGAGCATCAGCCCGCGTTTTGCGGCCGACGTTCTGGCTGCTAAAATCAACGGCGAGGAATGGGACCTGGCACGTCCGGTGCAGGGAGACGCCAGGATAGAACTGTTCAAATGGGATGACCCGGAAGGCAAGCACGCTTTCTGGCACAGCTCGGCACACTTGCTGGCCGAGGCGCTGCAGGAACTGTATCCCGGCGTGAAGTTCGGTATCGGACCCGCCATCGAGAACGGTTTCTACTACGACATCGATCCGGGCGAGCACAAGATCACCGACGAGGACTTTCCCAAGATCGAGAAGAAGATGCTGGAACTGGCTGCTCAGAAGCAGCCGATAGTCCGTGCCGACATATCGAAGGAGGATGCACTGAAGATGTTCGGCGACCGCGGCGAGGAGTACAAGTGCGAGCTTATCTCCGAGCTGGAGGACGGCCACATCACCACATACACCCAGGGCAACTTCACCGACCTGTGCCGTGGCCCGCACATCCCGACCACCGCACCCATCAAGGCCGCCAAGATAATGTCGCTGGCCGGCGCCTACTGGCGCGGCGACGAGACACGCAACCAGCTGGTGCGCGTGTACGGCATCACATTCCCCAAGAAGAAGATGCTGGACGAATACCTGGTGCTACTGGAGGAGGCCAAGAAGCGTGACCACCGCATCTTAGGACGCGACATGGAACTGTTCGCCTTCTCTCCGATGGTGGGCCAGGGCCTGCCCCTGTGGCTGCCCAAGGGCGCCGCGCTGCGCGACCGCCTGGAGCAGTTCCTCCGCAAGATTCAGAAGAAGTACGGTTACCTGCAGGTAATCACCCCGCATATCGGCAACAAGGCCCTGTACGTCACTTCCGGCCACTGGGCCAAGTACGGCAAGGACTCGTTCCAGCCAATACACACGCCCCAGGAAGGCGAGGAGTATCTGCTGAAGCCGATGAACTGCCCGCACCACTGCGAGATATACAAGACATCGCCCCGCTCATACCGCGACCTGCCGCTGCGCTTCGCCGAGTTCGGCACCGTCTACCGTTACGAGCAGAGCGGCGAGCTGCACGGACTGACACGTGTGCGCGGATTCACGCAGGACGACGCTCACCTGTTCGTGACGCCCGACCAGATCAAGGAGGAGTTCCTGAAGGTGATGGACATCATCCTGTACATATTCCGTGCCCTTGATTTCCAGAACTACGAGGCTCAGATCTCGCTGCGCGACCCGAAGAACAAGACCAAGTACATCGGCAGCGACGAGAACTGGCACCTTGCCGAGCAGGCCATCATCGACGCCTGCGCAGAGAAGGGGCTGAAAGCCACCCAGGTGGAGGGCGAGGCCGCATTCTACGGTCCCAAGCTCGACTTCATGGTGCGCGACGCCATCGGCCGCAAGTGGCAGCTCGGTACAATCCAGGTGGACTATAACCTGCCCGAGCGCTTCGACCTGACATTCACCGGCGCCGACAACCAGAAGCACCGTCCCGTCATGATTCACCGCGCGCCGTTCGGCTCGATGGAGCGTTTCGTGGCCGTGCTGCTGGAGCACACCGCCGGCAACCTGCCTCTGTGGCTGATACCCACACAGTGCGTGGTGCTCCCCGTGTCCGAGAAATACAACGACTACGCGCATAAGGTAGCCGCACAGCTCGAGGAGATGGACGTACGCGCCGAAGTGGACGACCGCAACGAGAAGGTGGGCCGCAAGATCCGCGACAACGAGATGAAGAAGATTCCTTACATGATTGTTGTGGGCGAGAAGGAGCAGGCCGACGGCACCGTGGCCGTGCGCAAGCGCGGCGAGGGCGACCTGGGCGTGATGCCCGTGGCAGAGTTCGCTAAGATAATAAACGACGAGGTTTCGGCGTTTACAAAACAATAAAATCCTGTTGATGGAGAAAAAACCATTATTCACGGGACCGAAGCGTCCCATGGGGCCGAAGCCCCGGCCCGGTCAGCGACCCGGTCGCGACGACCGTCGCAACGACCCGTATCAGACCAACGAACGCATCCGCGCACGCGAAGTCCGATTGGTGGGCGATAACGTGGAGCAGGGCATCTATCCGATAGCCCAGGCCCTGAAGATAGCACGCAGCCAGGAGCTGGATCTCGTGGAAATCTCACCCACGGCCGAACCCCCTGTATGCCGTGTGATCGACTACCAAAAATTCCTCTATCAGCAGAAGAAGCGCCAGAAGGAGCAGAAGCAGAAGGCTACGAAGGTGGTGGTGAAGGAGATCCGTTTCGGACCCCAGACCGACGACCACGACTATAACTTCAAGCTGAAGCATGCCCAGGGTTTCCTGAAGGAGGGGTCGAAAGTGAAGGCCTACGTGTTCTTCCGCGGCCGTTCCATCCTGTTCAAGGAGCAGGGCGAGGTGTTGTTGCTGCGTTTCGCCAACGACCTGGAGGATCTGGGCAAGGTGGAGATGATGCCGGTGCTGGAAGGCAAGCGTATGACCATCATGATCACGCCCCTGAAAGCCGCGCCCAAGAAAGAGAAGCAGGCCGGCGAGCTCCGCAAGGACAAGCGCGCCGAGGCTCAGAAACCCGCCGAGGCTCCGAAGCCGGAGGTGAGCGACAATGAGGAGACTCCCGACGCAGCGGAGTGACAAGCCCGTCGCGCAGGAAAACCGATTGAACGAATTAGAGACCGTAGGCACTCGGTGCCGAGGTTTAAAACAACTAAAAATAAAACAAAATGCCTAAAGTAAAGACCAATGCCGCGTCCAAGAAGCGCTTTGCGCTCACCGGCACGGGAAAGATCAAGCGTAAGCACGCTTATCACAGCCACATCCTGACGAAGAAATCGAAGAAGCGCAAGCGCAACCTGGACCACACGGGACTGGTGGCAAGCGCCAACCTCAAACAGGTACGCGACCTCCTGAACCTTCGTTAAGATCGCACCGGGCCCGGGCCGGCAGCGCCCTTGCCCCGTATTAAAAATTTATTAACCGAAACTCCAGCATATAAAGAGTGAATAAAGCCGCTGGATTTCAAAAACAGAAAAAAAGATGCCAAGATCAGTAAATCACGTGGCTTCACGTGCCAAGAGAAAGAAGATATTGAAACTGACGCGCGGTTACTATGGTAGCCGTCGCAACGTGTGGACGGTGGCCAAGAACACCTGGGAGAAGGGTCTGACCTACGCCTACCGTGACCGCAAGCAGAAGAAGCGCAACTTCCGAGCCCTGTGGATCCAGCGTATCAACGCCGCAGCCCGCCTGGAGGACCTGAGCTACAGCAAGCTCATGGGTCTGATCCACGCAGCCGGTATCGAGATCAACCGCAAGGCTCTGGCCGAGCTGGCCGTGAACCATCCCGCAGCCTTCAAGGCCATCTGCGACAAAGTTAAGAAATAATACGCCTCGGCGTGCAATATCCTACAGAGGGTGTGTCAATTCGCGTTGACGCACCCTCGGTTGTATCTAAGCCGGCGCTTCGCCCCGGAACAGAACGGCTCCGCGCCGAAGAAAACAAAAAAGACAGAACGGCTACGCCCCGGAACGGAACGGCTCCGCGCTGAAGAAAACAAAAAAGCAGAACGGCTACGCCCCGGAACAGAACGGCTCCGCGCCGAAGGAACCATCCCGGCTGTCATTCCCTTGGAACCGCGGGGATATGCGATTGCAGAAAGGGCTATAGCATTGTTAATTAACAAATAAAAGATAAACCAGGAGAGGTGTGACAGTGTTGGAATAGTATAAGTGGAGTTGTAGGGATATTTTCAATCTTGAGTACACTATAAAACCATATACTATGAAAACACTCATACTCACAGGCGCGATCCTTGGGGCATTGTGCATATTCCCGGCAACGGCGGCCGATACGCCGACCGGAAGTCCGGAACCGGAACCGGAACCGGTAGCCACTGCAGAGCCGACGGTGACCGAGTCGCAGAAACCTGCCAAGAGCTGGCTCACGGAGCCTATGAGCGATCCTGATGTGGTGAGCACTTCGGTGAAGCACCATGAGGAGGCACGCACTTCGGAAGGTAAACCCAAGTTCAGTTTCAAACCAATGGCCCGAATCCTTGCCGATGGTGCGGTCTACGCTCCCGACGGCAACGGATTTACCGATGGTGTGCAGCTGCCCGACATGCGTATAGGCCTCAGCGCCGCATACGGCAACTGGAACGCCAAGGTGGATGTGGGATTCGGCGGATTCAAGCTCAGCATCAAGGATGTGTTCATCCAGTACAAGATCAACGACAAGATGCTGGTGCGCGGCGGATACTTCGTGCATCAGTTCGGATTGCAGTCATCCACATCCAGCTCGTTCAAGAGCGCGTTCGAGGCTCCGACCACCGACGACTACCTGGCCGCTACGGGGCGTAACCTCGGTATCATGTACAATCTGAGCCTGCCCAAATTCTTTATGGGCACGAGCGTGATATTCGGCAACAGCGACAACCTGACCGGCGACGGCATCACGCGCCAGAGCATCGGTGGCGTAGGCCGATTCGTATGGCGTCCCATCGCCCGTGACGGCGCGATAGTGCAGGTCGGCATGAGCGCATGGTACCAGAGTCCGACGCACAAGCGTGGCGAGGACGGTAAGTCACAGTCCGGAGCATTCAATTTGGGTGCTAACTTCCCGACGCGCGTGGTCAAGGTGAAGCTGCTTGGTGCCGATGTCACGGATGCCGGCAATCAGCTGAAGCTCAGCCCCGAGTTGCTGCTCTGCAAGGACCGCGTGGCCCTGGAGTCGCAGTATTACTACATGAACATCAACCGCATAGGGCGTCCGGCTTATCAGGTGCAGGGTGCATACGCATGGCTGCGCTGCCTTATTCTCGGCGACAGTCAGTACAGTTATTCGCCGTGGGATGCCGGTATCGCCATTCCGAAGCCCAGGACCCTGGAGCTTGTGGCCGGTTACGATTACACCAATGCCAGCCATAAGGACATACGCGGCGGTATAAGTAACGACTATTCGGTGACGCTGAACTATTATTTCAACAAGTATATGCTGGCCCGTTTAGGTTGGCGTTATACGGACGTGCGCGACTCGAGCGTCAGCCCCAAGCGTCACGTCAACATAATCCAGCTCCGGTTACAGTTTAAGTTTTAAGGTAGTTTAGAAAGTTTAAAAAGTTAAGAAAGTCAAGATGATAGTGCAGTCGTGCGAATGCTCTGGATTTCTCTTAACTTTTTCAACTTTATAAACTTTTTCAACTTTATAAACTTTTTCAACTTTAAAACTACCGGTTGAATCGGTTCATGGCGATGTCGGGGCCGGCGAGACAGTAAGTCGAGACGGCCTCGGCCGCACGCTTCAGCACTTCGGGCATCTTCTCGCGTTCTTCGGGCGGGAACTTGCCGAGCACGAAATCGATCTGGCCTCCCTTGGGGAAGTCGTTTCCAACGCCGAAGCGTAGACGGGCGTAGTTCTGGGTGCCGAGCTGTTCGGCTATGTTCTTCAGCCCGTTGTGGCCGGCGTCGGAGCCTGACTTACGCAGGCGCAGGGTGCCGAAGGGAAGTGCGAGATCGTCTACGACGACCAGCAGCCGGTCCAGCGGCAGTTTCTCGTGGTTCATCCAGTAACGCACGGCCACTCCGGACAGGTTCATGAACGTGGAGGGCTTGAGTACCAGCAGCTCGCAGTTCTTGATGCGTACTGTGGCCATGTCGCCGTAGCGGCCGGACCGGAAGCTGACGCCGGCGTCGTCGGCCAGGCGGTCGGCCACCATGAATCCGGCGTTATGGCGCGTGCCTTCGTATTCGGGACCAATGTTGCCCAGACATGCTATCAGGTAACGTTTCATATCGGAATCGGTGCTTGGGTCCGGAGTGCGTGTGTCGCCTCCGAACAAGCGTCTGAAAATATTCATGACTTCAATATATAGGCTCCATCCCGCAGAGTGTGGGATGGAGCCTTAAAAGTTTCTGTGGGTTGATTAAGCCTGCTCTGCCTTGGCCTGTGCGCCACGAGCGGCACGGGTGAGCTGAACGGCGCATACAACGGCGTTCTTGGCGTTCATCAGTTCGAGGCCCTCGAAGTGGAGGTCGCCTACGGCCATGGACTTGCCCAGACCCAGATGGTCGACGTTGATGATCAGGCGCTCGGGGATCTCGTTGTAGAGAGCCTTCACCTTCAGCTTACGCATGGAGAGCGTGAGCTTACCACCGGCCTTCACACCCTCGGCGTGACCCTCGATCTTGACGGGAACTTCCATCACTACGGGCTTGTCGGGATATACCTGGAGGAAATCGATGTGAAGCAGAGTGTCCTTAACGGGCTGGAACTGCAGGTCCTTGATCACGGCCTTAACCTCCTCGCCGTTCAGGTTGATGTCAACCTCGAAGATGTCGGGAGTGTAGATGAGCTTGCGCACATCCTCGGCGTTCACTACGATGTCAGTTGTGATCAGACCGCGCTTTGCGTCGATCTCAACCAGCTTCTGGCCCTCTTTCAGGGTGCCGGTGTAGGGGAGCTCTACCAGAGCGCCACCGTTGATCACTGCGGGAATCTTGCCCTCGGCACGGAGAGCCTTCACCGACTTCTTGCCCAGCTCTACGCGAGGCTGAGCGTTCAATGCATACTTTTTCATGTTCTTGTTGTTGTGTTACTCAAAACGGGCCTGTGCGGCGCGTTTCCCATCACACGGGATTTTTGCGGTGCAAAATTACAAATTTTATCCGATATATGCAAATTATTCTTTTTCAGCGGTTTTGAACAGCTGTCGGGCGCGTGCTATGAGGGGCGCCATGTCGTAATATCTATATTCGGCCAGCCTGCCTCCTAACAGCACGTCGTGTTCAAGGTCGGCCAGTGCGCGGTATTGTTCATAGATGGCCTGATTGCGGGCGTCGTTGACGGGGTAGAACGGTTCCATCCCCTCGTGCCATTCGGTGGAATACTCGCGCGACACCACGGTGCGCGGATTGTCGTATACCCGGTCGCCGAACGTCTCGAAATGCTTATGTTCGATTACACGGGTGTACGGCACCGATGCCGACGTATGGTTTATCACCGCGTTGCCCTGATAGTTGGGCGTGTCGAGCACTTCGGTTTCGAACCGGACCGTACGGTAATCCAATTTCCCGAACCGGAACCCGTAGAATTCATCTATCTTGCCGGTGAACAGCATCCTGCGCGCCACGCGCTGCCATCTGTCGCGGTCGGCGAAGAAATCGGTGTCAAGCACCACATCCGAACCTTTCAGCAGACCTTCGATCAATGGATTGTAACCGCCAACCGGTATGCCCTGGAATGCGTCGTTGAAGTAATTGTTGTCGAACGTGAATCTGAGTGGCAGGCGTCTGATTATAAACGCCGGAAGTTCGGAGCATTTGCGGCCCCATTGTTTTTCGGTATATTCCTTGATCAGAAGCCTGTACACATCCTTGCCGACGAGAGTCAGCGCCTGTTCTTCCAGGTTTCGCGGCTCGGACACTCCGTCGGCGTGCATCCTGTCAAGGGCCTCGCGGCGCTGTGCGTCGATAATAAGCCTTACCTTCCGAGGGTCACGTTCGCCCCACAGCTGATAGAAGGTGTTCATGTTGAACGGCAGGTTGTACAGTCTGCCGTCGGGCGCGAGGGCCAATGGCGAGTTGGTGAAGCGGTTGAAGGGGACTATGTCGTTTACGAACTTCCAGGTCTCCGGGTCGGAGGTGTGGAAGATATGCGCGCCGTATTTATGCACGTTTATGCCCTCGATGTTCTCGCAATATACGTTGCCTCCTGTGTGCGGACGGCGGTCGATGACCAGGCATTTCAGGCCACGCCCGGTGGCCTCGTGAGCGAATGTGGCGCCGAACAGACCGGCCCCCACTATAAGGTAATCGTAAGGCATAGTGATGAGTGATGAGGTATGAGTGATGGGTGATGGGTGATAAGGTTATTCCACGGGATTCGGGGCGAGGAGGGCGGTGGCGCGGAGCAGTGCGGCTCCGGCATATTTGCCGTTGGCCAGACGCTCGCCGATGGCCAGCACCCTGCGACGCATCTCGCGGTAACGGTCCGGTGTGATGGAAGGGAGGATGTCATGCAGTTCCTCGAGCGAGCCGATGGTGATGCCGAGACCTTCGCGTTCTATGAACGGGGCGAGGGCCGCTTCCTTCCATATAATGACAGGCAGTCCGCAGCGGATATAGAGCGATGTCTTGTGGGGATTGTTCAACCGCAGGTATTCGCCGTAGTTTCCGCTGCATGTTTCGGCGGAATCGCCGTCCCATACCAGTCCGAAATCGCCGCCGGCATCCTTAATCAGGTCAGAGGGTTTGGCGAAGCCGCGATAATCTATGCTGTCGGCGCCGGCCGCTTCCGAAGCCTCGAATCCGTTGCCGTACAGCACCATGCTCCAGCCCTGTGGCCGGATGGAATACAGAAAACTGTTTTTGCGCCGTTGCAGGTTGCCGGCATAGACCACTTTGTAATTGGCGCCCGGTTCATGATTCTCGGCGGGACGGGAATGGTTCAGGAAGTCGAATATCCCGAGTTCTATCACTTTGGCCGTGCATCCGCGCCGTTCCAGCCAACGGCGCATCGTGGCGTTATGTGCTATTATCAGGTCGGCGTTCGACAAGCGCCTGATTTCCTTCTCTTCAGTCAGTGCCTTGCGTCGGAAGCTGCCTAAGTCGTGGATCAACGCTATTACTTTAGCTCCGCGCGCATGGGCTATGTGGCATACGGGCGAGAAATACTTTTTCAGCGGATACTGCAGCACCACGATGTCGCCGGGGCGTATGGTGCCGCATTCCTTGATGACTCCGGCCAGGTTGCGGACAAAGTGCTTCAGGCCGCCGTTGGACACGGACTGCCTGATGCCGAGGTTGCGGTAGCCCAGGCTGCTCATTACGGCCTCGATGTCGGTGCGGGCCTTGTTGCCGGCACTCAGCGTGCCTTTATAGTCGCGTGCGAGGTAGCAGTTCATTTCTTTCTTAATTTGTTGACAAGTCGTTTCATGGTCCCTTTTCTCCATTGACGGCACACTTCTGGAGCTACCTCGCGCCATGAGCGTGTGGTGGACACCACCAGTTCGCCGTGTTCCGTTGGATCTTGACGGGGAGTCATGTAATCGTCGCCGTAAAGGATGCGCAGGTACCGGTCGTAGCCGGCCGGCAGCGGCACCTTGATGTCCTCGAAATCCATATACACCGTGTCGTCGAACAGATGACGGTCGAACAGCAGCCGGCTGCCCGAAAACGAGATGTTGGCCAGTTGCGGACGGCATCCATGTCTACCTGACGCAGACAGTCTTCTATGGCGCTGTACATGTTGATGAACCCTGATTTGCGGACCCGGCGCTGCATACGTGCCTTGCGGAACACCTGCAGCAGACGCCCTGAATAGAGCACGTCGAGGTCCACGGCCTTGAGGAGACGCAGGGAATGCAACGTGTCACGGCTCAGGTCCTCCAGTTCCTGCGGATTGTCGGGACAGCCGTCAAGCGCGAATATGTCGACGAAAATGCCCTGGTTGAACTTGCGGTAGGCTTCCGAGGGACGTATGGCGGCCGTGTTGTCGTTGCGCAGCTGGGCGTGACCGCGGAAATAACCGGGATCGGAGTATGCGCTTTGCAGGAAACAAGGGTGACTGAACCATTCGTGGCCATGTCGCAGCAGTATGTCGTAGTCACGGCGCGGCATCAGCACGTCGATGTCATCGTCCCAGGGTATGAAACCCTTGTGACGCACGGCGCCAAGCATCGTGCCTCCGTCCACCCATACGGTCAGGTTGTGTTCGGAGCACACGCGCAGCAGCTCCTTAAGCAAGTCCAGCTCGACAAGCTGTAGTTCTCTCAGGTTGTCCATTATAAATTATCCCTGTTGTTCGCGTTTCAATGCCTTCATGTATCAGATTCGCAAAATTACATAATAAAACCGTAATGCCAAAATTATTATAATATGGACACTCCGGCGGCTATTCGTTTTTTTTTCGTATCTTTGTATTTTCAAAGCAAAAAGCAGTATTAGGGAATGAGGATATTGAAGGCAATACGGAATATTGGAATTATGGCGGTCATGGCTGTGTGTGCCGTGCCGGCGGCGGCGCAGGTAAACGCCGAGCAGGTGCTGACCATCGGACAGAACGTGCTGTCGATGGACGACTATATGCTTTCGATCCAGTATTTCAACCAGGCCATCAAGGCCAAGCCCTATCTGGCCGAGCCTTATTTCTTCCGTGCCCTGGCCAAGCTGCAGCTGGAGGATTACAAGGGAGCCGAGGAGGACGCCACCCTGTCGATGGAGCGTAACAAGTTCCATACCGACACCTACCGCCTGCGCGGCTTCGCCCGTCAGTCCATGGGACACGATTCGCTGGCGGTGCTCGACTATCAGGCCGGTCTGAAATATAATCCGCGTGACAAATACATGCTCTATTTCAAGGGCGTGGCCGAGACGGAACTGAAGCGCTATGCCGACGCCGACACCACGTTCGGCACGTTGCTGCGCATGTATCCCGGATTCGAGGAGGGACTGGGCGCCAGGGGGCGTCTATATGCCATACAGGGCGATACCGTCAAGGCCCTGGCGTCGCTGCAGAAGGCCATGGATCAGGGCGCAAAGAGCACCAACACCTTCCTGCTCCATGCCGAGCTAAGCACACGGCAGCAGAAATGGGACGAGGCCCTGAAGGACATGGACCAGGCCATCAAGCTGATGCCGCGCGAACCGGACCTGTACCTGAACCGCGCGTACGTCCGCTACAATCTCGATGACTTTTTCGGCGCAATGGCCGACTATAACTATGCCATAGAACTGAATCCCGCCAACGAGGCGGCAATATTCAACCGCGCCCTGCTGCGCTATGAAGTGAAGGACCTGGACCGTTCGGCTCGCGACTTAGAGGAGGTGCTGAAACTGAATCCCGACAACTTCCACGCCACGTTCAACCTCGGTCTGGTGAATCTGCAGCGCAAGAAGCCGCGCGAGGCCCTGGAGCAGTTCAACAAGATAGCTCGGCGTTATCCGCGCTATCACAACGTGTACTACGCGCTGGCCGAGGCATACCGCGACATGGGCGACATGCGCAAGGCCATGGCCATGGTGCATCAGGCCGACGAGCTGGTGAAGCAATATGTACACAATCCCGTGGCGCATCCTCTGGACCGTCCGGCCGTGCAGAACGGACTGACCAACACCGAGAGCCATTCCGCGCCCACCGAGGACGAGAACGAGGTGATGGACCGCTTCAACCGGCTGGTGACCGTCAGCGCCACCGAGCAGACCACACTGAACTACGACGACAAGATCAAGGGACGCGTGCAGGACCGCAACGTCAACATCGAGCCGCAGGCGGCATACGCGCTGACATTCGTGTCCACGGCCGCGACGCTGGACAGCCGGCCGGTGTATTTCCGCGAGATGGACGAGTTCAACACCCGTGGCTGGACAGCGCGCAAGCTCTATCTCGTGTCCGGTCCGGTGGTGGGCGAGTCCAACGCACAGATATTGTTCGACCTGGCCTCGGAGCTTGACCAAAAAGCAGCCTTAGGCACAGCCACGGCGGCCGACTATCTGAGTCTCGGCGTGGCACGTTCCACACTCAAGGATTACGAGGCCGCCATCAAGGCATTCGACAAGGCTTTGGGCAAAAGTCCCGACCTCAGCACGGCATACGTGGGCCGGGCATACGCGCGTGCCGCCCTTGACCCGAGACAGGCTCCCGTCGCGCTCCATGACTATGACGCCGCCCTCGACATCGACCCGCGCTTGGCTTTCGTTTGGGTCAACAAGGGCAACCTGTATTATGCCGCCGGCGATTTCACATCGGCCATTGAATGTTACGGCAAGGCTCTGGAACTTGACCCCGCTTTCGGCGCGGCCCTCTATAACCGGGGCCTGACATACCTGCGCATCGGCAACCGCCGCCTCGCGTTCAACGATTTAAGCAAGGCGGGCGAACTCGGCGTGCTCCCCAGCTACAATCTGCTGAAACGAATGAAATAACCCTCTCATGGATACCATTACATTTTTGGGGGCTGTTGCGGAAGCGTACGCCCGGCAGGATGTGGATTTGTCGGAATATTGCTTCGTGTTGCCCAACCGGCGAAGCTGCACTTTCTTTCTGAAACGCCTGTCCGAGCGGCTCGGAGGCAGGACAATGCTGGCTCCCGAAGTCATGGCCATGGGCGAGTTCATGGCCCGGATTTCAGGCCTGGAGGTGGCGCCGCGCGTCACGCAGCTGATGGAGCTGTACATGGCTTACCGTGAGCTGCGCAAGGTGGCGGATCCTATCGACGACGAGAAGACACTGGTGGATTTCGACGAGTTCCTGCCGTGGGGCGAGGTGGTGTTGTCCGATTTCAGCGAGGTGGACATCTGCGACGTCGACGCGCAGAAGATATTCGCCAATGTGGTGAATTACAGGACTCTCGCAACCAATCCGCTGACGCCGGAGCAGATGGACATCCTGGAGCAGTACATGGGCTATCGTCCCACGGGCGACGAGAGCGAGCGTTTCTGGACCAACGTCGAGAAGGGACAGGGCAGTGTCGCCACGAGCCGGTTCACCGAGCTGTGGCAGTTGCTGCCGGGTCTATACACCGAACTGCGCAAACGGCTGGAGCATCCGGGCGGCGACCCTGAGACGGCGCTCCTGCCGATGGGCCTGGCCGGTACGGTCTATCGCCGCGCCATGGAACTGGTGCTTGAAAATGGCCTTGACGCCTTGCCATGGAAACATGTCGTGACCGTCGGACTCGACTGGATGTCGATGACGGAGATAAAGCTGTTCCGCGAGTTGCGGAAGATAGGCGAGAACCGCAAGGAACCGGTAGTGGATTTCTGGTGGGATCTCACCGGACCGGTACTGACCGCCAAGGATTCGGAAGCAGGCCGGATCATCAGGCGTCAGATGCGCGCGTTCCCCATGTCGAGATGGGCGCAGGAATATGTCGAAAAGGCGGCGCGCCGCGACATGCCCGACATCACCGAGGTGTCGGTGCCGTCCAATTCCATGCAGACCAAGGTGATAGGGGAGTGGATAGACCCTCATGCCGGCAACATGGCCGCAGACGTGGCCGACGCCCGCGTGGCCGTGGTACTCCCGGACGAGAACATGCTGCTGCCGTTGCTCTACTCGCTGCCCGACCGCGACATGGACGTGAACGTCACGATGGGATGGTCCATGCGTTACACGGACATAGCCACCTTCCTGTTCCATCTGCAGCGCACGTTGCGTCACAGGCAGAAGGAGGGCGACGATACCATCTATCTGGCCTCTGACCTGCGGATGCTGTTGGCGCAGCCCATCATGCAACTGCTGTTCGGGCCGGAGGTGATAATACGCATCAACACCGACATGGACCGCTGCCACCGCCGCGTCATGTCGTGGACGGAGCTGGACGGCTACAGCAAGGAACTGGGCAGGCTGCTGTATCCTCTCAGCGCCACAGCCGGGCTGAAGGAAAGCGTGGCATGGCTGGAGGAACTGCTGCGTAACGTGGACTTCAGGCTGTCGCAGGGAGAGGCCGACAATAAGAACAAGGTGGAGCGGATGCTGATACAGGTGTATCTGACATCCTTGTTCCAGATAGCCGCGGCCGGGGAGATGAACGGCATCGAGATGCGTTCGGGCACACTGTTCCATATCCTGCAGAAGATGGTGAGCGGCGAGAAGATTTCATTCAAGGGCGAACCGTTGGAGGGCCTGCAGGTGATGGGCCTGCTGGAGACGCGCGCGCTGGATTTCGACCGTGTCATCGTCCTGTCGATGAACGATAAGGTCATGCCGCGTCACGCACGTAAGCGCAGCTTCATTCCCGACACGCTGCGCTATGGTTACGGCCTTCCTTCCACCAATCACCAGGAGAAACTGTACGACTACTGGTTCTACAGGCTGCTGTCGCGTGCCGGTCAGGTGCATCTGGTATATGACGCACGTCAGAGCGACGGGATGCGCAGCGGCGGCAAGTCGCGCTATCTGATGCAGCTCGAGAAGATATATTGCCGCGAGACACTGAAGCGCATCACCATGAAGTTCAGCAACAGTGCCCGCGTCGACAGCGCGCCGGTGCCTCCCGTGGAGAAAACACCCGAGATCCGCGCCTTGCTTGACGAGTTCAGGGCCGACCACAAAGGCGACAAACGGTACCTGTCGGCTTCGGCGCTGAATACGTATATCAGATGCCCGTTGCTGTTCTATTACAGATACGTGAAGAACATAGGCGACAAGACCGAATCGGACGGCGGCATCGACGCCATCACGCAGGGCGACATATTCCACGACGCGATGATGAACCTGTATTTCGCAAAGAAAGACCAGCATAAGCTGTGGGACAACGCCTCGTACATCCCCAATCCGCAGGAGCATGACCGGGACTATTACATGCGCGTACTCAATGACCAGGACACGCTGCGCAGGAAGATGGTACAGGCCGTGAACCGCAAATATCATGGCGTGAAGGATGGCCCGGGACTTGACGCGCCGCTGAGCGAGTCGGTGCAGATGGTGGCCGACAGACTGCAGAAGCAAGTGGAGGCGGTGATACGGCACGACGCCGACATGGCCGCGAAGTCGCCGCTGACCGTAAACGGAGTGGAGGTGGCGTTTCAGGACGAGCTGAAGGTGCGCGACGACCTGACCGTAAACGTCAAGGGGAGCCTGGACCGCGTCGATTCCCTGAAGGGAGGCCCATACCGGATAGTCGATTATAAGACCGGCAAGGTATATCTGGACATGAGCAAGGGACTGGACTCGGTGTTCGGCGGCGGCAAGGGCGATGAGGCCAAGCATGTGTTCCAGTTGCTGTTCTATGCGCGCCAGCTGGAGAAGATGACCGGCAAGAGGGGTGTGGAGATGTGCATATTCGACACCAACGGCATGGAACATGGCGACGGCGAATGTTACATCTCGTTAGGCACGAACCGGGAAGGGCGCAACAGCGACGGCGAAGCGTTCGCGGAGTTCGACAGCCGCCTTGCCGACCTGATCGGCCACATCTTCGACGATCCGGCCTTCACGCCCGCCTCCGACGACGCCGAATGCCGCTACTGCCCCATGCGCCGCCTCTGCGGCAAGGAGTAACGTAAAATTTGGATGTATTCGGAAATTACTGCAAATTTACAGTAAATTCCGAATTGAAATCACGGAGGAGAATAAGCAGTATCTGTTCTGATAGATAACATGAAGATAAAATAACGGAGCGTCGGTCGGGCCGGCGCTCCGTCTTTATGGAGTTGGATTACAATTGCAGGATTATTTAGGAAGGGTGCACTGCCATCTCCAGGCGTTGGCCATGGTTTCGTTGATGGGTGTCTCGGCCTTCCAGCCCAGTACCTCGTTGGCCTTCTTGGGGTCGGCCCAGATCTTCTCGATGTCACCTTCGCGGCGTGCGCCGATCTTGTAGGGTACCTTCACGCCGGTGGCGTCCTGGAATGCGTTGACCAGTTCCAGCACGGACAGGCCGTTGCCGGTGCCGAGGTTGAACACCTCGAGCTGGTCGGTGTCCTCGCGGCTCAGCATGCGCTCCATGGCGATCACGTGGGCTGCGGCCAGGTCGTTGACGTCGATGTAGTCGCGGATGCAGCTTCCGTCGGGGGTGTTGTAGTCATCGCCGAACACGGTCAGCTCCTTGCGGATGCCGGCAGCGGTCTGCGTGATGTAGGGCACCAGGTTCTGGGGCACGCCCACGGGGAGCTCGCCGATCTTCGCGCTGGGATGCGCGCCGATGGGGTTGAAGTAACGCAGCAGGATCGACTTGATGGGAGCGCCCGAGATGATGACGTCGCGGATTATCTCCTCCGAGATCTGCTTTGTGTTGCCGTAAGGCGATGTGGCGGGCTTGATGGGAGCGGTCTCGTCGATGGGGTTCACGTCGGGTTCGCCGTAGACGGTGCAGCTCGATGAGAACACGATGCCCTTAACGCCGAACTCCGGCATGCACTCCAGCAGGTTGAGCAGGGTGCCGAGGTTGTTGCGGTAGTACAGGATGGGCTTGTGTACGGACTCGCCCACAGCCTTGCTGGCGGCGAAGTTGATGATGCCCTTGATGCCGGGATTCTCGCTGAACAGCTTGCGCAGCGTGGCGATGTCGGTGCAGTCGCCCTTGAAGAATACGGGGCGTTTGCCGGTGATGGCCTCGATGCCGTCCAGCACCTCGATGTTGGAGTTGGACAGGTTGTCGATTATCACTACCTCATAGCCGGCTTCCTGCAGTTTGACGGTGGTGTGCGAGCCGATGTAGCCCGTACCGCCGGTTACCAATATTTTCTCTTTCATTGTCTTGTCTTTATTATTTGAACAGGGGCGAGGGATAGACGCCGTCGTCCACGAGTTTCTGGAACTGTGCGACCGTAGCGGGGCGGTCGGCGGCGAATGTAACGCCGAACCACTTGCTGGGCGTGGGCTCCACTTTCAGCGTGATGGTGCCGTCATTGATCAGGTCGTTGACCACGCTGGGGATGTAGAACTCGCTCTTAAGTTCGTCGCCGTGCTCGTCCAGGAACTTGATGAATGCCTTTTCGCTGTAATCGAAATAGTCGGGGGTGAAGCCCCACATGTTCATCGACACGCTTGCGCCCTCGGGGAAGTCGGACTTCGAGCCGTCGGGTTCGTCCTGGATCAGCTTGCCGTCCACGCGCTGGATGCCGTGGCACTCCTTGACGCCGGTCAGGAAGCCGTTCTCGTCCACCTCGCACAGACCGCGCGACACGCCGCCGTTCTCGCTCAGGGTGTTCTCGATGTTGAAGCCTACCATGCAGTATGCGTTCTTCTTGCCCTCGACGCTGCGCAGGAAATCGCCGAGCACCTGGAACGACTCGGCTCCATAGTAGTCGTCGGCGTTGATCACTCCGAACGGCTCCTTGATCACGTCCTTACCCATCAGCACGGCGTGGTTGGTGCCCCACGGCTTCTGACGCTCGGGATTCGGCTTGCGGCCCTCGGGCAGCTTGTCGATGGACTGGAATACAACCTCTACGGGCACGTGGCCCTCATATTTGCTCAATACCTTGTCGCGGAACTCCTGCTCGAAGTCCTTGCGGATCACGAACACGATCTTGCCGAATCCGGCGCGCAGCGCGTCGTATACGGAATAGTCCATGATGGTCTCGCCGTCGGGGCCCAGACCGTCAAGTTGTTTCAGACCGCCGTAACGCGATCCCATACCTGCAGCAAGAATGAATAGTGTAGGTTTCATTGGTCTTTTAGTTTTTTATAGGTTTGTGTATATTGGTTCTACGTTTTGTTTGTTATTGCCTTTTTGTTCGTTATAGCCTTATTGAGTGCGTTTGCGGCGTATCAGCGCCACGATGAGGAGGAAGAAGTCGAACATCACTATCTTGGGGTTGCAGTTGCGCGTTATCTCGTTTCGCGCGCGGTCGCATTCGCTTATCATTTCCTCCACGTTCCCGGCATGGATGAAAGGTGCGAAATTGCGCGAGAAGGCCTCGTCCTGCGCCTCCAGCCGGTTCAGCTTCGGGATGCGCATGTTGTAAATGAAGTTCTCGCGTATCATGGCCGTCATGTAGGTGAAGAAACGGGTCAGCTTCTCGCGCCCCCAGGTGGCCACGCTTTCCGACAGGCGTTTGATGTTGCCTATCTTGCGCTGGTAGGCGTCGCGCATCAGCGTCTGGAACACCAGCCGGAACTCGGCGGTCTCCTCCTGGTCGGTGGCGGGTTCGGACGTTACGGCGTTGGCGCGCACCTCGATGCGCTGCGTGCGGCTCAGGATGGTGGGCAGCACTTCCAGGTCGTTGTTGCTCACCAACAGGAAGCAGATGCCGTTGGACGGTTCCTCTATCACCTTCAACAGCTTGTTAGCGGCCTCGGGACGCAGACGTTCCGGCAGCCATATCACGAAGAATTTCAGCGATGTGGTGTACGAGGGGAAGGCGGCGAAGCGTATTATGTCCTGGGCCTCCTCCACATGGATGGCCGGCTGCGAATTGCCGGCGTCTATCAGTTCCAGCCAGTTGCGCGGCGTCATCAGCGGGTGCTCCGTAAGCATCCTGACCCACAGGTCGTGCCGGTCGTCGGAAGTGAGGATATGCTTTGCGGCGCTTTTGACTATGGGGAAGGAGAAGTGAACGTCGGGATGGTCGATGTCGGCATGAAGGCGGCAGTTGCGGCAATGTCCGCAAGGCTCGCCGTCGTGCTGATTCTCGCAGTGGGCGTACGCCATGAACGCGCGGGCCAGCAGCATCTTGCCCAGGCCCGACGGTCCGGTCAGCATCAGTGCGTGAGGCAGCTTGCCGCTGTCCACGGTCATGCGGAGACGGCGTTTGGCCTCCTCCTGACCCTTGACGTCACTGAATCGCACTGTTTCCATTCCTTATATTATATTGTCTCGTTACAATGACGGCACGTTTCTGTTGTGTTGGTCGAATATGCGGCGCGCGTTGCGGTCGAACAGCTCCCAGTGCGCTTTCTGCGCGGCCGGTATGCGGTCGGCCATACGCGAGGGCACCACCTTGAAGTTGCCGCGCGGCCCGTGGGGCTTCTGCGAGAAGAATGTGTCGTACGCGGCCCTCACGAAGCGCGCCTTGCCGTCGGCACCGCGCTCTATGCGCGCCTTGACCAGCGCGCCGCCTCGCGTGTCGGCCGTCTTCATGTTCGATATCAGGTTGCCTAACGAATACACCACGAGTACGTCCTTGTCCTCGGCCTCGTTGCGCACCACTTCCATAGGCTGTATCACGTGCGGGTGGCCGCCGATGACCATGTCCACGCCCTGGTCCACCAGGAACCGCGCCAGGTCCTTCTGCGCCTGTCCGGGCAGAAGCACATACTCCACGCCCCAGTGCACGGCCACTACCAGAATCTCGGCGCCGGCCTCGCGGGTGGCCTTGATTTCGCGCGCCATGCGGTCGCGGTCTATCATCGACACCTCGATGCCGTCGCGCGGCTCGATGCCGTTGGTGCCGTATGTATAATTAAGGAATCCTACCTTGATTCCCTTGATGTCCCTGATGAACGGTACGCGCTGCGTGCGCTGCAGCGAGTCGGCGTAAGTACCCACATGGTCCACTCCGAGACGGTCCAGAGCCTTGATGGTGGCGCGGGCCCCCTTGTCGCCACGGTCCAGACAGTGGTTGTTGGCCGTCAGGAACATGTCGAATCCGGCGTCCTTCAGGGCCTGTGCGTAATTGTCGGGAGCGGAGAAGCAGGGATAGCCCGAATAGTCGGGACCGCCGCCTAAGGGTACCTCCAGGTTGCACACCGCGTAATCGGCGGCGGTGATGTCGGGAGCTATCAGCGAGTAGCATTCGTTCCAGTCATAGGCTTTGCCGCCGCCCAGCTCACGCGCGCGGTCCAGCTGCGCCTGATGCTGCATGGCGTCGCCCACAAACAGCAGGTCGGCGCCCGCAGGGGCTCCGATGCTGTCCGCGCCCGTGATGAACGAGAGCAGACTGAACGCCAATATTCCTAACAGGTTCATTCCAACACTTGAGATGAGAACGTGAACAGAATCTGCGCGTGCTCCATGTCGAGTTCCACCATTGTGGGAGTGGCCAGATACGGAGCCACACGGGTCACGTAGGTGGTCTGCTGTCCGTAGTAGTTGTTGGAGCTGGTTTCTGTGGTGACGGCTATAGGCTGCAGGCAGAACACCTCATCGTCGGAGAAATTGGCCGGATCCTTGCGGTATTCATCCAGTTTCTTCAGCAGGTATTCGCGCATGGAGCTGAAGGTATATATCTTGTTCTCCGAATCGTACGTGCAGTAGAACGAGGTGACGTTGTCGGGAATCTTGTTCTCGCGGAAGAATTCCTCGCGCTGGTCCAGGGTGGTCATCAGCAGATTGGCGGGTGGCATCATTCCGTAGTCGTTCTTGACTGAGACGGCGGGAATCTTGAGCACCAGCGACGAAATCACCGACAGCTCGGTATCGGCCTCCATGTAACGGTCCAGCAGCTGGCGCACCGGGAAGCGGAACGTGGTGACGTATCCGCCGGGCGACGTGACGAGGCTTTTGCCCTCCTCGGCCAGTTTCTGCAGCTGTGCCGAGGGGCTGTAGTTGATGTTGTTGGACGACAGCACCTCGGGTGCCGACGCCAGCAGGCAGACGGAGTCGCGCCTTATGACGTCGCGGTATTCCACCTTGGCCGAGTCTACCGTTACGGCCTCGCGTTCCTTGCGGTGCCAGTACAGATAGGAGCGCACGCTGGCTATGTTTGCCACGCATCCGTTGCCGAAATTCTGCTCCACATAGATGCCCTGGAACCACTGGTTGAACGTGGCCGGCCATTCGAAGATGGGGTCGTTGTCGCGGTATTTACGGAACAGTTCGCGGCCGAACTCGAGGGGGAGCTGCATGGGTATGTTGACGTAAGCGGCCTGTGCGAAGATGGTGTCGTTCTTCGATATGTTGCTGACGGTGTAGCTCTTGGTGGCGAACGGCGCCGACGGGTCGTAGTAACCGGTTGGGTCGAACCTGGAGTTGATGTCCTTGGGCAGGGCCTTGTTGAGGCGGTACACGCGCAGCTGCTGCGGGGCGAGCGAGTCGCCGGTAAGAGCGCCACGGGGTATGGACATGACCATGCGTATGGAGTCCACGTCCGATTCCGGAATGGAGTCGGGTATGTTCATCTTGGTGGAGCTCATCATCTGGGTGACGAAGCTGCACTTCAGATTGCCGTACTCGGGTATGGTAAGGTTGCCTAACAGCTTGGTGGTGGTGCGGGAGTCGAAGTCGTTGATCCACTCCGCCTTGCCCCTGAGGTCGGTCTCGATGGAATCGACGGTGATGGTCACTTCGCCCGGGGCGAGCGAGCCGCCGATTGTCGACGTGTCGTCCTGACAGGCGATGAACCCAAGCGCCATGCAGCATGTCAATGCCAGTCCGGTCAGTTTCAGCCTCATGTTCCTGAATGTGTTGTTGGTAGGGCGCGTCACGCCCGGGTTATTATTCAAAATTAAATTATGTGCCTTACGCCTTGCGTAGCGGCACGCTCTTGTAGAATTCGTTGAGTTCCTTGCCGTGTGCGGTCTCGCCGTCGATCTGAATCCAGGGCACCTTGGCGGCCTCGGCGAATTCCACCAGCTCGGGATCCGGCTCGAGGCCACGGAACACCAGGCCGTCCGACCAGTTGATGGCCATCTTGTGCAGCGTCGTGCGGTTCAGCTCCATTTCGGCGAAGGGCTTGAGGTCGGTCTTGCGCACGCCCTCGGCCTTCAGCTTTTCGAAGAAGTCGGGGTCGAGCGGGGCTATCTCGGTCTCGGGTCCTACGGTGTATATCACCTTGGTGTGGTGGAACGACGGGCCGTCGTTGAACAGGCGCTTCAGATACAGAGGCACCAGGGTGGACATCCATCCGGTGACGTGCACCACATCGGGATCCCACTGCAGTTTCTTTGCCGTGGTCATGGTGCCGTGGGCGTAGAATATCATCCGCTCGTCGTTGTCCGTGCGGTTTGAGCCGAAGGGGTCGGCGTCGCTGTCCTGTTTCTGGAAATAATCGTCGCTGTCGATGAAATAGACCTGGATTCGCGAGGGCTGCATCGAGGCCACCTTTACGATCAGGGGATGGTCGTTGTCGCGGATGGGTATGTTGACGCCGCTGAGACGGATCACCTCGTGCAGCTGGTTGCGTCGCTCGTTGATGGTGCCGAAATCGGGCATGAAGGTGCGCACTTCGTACTTAAGCTCCTGCATTTCCTGAGGTAATTCGCGGTCCAGTCGTGCGTTTTCACTGTGATGGAGATAGGGCGCTATCTCCTGGGATACATATATGATCCTGTTGTCTGCCATTCTTGTGTCTGCTATGTCTCTCGTATGGGCAAGGTAGGCGGCGCTTGCCCGCGGAGCCGTACCTTATCGCTATAATATTATATATAATGACTGCAAAGTTAATAAAAATTTTCGAGTTTGCCGAGAATTTAGTAATTTTGCGCACAAAAACCAAGCAAAGCGATGCTGATAATCAAAGAGGCAGGGGAACTGGAGCAATATGTTGCCCGTGCCAAGAATAATGGCCGGAGCATAGGATTTGTGCCGACCATGGGAGCCTTGCACCGGGGACACCTGTCGCTGGTGGAGCGCTGTGTGAAAGAAAACGACGAAAGCGTGGTGAGCGTGTTCGTGAATCCCACGCAATTCAATAATGCGAATGACCTGGCCACCTATCCGCGCACGGAGGAGGAGGACGCCCGTCTGCTGGCCGAGGCCGGCGTGTCGGTGGTGTTCATGCCGAGCGTGGAGGCCGTCTATCCCGACGGCACGGAGCGCGACCATGAGTTTGACCTTGGCGCCGCCGCCGAGGTGATGGAGGGCAAGTACCGTCCCGGACACTTCCAGGGCGTGGCGCAGGTGGTGAGCCGCCTGTTCCTGCTGGTGCGTCCCGACCGCGCGTATTTCGGCGAGAAGGATTTCCAGCAGATAGCCGTGATACGCAACATGGTAAAGAGCGAGGGAATCGATGTCGAGATCGTGGCCTGTCCCATCAAGCGTGCAGACGACGGTCTGGCATTGTCCAGCCGTAACGCCCTGCTGACGCCCGAGCAGCGCAAGGTGGCGCCCGAGATACACGCCGCGCTGATGGAGTCGAAGGCCTATATGCTGAACCATTCGCTGCAGGCCACGCACGACACCGTGGTGGACCGCCTCAACGCCGTACCCGGAATGCGTGTGGAATACTTCGAGATCGTGGACGCCGAGACCATGCAGCCCATCGACGACTGGGCCGAGGCCCGCTGGATAGTGGGTTGCATCACAGTCTATTGCGGCGCGGTGCGTCTCATCGACAATATCACATATAAGAACGAATCAGGCGTCTGAATCCAGAGTGCCGAACAGCTGAATGCAACCATGCAGATAGAAATGCTGAAATCCAAGATCCACCGCGTCACGGTGACGGAGGCGGATCTGAACTACATCGGGAGTATCACGGTTGACGCCGCGTTGCTGCGTGCCGCCAACATCCTGCCCGGCGAGCGTGTGTTTATCGTCAACAACAACAACGGCGAGCGCTTCGACACATACACCATCGCCGGCGAGGAGAACAGCGGCATAGTGTGCCTGAACGGCGCCGCCGCACGTCGCGCGCAGCCCGGCGACATAGTCATCATCATGGCTTACGCCCGCATGACGCCCGAGGAGGCCGCCGACTGGAAGCCCACGGTGATTTTCCCGGATACGGCCACCAACAGGCTGAAGGCGTAGTTTAGAAAGTTGAAAAAGTTTAGAAAGTTAAGAGGTTAGTTTAAACCAGGGGTTAAGGTTAAGATAGAAAATGTTCAATACACTGTCCGAGCGTCTTGAACGCTCATTCAAGATACTTAAGGGTGAAGGAAGAATCACGGAGATCAACATCGCCGAGACGCTGAAGGATGTGCGTCGGGCGCTGTTGGACGCCGATGTCAACTATAAGGTGGCCAAGACCTTCACCGACACCGTCAAGCAGAAGGCCCTGGGCCAGAACGTCATAAACGCGCTGAAGCCCAAGGAGCTGATGGTGAAGATAGTTCATGACGAGCTTGCCGCCCTGATGGGTGGCGACGCCGCGCCGCTGAACATCGAGGGCAAGCCGGCCGTGATACTGATGGCCGGTCTGCAGGGTGCCGGTAAGACCACATTCGCCGGCAAATTAGCGAAGAAACTGAAAAGCACGCGCGCCAAGCATCCGCTGCTGGTGGGTGCCGACGTCTACCGTCCCGCCGCCCGCGAGCAGCTGCGTGTATTAGCCGAATCCATCGGCGTGCCTGTGTTTACCGACGAGGAAAGCAAGGATCCCGTAAAGATAGCCAAGGATGCCATCGAATTCGCCCGCAAGAACCAGTACGACCTGGTGATTGTCGATACGGCCGGCCGCTTAGCAGTGGACGAGGAGATGATGGACGAAATCTCCAACCTGAAGAACGCGCTGCAGCCGCAGGAGACACTGTTCGTGGTGGACTCCATGACAGGTCAGGACGCCGTGAACACGGCCAAGGCATTCAACGACCGCATCGACTTCGACGGCGTGGTGCTCACCAAGCTGGACGGCGATACCCGTGGCGGTGCCGCCCTCTCCATCCGCGCCGTGGTGGCGAAGCCCATCAAGTATGTGGGTACGGGCGAGAAGTTAGAGGACATCCAGGAGTTCAACCCCGAGGGTATGGCGTCGCGAATCCTCGGCATGGGCGACATCGTGGAGCTGGCCAAGCGCGCGCAGGAGGTGTACGACCAGAAGGAGGCCGAGCGCCTGCAGGAGAAGCTGCGTAAGAACAAGTTCGATTTCAACGACTTCATACGCCAGATCCATCAGATCAAGAAGATGGGTAACATCAAGGACCTGGCGGCCATGATTCCCGGCGTGGGCAAAGCCATCAAGGACATAGACATAGACGACAACGCATTCAAGGGCATCGAGGCCATCATCGGTTCGATGACACCCTACGAGCGCGAGAATCCCGAGGTAATCAAGGGCACGCGCCGTCAGCGCATAGCCCGTGGCTCGGGAACGTCGCTGCAGGAGGTGAACCGTCTGCTGAAGCAGTTCGAGGAGATGCGCAAGATGATGCATTTGGCATCGAATATTAAGAATCCCGCCCAGATGATGAAACGCATGAAGGCGGCACAAGGAGGAATGAGAAGATGATACAGACCAACAATCTGTGCATGCAGTTCGGGAAGCGCGTCCTGTTCCAGGACGTGAACCTGACCTTTAACCGTGGCAACTGCTACGGTATAATCGGAGCCAACGGCGCCGGCAAGTCTACGCTGATGAAGATATTGTCGGGCGAGCTCCAGCCCACCATGGGCAGTGTGACGTTCGGCCCGGGCGAGCGCCTGTCGGTGCTGAGCCAGGACCACTTCGAGTTTGACGAGTGTACGGTCATCGATACCGTGATGCGCGGCCACACCGTGCTGTACCAGATCATGACCGAGAAGGATGCCCTCTACGCCAAGCCGGACTTCAGCGACGAGGACGGCATCAAGGCCGCCGAGCTGGAGGAGAAGTTCGCCGAGCTTGAGGGGTGGAACGCCGAGAGCGACGCCGCCGCACTGCTGTCGGGCCTCGGCATCAAGGAGGACCGCCACTATATGCTGATGAAGGACATGAGCGCCAACGAAAAGGTGCGCGTGCTCCTGGCCAAGGCGCTGTTCGGCAATCCCGACAACCTGCTGCTTGACGAGCCTACCAACGACCTGGACCTCGAGACCGTGGCATGGCTGGAGAACTGGCTGGCCAACTTCGAGAACACCGTGCTTGTGGTGAGCCATGACCGACACTTCCTCAACGCCATCAGCACCCACACTCTCGACATAGACTATAACAAGATATCCCTCTTTGCCGGCAACTACGATTTCTGGTACCAGTCGTCGCAGTTGGCTCTGCGTCAGCAGCAGGCCGCCAACAAGAAGGCCGAGGAGAAGCGCAAGGAGCTGCTGGAATTCATACGCCGCTTCAGCGCCAACGTGGCCAAGTCCAAGCAGACCACCAGCCGCAAGAAGATGCTGGAGAAGCTGAACGTGGAGGAGATACAGCCGTCGTCGCGCCGCTATCCCGGCATCATCTTCACGCCCTGCCGCGAGGTGGGCAACAAGATTTTGGAGGTTAAGGGCCTGAAGGCCAGTGTGGACGGCGAGGTGCTGTTCGACGATGTCAACTTCCAGATAGAGAAGGGCGACAAGGTGGCCTTCCTGAGCCGCGACCCGCGTGCCATGACCGCACTGTTCGAGATAATCAACGGCAAGCGTCAGGCCGATGCCGGCACATACGACTGGGGACAGACCATCACGAGCGCGTATCTGCCTCTCGACAACTCGGCGTTCTTCCAGACCGACCTGAACCTGGTGGACTGGCTGTGCCAGTACTCGTCCGACAGCTCGGAGATATATCTGAAAGGCTTCCTCGGCAAGATGCTGTTCAGCGGCGAGGAGGTGCTGAAGAAGGCGTCGGTGTTGTCCGGAGGCGAGAAGATACGCTGCATGATAGCGCGCATGATGCTGACGGACGCCAACACCTTAGTGCTTGATTCGCCCACCAACCATCTGGACCTGGAGTCGATTCAGGCGTTCAACAACACGCTGCAGAACTTCAAGGGCGTAATCCTGATGGCCAGCCACGACCACGAGTTCATCCAGACCGTCTGCAACCGCATCATCGAGCTGACGCCTCACGGCATCATCGACAAGATGATGGACTACGACGACTACGTGGAGGACGAGAAGGTAGCCGCCGCCCGCGAACGCCTGTATAACTGAGTCCACTTTTTTAAATGGGCTCCTGACTCAAGTTTCGCAAGTCAATATGATGGAATTAAAAGAAATTAGGCTCACAGAACTATATGGATGCTGCGCATCCACACAGAACTGACAGAACAGCACAGAACTTAAATCAGGTTAGAAGTCCGAGTGACAAGTGACAAAGTTAATCACTACTCACTAATTGTAAGCTACTCAGTCATTCACACAGAGCCGTCTTTGACGGCAACAGAATCCACACAGAAGTATTCTGTGGAAATTCCGTCTCCTGCGTCAGCAGGTCTGTGATAAAGGCAAAAGTACTGCAGAAGAGAATGTCTAATGTCTAATGTATAAAGTTCTGTGTCAATTCTGTACGTTTAGTGCAAGGTGCGCTCCGCGTACCGTCGTTCTGTGAGAGGCCAGTTTTTCATAATTCCAACATCCGAAAGTTAAATTTATAATTGCTGATAGACATGAAGCATACGGTTATGTTCCGGCTGAAAGGCACGGACGCGGAGCGAAAGAAGCTGGCGGCTAAGTTCGCCGAGGCATTGATGAAGCTGCCGGAGATTATTCCGGAGTTAAAATCGATGGAAACGGGGCTGAACGTCAACCCTGCGGAGACTTTTGACGTTATTCTTACAGCCGAGGCAGACTCGCTGGAGGATATCGCCGCTTACAGCGCACACCCCGCCCACGTGGCGTGCGTGGACATAATACGCGGTAACATCGATTGCCGTGTATGTGTGGACTACCTCGGCTGAACGGCTCATCCGCATGGGTCGAATTGATAAGCTCCACTGTATGAATTGATTGCTATGAAGAAATTACAATTACTGGGGCTCTTGCTGAGCCCCGTTTTGTTTGTCGCCTGCGACAAGGACGACAACAAGAAGGACGTGGATCTCGACCAGATTCAGTCCAAGACTTATACCGGCCTCAATGTGCTGGACCTGGAATACAACGACTCGGGACTGGCCGGCAAATCGGTGGACGTGGCTCCGGCATCGGGCCGCAACGTCAGCATGTCGTTCTATTCCAAGGTGAATCTCGGCACGCTCAACGCCGCGTTCAAGGACCTGCCCGAGCTGGACGGTCCCGGCGTGCTGCCCGGTACTCCGAAGCTGGACATCACGGTGCCCGTGACCCGCGACGGCAACGACTGGGATTTCGACTACACGGGCGAGACCGACTTCGTGACCTACCGCCTGGAGGGAGACTTCGACAACAACAAGTTCGAGGGCGAGTTTGAGGATGTGCGTCTCAAGAACCAGACATTTGCCGGAGGCGCGTGGAAACCTGTGGCCGTTCCGGCTAACCCTCTGGCCGACAGCCAGCCGTTCCATATCGTGTGGGAGACAAAGCTGCCCATCCAGTTGCCGGGTACTCAGTATGGCATTCAGGATGTGCTGCGCATCCTTGTAAACACTCCGTTTATACCCGTATATAACGGCACGGCCGAGATGTCGCTGACACAGGTAATAGCCAACGGTCTGCGCACCGTAGGAATGGCCGGCGACGGCTGTATGCCAGTCACGTATCTGCAGACAGCCAACGGAGCCTCGCAGTTCATCACCGCGCCCCGATGCACGTTCACGTACGTGCCTCTGAGCGACAATGCCGTCAGGCTGTACGCCAATCCCACCGATATACTGAGCCTTGTGCTGCTGAACAACACCAACCGCGACCCGAATATACCCGACAATCCGTTCGGCAAAGCGAGCCGTGCCGAAGAAGGCACCCTGATTCAGTTGCTGGAGGGTATAGTGAAGAATATGTCGCCGATGCTGGCCGAGGGACTGCCGATGGCGTGCGTGCGTCAGGGCGACGGTATGCAGCTGTATCTCGGCAGCGAGGTGCTGGTGCCGCTGCTGAAGCAGGTGATCGTGCCGGTGCTTTCCAATCCCGCCATGCGCGGCATCGTAGCCGACTTAGTGCAGCACAACACCTCCCTTAGCCAGTACGCCACGGCCATCATGGCGCTCTACGACGCGCTGCCCGCCTTGCTCGACCAGACCACGAAGATAGAACTGGGCCTCAATTTCACCAAGGCCCAGTAAAGTGTTCCATTAAAGGAGATTGAAAAAATCAGTCCTCGAGTTCCATGAGTTCGAGGAGGCGGAATTCGGAGGTGTCCGTTTCGTCGATGATCTGCTGGATGCGGACACCGGCTGCGGACAGCTCCTCGTGTGTCAGCGTGCCGGAGTTCATGGACGCCTCTAATTCGGCGCGTTCGGCGGCAAGTTCCTCTAAGCGTGTCTGCAGCTGCTCGTATTCGCGTCGCTCCTTGAACGACATCTTGCGTTTCTGTTCGGTGCGGGGGCGGTTCTGCTTCTGCGCCTTCTTTGCAGGGTCGGCGGCTGCAGCCTCGCTGCGCTTGGCGGCGCGTTCCTGCGCCACGCAATGACGATAAGTGGAATAGTCGCCGGGAAAGTCCTTGATCTCGCCGTCGCCCTTGAACACGAACAGATGCTGGGCCACACGGTCCAGAAAGTATCGGTCGTGGCTCACCACGATGACGCATCCCTTGAAGTTCGCCAAGTAATCCTCCAGTACGGCCAGTGTCATGATGTCCAGGTCGTTGGTGGGCTCGTCAAGTACCAGGAAGTTGGGCTCCTGCATCAGCACGGTGGCTAAGTACAGACGGCGCCGCTCGCCGCCGCTGAGCTTGTGGATGAATTTCTGCTGGTCCTTGGGCGTGAACAGGAAGCGGGTCAGAAACTGCTGGGCCGTCAGCGTGGTCTTGTCGTCGATGCGCACGCGGTCGGTGATGGTGCGCACGGCGTCTATCACCTTGGCGTTCTCGTCGAAGCCGGTGATTCCCTCCTGGCTGTAATAGCCCCATTTCACGGTCTGGCCCGTGTCGATGGTGCCCGAGTCGGGCTGCAGACGGTTCAGCAGAATCTTGATGAACGTGGACTTGCCCACGCCGTTGGGCCCGACGACGCCCACCTTCTCGTAGCGGGCGAAGGTATAGCTCCAGTCCCGCAGTATCACTTTGTCGCCGAAAGACTTGCATACGTTCTTGGCCTCGAATATCTTGGAGCCGATGTATCCGGCCTTCACGTCCAGGCGCACGTCCTTCTCCGGGCCGGCCGAATGGCTGCGGGCCTCCAGGTCGTAGAAGTTGTCGATGCGGTATTTGGCTTTCGAACCACGGGCCTGCGGCTGGCGGCGCATCCATTCCAGCTCGCCGCGCAGCAGGTTGCGCACGCGCCCCAACTCCGCCTCGCGGTTCTCCATCCGCTCGGTGCGCTTCTGTATGTAGTAGTCGTAGTTGCCGTCGTAGCTGTACAGGGTCTCGCCCTCGATCTCGATGATGCGGTTGCACACGCGGTCCAGGGTCCAGCGGTCGTGCGTCACCATCAGCAGCGTCACCTTGCGGCGCTGCAGGTAGTCCTCCAGCCATTCCACAATCTCGATGTCAAGGTGGTTGGTGGGCTCGTCCAGGATAATCATGTCCGGCTCGGTCAGCAGCACCTTGGCCAGCGCCACGCGCTTGGCCTGGCCGCCCGAGAGTTTGCACACGGGCAGCGTCATGTCGTCGATTCCGAACTGGCCCAGCATCTGACGCGCCATGTCGCGGCCGTTCCATTCGCCGGGCGTCAGGCCGGCGGGACAGTCAGGAGTGGTGTAGTCCACGGCGTTCAGTTCCGAGTCGAGGGGAGGCTGCTGTTCCAGATAGCCTACGCGGATGCCGTTGCGCCATATCACCGAGCCGGAGTCGGGCGATTCGCGCCCTGTAAGGATGTCCAGGAAGGTGGATTTGCCCGTGCCGTTGCGTGCCACGAGACCCACTTTCTCGCCCTGGTCTATGCCGAAGCTGATGTCGCCGAACAGTACCCTGTCACCGTAACTCTTGGTCAGCCCCTCCACCTGCAGATAACATACGCCCATCTTCTTTCCTTTGTCTTAGTCCATTTATATAAACACGAATTTCCTCCGAAAATTATTTAATCACAGCCGGTGGAGGGAATAGGCGGCTACGGTTTCGGCCAGGGCGTTCATCTGCAGGCAGGTGGCGCGGTTTAGCGGCGTGGCGGTGGTGCGGTGCCCGGTAGGGGCTATGATCAGCAGGCGCCCTTCCGAGCAGAGCGTATGAAGCCTCCCCTTCGGGGTATAGTTGGTGCCGAAGCCGTTGTCGGTTATGAGGATGATGCGGCCGTCCACGTCGCAGGCCCAGTTCTCTACCTTCTTTTCGGCTGGAGAAATGAATGGCGACACAAGGACTCCGCCGTTCTGGACGGTGCGCATCCAGATGCGCTTGCGGCGTATCAGTTCTTCGGGGGTATATTTGCGGCTGACCTTCACGGCTTCGATGTCGGGATCTTCGAGGAGGTGGATATTGCCGTAGGCTTCGTAGCGGGTGCCGTCGGGACCGGCCATGAGGGTGCGGTGGAAGAAGTCGGGATGATTGATGCGTTCCAGACGGCGTCGCGGGTTGTCGCTGACATAGGCGAGCATCCGCTGCAGTTGCTTCTCTTTCAGCAGAATGCGGTCGTGGTAGCCTTCCTCGAAGATTGAGACTAATGGCGCTTCCCGGTCAGTCTGTTTTGTGGAGCCGTGGTAACGGCGGGTGCACTCGTTCTTGAGCTTAAGGATGATATCGCCGAGGTGGATGTCAGTGGCTTCGGTGACAAAGAGGACGAAATGGATATGCTCGGGCATGATGACGCGCCTCAGGATCTGAGTGAACGGGAATGCGCTCTTTAGCCCGGAGATGCAGGAGGCGATTATTTCGCCGGTAGGAGTCAGGACAGTGCGCGGCTTCCAGTCGTGGTTCCCCGGAATGCCGGCGAGAGTGGAGAAGGGGAGTATGCCCGGCGCCCGGTTGATGGTTATCATGTAGATGCAGCGGGAGCGGTAGTCGTGCCAAGGGGCGCGGCGGCAGCCGTTGGGGATCAGGGGCCTGTAGTAGGCTGGTGGCTCTTGCATGGACGGGTTATTCATGGGAAGAATCTATTAGGTGTTTAGATTGAGGTTAAGGGGAGAGGAGGAGTGGCGGACGACGGGCAAAGGCTTTGCCTTTGAACTGAACGGCTCCGCGCTTCGGCTGGCGGCCGCGCTTCGGCCATCGGCCAGTACCTTCTTAGGCCTTTGGCCTTGGCTCCGCGCTTCTGCAGGGTGGCCTCGGCTGTCTCGGCTTTGCAGGTCGCGGAGCTCGTTCTGTTCCGGCGCGAAGCGCTGGCTGTGCAGGCTGTCAGGCTGTAGATGCGGCCAGCGGCTGGGCTAAAGGGAGGCGGGGAGGGGCTGGAGGGCGCCGGTGAGGGAGTCCATGATGTAGCCGGCCACGCGGACGTCGGCGGCCATCAGCGGGTGGTTGCGCACCAGGTCGACCGTCTCGCGCACGGCGTCGCCGGTGTCCTCGAAACCGTGAAGCCATTGGTCCAGGTCGATGCCGCAGTGGCGCATCAACGTGATGTGTTCTTCGCTTATGCCGCGCTCGCGCATCAGATTGAGCATCTTCCCGGCATTCATGCCCTGCACGCCGCAGCCGGTGTGGCCGATTATCATGATTTCGTTCACGCCTAACTCATATACGGCCACCAACAGTGAGCGCATGGTGGAGTCGAACGGATTGATGATGGTGCCTCCGGCATTCTTGATCATCTTGACATCGCCGTTGCGGATGCCCAGCGCCGCCGGAAGCAGCTCGACCAGGCGCGTGTCCATGCACGTCACTATCGCTATCTTCTTGTCCGGATATTTCGACGTCTCGTAACGTGTATATTCCTTGCGCTCCACAAACTCCCGGTTGTATCTCAAAATATCTTCTATCATGGCATTAGCTTTTTGATCTTGTTCTGATTCCTTCCACAAAGTTAATAAATTCCGACATAAAAACATATAAATGTGCGGTTTTTGGAATGGGAGTTGCATATTAAGGGGAAATGTTGTAACTTTGCGGATGGATTCGGAAAGACCGGGCGATGGCGCGACGTGAAGCAATGGCAGTAACGTAACGCCGGGCGTAGGTCGGGACGGGTCCGGTGGACAAATTTGGCTGCTTGCAACCACCGTGTAAAAAATGCTAAAACTGCAATACCTCGGGGTGACGACTGACTGCGCGCCCGGGGCATGACAGTAAGACATCTGCACGGCGACTGCATCTGACAGCCGCCTAAATTTTTATTATATGAAGCAGACTGAAAATTCTCCCGTACTGACTAACGGGAACTACCTATTTACATCGGAATCGGTGTCGGAAGGACACCCGGACAAGGTTGCCGACCAAATCAGCGACGCGCTGCTGGACGAATTCCTGGCGCGCGACCCGGAGAGCCATGTGGCTCTGGAGACGCTCGTGACCACAGGTCAGGTGGTGGTGTCGGGCGAGGTTGACTCGCAGGCATACATCGACGTGCCGGTGGTGGTGCGCGACGTGATACGCAAGATCGGCTACAATCGCGGTGCCTATCGCTTTGACTGCGACAGCTGCGGTATCTTCACCGCCATCCACGGCCAGAGCGAGGACATCGACCGCGGCGTGGACGCCGGCAAGGTGGCCGAGCTGAACGCGCTGTCGGACAACGACGAGGCCGAACTGCAGGGTGCCGGCGACCAGGGCATGATGTTCGGTTACGCAGTGGACGAGACCGACGAGCTGATACCCCTTACGCTCGACATGTCGCACAAATTAGTGAAGGAACTGGCCGAGATACGCCGCGAGGGGAAGGATATGACCTATTACCGCAAGGGTAAGCAGGTGAGCTATCTGCGTCCCGACTCCAAGAGTCAGGTGACGATAGAATATGACAGCAACCGCAAGCCGGTGCATATAGACACCATCGTGGTGTCGACGCAGCACGATGAGTTCGTGGAGGCGCTGGAGGATACCGCCGAGGCCCGCAACAAGGCCGACCGCGCCATCCTGGACACCATTGCCGACGACGTGCGCAAGGTGCTGATACCGCGTGTGCTTGAGCAGTATCCCGAAGCCGTGCAGAAGATGTACGACAGCCGCACCAAGGTGTATGTGAATCCGACGGGTAAATTCGTGATCGGAGGGCCTCACGGCGACACGGGCGTGACGGGCCGCAAGATCATCGTGGACACCTACGGCGGCCGCGGCTATCACGGCGGCGGCGCTTTCTCGGGCAAGGATCCGTCGAAGGTGGATCGCTCGGCTGCATACGCCGCGCGTCACATCGCCAAGAACTTAGTGGCTGCGGGAGTAGCAGGAGAGGTGACGGTGCAGGTGTCGTACGCCATCGGCCGTGCGCATCCCATCAACCTGTACATCAACACCCACGGTACCGCGAAGGTGAACATGAGCGACCCGGAGATAGCCGTGAAGGTGAGCGAGCTGTTCGACATGCGTCCGCGCAGCATCGAGAAGCGCTTCGGACTGCGCAACCCGATCTACCGCGCCACCGCGGCCTACGGCCATGTGGGCCGCAAGCCCGCCGACACCACCTTCGTGTCCGCCATACAGCGCGACAAGGTGGAGCGCGACGTGCGGCAGTTTGCCTGGGAGGAGCTTGACATGGTTCCTGCCATCCGCGAGGCATTCGGCATAACAGACTGACGAAAAGTAACGAAAAACGGCGTAATTACGGTGTGAATTTGCTAAATACGCCAAAAAGTATTACCTTTGCGCGTTTAATGGCCCCACGGGGCTGTTAGACGCGTATGTTTTCCGCAACCGCACACACACTGACCGGCCCCGGACCGGCCTCTTGCGGACCGGTTCATTTTGCATAACAACTTAGTAACAAAATACAGAGCTACATAAATGGCAACATTAGAGAAAATCAGATCCAAATCGGTATTTCTGATCGTGGTGATAGGCTTGGCATTGCTTGCCTTCATCGTGGGGGACGCCCTCACAAACAGTCGTAATATATTCGGCGACCAGACCACGGTTGCCAAGGTAGGGTCGACCAAGATCGACTATACGGAATATCAGCGCAAGCGTGAAGAACTGAACAACCAGTACGAGGAGGCGCGCCGCCGCAATCCCCAGCAGTTCGCCAACTTCGACACCCAGCAGTTAGGCGAGATGGCTCTCGAGCAGCTGATACAGCAGACTGTGATAGACAATGCCGCCAAGAAGGCCGGCGTGAAGTCGAGCGCCAACCTGCTGCGTTACTATATGCTGGAAAACATGGGCAATCCGAAGGTTCAGGAGCTGATGCAGAGCCTGCAGCAGTCGGGCCTGGCAGCCCAGACGCCCGCACAGGCATACGACATTATCTTCAATCCGAAGCGCAACGGTCTGACCGAGGCTCAGGTAGAGCCCATGCAGCGTGCATGGCTCGCCGCCGAGAAGGAGACGGACCAGCAGATCGCAGAGCAGATATACCAGCGCCTGCTGGCCGGTACGGTCAAGGCGAACGACCTGGATATGAAGGCTCTCTACGACGATTATGTCAACACCAAGAGCGTGGACTACGCGTTCCTGCCGTTCGGCAACCTGAACGAGAAGGAATATCCCGTCACCGACGCAGAGCTGAAGGCCAAGTATGACGAGATCAAGGGCCGCTTCGCCGTCGACGAGGCGACCAAGGAGATAGGCTTCATCTCCGTTACGGTTACTCCGAGCGACAAGGATATCGCGGCCGCCAAGGCTCTGGCCGACCAGACCGTAGCATTCATGAACAAGAACGCCGGCCCGCTGAGCAAGGAGCTGAAGAAGGATGGCGTATCGATGTCGCGCCACACTGTGCTGGCCGCCGACATTCCCGGCAACGTGCGCAGCGCCGTGACAGCCGGCGGCGATTCCGCCCGTCTGGCCTACAACAACAGCCTGGGCTTCGGCGTGGTACGCGTGCTGAGCACCAAGCAGGAGGTGGACTCCGTGCAGATCACTCTGGTACAGGCCGCCACCGAGGACTGCGGCCGCCGCGTGCTGAGCGCGCTTAACGCCGGACTTCCCGCCGACTCCATCGGCACCAAGTTCAGCCCCGACAGCGTGATGGCACAGCCCGACCAGTGGATCGCCCTCTATGACGCCGACGGCGCCACGAACGCAATCCCCGCCGAGCAGCTGGACACACTGCGTCAGGCAGCCGGAAGATATGTATCGATAGTAAGCGGTCCGCAGGGTATGGTAATCGCCAAATTAGTGAAGCAGAACGCCCCCAAGACCGTGTATGAATATGACGAGGCATCGTACGTGCTCGGTCCCAGCAACGCGACGCTGAACGACGAGCGCGGCAAGCTCGAGAAATTCCTGGCCCAGAACAACGACGCCAAGAAATTCATGGCCAACGCATCGAAGGCCGGCTTCAACGTGCAGAACTTCACCGTTACGGCTTCGCTGCCCGCAGTGCCCCGTTTCGCCGGCATGAACTCCTACTATCCCGACTCGCGTCAGGTGATGCGCTGGGTGATGATAGACGGCGAGTCAGATGCCGTAAGCCACATCTACGAATCGAAGAACCCGACGGCTCCGCTGCTGTATGCCGCAGCCGTGATAAGCGAATACGACGACTACGCACCGCTGTCGAACAAGGACATCAAGGACTATGTGACCGACCTGGTACGCTCGGAGAAGGCCGGCAAGAAATTGGTGGACAAGTTCTCGAAGAACACGCAGAGCCTGCAGAGCGCGGCCCAGGCAATGGGCGTGCAGGTGCAGAGCAACGCACAGTTCCGCTTCGGCCGTAACATGGGCGTAGGCGATCCCGAGGTTACGGGCAAGATCTACGGCACCCCCGCCAACAAGAAGGTGGTGATCACAGCAGGTCAGGACGGCGTGTACGTTTACCAGGTGATGGGACAGAACACCGAGAAGTTCCCCTTCAACGAGCAGCAGTACCAGCAGCAGTACTATCAGCTGTTGAATCCCAACATGTTCGAGCTGATCAAGGGTGACAGAAAAGTGAAGAACAACATCTACAAATTCGAGGCCGGCGACTGATCATCGGCCCTGAATAGACGGATAGATTCGGGGTGACGACCAAGCATCGGCCCTGGATAGACGAAAAAAATTCGGGGAGGAGATAATAAAATCCTCCCCGAAATTTGTTTTTATAGTACAGAGAGGTTGCCGCACAGGCAATATGAATTATAAATTACTAATGGATATGAGAAAAACAGCACGTTATCTGATTGGCGCGGCAATGATGTCAATGGCGGTTCCGACGGCATTTTCACAGTCAGTGGGAATCAAGACGAACCTGGTGAACGATGCGTTGCTTAGCCCTAACCTCGGACTGGAGATAGGACTTGCGCCCAAATGGACACTACAGCTTGAAGGAGAATACAATGGCTGGAAAATCAAGGACAACAACTCGAATTCCGGCTATCACCACCAGTGGAAGCACTGGTTCGCCAGCATCGAGCCGCGATACTGGTTCTGCCAGCGCTTCGCCGGCCACTTCATCTCGATCAACGCGATAGGCGGCGAATACAACTTCGGACACATCGGACTGAAGGGAAATTTCTTAGGCAGTAATTTCAACGACCTGAACACGAGCCGCTATCAGGGCTACGCCGTGGGAGCGGGCTTCAACTACGGTTACGCATGGCCTGTGGCCAAACACTGGAACATCGAGGCCGAGATAGGCATCGGCTGGTTGTGGACCCGCTACGAGAAATACCCGTGCACCGAATGCGGCACACGCGAGAAGACAGGACACCACAACTATGTGGGCCCGACCAAGTTGGCCGTGAGCGTCGAATACCTGTTCTAAGGAGAGGAGCCTGAATTATTAACACAAAAGAAGAAAGAAGATGAACAAGATAATAATGACATTGGGCTTGGCGGCGGTCACCGCGTTGGGTGCCGGAGCCATGACGTCGTCGGACTTCGGAGCATCTGACCTTCAGGTGCTCAGACCCACGGACCAGACCATGCGTGTGCAGATGACGCTGGTGCCCGATAATTTCAACGTAAAATACAATCAGGATGTGACCATCACCCCTGTGCTGAAGCAGCTGAACGGCTCGCTCGAGAAGCGTCTGCCGTCGCTTACGTTCGCCGGTCGCAACGCATATTACTACAATCTGCGCGACGGCGAGACCCCCAACCTGTACAAGCGCAGCAGCAAGACGCCCGTGAAATATCAGGAGGACTTCGCCTACGAGCCCTGGATGGAGCATTCCAAACTGGACTTCGAATGCGTGACCGGATGCTGCGGCAACGAGAAGACCGAGAACGTGCCCATGGCCACCATGGACTATGCCGCTCCTCAGTATAAGCCCCAGTTCACCTACATCCGTCCGGCGGCAGTGGACTCCAAGCTGTTCAACCTGGAGGGTCAGGCATTCATCAACTTCCGGGTGAACAAGACCAACATCGAGCCTGACTATATGACCAACCCCGTGGAGCTGAAGAAGATCCTGGACACCATCGACGCCGTGCGCGACAACAAGGACGCCAAGGTGAAGCGCATCACGCTGACCGGTTATGCGTCGCCCGAGGGCTCGTATGCCGGCAATGCCCGTCTGGCACAGGGACGTACCGACGCGCTGCGCGAATATATCCGCAAGCAGTACGCATTTCCAGAGAATCTGTTCGTCACCAAATCGGTGCCCGAGGACTGGGCCGGTCTGAAAGCCGCCATCGAAAAGAGCTCGCTGGCCAACAAGGCCGAACTTATCAGCTTCATCGATTCAGACTATCCGATCGAGAAGCGTAACGACCAGCTGCGCAAACTTTTCCCCGAGACTTATCCCTACCTGTTGAAAGAGATATATCCCGGCCTGCGTCACACCGACTACGTGGTTAACTACGAAGTGCGCAAGTACACGGACATCAACGAGATCCGCGAGGTGCTGAAGACGCATCCGCAGAACCTGAGCCTCAACGAATTCTTCTTAGCGGCCCAGAGCTACAAGCCCGGCTCGCCCGAATTCGACCGGGTGTTTGACGTGGCCGTACGCATGTACCCGAAGGATCCGGTGGCCAACATCAACGCCGCCATGGCATCCATAAGCCGAGGCGACCTGACCAGCGCGCAGAACTTCCTGAACCAGGTCGGCGACAGCTCCGAGGCCAACTATGCCCGTGGCGTGCTCGCCGCAAAGCAGGAGAATTACGACAAGGCCCTGACGATGTTCAAGAAGGCCGGTACGCCCGAAGCAAAGGACGCGATAAAGCAGATAAACGAAATTCTGAACTACAAGGGTGCCGTACAGTATCTGTATAAATAAAGATTGAAAATCAAACATATTGGGGGTGTGCCGCCGACAGGAGCAGGTGCACCCCCAAAGGTGTGTACTTAAAGCGATGGAAAACGAGAAACAGCCGTTGATCGGCAAGACACTTGAGGAACTGCAGGATGTGGCCTATCGTGGCGGTATGCCTAAATTCGTGGGCAAACAGCTTTGCGAATGGCTGTATGTCAAGAAGGCGACGCGCTTCGACCAGATGGTGAACATCTCGAAGAAAAACCAGGCGTGGCTCGCCGATAACTATGAGATAGGACGCACGGCGCCCGCCAAACACGCCAAGTCGCAGGACGGCACGGTGAAGTATCTGTTTGCCGTGGGCGAGGGGCGCAGCGTGGAGTCGGTGTATATCCCCGACAAGGAGCGCGCCACACTGTGCGTGTCGAGCCAGTCGGGCTGCAAGATGAACTGCTACTTCTGCGCCACCGGCAAGATGGGTTTCCGCAAGCAGCTCACCGCTGCCCAGATCATAAACCAGATACTGAGCATCCCGCCCGAAGGATCGAACATGCAGCCGCTGACCAACGTGGTGTTCATGGGTATGGGCGAGCCGCTGGACAATTTCAGGGAGGTGGAGAAGGTGATACGTATCCTGACCGAGCCGTGGGGCCTGGGATGGAGCCCGAAGCGCATCACGGTGTCTACGGTGGGCAAGCTGCCAGAGCTGAAGGACCTGCTGGACCGCACCCAGGTGCACGTGGCCATCAGCGTGCATACCGCCGATACCGCCCAGCGCGAGTCGATGATGCCCGCACAGAAGGCTTTCCCCATCGCGTCGGTGATGCACCTGCTCAGCGGTTACGATTTCAGCCATCAGCGCCGGCTCAGCCTGGAGTACATAATGTGGCGCGGCGTGAACGACGACATAGCGCACGCCGACATGCTCGTGAAACTGATAGGCAAGATAGAATGCCGCGTCAACCTGATACGTTTCCATCAGGTGCCGGGCGTGGACCTGAAACCCGCCAGCGAGGAACGTATGCTGATGTTCCGCAACTATCTCAACTCCAAAGGAATCACGGCCACCATCCGCGCCAGTCGCGGCGAGGACATAGCCGCCGCCTGCGGGCAGCTGAGCCGCACCGAATCGGTGTGACCGGCCGCACATTTGTAATGAACAGAACCTAAAGTGCGTTAATATATATATTGACACGCTCTAACAAGACCTGAAAACAATGTCTGAACTTCTGAAAGTGGGGATAACCCACGGCGATTATAACGGAGTGGGCTACGAAGTGGCGCTGAAAGCCATGGCCGACGAGACCGTGACCGAACTCTACACACCGGTTTTCTACGGCATTCCGGCACTCGTGGAAAAGACCGCGGCCGATTTCGAACTGGAACTGCCCGAACTCAAGATAATAAACGATGCCTCCGAAGCCGAGGAGGGGTACCTGAATATCGTGGACTTAGGGATAAAGGAGGTGAAGCTGACGCCCGGACATCCCGACAGTCAGTCTGGCGCCGCAGCCGTGGCTGCCCTTGAGAAAGGAGTGGCCGATGTGCTGGCCGGCACCATCGACACGCTTGTCACCGCCCCGATCAGCAAGGAGGCCGTGCAGACCGAGGAATTCCAGTTTCCCGGCCACACCGAGTTCCTTGGCGCCCGCTCCGACAGCAAGCCGCTGATGATACTCTATTACGAGGGACTGCGCATGGCGCTGCTCACCACTCACAAGGCCATAGCCGACATCCCCGGCGCCGTGACCAAGGAGCGCGTTATGGAGACAGTCAGGGAACTGAACGCAACGCTGAAGCAGGACTTCGACATCCAGGCGCCCAAGATTGCCGTGCTGTCGCTGAACCCCCACAACGGCGACGGAGGACTGCTCGGCACCGAGGAGATTCGCGACATCAAGCCCGCCATCGAGGAACTCGGCGACAAATTCTTAGTGTTCGGACCCTTTGCCGCCGACGGATTCTTCGCCTCGCATTCGTGGCGCAAGTACGACGGCGTGATAGCCATGTACCACGATCAGGGACTGGCACCCTTCAAAGCCCTGGCCGGACCCGAAGGCGTGAACTTTACGGCCGGGCTGCCGTTCGTGCGCACCAGCCCCGACCACGGCACCGGCAACGACATCGCCTGGCAGGGCGTGGCCGACCCGCAGTCGATGCGCCAGGCCATCTACTCGGCCATAGACCTGACGCGCAACCGCCGCCGCAACATAGAGGCCGCTGCAAATCCGCTGCCCAGGATGCCGGAACGTCCCGACCGGGGCGAGCGTCGCGGCGCTCCGCAGGAACGCGGCAATAAACAGGACAAAAACAAGGCGGCGGAATGAATTTCGGAGTAATAGCTGCCGGCGAGGGAAGCCGACTGTCGGAGGAGGGTATCTCTGTACCCAAACCGTTGGTGGACCTGAACGGCGAGCCGATGATAGGGCGTCTGATGCGCATATTCGGCGAACTCGGAGCCGAGGACGTGGCTGTGGTGACCAACGCTACGCGGCATGAAACAGCCGAGTATCTTGCAGGGATAGCCTCGACATTGCCGTTCCGTCTCCATGTGAAGGAAGCCGTGACGCCAAGTTCCATGCACACATTCGCCCTGCTGGGCAATATGCTGAAAGGCAAAGGGCGGTTCATCACAACCACCGTCGACACCATCTTCAGCGCCGAGGAATTCGGCAAGTATGTGCAGGCGTTTCAGAACGCCCCGGCCGATGTGGACGGCATGATGGCCGTGACCACATACATCGACGACGAGAAGCCGCTGTATGTGCGCGTGGACGACAGGATGGACATAACCGCATTCCTGGACAAAGACCCGGAGCCGAAATATATCTCCGCCGGCGTGTACGGTCTTGACGACAAGGCCCTTGACGTGCTGGACGGGTGTCTGGAATCCGGCGTGAGCCGTATGCGCAATTTCCAGCGCGCCTTGGTGGAGAACGGGCTTCGCCTCAAGGCGTTCGACATAGGGCGCGCCATCGACGTGGACCACGCCTCGGACCTGGAGCTGGCCAGAAAAATCACTAAAGAGGAGAAAGAGGAGATATAGTAATGTCAGCTATCAAGATAGCCGGCGTGATGAGGGCCGGCGCATATTCGCCTAACCATATCGGGAACGATGCGGCCATCTTCAATGCGGTGGCCGACCATCTGCGTAAGCGCGGCTGCGAGGTGAACGTGTACAGCGAAGATGAATTTCAACGCGCGGAAATCACCGAGGATACGGTGCTGAACATGTGCCGCGAACGCGAGTCCGTGGCCAAGCTGCAGAGCCTGGAGGAGCAGGGGAAGTTGGTGATAAACTCGGGCTTCGGCATCGAGAACTGCACGCGCGAGCAGATGACGCGTATGCTGTTAGGCAACGGCATCCCGTACCCGGATTCACTGATTGTGAACACCAACGAGGATGTGCGCGCCGAGCTGGAACGTGCCGGTTTCGGCAGCGTATGGATCAAGCGCGGCGACTTTCATGCCATGCACAAGGAGGACATATCCTATTGCCGTCATGCGGAGGAGGCTCAGGAGATGCTGCACGAGTATTATTACCGTGGCATAAAGCGCGCCGTCATAAACCGCCATCTTGTCGGCGACCTGGTGAAATTCTACGGCGTGCGTGACGAGCCCTTTTTCTTCTGGTTCTACCCGTTTGACGAGGGTCACAGCAAGTATGGCTGGGAAGTGGTGAACGGCAAGAGCCAGGGCTTCAGTTTCGACCCGGACGAGCTGCGCGACATCTGTCAGCGCGCGTCGAAACTGATGGACGTGCGTATTTACGGCGGCGACTGCATCGTCGACGAGCAGGGGCATATCAGCATCATCGACTTCAACGACTGGCCCAGCTTCGCACCCTGTCGCGCCGAGGCCGCTCCGGCAATAGCCAGGAGTGTGCTGAAAGCCATCAGAAAACACATAAAGAATCAACAATAACGACCTTAAATCAGCAATAACGACTCTGTAATGAGCAATAAGGATAAAAACGAGGAGTATCAGTCGTCGCTGAAGTCGATGGATACGGAGGAATGGTGGGACCTGCACTTTTACCGCCCCATCGGATACTGGTGGGCCAGGATGGCGCGCAAGGCCGGCATCAGGCCTAACGCCATCACCATCGCCTCCATATTCCTTGGCATAGGCTCCGGTGTGTGCTTCTATTTCGACAATATATGGTGGAACCTGTTAGGGGTGCTGCTGCTGGTATGGGCCGATTCGTACGACTCGGCCGACGGACAGTTGGCGCGCATGACCGGCCAGTACTCGCGCATAGGGCGCATCCTGGACGGCGTGAGCGGCGACCTATGGTTTGCGGCCATTTACATAGCCATCTGTCTGCGCGAGAACGTCACTTCCGAGTTCTTCATGGCCCATCACTGGGTGATATGGGTCATGGCCGTAGTGACAGGAATCTGCCATGGCGTACAGGCCGCAATGGCCGACTATTACCGTCAGTTCCATCTGTATTTCGTCAAGGGGCCGGAGGGTTCCGAGCTGGAAAACGCCGACTCGCTCATGCAGAAATACCGCACTATGTCGTGGCGGCATCAGCCCTGGGCCAAACTTGTGCTGCTGTTCTATATCAACTATACAGTGGGTCAGGAATCGCGCACGCCCAAGATGCAGAAGCTGCGCCGGGTGCTGCACGCACGCTATGGCAACAACATACCGGTGGAGTTCCGCGAGCGGTTCCGCAAGGCTTCGCTGCCGCTGATGAAATACACCAACATACTGTCGTTCAACACCCGTTCGCTGGCGCTGTTCGTGTCCATACTGATATTCCGTATGCCGTGGCTGTACTTCGCCTTCGAGCTGACGGTGCTGAACATACTGATGGTGTATATGGTTGCAAGACATGAGAATATATGCAACGCATTCATCAAGGAACTTGAAAATCAGAAACCATGAATATAGACAAGAGTAAGATAAAGGGAATCATCTTCGACTACGGCGGCACGCTCGACACCGGCGGACGCCATTGGAGCGAGGTGCTGTGGGACGGCTACCGGCAGGCCGGCGTTGAGGTGGACAAGGCTGGATTCCGCGAGGCATACGTATATGCCGAGCGCGAACTGGCCAGGACGCGCCACATACTGCCGGCGCACGACTTCCACGACATTCTGGACATCAAGGTGCGCATCGAACTCGAGTGGCTGGTGCGGCAGGGGTTGTTCTCGCCCGACGAGGTGGAGGCGAAAGGGAAGGAGATAGCCCAGATATGCTACGACTTCGCCCGGAAGACCGTGCATGCCTCCGAACCGGTGCTTCAGGCGCTGTCGGAGAAATATCCGCTGGTGCTGGTGTCCAATTTTTACGGAAACATCGAGACGGTGCTGGAGGATTTCGGCATCAGGAAATATTTCAAGGACATCATAGAGAGTGCTGTGTTAGGTATCCGCAAGCCGGATCCCCGCATCTTCGAACATGGCGTCAAGTCGTTGGGCATCCTGCCTGAACAGACTCTGGTGATAGGCGACTCGCTGCGCAAGGACATCGAACCGGCCGAGAGCCTGGGCTGCCAGGTGCTGTGGATCAAAGGCGAGGGCTGGACCAAGGAGGAGGACGAGCAGACGCACCCCAACACCATCTACGCATTGGAGGAAGCGAAAGCCGTATTGCTTTGACAGCTCGATTAACTTAAGTTAACAAAATAAGCTGATGTTGATATAAAATTAACTAATATTGGCCAAATGCGGGTATTGATAAGAAACTTTAAGATTCAAAGAGCGTAAATAGAGGGCTAATTCCTTTGTCGTCTCGACTATTGGGTATAATTTTACGCCCGGAATGCGAAATGTCGGCGTAAGAGTGCCGCAGGGCCGGTCCTGGACCCTTTGGCAACGGATGTTTCGCAGAGAATCAAAAGACAATTATCAATAACACACACAACACAAACTATGTCAACAAAAGCAAAGGCTCCCAACGGTAAACTCGGAGTAATGGTGGTAGGACTGGGTGCGGTAAGCTCCACGTTCATTACCGGCGTGCTGATGACCCGCAAGGGACTTGCCAAGCCGGTAGGTTCGATGACCCAGTACGACAAGATCCGCGTAGGCAAAGGAGAAAACAAGAAATATCTGCACTATAAGGACATAGTGCCTTTGGCAGACCTGAACGATATAGAGTTTGCGGCCTGGGACGTATATCCGGCCAACGCATACGAAAGCGCCATCAACGCCGAGGTGCTGAAGGAGAAGGACATCAATCCCGTCAGGGACGAACTGGAGAAGATCAAGCCGATGCCCGCCGCATTCGACAGGAACTACGCTAAGCGTCTGGACGGCGACAACGTGAAGCAGTGCCGCGACCGCTGGGACATGACGGAACAGATCCGCGAGGATATCCGCCGGTTTAAGAAGGAATCGGGCGTGGAGCGCGTAGTGGTGCTTTGGGCCGCATCGACCGAGGTCTATGTGCCGGTCGAAGATAAGGTGCACGGTTCGTTGGCTGCTCTGGAGGCTGCCATGAAGGCCGACGACAAGGAGCATATCGCTCCCTCGATGTGCTACGCCTATGCCGCATTGGCGGAGGGCGCTCCTTTCATCATGGGCGCTCCCAACACCACAGTGGACATCCCCGCAATGTGGGAACTGGCCGACAAGACCGGAATGCCCATCGCCGGCAAGGACTTCAAGACGGGCCAGACGCTGGTCAAGTCGGGTTTCGCGCCCATCATCGGCACGCGCTGCCTGGGGCTGAGCGGCTGGTTCTCGACCAACATCCTTGGTAACCGCGACGGCCTGGTGCTGGACGAACCCGCCAACTTCCGCACAAAGGAGGTGTCGAAACTTTCCACACTGGAAAGCATTCTCGTACCCGAGGAGCAGCCTGACCTCTACGGCCACGGCAACGACGAGGACACGCAGTATTATCATAAAGTACGTATTAATTATTATCCCCCTCGCAACGACAACAAGGAGGGCTGGGACAATATCGACATCTTCGGATGGATGGGATACCCCATGCAGATCAAGATCAACTTCCTGTGCCGCGACTCGATTCTGGCCGCGCCGCTGTGTCTTGACCTGGTGTTGCTGAGCGATCTGGCCGCACGCGCCGGACGCAAGGGCACGCAGCGGTTCCTCAGCTTCTTCCTCAAGAGCCCGATGCACGACTATACCAAGGGAGAGGTGCCCGTAAACCACCTGTTCCAGCAGTATACCATGCTGAAGAACGCCATCCGCGAAATGGGCGGTTACGAGGCTGACGAAGAAATCGATTAAGACTTATGGTCTGAATCGGTCAAGGTATTAATTATAATAATGAGAATAGACATTCTGACCGTAATGCCCGAAATGATCGAACCTTTCATAGGGTGTTCGATCCTGAAGCGGGCGCAAGACAAAGGACTCGCGGAGATTGTGGTGCACAATCTCCGCGATTACACCACCAACAAACACCGCAAGGTGGACGATTATCCGTTCGGCGGCGAGGCCGGCATGGTGATGCAGATACAGCCGATAGACGCCTGTATCTCCGAACTTAAGGCACAGCGTGACTACGACGAGGTGATATTCACCTCGCCCGACGGCGAGCAGTTTGACCAGCCAATGGCCAACCAGCTGTCGCTGCTGCAGAACATCATCATACTCTGCGGCCATTACAAGGGTGTGGACTGGCGGGTGCGCGAACATCTGATTACTAAGGAAATATCCATCGGTGACTATGTGCTGACGGGCGGCGAGTTGCCGGCGGCCGTGATAGCCGACGCGGTGGTGCGCATCATTCCCGGCGTGATCGGCGACGAGCAGTCGGCCCTGTCAGATTCATTCCAGGACAATCTGCTGGCGCCTCCCGTGTATTCGAGGCCCGCGGTTTATAAGGGATGGGAAGTGCCTGAGATTCTGCTGTCGGGACATGAGGCCAAGATTGCGCAATGGCGCTATGACATGGCGTTGGAACGGACCAGGCGTCTCAGGCCTGACCTGTTGGGAGAGAATCCAGAATAACGGTCGGAAATTTAGAATCCGAATCCTGGAATATTTCATTAGTATCCGAATTCTGCAACAATTCATTAGAATCCGAATTCTGCAACATTTCTTTGGAATCCGAATCCTGGAACATTTCAGGGGATAAAAATAAAACGGGATGCAAGGCCTCGGCCTCCATCCCGTTTTGTCGCTTTAGCATTGTTCTACTATTTTAGGCAATGTCTGCGACAATCACCTATTATATAGACGTAAAAATTGTGCGTTTAGTTTAATGGGACGCAAAATTTTTTTCACTTTTTTGCGTTAAAATTTTTCTTGCCATCAATATTTCACGTCATATCCCTGATCCTTAAGGTATTGCAGGATTCGGTAATTCATGGCGTGGTCGTAATATTCTATGATGTGCTTGCACCAGTCGTTGGTTGTGGTGCCTCCGGCGCGGGTCCGGTTGTATTCCGTCACGGTCTTGTCGTATGCCGCAAGCTCGTCGGTCAGATGCTCGTCGTCGTGACGGTAATGGTTGTGGTGGAACACCAGGCTCTCGGGCTGTTTGGGCTTAAGGTCGGGCTGCTCGCGTGGGATTCCGAGTGCCAGACCGCATACCACGAACACGCCCTTGGGCAGTTGCAGCAGCTCGGCGATGCGTTTGGGGTCGGCGGTGCGCAGGTAGCCGATGCAGTTGCATCCCAGTCCGCAGGCCTCGGCGGCAACTACGGCGCTCATCATTGCCAGCGACGCGTCGATGATGCCGATGGTCACGCCGTCCATCGTGTCGTAGAACGCGGGCATCTCCACGCCCTTGCGCTGTGCCAGCATCGAGATCTTGTTATAGTCCGAGCAGAATATAAGCAGACGGTTGCACGTCTTGAGCTGTTTCTGGTTGGTGATGGCGTACAGTTCCTCCTTCAGGGACTGGTCGTCTATCTCTATTACGGAGAATTGCTGGCCGTTGTAGCTGGTGGGGGTGTTGCGCACGGCGGCGCGGATGAATTCCATGGTTTCCGCAGGTATCGGCTCGCGCTCGTAGCGACGGATGCTGGTGCGGTCCAGCAATGATTCCTTTACGCTTTTCATATTCTTAGTGTAGGTTTATGCTTTGGGTTATATTTAAATGGAAAGTAAAAAACCGGCAGACATTTGAAAGTCTGCCGGCTTAAAAGGTCCACACCAAAGGAATGTGACGAAACTCCGAACGACAGGATTTGAGTGCCTTCAATCTTTGTAATCCGCCTTGTGACTCGGGGAGTCAACGCCTTGCGGCGCGCCATTAATTGATAAGCTTGTCTCGGCATTTCTGATAAATTTGATGAGTTTCCCAATTTGCTTTGATGTGGGATATCTTGACTCGGTGTCCGCACTTTAGCATCCGCCAGACCCTCTTGAATCTCGATGCACCTGGGCGTGACTCCCGTTTCTGATATTTCTCATTATTAAAGAAAGCTCTCTTGCTCCCTTGTTTTCCATTACAACGCAAAGTTAATACACTTGGTTTACATTTGCAATACCACACCGCATTTTTTTATCTACACCTATTCAATCTCTATCTATAATGTGTAGATCGAATATAATGTGTAGATCGGCAGATCTTGTATGTATGCTGATAAAAATACTTCTTGAAAGCACCGGATGGCTATGTCTGTGATTAAAATTTGAGTGTCAAACATCGTATTTAGTGTAAAAAATTGACTCCGTCGGCTTCTCGACAGCCGAATGAACTAATCCATCTATAGAATTGTTGCCCGAAATTAATATAATTATATATAAATTAACATTTATTAATTCGATTGAGAATCAACGAGTTAAACGGATATGTAAGGGAAATTTGAAAAAATATCTTGCGG
>ERZ836877.170-NODE-170-length-113346-cov-22.527182_pt1 | contig 113346 bp, 79 predicted proteins | sample MGYA00519469_ERZ836877 | MGnify/ENA primary metagenome ERZ836877 (study PRJEB31850, sample SAMEA3708809) | human gut metagenome | biome: human gut; feature: human-associated habitat; material: faeces | place: China | collected 2014 ...
TGAACCGGGTAAGGGAAGATATGTCTCTTTTTGGGGCTTAAATGAAAGAGCCGTGAGGTTTCTAATCTTAGTGGATTGATGATCAGGCGGATTGGCGGTGGAAGAGGCGCGATCTGACTGCAATGTAGAGGGGTGGACGGAAGAGTTCTCCGGCGCCGATGATGGCTCCGAAGAATGTTATGATGATCATGAGGCTTTCGACGAGCGGATGAATGCCGCTGGCCGCCGCCATTCCGTATCCGACGGTTGCGGCTACCACAGCTCCGGCAACGGGCAGAATCATGGCTTTTATTATTGTTGCGAGAAAGTGTCCTATGCTCATTCCGTTCAGGCGTGTGAAAAGTATTGTGTGGGCAAGTACGCTGACGGCCACTCCGCCGATCTGAGTCCATGCTATCCAGATGAGGCCGTGGCGGTAGAATATGGCAAGCAACGCAAGCTGTATGGCTACTTCGCCGAACGACATATTGCGGATAAATACTGTACGGGCATGGACTTTGCAGACGCTGTGGAAATAGTATTTCAGACCTGCAAGAAATTCGAACAGGGCAAGAATGCGGAATACGGGAACAGCCGCAATCCACTTCTGTCCGTATAGGGCTTCAATCCCCGGACGGGCGATAACAAGCATGAGCATCAGAATCGCGCCGTTGAGGACTACGATTGTCGACAGCATGTCATGGATGAGAAAACGCTGACGTTTTTTGTCGTTTTCGTTAGAGGCTATGACGAAAAACGGGGAGTTTATCGAGGTTTCGGTGACTGCAAACGGCACATTGGCAAGTTTCGCACCCTGATAGTAGACGCCGGAAGTCGATGGTGAGAAGAATTTTCCCAATACGAAGGTGTTGACGTTCTTGCCTATAATGTTGCCGAGGTAGGCGAGCATGAGGTGGATTCCGAAATAGAAGAATTCTTTGAATGCTCTGATCTTAAAGCGTATTCGCGGGAAATAGCGCGTTGCGGCTACAAAATATACGAAGAGGAAGAACGACAGCAGAATCTGGGTCGACACGAGTGCCCAGTAGCCGAAGCCGTTTGCTGCAAGGAAAATTCCCAACGCGAGCGAAGTGACTGTAGCGCCGATTCTGACGAGCGCGACCTTCTTCATTTTCAGCTCTTTGCGCAGGCGTGTTTCCTGAACAAAGCTCATTGTCTGACAGAAAAAGCATACGCCGAGCACGCGCATTATTCCGATCAACTCGTTGTGACCGAAAAATGCGGCTACCCACGGCGCCCCGACGAAAAAGAGCGTGCCGAAGATGAAGCCAACGCCGGCGTTGAATACGAAAACTGTCGAATAATCGTCGGCTGTCGGGCTTTTCTTATGGATGAGTCCGTCTGATAAACCGCAGCTCGACAGGTCGTAGGCTATCGAGGTGAAGATGGCGATCATGGCAAGCAGACCGAAGTCGGCTGTTGTCAGAAGGCGCGCGAGCACAATGTTACCGCCGAAATTGAGGACGGTGACAGTCAATCGCTCTATGAGCGACCATTTGTAGACCTTGGAGTTAGTCCCCATGGCCAGGGACTCAGGCCGAGTGTTCGGTCAGGAATCGTTCGACATCGAGGGCAGCCCGACATCCGCTTCCGGCTGCGGTGATTGCCTGACGGTAGCGCGGATCGGCGACGTCGCCGGCTGCAAACACTCCCTCTACGCTCGTGGCGGTGGTCTTTCCGATGGTCTCGATATAACCTTGTTCGTCAAGTTTCAGTTGACCGTCGAGGAAGTCGGTGTTAGGCTTATGGCCGATGGCGAGGAAGAATCCGTCGAGCTCAAGATCCATTTTCTGTTCTCTCGGTGTTCCTTCGGCTTCAACGAGATGGGCGCCCTGAAGGAAGCCGTCGTCGCCATAGAGCCCTTTTGTCTGCGTCTCGAAAAGGACTCGGATATTACCTTTCTGCAAAACCCGCTGCTGCATGACTTTCGATGCGCGCAGATAGTTCTTGCGGACGATCATGAAGACATCTTTGGCAATGTTGCTCAGATACATGGCTTCTTCGCAGGCTGTGTCGCCTCCGCCGACAACGGCGACGCGTTTGTTGCGGTAGAAGAAGCCGTCGCAGGTAGCGCAGGCCGATACGCCCTGGCCCATGAATTTCTGTTCGTCGGGCAGACCGAGGTATTTCGCCGATGCGCCGGTTGCGATGATGATAGTGTCGGCAATGATAGTGTCGCCTTCTGCTGTCTCGCAGCGGAAAGGACGCTGTGACAGGTCGACGCTTTTAACGAAGCCGCTGCGAACGTCGGCGCCGAAGCGGCGGGCCTGTTTGCCGAGATCTTCCATCATCTCGAATCCCGAAGTGCCTTCGGGGTAACCCGGGAAATTTTCAATCTCAGTTGTTGTGGTCAGCTGTCCGCCCGGTTGAGTGCCTTCGAAGAGGATAGGGGACAGGTTGGCGCGTGAGGTATAGATTGCAGCCGTATATCCGGCAGGGCCGGAGCCGATTATCAGACATTTGGTTTTGTGTTCCATTGAAGTGATTCAGGTTATGAGTTAGCGCAAGTCGATGATTTCGGCTCGCGGATATTTTCTTTTATCGAAAGTGAAGACCGATGAGGGCTGTGTGGCTCCTATTCGGGCAGACGTTACAGATATTTTTGTGACGTGTCCGACCCGGTCGGTCAGGTCGATTGCTGTAGGAAGCTTTGTCGCGGTATTGACAGTCATTCTGACGGTGCGGAAGTCAGAATGTTTGTTCTTAGCTGTCAGCAAAAGAGTTGACGTGCCTTTCCCGTTGGCGACGATCTTTGCCGTGAAGTTGTTCCGGAGAGCTTTGACTATGGCAAACGGATTGATCTGAGCCAATTCCTCAGAAGTCGGAGTCGTTATATTGCATTCACCGGTCGACGGACTGTAGGCCCACTGGGTGTGTCCGTCGTACCAGACAGTCATTTCCGACGAGCTCATCCGGAAACGGTCGCCGGCGAGCAGCAGTTTGCCTGAAGAGCCTGATGCCTTGAAGGAGATATCGAGAGACTTTGCACTTCTGACGCGCGATGCCACGCTGTTAAGCAGTGCGGTGGCGTTGTCGGCTGCCATCGATATAATGACGGCTGCGGCGAGGACTGTTACAAATGTCAGTAGGCGTTTCATATCTGATATATTAACGTGGATCGGCGGTGCAATGTTGTGCCGGTCAGTTGGCAATTTCAAGGAGACGTTCGAGCTGCATCGGATCCATCAGAACCTGACGGGGCTTGCCGCCGTTTGTCGGGCCGACGATTCCGGCGGCTTCGAACTGGTCCATGATCTTTCCGGCGCGGTTATATCCGATTGAATAGCGGCGCTGTAGCGACGATGTCGAAGCCGTTGAGCTTTGAACGACAAAGCGGGCAGCTTCCTCGAAGAGACTGTCGCGGTCGTTGACGGAACCCATTCCTGATGCGTCAACGTCGTCAGGAATGAACTCCGGCAGTTCGTAGGCAGTGTCGTATCCCATCTGTTCGTCGATATATTTGACGATATTCTCAACTTCGTCAGTGTCGATGAAGGCGCACTGAACTCGGTCGATTTTGCCATTGTTGCTGAACAGCATGTCGCCTCGGCCGATGAGCTGGTTTGCTCCCGGCCTGTCAAGGATTGTCCGCGAGTCGACCATCTGGAATACTCGGAAAGCTATTCGGCCCGGGAAGTTCGCCTTGATGACGCCCGTGATAACGTTGGTCGACGGGCGTTGGGTGGCCAGTATCATATGGATTCCTACCGCGCGCGCTTTCTGTGCTATACGTGCTATGGGTGTCTCGACTTCTTTTCCCGCTGTCATTATAAGGTCGGCAAACTCATCGACCACTACAACTATGTAGGGAAGGAATCGATGTCCGCGTTCCGGGTTGAGATGCCGCGTGACGAATTTTTCATTATACTCTTTGAGGTTTCGGCAACCGGCATCCTTGAGCAGAGTGTAACGGTTGTCCATCTCAAGGCAGAGAGAGTTAAGGGTGGCCACAACCTTGGCAGGATCGGTTATGATTGCATCGTCTTCGCCGGGAAGTTTAGCGAGATAGTGGCGTTCAAGCCGTGCGTAGAGGCTGAACTCGACCATCTTCGGGTCGACGAGCACGAACTTCAGTTCGGCAGGATGTTTCTTGTAGAGCAGCGACGCGATGATAGTGTTCAGGCCGACAGATTTACCCATGCCGGTGGCGCCAGCAACAAGCAGATGAGGCATCTTTGTCAGGTCAGCTATGAACACTTCGTTCGAAATTGTGCTGCCCATTGCCATAGGCAGCTCCATCTTGCAGTCCTGAAAAGCTTTGGAGCCGAGTATCGAACGGATCGGAACTGTCTGGGGGTCTTTATTCGGCACTTCGATACCGATCGCGCTTTTTCCGGGAATAGGGGCTATTATTCGGATTCCGAGGGCCGCCAGACTCATTGCGATGTCGTCTTCGAGCCGCTTGATTTTGGCGATACGGACGCCCTCGACGGGAACGATCTCATAGAGAGTTACGGTCGGGCCAACAGTGGCACGGATGTCTGAAATCGGGATGCCGTAGTCGAGAAGAGTTTTCGTGATGCGCTGCTGGTTCTCAGCCTGCTCTTCGGCGTCGATCGTTGCAGCGGTGCGCTGCTTGGGCTCATGAAGAATCTCGAGAGTTGGGAACTGATAGCGCGATAGGTCGGCACGAGGATCATAAGCCGAATCGCCTATGGCGATCACAGGCTCGGGAATCTTGAGTTCGTCGGCCTGCTCAATGTCTTTCGACTCCACGGTCATATCTCCGATCGTTGGAACCATGTCGATTTCCGCTTCTTTATTATCCTCGTCTGAGAGGGTGTCAGTGTCAGATTTCTTTTCTATCTGATCGTCAATGGTGCCGACTACAATGTCGTTGGATGTCTGAGGTTTATCACCGGCAACTTTTTTCTCATTATTTCCGGCTGTCGATACAGTTTCTTTACGTGCGGCTCGTGCGGCTTCCTTACGGGCCTCTTCCTGACGGCGCAATTCGCGCCGTTCGGCATTTCGGGCAGCCCGTTCAGCCATCTTCTCGCTTATGATGCCGTAGACATGTTTCAGGTCGTTGAGGAAGACTACAGTGACAGCGGCAATCATGATGAGCGACAGGCCGATAGCCGCCGGCAGTCTTCCGATTTCAATCATTTTTTCATTAAGGAAATGCCCGTGGGCGCCTCCCCACATTATAGGTGATTCAAACTCCCAGGTGGCGAGGCCGACCACTGTCGAGAGGGCTATTATTGTCAACAGCGAACGGAATGTAAGGCTCCAGAAGTTTATGCTTCTGACTTTAAGCAATGACAGGGATACCAGAGTCATATAGAGAATCAGAACGAAAACTCCGACTCCGAGCCAGCGCGTTATCAGCATATCGCTTACCCATGCGCCCAGTGGCCCTCCGAGATTCTTGACCGATCCGGTTTTGGCGACAAGCGATTCCCATGTGTTATTTCCGGTCAGGCTCTGGTCGTGCGCAACGGTGTTGAAATAGCTTATCGTCACAGCGAGAAGATATACTGTGACAAGAGCAAGAACAATTCCGGCGAAGATTCTGAACCGTCCGTCGCTGAAGAAGCTTGAGAATGCGGCAGGCTTAACCGATAGGGTTCTCGGTTGGGCTTGAGAGGTAGCGGCTGAGGTCTCGGCTTTCCGGCTGGTTGATTTCTGTGTGTCGGCTTTAACACGTGGTTTAGTCTGGCGTCTGACTGTCTGACGGGTTTCTTTGGGGGCTTCGGGCTGCAGATCGTGTTGCCGGCGCTCGTAGTCGGGATCTTCGAGCATTGTTGTGTTGCCGAAGTCTATAGTATCGGGGTTGAAAGATTCAGGAGCAATGTGAAAGGGTTCCATAATTTGGGAAAGGCGTGCGCCTTATTAAAGAGACGTAATCAAGTGCAAAAGTAGTAATAAACCTTCACAAATGCAAACAAATTTGCAAACGTAAATCGCTCACGGGGCAAATTGTCCGATTGTCCCTGTCTGCTCAATATTGGCTGCCGGTTCAGCGGCATCAGAATCGGACTGGCAAAAAAAATTATTCGTCGTCACGACGAATAATCCTTTTAACCTTAAATCTAATACCATGAAAAACACAGTGCAAAGGTATAGCCTTTATGTTATATAACATAATTATTCGGGTATGTTTTGCGAATAATTAACAACAATTAACTAATTATGGCCTTTTCAAGCGGTTCAACAATAAAATGCACCTCGCGCGCGTTAATAAATCGGTATGAAAAAACTAATAATATGGGCGGCAGTGATAGCTGTCGCGGGAAGCGCCATAACAGGTTGCGGAGGAGCCAAGCTTTCCGTGGCCGATGAGCAGATGGCCCGCGGTGAATATTACGATGCTTCTAAAACCTATCGCAAGATATATAATAAGCTGACTAAGCGCGAACAGCGCCCTCAGCGTGGTGAAGTAGCATATAAAATGGGCAAATGTTATCAGAAGCTCAACATGGCTGCCAGAGCTTCTGCCTCTTATCAGAATGCAATCCGATATGGGGTTACAGATTCGATGGCCAGATTATATCTCGCCCAGAGCCTTCATGCCGAGGGCAAGTATGTTCCGGCAATAAAAGCCTATGAAGAATTTCTTGAGCTGTCGCCCTCCAATCCGGTTGCTTTATCGGGACTTGAGGGTGCCAAAGCATCGGCAGCGCTTAAAAAGAACAAAACGCGCTGGGTTGTCAGACAGGACAAGCTTTTGAATTCGCGTCGTGCGGATTTCTCACCGATGTTCAACGGCGATATACTCTATTTTACGACCACCAACGAAAAAGTTACCGGCGACAAGCGAAGCGAGATAACCGGAATGAAGAAATCCGATATCTGGATGTCGAAGAAAGACGAGCAGGGCAACCGTCTACGTCCTGAGCCTGTCGAGGGGGAACTTAACTCCGAGCTCGACGAGGGCATCATGTCGTTCTCTCCCGACGGTTCGACAATGTATCTCACCAAAGCGCGCCGTGAGCCTAACGCCAATACCGGTGTCGAGATTTATACCTCGCAACGAAGTGATGCCAAATGGAGCGCGCCGGTTAAATTCGAGATTACTGCCGATACTGTGTCGAGCTACGCCCATCCGGCCGTAAGCCCTGACGGCAACTATCTTTATTTTGCGTCGGATATGCCCGGAACGGGAGGCAAAGACATCTGGCGCATAAATCTTAAAGAGCGGTCGGGTTCTCTTGAAAATCTCGGCACCGACATCAACACGCCCGGCGACGAGATGTTTCCGTATATGCTGACCGACAGCATAATGTATTTTTCATCTGACGGCCATCCGGGACTGGGAGGGCTCGACATTTTCTGTGCCACGCTTCAACCGTCGGGCCGATGGACTGTCACCAACATGGGCTCTCCGATCAATTCCGAAGCCGATGATTTCGGAATGACTTTCCTTCCCGGAGCCGATCATCCTCAGGGTTACATGAGCTCAAACCGTGGCGACGGCCGCGGTTATGACCATATCTATACGTTTGAGCTTCCTGATCTGAAGATCAACATAAGCGGCTGGGTTGTCGACCGCGACGATGAACCCGTGCCTAATTCGGTCATTCGAATCGTTGGAAACGACGGATCTATCCAGAAAGCGGTTGCTCGCGACGACGGTTCTTTCTCATTCCCGCTTCAGCGCGGCGTAAGTTACGTCATGATGGCCGGTGGCCGCGGTTATCTCAATGCAAAGCAGGAGTTCACAGCCGACAATGCCGAGGAAGATGCCGAATATGAGATCGATTTTGTTCTCGCGAGCATCAATAAGCCCAACATAATCGAAAATATCTTTTATGATTTCGATAAGGCTACTCTCAGGCCGGAATCGGAAGAGGCTCTCGACGAGCTTGTGAAGCTTCTTGCCGATAATCCGAACATCACTATCGAGATGGCTTCCCACACCGATCGTGTCGGCACCGAGGAATATAACCTCGATCTGTCTGAACGGCGCGCGAAAGCTGTCATAGATTATCTGATTTCAAAAGGAATAGCTCCCGAGCGCCTTCAGCATCAGGGCTATGGAAAGTCACGCCCCAAGGTTGTCACCAAGCGTGTCAACAAGCTCTATCCTCAGTTCAAGGAGGGAGACGTGCTGACCGAGGAATATATATCCAATCTTCCGCCCGAAGATCAGGAGGCCGCTGATCAGGTTAACCGTCGCACAGAATTTCAAGTGCTTTCTGTCGATTACCAGATGTTCTGATGAGGTTCCGGACTGAAGAGACCACGAGATTTATATCTCCGTTGCTGGGATATGACAAACCTGTAGCTTTGCTCGGCTCATGTTTTTCCGACAATATGGCCGAGCGTCTGCGTCGCGACCTTTTCGATGTAATGGTCAATCCGTTTGGCCCTCTATACAATCCGGCCTCTCTGTGTTCGGTGCTCAGGCGGATTGTCGAGGCTAAACATTATACTATAGAAGAGCTCTTTCAGGGGCCTGACGGCTTATGGCACTCCTTTGACCATAATACCTCTTTTTCGGCGTCGACGCCTGAAGAATCGCTTGAACGCATAAATGTCGCTTTGGCTGATGCTCATGAAAGTTTATCGAAGTCGAAGGTCTTATTCGTGACCCTCGGCACAGCATGGGTCTTCTATCATGGTGATGACAATATAGTTGCCAATTGTCACAAGCTTCCGCAACGCGAGTTTGTCAGGCGCTTGTTGTCGGTTGAACAGGTTGTCGATTATCTTGAACAGATAAACGGGCTTGCGGGGTGTCCGTGTGTGTTCACGGTCAGTCCGATACGTCATCTCGCCGACGGCCTTCACGGAAACACTCTCTCGAAATCGGTTCTCCATCTTGCAATAGAAAAGGCCGGGGTTGAGTATTTCCCGGCCTATGAGATGCTTATCGATGATCTGCGCGACTATCGCTTCTATGCGGCTGATATGAAGCATCCGTCGGAGGTTGCCGCTGACTATATCTACGAGAAACTGCTCGGCACTTATGCGTCGGCAGACACGCGGGCCAGAATTCCGGAATGCAGAGCCATCTCGGCGCGTCGTGCCCACCGGCCTATAGTCCGGTGAAGCTTACAGGCGCCCGTCGGCATGCAGAAGATCAAGCAATGCCGGAATCGCTTCTTCAGAAGGGATGTTCTTCAGAACGCATTCCTTTCCGCGATAGAGGCTTACTCGTCCAACGCCTGCGCCGACATAGCCATAATCGGCGTCGGCCATTTCTCCGGGACCGTTGACAACACACCCCATAACACCGATTTTAAGTCCTTTCAGTCCGGCAGTCGCTTTTTTGACAGCTGCGAGAGTTGACTGGAGGTCAAAAAGCGTTCGGCCGCAACTCGGGCATGAGATATACTCTGTGCGGGTTATACGCCGGCGCGTGGCCTGAAGTATCGCGAACGCGAGATTGGCCTCTGCTTCGCGGCTCATCGCGCCGTTGGTTTCGATGGCGATACCGTCAATGTCGTGGTTTAACAGCAGGCGTCCGAGATCAACCGATGCCCTGATTGTGATTTCCTCAGCCGACAATCCCGAGTAGCAGGCCTTTGCAATGACAGGGTTGTCAATGCCGGCTATTGCTGTCGCCACAGCGGCTGCGAAGTTCCGGTGGCTCGAAGTGACTACGATCATTCCTTCCGGAATGGTTTCAGGCATTGATTCCGCATTAAATTCAGGCATGCCGTCGAAAATATCAGGCAGGCGGTCGTCGCTGTAGTCGGCTTTAGCGTCGAATCCTAAGACAACCGGCACGTTGTTGCGGCGTTGCCTCGTGACCTCGACAGACCCTAATCTTGGAGCGTCATTGAAGCTCATGACGTAATCGCGAAGCATCCGCGCAACAGGTATCTCAGCCTCGGGCGCCTCACTGAGAGAAACACGGATTGTATCGCCGATTCCTTCAGCAAGGAGAGTGCCGATTCCGACGGCGCTTTTCACGCGCCCGTCTTCTCCATCGCCGGCCTCCGTGACACCTAAGTGGAGCGGAAAACGCATATTTTCGCTGTCCATTACCTTGACAAGCAGCCGAACAGTCTCGACCATGACAACCACGTTACTTGCCTTTATCGAGATGACGATATTGAAGAAACTGCGGGCAACCGCCACGCGCAGGAACTCCATTACACTCTCGACCATTCCGGCCGGCGTATCGCCGTAGCGGCTCATAATGCGGTCGGAAAGTGAGCCATGGTTAACTCCCAGCCGAATGGCTGTGTCAGTTTCGGCACATCGGTCGACAAATTCTCCGAACTTAGTCTCAATCTTTTGCAGCTCAGACTGATATTCGCTGTCGGTATAGTCGATTTTCTTAAACACGCGTCCGGGGTCGACGAAGTTTCCGGGGTTGATGCGTATTTTCTCTACGTTACCGATGGCTGCCAACGCTGCTGCGGGGTTAAAATGGATGTCGGCAACGAGGGGCACATTCACGCCTCGCTCACGCACTTTTTGGCGAATAATGCCGAGATTATTGCTTTCGCGTGATCCTTGAGCTGTCAGTCTGACGATGTCGGCCCCGGCTTCAGCGATACGGCAGATCTGGTCGACAGACGCTTCAGTGTCCATTGTCGACGTGTTAGTCATCGACTGCAGCGCGATCGGCGCATTTTCTCCGATCGGAAGTCCGGCTATATCGACGGTTAGGGTGGGGCGACGGTGTGTGTCGTAGCAGCGTTTCATATCGTTGGGAATCAGTTCGTCTTGTATTCGTATTTTACTTCGGCAAGCTGGCTGTTGGCCTTGACGATTTTTTCGGACAGCCCTGCGCGATAGGCATTAAAGCGTTCGGCAATCGCAGGGTCGCCGAGCGCCAGAATCTGCACGGCCAGAATGGCTGCGTTCAGACCGCCGTTGATGCCTACAGTGGCGACAGCAATGCCCGGGGGCATCTGGACAATTGAGAGCAGTGCGTCGCGGCCTTCGAGAGTCGAGTTGATAGGGATTCCGATAACAGGAACGGTTGTCATGGCGGCGATAACGCCCGGAAGGGCGGCTGCCATGCCGGCAGCGGCGATTATCACTTCGATTCCGCGCTCTTTTGCCGTGCGGGCGAATTTTTCTACTTCTGCAGGTGTTCGGTGGGCGCTCAGGGCATTCATCTCAAAAGGCACCTTCATGTCGTTGAGAAATGTTGCGGCTTTGTTGAGAATGGGCAGATCGCTGGTACTGCCCATGATAATGCTGACCTTGGGATTCATCTTGTTGATTATTTTGTTGTTAGTTTTTCTTTGAGATATTTTGCTGTATAGGAGCCGGGGGTAGCGGCAATCTCTTCGGGAGTGCCGGCGGCCACGAGCTGTCCGCCGAGGTCACCTCCCTCGGGCCCTATGTCGATAACGTGATCGGCACATTTTATTACATCAAGATTGTGCTCGATAACGACGACTGTGTGGCCCTGTTCAATGAGCCGGTCGAGCGAGACCATCAGTTTGCTGATGTCGTGGAAGTGAAGGCCGGTTGTCGGTTCGTCGAAAATGAACATTGTCGGCCGCTGTTTTTCGCCGCCGAGGAAATATGCGAGTTTGACACGCTGGTTCTCGCCGCCCGACAGGGTCGACGAGCTCTGCCCGAGCTTAATGTAGCCGAGACCGACGTCGGCCAACGGCTGCAGGCGTTTTACGATTCTTTTTTCTGTCGCGCCCTGTGCCGAGCCAAAGAATTCGATAGCCTCGTCAACGGTCATGTCGAGAATGTCGCTGATGTTTCTGCCCCGGTATTCTACCTCGAGGACTTCGCGCTTGAAGCGTTTCCCTCCGCAGCTTTCGCACGGAATAGTGACGTCGGCCATGAACTGCATCTCGATCGTTACCGTTCCTTCTCCCTTACACTCTTCGCATCGTCCCCCCTCGGTGTTGAATGAGAAATAGGCGGGGGTGAACCCCATCTGTTTCGATTGCTGGGTGTCGGCGAACAGTTTGCGAATTTCGTCGTAAGCTTTCAGATAGGTTGCCGGATTGGAGCGCGAACTTTTTCCTATAGGGTTCTGGTCGACAAATTCCACCGCTTCGATACGCTTCAGGTCGCCGCGCAGTTCGCGGAAAGCCCCCGGAAGATCTCCCCCTTCGCCGAGATGGCGCCGAAGGGCACGATAGAGTATGTCGCGCACGAGCGTCGACTTTCCCGAGCCGCTTACTCCGGTGACAGCTGTCATGACTCCCAGAGGAAATTTCACGTCGATGTTCTTGAGGTTGTGTTCGCGAGCGCCGACAACTTCAATATAGTCGACGAATTTACGGCGGCGCCCCGGAACCGGAATCGACAGCCTGCCGGTAAGATAACCGACGGTATAGCTTTGAGGGGCGTCAGCAGTGTCAATCTCGGCTGTCGGGCCGTTCCATACGATTTCACCCCCGAGCTGCCCGGCTTTCGGGCCGACGTCGACCAGCCTGTCGGCCTCGCGCATGATCTCTTCGTCATGCTCTACGATAACGACCGTGTTGCCGGCGTCGCGGAGCCTTTTGAGAACATCGATAAGGCGCCCGGTGTCGCGAGAGTGAAGTCCGATGCTCGGTTCGTCAAGGATGTAGAGTGATCCTATCAGGCTGCTGCCGAGTGAGGTGGCGAGATTTATGCGTTGGCTTTCGCCGCCCGACAGTGAAGAACTCAGACGGTCGAGAGTAAGATAGCCCAACCCGACGTCGACAAGGACGTGAAGCCTCGAACGTATTTCTTTCAGCAGGCGCGATGTGATTTGCTTTTCGGCGCCGTCAGGCTGCCAGTTGTCGAACCATTCCGAGAGATTCTTGACAGACATCTCTGTCAGGTCAGAAATAGTCTTGCCGTTTACCCTGACATAAAGAGCTTCGGGGCGCAGACGGCGTCCGTGGCATTCAGGGCAGACAGTGCGTCCGCGGTATCGCGACATCATGACGCGGTATTGAATCTTATATTGGTTTTCTTCAACCATTTTGAAGAACCCGTCGATTCCCGTGAAGTCGGTGCCGTGGCCGCCGTGCCAGAGAAAGTCGAGCTGATCGGAAGTGAGATCCTGATACGGCTTATGGATGGGGAATTTTGCGCGTGAGGCGACTGAGATAAGCCATTGTTTCCACTGACTCATCTTCTCGCCGCGCCAGGCAACAACCGCATCGTCGTAGACGCTCAGCGCCGTGTTTGGAACCACAAGGCGCTCGTCGATACCGATTATGCGGCCGAATCCCTCGCATCGCTGACAGGCTCCGTAAGGGTTGTTGAAGTTGAAAAGGCTGTCGGAAGGTTCTATGAACGAGATTCCGTCAGCTTCGAAACGTTTGGAGTAATCATGGCGTTCGATACCACTGCTATGGTATACGAGAACAATCACCGTATCGCGCCCTTCGAAATAAGCGGTCTCTACCGAATCGGCCATTCGGCTGCGCTCATCGGGAGTGCGCGGCGCCGTCAGGCGGTCGACAAGCAGTGCGAGCGAAGGTTTCTGCTCAGGATTATCAGCGGCGAGAATGTCATCGATAGAGCTGAAAGCGCCGGTCGAGGTGTCGACAAGCCGGCTGAATCCCTCTTTGCGGTAAATGTCGAGCTGCGCTGAAAAGCTGCGTCCTTCAGGCTGAATAATCGGCGCTGCCACAGCTATGCGTGTGCCTTCGGGCAGCTCGGCGGCGGCGTCGACAACGTCGTCGACACTTTGTTTTTTCACTTCGCGTCCGCTTACGGGCGATATAGTGTGGCCGGCGCGAGCGAACAGAAGCCTGAGATAGTCGTATATTTCAGTGGCTGTACCGACGGTGCTGCGCGGGTTGCGCGTATTTACTTTCTGCTCGATGGCGATTGCCGGGGGCAAGCCTTTTATGTAGTCGGCCTCAGGTTTCGCCATGCGTCCGAGAAACTGTCGGGCGTAGGCCGACAGACTCTCGACATATCTCCGCTGGCCTTCGGCATAAAGCGTGTCGAAGGCCAGCGACGACTTGCCGCTGCCACTCAGACCGGTGATGACGGTCAGCTTGCCGCGCTCGATCTCAACATCGACGCCTTTCAGGTTATTTACCCTGGCTCCTTTGACTACGATATTGCTCATTCGCGGTAGTAGATTCGTTTCACACGGGTTGATACCGACGTCAGCACCTCATAAGTTATCGTCGACAGGCTTTCGGCAACATCGTCGGCCGGCACGTTTTTGCCGAAAATCTCAACAGTGTCGCCTATGCTGACATTCGGGACATCGGTAACGTCGATCATCATCACATCCATACAGATATTTCCGACCGTAGGACAGCGATGACCGTTGACCGACACTTTCAGACCTCCGTTGCCGAGATGGCGGTCGATTCCGTCGGCATATCCTACAGGAACCGTGGCAATGCGCGAATCGCGTTTGAGAAGTCCGCGGCGGTTGTAGCCGACGGTTGTTCCCGCGGGCCAGTCGCGTATCGAGATTATGACGCTTTTGAAGCTCGACACCTGCTCAAGGGCGTCCATTGAGCCGTCGTGCATTGTCGCTATTCCGTAAAGGCCGATGCCGAGGCGAACCATATCGCACTGATGGTCGGGGAAGCGGACAATGCCTGTTGTGTTCAATATATGGCGCAAGATATGATGTGAGAAACCGGCCTGAAGAGTGTCGCAGCAGCGGTAGAAATATTCAAACTGACTGCGCGTATAGTCATCGTCGGCGGGATCGTCGGCAGCGCACAGGTGACTGAAAACGCTCTGCGGCCGAATGAACGGCTGACCGTGGAGCATCTCGACTACTTTCGGAATTTCCTCTTCGATGAATCCCAGACGGTGCATTCCCGTGTCGAGCTTAATGTGGACAGGGTAGTCGGTAACTCCCCAGCGGCGCGCCTCTTCGATCACCTTCTCGAGCATCTCGAAGCTATAGATCTCAGGTTCGAGCCGATAAGCGAATAGCGCGCGGTAATTGACAACCTTCGGATTCAGGACCATTATCGGCATTGTTATTCCGTTCTCGCGCAGGTCGACCCCTTCGTCGTGAGCTGCGACAGCGAGGTAGGCCGCTCCCTGAGCCTGCATCGTGCGGGCAATCTCATAGTAGCCGGCTCCGTAGCCGAACGCCTTGACCATCGCAACTATACCTGTTTCGGGCTTTAGCTTCGACCGGAAGAAATTATAGTTCCGGCGAACGGCTTCGAGATTCACCTCAAGCACCGTCTCGTGCTGGCGCGCCTCCAGCATGTCGCATATACGGTCTGTGGCAGATAAGGCGCCTCCTTTCACGAGAATGAATTCGTCGTGGAACTCTTCAGGCCCCATTTCCGAGATAAAACCGTCGATATTGTCGAAAAATTTGACATTGAGTCCATCGAATGCGTCGGCGGCAGCTGCTATCCGGGTGCCTATGCCGATTATGCGGGCGACCTCCGCGTCGCGCAGTATTTCGGCGACGTCTTCGTAATTTCCTTCGTCGAGGTCGCCTAAAACAGCCGTCAGACTCATGCGTTTGCGCAGACGGCGGCGCATGAAATCGAGGGCCGAAGCCAATGAGTTGGCATCGGCCGTGTAGCGGTCGTGAACGAGAAGGCAACGGTTCACGGCATCTATAACCTCAAGGCGGGTGTCGACACTTTTCAGGCAAGCCGCGTTAGCGGCTGTCTCTCCGGGATCGCTTCCCAGAACCAATGCCAATGCTATTGCGGTATACAGACTGTCGCGTTCTTTTCCGCTTATCCCGGTCGTTACGTCGTATCCGGCTCCATGCCAGGTAAACGAAAAGCCCTCAGCCGTTTCGTTGTCGATGAACAGATCGGCGTCGGGCTGCTTACGGCTCCATGCGATCTTTTCGGGAGCACTGCAGGCTTTCACCGCTCCGACACATATAATATCGTCGGCCGGATATATCACCGACTTACAGTCTTTGAAAAGGCGGGATTTCTCTGCGGCTTTTTCTTCACGAGAGGCAAAACCGCTGTCGTGCTCGGGGCCGATGCCCGTCAGCACTCCTATCTCCGGCCTGATTATCGCGGCAAGACGTTCCATCTCGTGGGGCTCCGACACTCCCGCCTCAACGATAACAACGTCGGAATCACTGTCGGCCTGCCAGATTGTGAGCGGGACTCCTATCTGAGAGTTGTCGCTGCGGTCTGAGCGGCTTATGCGAACCGGCGTGTCGTTATGGCCATTTCCGATCAGCTGTGCAGCCCATTCCTTTACTGTCGTTTTTCCGGCAGACCCGGTTATTCCGACAACTTTTCCGCGTAGTTCGCTGCGACGTCGGGCGGCAAGAGCCTGAAGCGCTTTCAAAGTGTCGGGGACGACGAGAAAATCGGCGTCGGCATTTTCGATGTCGTCAGGCAGCCTGCTGACAATGAATGCGCAGACCCCTTCACGGCACAGTTCGGCTACGTATCGCTGACCGTCGTTGGAACTCGTTGCGAGGGCAATAAATAATGTCTCATCGTGATTGCCGGTAAGACTGCGGCTGTCGGTAAGCAATCGGCTAATGGTGCGCTCAGGGTGGCGCGGCTTTTCAGCTCCTATGATTTCGGCGATTTCGCCAAGGGATAATTTCTTTTTCATTTCAACCTGCAAAGATAGTGAATTACTCCGAAATGTGAGCTATCGGAATTTGTTGCAGGATATAGGGCCGGAGCCGTCCGGCAGATGGTTTGTGCTGATATATCAGGGGGATAGAGCAATGTCATTGCCGCCGCTGCTTATTTAAAGATATTTAACCGAATTGAAACTGTAGAATTGTTACCTTTGTCACAGAAATATTACTAACATAATTCCGTTAAAAAATGAAAGACATCAAAGGAACCAAGACCGAGCAGAATCTCCGCGAGGCTTTTGCCGGAGAATCGCAGGCACGCAACAAGTATACCTATTATGCCTCGAAAGCCCGTAAGGATGGCTTCGAGCAGATCGCAGCTATCTTCGAAGAAACTGCCAATAACGAGAAAGAGCACGCTAAACTATGGTTTAAGATGCTCCACGGAAACGACATTCCCGGAACTCTCGATAACCTCCGCGACGCTGCCGAGGGTGAGAACTATGAGTGGACAGATATGTATGACCGTATGGCCCGGGAAGCCGAAGAGGAAGGTTTCCCTGCTATTGCAGCCAAATTCCGTCAGGTTGGCGCCATCGAGCGTCATCATGAAGAGCGTTACCGCAAGCTTGTCAATAATATCGAGCAGGCTATCGTGTTCTCGCGCGACGGCGACACAATCTGGATCTGCCGCAACTGCGGACATATCGTTGTCGGTAAGAAAGCTCCCGGCGCATGCCCCGTATGCGCCCATCCTCAGAGCTTTTTCGAGATTAAAGCTGAGAATTTCTAAAAATATTCCGAATTTCGTCCAAAGCGCGCCGATCAGTCGGCGCGCTATTTTTTTGGCATCTAATTCCGAAATATTGGTCTTTTAGTCGACATGTAATCGCGTTTTTCTGCATTATCAAGCGTAAGTTTTGATTTTTTTATCTATATTTGGCGCAGTAATCCGATAATATTGTCACTTTGCAACAATTGTCACTAATAAATAAATTTTATGAAGAAACTTTACGCAATTCTCACCGCTTCATTTCTGACGGCATCGGCGTTTTCCGCCCAGGCTGTCGAACTACCGACGGGAAGGACTTATTGCTATCCTTTCAATAAGCCATCCGACAAAAACTATGATTATAGCTGGAAGCTCGCAACAATTTATGACATCCCGACGTCGGGATCGGCTGTGGACTGGCATGCTTTCAGTGGCCAGCTTACAGGTGTTACGGAAGTTCAGTCGGCCGGTTGGACAAACGGTCAATTTGTGGCTATACGTTATAATTACGGCACTTATATGTATGTTGCCGATAAGAGCGGATCAGAGTGGTCTTACACTAACAAGACCCTGTCAACGCAATATCCGGGCGGAGCTACCGACCTTGCAACTGATCCTAAAACAGGTGAGGTTTATGGCTGGTTCTGGAGCGGAACGCGCTCGTTATACGCGCTGAGCTTTCAGCTTTGCAAACTTGATATTTCGACAGGAACAATAACCCCTATCGGACAGACTTCTACATCATATATAACCGGCCTATCATTTGACAGCTCCGGCACTCTGTGGGGTATTACCCAATTCGGTCAGCTTGAGAAGATTTCCACGACCGACGGCACTCTCACCGATGTCGGTTCGCCTATAAGCGATCTTAACTGGAAAGTAACCGAAATTGTGCCTCAGTCGATGTGCTATGATTCCGCATCGGGGAAAATGCTATATGCTCATGTTTCGTCGTATAGCTATTATTCTAAGACAACAGCCCTGTATGCGATTGATCTCAGCGATCAGACCGCAACACAGCTTTATTCGCTGAATGGCGCCTGCCTTGCCGGCCTCTATACGCCCGCGAGCTTCGATGCTGCAGTTCCCGGAGAAGTCACCGATCTCAAGGCTTCTAACGATGGCGTTTCAACTGATATCGCCCTGAGTTTCACGATGCCCTCAAAGACATTCGGGGGAACCGCCCTGACGTCGGCTAAATATACTGTTCTGCTTGATGGCGAAGCTACCTCTCATAAGAATGTCAGCGCCGATGGCGGCAGCGAGGTCAATATAACCGTGGCTTCCACTGCCGGCACGCATTCTGTAGCCGTTTATTGCTCGAATCTCAGCGGCGATGGTCCCGAGGTCTCGACAGACGTATTCGTCGGCCCCGACACCCCCGCCGCCCCGCAGAATGTCAAGCTGACATTCGACGGACGCGATGCCACTATCTCATGGGAAGCTCCGCTCGGCAAGAACGGAGGAAAATATGACGACTCGAAGATTGCCTATAAAGTTACCCGTGTCAACGACGGTGTTGTTGTCGTAGCCTCGACAAACGAGCTTTCAGTCACCGACGAGATTCCTGAAGGCCCTGTCCGCCCGATCTCTTACAATGTCACAGTCGTCTATGATGGCACTGACGGTGAAAGCGCCGTATCAAACACCGAATATGGTGGTGATCCTCTTGAAATTACACCCTCGTATTCCTACAGCGAGAATTTCACCGATGTAACCGACTATGCAGATGCCGGTATAGTAGTTGCTTCGGAGAATGCTTCTAATCCGACCGTTTCTATGACGACTGCTGACGGCAACACTTATCTCACCGTTGTCGGCAATGGCAGTCTGCCGCGAATCTTCATGCCGGCCATGCGGCTTAAAGCCAAGCATACTTATAAAGTCAGTTTCGACTGGATGTATCCCGACTATACCTCGCCCTATGGAATGCCGTTCGGATTCGGGCTTACAAAATCGCCTCTCGGCGACGCGGCCGAAGTTAAGAATGTCGTACCGGCGAGCACTACATTCGGAACAGGAGAGAAAATCAATACATTCAGTGACATAACCAAGTTCTCGGTAGAATTCACTGTAGACGAAACGGGCACCTATTTCCCGATGATACACATGGGGCTTGCACTCCGTTACACTTATGCTGTCGACAATCTTCTGGTTGAGGATGTGACTGCTCCGGGAACACCTCTCGAAATTACCGGCATGACTGCCGATAACACTGCGCCCGGATCACGCGACATCGTTGTCAGCTTCACTCTCCCGACGCTTGACACTTCCGATGCTCCGGCCAATGTCAACAAAGTCGAACTCAAGCGCAACGACGAAGTCATCAATACCTGGACAGAGGGTATCGCCGACGGTCAGACTCTTTCGTTTACCGACATGAATGCTCCGTTAGGCACAGTTTCATACACAGCCATTGCTTACAATGCGCAGGGTGCTTCAGTTCCTGCATCGGCAAACGCCCACTCAGGTCTCGACTATGATCTCGCTGTTACCGATATTTCGGCTGATCCGGTCAAGGTTGTCGCCGGAGAGTCGTTCACAATAAAGGCCACGGTGCTGAATAACGGCAGCATGCCGACTCCCGACGATGATGCGAACCGCTACACCGTAGTTCTTCTTGAAGTGACCGATAATGGCCTTGTTCCCCTTGAATCTTCGTTCGGCGACCGTCTGATGTCGGAAGAATCAGCTGAATTCTCGTTCGTTTGCGCTACTAATGACGAATCTGTCGGCGTTCACCGCTATGAAGTGTCGGCCATGTTCCCCGATGCCACTCTCGACGAGAACAACGACAACAATATATCCAAGATTATAGAAGTCGTAGTTGAAGCAGCGCAGCATGACGGAATAGCAGCTGTCGGTGCTGACTCGGCAATTGAGATCAATGGCCGCCGGATAACTCTTCGCGCCGCCGGAGCAATATATAATGTAGCCGGTGTATGTGTGTTCACCAACTATTTCGACGCCCCGCGCTCGGTAACTCTTCCCGCAGGTATCTATCTGATAAATATTGACAATAAAATCCTTAAAGTTATTATCTAATCTTTAACCTACATGAAACGTCAAGTTTTTTTCGCGTTAGCGGCCTTATGCGCAGCCGGAGCTGTCTCTGAGAACCGTCCGAACACGTTTTTCGAAGGCTTTGAAGGCCGAGGCTCAAGCCCTGATTACATCTACAAGAGCAACAACAATTATTTACCGGACGGATGGTCAGACACCTCGAAAGCCGACCCCGCCAACAAACCTTATCCCGACGATCCGACCGATTTCACATGGGTTACGATGCCATCAAACGCATTGAACGCAGTAACGCCGTGGGGAGCCTGTTTCGCAATGGTGCAGTGTCATTACGGTGCAACCCCCGAAGCAAGTGACGAATGGCTCGTGACGCCTACCATTACGCCTCAGACCGACGATCTGCTCCATTTCTATATGGCCTACAACCCTTATTTCATGCTGAGAGACCGTGAGAACGGCGAGGGTTGGCTGAGCCGTCTCGAAGTGCTTGCGTCGACTGATGACGGTGCTAACTGGACTCTCATTTGGAATAACTATGACGAGGCCTTGAAAGTCAGCGCCGAAGAGCGTTATAAAGCCAGTATAGGGCAGTCGGAAGTCACTGACTTCAATCCCTACTATATCGATATAAAAGACTATTACAATAAGCCCGTCAAGTTCGCCTTCCGCTTCGTCGGCGCCGGCGGCTATCGTGTGGCTATCGATAATGTCACAGTAGGTGTTCCTTATCCCGAAGCTAAATACACTCTACCCGAGGGTATTCTGTATCCGGCACTTCTGCCCGGTGTGCTCGAGCCGAAATCTCCGATGTTTATGGGCGCTCCCGACACCGAATATGTATGGAAGAATGATTCGTTCAACGGCCGCGCTTCCGAGTGGGCTTATACAGGGCTTGACGGCGAGATCAAGCAGACGACAGAGTCAGACCTGACAACGCCGGCTTATCCGACCGGAACAGTTGCCGCTCTGCCGCAACTCATTACCTCGTTCGGCCCGAACACCGACGGCCCCTGGGTAATAGCCACGAACTCGAACCTCGACCCCGATAATCCTGCCAGCGGCAATGCCGCCATTCGCTTCGGCGGAGAAGCCGGTGAGGTTGAAGCTGTCGACGGATCGCTTGTCACCGGCGGATTCGCTACCTACAACTATTTTGACCCGAATCTGAAAGCTCTCGCCTATAACCGTCTCATAGAGTTCTCGGGAGATGTCGACCGTGCATGGGAGGCTCTTCTCGGAATGCAGGAGCATGAAGATGATTTTGTGATGGGCATTGGCTCGCTGATTCCTCAGATGTCGAAACCCTACGGACTTAAGTATGTCTATATTAATGCTATCGTTATGGAGGCAGGCGAGAACTCGAAGCTGAAACTTTCGATATGCAAATGGGAGACAGAAGAAATTGCCGGTGTGCAGTATAACTATGTCGGCGATGAACTCGCTACAGCGACAACTTCTATCCACGCCGATCAGGAAAACTATCAGGGCATCATGTTCGACCTGAGCGATATGCCTGTTACCATCGATTCGCCTGTCATTGCTCTGATAACCGGATTCGACCGCAAGAACGACTGGATTCGCTTCCTCTATCTTTCGTCGGAGAACACCGATTATCCCGGAACATCACTTATGACCTTCAAGGAAGTTTCTTCTGATGGCCAGATGTACGATGCCTATCAGATGCTTCACGAGGTTCCTCTCGGTCAGGGCAACCGCCGTTGCTCTGGTGTTCTTATGGGCTTTGGTGCCTGCTATTTCAATGTCGAGCTTATCGGCACTGACAATACCATCGAGCTTCCCAAAGAGGGCGGCGAGAAGACATTCGTTGTCAAGACCGATGCAAAACCCGAGGATTTCCGCCTGCTCTTCAACGGCAAGCCTTGTGAGTTCGCTTCATGCGATGCAGTTGCCGGGGATAATGAGGGTGAAGTTAAGGTAACTGTCAAAGCTTCGCTGAATACAGTGCCCCGTCCCTATGACACAACCGTAAGCATAGCTGTTCCGGGTGCGTCGACCGACATTAAATTCAAGCAGGAAGCCGGTGAGGCAGGAATCGGAACAATTACCGGCGATGCCGCTGAAGCTGTCTATTATAACCTTCAGGGAGTCAGAGTCGACAAGCCTGAGAAGGGCAATGTTTATGTTGTCCGTCGCGGCGCATCGGTATCCAAAGTCCTCGTGAAATAACTGAATTCCAACTGTCAGTAACCAAAGAGCCCGGCACACCGCCGGGCTCTTTCATTCTTCTGATACTACAATAGTATATGTTTAATCTTGTAAAATCGAACCGGGGCCGCGTCGGAAGTGACGCGGCCCCGATTGTTAAAGGGGTTGTTCGACGGAGCTATCAGGCTTTGCCGTTGCTGCCGAGAACGTTAACGATTTTGTGATTGTAGAGGCGCTCCATTTCGTCGCGGGCGGGACCGAGGTATTTGCGGGGGTCGAATTCACCGGGTTTGGTGGCGAATACCTCGCGGACGGCTGCGGTCATGGCCAGACGGCTGTCGCTGTCGATGTTGATTTTGCATACGGCGCTCTTGGCAGCTTTGCGGAGCTGTTCTTCGGGAATACCGATAGCGTCGGGGAGTTTGCCGCCGTATTTGTTGATTGTCTCGACATATTCCTGAGGAACCGAGCTCGAGCCGTGGAGCACGATGGGGAAGCCGGGGAGTTTCTCCATGACGGCGTCGAGAACTTCGAATGCCAGAGGGGGAGGAACGAGGCGGCCGTTTTCGTCGCGGGTGCACTGTTCGGGAGTGAATTTGTAGGCACCGTGGCTTGTGCCGATCGAGATAGCCAGCGAGTCGCAGCCTGTGCGGGTTGCGAAGTCGATAACTTCTTCGGGATCAGTGTAGGTGTGGTGGTCGCTGCTGACTTCGTCTTCAACGCCGGCGAGAACGCCGAGTTCGCCTTCAACGGTTACATCATACTGATGGGCGTAGTCGGCTACTTTCTTTGTCAGGGCAACATTCTCTTCGTAGGGAAGGTGGCTTCCGTCGATCATGACGCTCGAGAAACCGTTCTCGATGCACGATTTGCAGAGTTCGAAGCTGTCGCCGTGGTCGAGGTGGAGAACAATCTGGGGATTTTCCCAGCCGAGTTCTTTGGCGTAGGCAACTGCACCCTGAGCCATGTAGCGCAGAAGAGTGGGGTTGGCATAGTTGCGGGCGCCTTTCGAGACCTGAAGGATTACGGGCGATTTTTCTTCAGCGGCAGCTTTGATGATAGCCTGAAGCTGCTCCATGTTGTTGAAGTTGAAGGCAGGAATGGCATATCCGCCATTGATGGCCTTTTTGAACATCTCGCGGGTGTTGACAAGACCGAGCGATTTATAATCTACCATGATTTTGTTGGTTAGTAAGACAGAAATTTTTTGGACGGCGCAAAGTTACAAATTTTTCGCCGAAATTCTATCTTCAGTGACGCATTATTTGCCGTTTTTGTTTTTCTCGAGCTGGCGTTCGATTGCGTCGAGGCAGCGGTCTACAGCCTCTTCGAAGGTGTCGGCAGTCTTATCGGCGACCATCTCGTTTTCCTGTGGAATGGTAACTTTTACGATGGCGTTTTTATTCATCGCTGTCTCGGGCTTGACGACTTTCAGGGTTACTTCCATGAGGGTTGCGGCGGGATAGCGTCGCTCGAGTTTATCTGCTTTTTTGGCAATGAACTGTTCGAGACGTTCGTTGGTGTCGAAGTGGATGGCTTTGATGTTAAGTTCCATAGTTGTTTCCTTTCTTTTTTGCGCGTGGGTGCGCGTGTTCATAATTAGTTTGAAGGTCACGATAGGTCAGATGTGTATATATCTGAGTTGTTGCGAGTGAGGCGTGGCCGAGCAGCCGGCTGACGGTGTTGAGGTCGGCGCCGTTGTTCAGCATATCGGTAGCGCATGAGTGGCGCATGACGTGAGGACTGAGCCGCGAGGCATGTATTCCGGCTTCGGTCATCGCGTTGTGGACTATTGTGTAGACCGAGCGGCGGTTCATCGGACGGCCGCGGAGGCTGACAAATAGTGTGGGGGTTTCAGAGTCGGCGAACTGACTGCGCAGCTGCCGGTAGTTGTCGATGGCTCCGGCAAGGGGGCGCCCGAAGGGAATGACACGCTCTTTGCGGCGCTTGCCGACGACGCGCATTGTGGCTGCTGCGGTGTCGACAGCGTCGTCACGCAGGTCAGTCAGCTCCGAACAGCGCATTCCGGTGGCATAGAGCATCTCAAGAATGAGCGAGTCGCGGACGGTGGTAAAGCTGTCGGGGTCGTTATCTGTTGTGCTGACTATGTTGTCGAGCATCGACACGGTCTCTGATTCTTTTATCTGAACCGGCAGCGAACGCGCCATTTTGGCCGGGATTATATCGGCCGCCGGATTGGCGCTTATTCCCTCGTGGCGCATGAGGTATTTGTAGAATGACCTGAGGGATTGCGCTTTCCGGCGCAAAGTAGCGGCTCCGCATCCCGCTTTACTCTGCCGGGCGAGCCATGACCGGATGTCGGAGGTGGTGACGTCGTCAACGCGTAGTTCGCGGGGCGAGCCGCCGGTCGCGAAGTCAGCCCATGAGCGAAGGTCACGACCATAGGCGCCGACCGTGTTGGGCGAGAGATTCAGCTCTGCCTCGAGATATTTAAGAAAACGGTCAATAACGTCCATGGCGGTGAAAGATGGTTGTTCGCTAACAAATATATGAAAAAATTTTCAAGTTGGTTATGTCTTTATCAAAAAAACGAAAATATCGGGTCGTTTGTTTGAAAATTCCACTGTCGAAAAACGCAAAACGGCCGCCGCACGTCGCGCGACAGCCGTTTAAATGATGGAGTGATAATTGCTTATCCTCCGAAATTGTCGTAATGGATCATTTCAGGTTCGACACCGAGAGAGTCGAGCATTTTGTTGACCGCAGCGCTCATCGGGCCGGGGCCGCACATATAATACTCGATATCTTCGGGCGCGTCGTGGTTTTTGAGGTAAGTGTCGTAGATAACCTGATGGACAAACCCCGGAGTATATCTGACACCGGCGGCGTCGGCGGACGGGTCGGGACGGTCGAGAGCGAGATGGAAGTGGAAGTTCGGAAATTCTTTCTCAAGCTCGAGGAAATCGTTGAGATAGAACACTTCGTTGAGCGCGCGTGCGCCGTAGAAATAGTGCATCTCGCGGTCGGTCGTGTGAAGGGTCTTTGTCATGTGCATTATCTGCGCCCTCAGCGGAGCCATACCGGCGCCACCTCCGATCCACATCATCTCGCGTTTCGAGTCGATTATCGGGTGGAAGTCGCCGTAGGGGCCGCTCATCTTCACTTTGTCGCCGGGCTTGAGCGTGAAGATATAGCTTGACGCAATTCCGGGCGGAACGTCCTGAAAACCTGTCTGAGGCTTCGGTTTGAACGGTGGTGTGGCAATACGCACAGTCAGCATTATGCGGTCGCCCTCGGCAGGGTAGTTGGCCATTGAGTAGGCGCGTATTGTCGGCTCGTCGTTTTTAGCCTTGAGTGAGAACAGACCGAATTTGTTCCATGCCGGCAGATACTCGTCGCCTATGAGACTTTTGTCGATGTCGCGGTCGTAGTCCATAGAGTAGGGCGGTATCTTTATCTGCGCGTAAGAACCGGGCATGAAGTCCATGTGCTCGCCCGGAGGAAGGGCTACTATGAATTCCTTTATGAAAGTTGCGACATTGCGGTTGCTGATGACTTCACATTCCCATTCTTTTACGTCCATAACCGACGCCGGGAGTTTGATGTCGAGGTTTTCCTTGACCTTGACCTGACAGCCAAGGCGCCAGTGATCGGCGAGCTGACGGCGTGTGAAATGAACTTTCTCGGTAGGAAGTACTTCGCCCCCGCCTTCGATGACCTGAACCTTGCACTGTCCGCAACTGCCTTTTCCTCCGCAGGCTGATGAGAGGAATATGCCGTTGTTCGAAAGAGTGGTCAGAAGCGAGTTGCCGGTATCGGCTTCTATGACACGGTCGTCATTGACCGTAATAGTCACTTTTCCCGAAGGAACGAGATAGTGCTTGGCAACCAATAGAATGGCGACAAGCAAGAGCGAAACCAGCAGAAATATTCCGACTCCGGAGAGTATTGTCGTCGAGGCCACATCGGCCAGAATTGTCAGTAAATCCATTTGCTTAGATCTTGATGCCCAGGAAGCTCATGAACGCAATGCCCATCAGAGCTGTGATGATAAAAGTGATTCCGATTCCGCGAAGAGGGCGCGGAATGTTGCTGTAGGCCTGAAGGCGTTCGCGGATGGCGGCTATGGCAACAATCGCGAGCAGCCATCCGAAGCCCCATCCGGCGCCTGCACATGTAGCCGTCCATACGCTGCCGAATCCTCTCTGCTGCATGAACAGCGATCCGCCGAGAATCGCGCAATTGACTGCTATAAGTGGCAGGAAAATACCGAGCGAGGCGTAGAGCGACGGTGAAAATTTCTCGACCGACATCTCGACAAGTTGTGTCATCGAGGCAATGACGGCTATAAACATTATCAGAGAAAGGAAACTCAGATCGACCTCGGCGAATTCGTCGCCTAACCAGACGAGTGCGCCGGGCTTGAGCACATATTCCTGAAGCAGGTAGTTGACGGGGAGAGTAATTGTCAGCATGAACGACACTGCAACGCCTAACCCGAGCGCGGTCTTGACATTCTTTGAGACTGCCAGAAACGAGCACATGCCAAGGAAGTAGGCGAAAATCATATTGTCGACAAAAATCGACCGTATGAATATATTGAAATTCTCCATTATTGATTGCTCTGTAAATTGATGGATGAGAAACAGCTGTTATTCTTCATTGAGTTCAGGGTTCGCCGAGCGCTGCGCCCATATTATACATGCGACAACTATTAGAGCCATCGGCGGAAGAATCATCAGGCCGTTATTGACATATCCGGCGTCGTACCATGACTGGGGGATAATCTGATAGCCAAGCAGAGTGCCTGACCCGAGCAGCTCGCGGAAGAACCCTACGATAATCAGGATAACAGTGTAGCCCAATCCGTTGCCGACCCCGTCGAGAAAGGCAGGCCACGGCTTGTTGGCCATAGCGAACGCTTCGAGGCGTCCCATAAGAATACAGTTGGTGATTATAAGGCCGATAAATACCGACAGCTGTTTGCTGGCGTCGTAGGCGAACGCTTTAAGTAGCTGGTCGACACAGACAACGAGGCCCGCGACGACAACGAGCTGCACGATTATTCTGACATTCACCGGAATAGTCTTTCGTATCAGCGATATAATCACATTTGCAAACGCCAGCACGGCAATAACAGAAATTCCCATTACTATGGCCGGCTCGAGTTTGGCCGTTACGGCCAGCACTGAGCAGATGCCGAGTACCTGAACCACAACCGGATTATTGCGGCTCAGCGGATTAAGAAATACGCTTAGGTTATTGTTTTTCTGCGCCATGGCTGAATTCATTGCTTAGATTCTTGAGAATTGCCTGATATGGAGTCAGACAGTTTGCTATCATTGATGCAACTCCCCGCGAGGTGATTGTACCTCCTGAGATTCCGTCGACATAATCGGCCCCTTCGGCGGGTTTGATGCCTTTTTTGACTACATCGACAGGAATGAAGCGGCCGTCATGCCAAACCCGTTTGCCGTCGAACTGATCGGAAAATGCCGGTTTGGCAATTTCGGCGCCAAGTCCGGGAGTTTCGCCCTGATGAGCGAAATAGGCGCCGAATATCGTCGAACCGTCGTCATCGAAAGCGATATAACCCCAGATAGGCCCCCACAAGCCGCTGCCATAGAGCGGAATAATGAATTTGGCGGCTCCGTTCAGTCTGGCGATATATACCGGCAACTGTCGATCGGAATCGTTCTTTTTAGACTCGGCGTCAACATCGACTGCGAACGCATTGTCGCTTGTCTGACGTCCTGCGGCGTCATAAACTCTCTGGGCAATAATGGTCTTTTCGAATGAAGAGATGATATTGTCGCCTTCGCCGCTTATGTGGACCGAAGCGAGAAGCTGACGCATCTTGTCGGCGTCGATGTTGGCCTGCTGGCGGTCTTTAAGGCTCAGGGAGGTAATGGCAAGCGCAGCTCCTACGATCAGCACGATAACAGCAACATATATTATCGTGTAGAGGTTACTCTGTTTATTGATTTTCATGCTTCACCTCCTTTCTCTATGGCTTTCAGACGGCGCATGCGGCGCGAGATGTTTGTCTGAACAACGCAGTAATCAATAAGCGGCGCGAGGGCATTCGCAAGCAGAACTGCGAGCATAGCTCCTTCGGGGTAGCCGTTGTTGTAGGTGCGTATTATAACAGCCATAACGCCTATGAGAGCACCGTAAAACCATTTGCCGATATTGGTGCGGCAGGCTGTGACGGGGTCTGTGGCCATGAAGACGGCCGCGAATGCGAATCCGCCAAGACAAAGTTGCTGTCCTACGGTCAGCATCGACGCCGGATATAGCGGTGTGGCGAAAGCATTGGCTATAAGGCTCATGACTGCGCAGCCACCGACGGCCGATACAATTATGCGCCATGAAGCGATGCCGGTTGCCAGAAGAATCAGTGCGCCGATGCAGACACACAATGTCGACGTCTCTCCGAAAGAGCCGGGAATCAGTCCTACGAACGCATCCCATAAGCTTAACGGATCGCCTGCTACATTATGCAGAACCGGAGCGCCCCCTGTTGAGGTTGCAACCTGAGCGAGCGGAGTTGCACCTGAAACACCGTCGACAAACCTGGCTGTTCCACCGAGTCCGAGAATAGGCTCTGACGCGATGAAGACTGAATCGCCCGACATATGGGAAGGATAGGCGAAGAAGAGAAACGCACGGGCCACAAGTGCCACGTTGAAGATATTGTAGCCTGTTCCGCCGAAGACTTCCTTGACGAAAATAACTGAGAATGCGGTAGCTACGGCGATCATCCATAACGGAGTCTCAACGGGGCATATCATCGGGATAAGGATTCCGGTAACGAGGAATCCTTCCTGAATTTCTTCGTGACGCCATTGTGCGACAATAAATTCAATTCCGAGACCGACTATGTAAGTGACCGCGATGCGGGGCAGTATGGCCAGAAAACCATAGCCGAACAGTTCCCAGAATTTGAAACTTACAGCTCCTGATGCGAGTGCGTTCTGGTAGCCCGTGTTATACATGCCGAAAAGGAGGCAGGGCATAAGAGCCAGCACCACGATTATCATGACCCGTTTCGAGTCGATGCTGTCGTGGATATGGACGTCGCCGGGTTTTGATGTAGTGCGAGGCGTATAGAGAAAAGTCTCCATTCCCTCGAAAACCGAGCGGAAGGCATGGAGTTTTCCCCCGTCCTCAAAATGGGGCTTTACCCGGTCGAGGATATTTCTTAGAGGTTTCACAGGTGAACTGTATTAAGTTATTCGGTTTTATAATTCCCTGCGCATATACTCGAGCCCTTCGCGCACAATACGCTGCAGCTCGAGTTTCGACGGGTCGATAACCTCGGCGAGGGCAAAATCTTCGGGAGCGACTTCGTAGCCGCCGAGGGCTTCCATTCTTTCGAGATTCTTTGAGATAAACGCCTTTATAAGTGGTTCGGGCATAATGTCCATCGGGAATACGCGATCGTAAACGCCTGACATTATCATTGCCCGTCGGCCGCCGCTGAGACGAGCGTCGGGCCGGAAAAGTCGGTGAAGGAATCTTCCGGGGAACGAACGGTTGAAACTCATCTTTCGGGGACTCAGAGTCGCCCAACCCATGAATTCGTCGACATCGTCACCTTCGGCGATTACAGTCAGCTGACGCCACGGGAAACGGAGGAACCCGTCGGCGCCTACGCTGACGCCCGTCAGCAGGTTGCCTGATACTATCCTGACATGATGTTTTTTCCCTTCAAGGTCTTTTTCGAGAATCGGTTTGATTTCCGACCCGATGAGAGCCTCGACAATACGGGGCTTCTCGATTTCGGGGCCTGTCACGGCAACAAGAGTAGTTTGGCTCGCCACACCTTTATTAATAAACAGCTCTCCGATGCGGGCTGCGGTGACGATGTCAAGAGTCCAGACCGTCTGGCCTTTGTTGACAGGTGCGACGTGGTTTACCATTACGCCGACGTTTCCGGCAGGGTGGGGGCCTTTGATGTCGACCATGACGGCTCCTGCGATGTCGGGCATTTCAGAGCCTTCGCCGCGGCTTACGTAGACCTTTCCCTTAGTGAGTTTCGAGAGAATCGCGATACCTCGGGCGAGAGCATCGGAACTGACGCGCTTTTCGAGGCTTGTGGCCAGAGGGGAAGTGTCGAGCCCGGTAATGAAGATGTCGCGCGGCTCTTTCGCAGAATCAGGAACTATTGCATAAGGGAGCTGGCGCATCTGCGCCCATAGACCTGAAAGCTTCAGTGCGCGGCGGATGTCGGACGTGTCGACGGCGACAGGTTTTCCACCCGTTTCGTCAACCGTCACGATAACACGCAGTATCTTGCGGCGCTCTCCGCGGACAATAGCTTCAACGCTACCGGCAGCGGGACTGACAATGGCTATTTCGGCATCATTCTTGTCGTGCAGCAGCGGAGTTCCCGCCTCGACCCGATCCCCCTCTCTGACAGATGCTTTTAAAGTCAGTCCGGGGAAATCGTCGGGGATAACAGCCACACGCTTGGTTTTAACTGTTGTAATTGCGGAAGCAGACGGCCATTGCTCCAGTGCCCCGGCTATGGGCAGGCTCAGGCCTTTCTTTATCGACAATTGTTTTTTCATTGTAAGGAACGTAGTGACAGAATTGGCTGCAAAGGTAGCCAATTTTGAAAAAACGAGCAAAGTAATGCAAAAAAAACATTTTTTGAAAGAGCATATTTCTTTACCTTTGTGCCGGATATGAATCAATTGCGCAGACTTAACAATTCCCGGTCATTATTTGACATTTGGCTGGTAGTCGTCGTGATGCTATACATCGCTATCTTTGTTCTGACGCCGATGTGCGTCGACGACTATTTCTATTCATTTCATTCGGCATCGCTGACCTCTCCTTTCGATAAAGCAGCTGCGATCTGGCAGAACTGTCAGGACAGATGGCACTATGATACCGGGCGCCTGTGCAATCTGATGGCGCCTGTCTTTCTGGGTCTGCTCCCAAAGATAGTCTTCTCGATAATAAGCGGATTCTTTATATGGATGTCAGTGCGGCTTATGTGTCGCCTGGCGGGCGTCGGACGTGGATCTGTCGGTTCATGGGTAATTGTGTTTCTGGTTAACTTCGCTTTGCCATGGTTCGAGTATATGTTCACAGTCATCTTTGCTCTGAACTATGTATGGCCTTCGGCTCTGTCATTGCTGTTTGTCTATTGGATGCTGAACTATAATGCCGTAGTAGAGAAGCAATCTCCGAGCCGTTTTGTGGTCATGTGTGGCATTGCACTGCTCACGGGTTGGATGCACGAGGGTTTCTCGGTCCCTGTCATCGCAGGGCTGACAGCTACATGGGCTCTTACTCGCCATCGTCCGGCGAAGCGTGAGTTCGTTCTGTTCCTGTGTTTCGTTGTCGGCTTTCTGCTGATTGTGGCTTCTCCGGCGTTGTGGTGTCGGGCGGAAAATATGGAGCCGTATTTCCGCTTTCTGTCTCCCGACCGCAAGATATTTTATGGAATCGGATGTAATTCATTGTTCTTCGGCCTTTGCCTCTTTCTGATTTATCTGGTTGTCAGGCGCCGTATGAAAAGACTCTTTGTTGATGCTCCGAATATAAGACCTCTCATTATATTCATTCTCGCATCGTCGATAGCCGCGACAGCCCTGTTTTTCAAATTCTATACCGGCCCGCGCATGGCTTGGTATGCTACTCAATTGTGTAGCATAGGACTTGTTGCTGTCGGTAATAAAGTGTTCAGGCCTGTTAAGCGTAGTGTAGGACATATTTTGAAGTCGGCAATAGCATTTCTAGTGTTATTTAATCTGACTTTTGCTGTCGTCGAGCAGAATAAACTTTACAACGAGAGCGAAGAAATTGTCAGACTTTTTCTTGATTCTCCCAATGGCGACGTATTCTACGACAATATCCCGCGCCATATATCGCCGAGCCTTTACAAAACGTCGATCAGATATTTCAATATGGAAAGTCTGGGCATTTTCTCCCATTACTGGCGCGAGAATGATGACGTCATGCTCACTCTTCTTCCTACGAGGTTGAAAAATTTCGAGCCGGCAAGCGCGACACCTTGTCGGTCAGATTCCACCCTTTTCATTAAAGACGGACTTCTTGTTGCCCGGGAGTCGGCTGTCGCGGGCAAAGACTGGCTCAGAATAGAGACTGCGGAGACAGGCTGGACTGAAACCACAATACATCGTAAGTTTTTTTCTGCCGCCGACAACTCAAGATGGGCTCTCATTGATCCATACATCTCATCGTTGGGCGGTTTCCACGTGACAGATGCCCGGTGGAAAGAGTAAAAACTGATAACTTTTTAATCTCTATCCATAATCTGAAACCTCTCTGGCATCGCTCTGGCAGCCGCGAAATCATAAAAAGTCAATGATATTTTTTGCATTTTTGAGAAATGTCGTTAATTTTGCAATGTCATTAGACGAAACTTATGATTTGATCGTTTTCAAAGAGAATGCAGTTAAATCTATACCCGAAAACTGTTACCCATGAGCAGACGTCGCGTATCACGAGTCCTTACGTCATTGGAGCCTTAGTCAAGGGGATAGTTTTGCCAGCCTGACAACAAAGATTAACTTTAACCAAATAACAAACATCAAAAAAGTAATTTACCAAAAGTATGGAAGCTCAAAAGCCCACCGCAAAGCCCGCCGCTAAGAAAGCTGCGGCTGAAGGCAGCAAAGTTGCCGGCATCAAGAACGCATTTCTTGTGATTGTCGTTTGTTTTGTTGTCGCCGTTCTCCTGTTCATTTTCTGGTTCGGCGCAGAAAGTCATTTTGAAGACGGACATCCCGTTGACCTTTGGGGTACTGTTTACAAGGGCGGTGTAATCGTTCCTATTCTGCAGACTCTTCTTCTGACGGTTATTGTTCTCTCAGTTGAGCGCTGGATCGCTCTTTCGAGCGCTAAAGGTAAAGGCAACATCGCCAAGTTCGTTGCCGGTGTGAAAGCCTGCCTCAAGAAGAACGACATCGAAGGCGCTCAGGAACTCTGCAAAAAGCAGAAAGGTTCTGTTGCCGCTGTTGTTTCGGCCGCTCTCGTCCGCTACAAAGAGATGGACATGAACACAACTCTCACCAAAGAGCAGAAAGTCGCTACTCTTCAGAAAGAGGTTGAAGAGGCTACCGCTCTCGAGATGCCCGCTCTCCAGCAGAATCTCCCCATCGTTGCCACTCTGACAACTCTCGGTACACTCGTCGGACTTCTCGGTACTGTAATCGGTATGATCAAGTCGTTCCAGGCCCTCGCCGCCAGCGGTGCTCCTGACTCGACAGAGCTGTCGACCGGTATTTCGGAGGCTCTTATCAACACTGCCTTCGGTATCGCAACCGGTGCTTTCGCTGTTATCTCCTACAACTTCTACACCAACAAGATCGACAACCTCACCTACGCTATCGACGAAATCGGTTTCTCGATTGTGCAGACATTCCAGGCCACTCACTGATCCCAAGTTACTTATATAAATAAGGTATCTAACCCCTGATAAGAAGAATATACAGTAACTATGGGAAAAGTAAAAATTAAAAGAAAGAGCACCCTCATCGACATGACCGCGATGAGTGACGTGACTGTTCTTTTGCTTACTTTCTTCATGCTGACTTCTACCTTCCTTCAGAAGGAGCCTGTCACCGTGCTGACCCCGTCGTCAGTATCGGAACAGAAGGTGCCCACCGCCAACCTGGCGAGCATCCTTGTGGCCCCCAATGGAAAGGTATTCATCTCGGTAGCCGGTGAGGCTGATCCCAATGTCGCCGGTGGCGAATGGGCAACCGAACCCATCCGCAAGGCAATTCTCGAGAATGCCGTCGGCGAATGGAACCGTCTCCACCCCTCGCAGAAAGTCGAGCTTACTCAGAACGAAGTCACGGCATTCACCAAGATCAATATGTTTGGTGTGCCTTTCCAGAAGCTCAAAGAGTTTCTGGATCTGCCGCAGGCCAAGCAAGATGAGTTTATGAGCAATATCGAGAGCAATGCAGTTGGTATTCCTATCAATGACAACCGCGATCTCGAGAAGCCTAACGAATTCCAAATCTGGATGCGCGCCATCTACAGCTCTGGCAGCGACAACCTTCAGAGCGCCCTTAAGAAGGGCGAGGGTATTGCTGTAAAGGCTGACAAGGGCACTGATTACAACACTGTTCACGATGTCCTTGACAACCTCCAGACTCTCAAGATGAACCGCTTCAGCATCATGACAGCTTTAAAAACAAGCGAAGAGTAAATCATTATGGCACAAATTGAACAATCAGACGGCGGCAAAAAGAAAAAAGGCGCCCAGAAGAAGATGCATATCCATGTGGACTTCACCCCCATGGTGGATATGAACATGCTTCTGATAACATTCTTCATGCTTTGTACCACGATGATCAAATCGCAGACTCTGCAAATCACTCTCCCGACCAACGAGAAAGTTGACGAGACAGAGATGAACAAAGCTAAAGAATCAGAAGGTATTACAATGATTGTTGACGTTGAACGCGACACCAAGACCGGTGAAGTGATTCATGATGCCAACGGCAACCCCGTCAACGTAGTGTATTATTATTTTGGTCAACCCGTTATCAGCGCCACCGAGAACAACCTTCAGGCTGAATATTTCCTTGGCGATGAGAACAAGATGCAGCGCGGTGTGCGCAAAATCCTTCACGACCGCAACAAAGAGGTTCTCGCTAAAATCGACGAACTGAAGGTTAAGTGGAACAACAAGGAATTCTCGCCCAACGCCGACATCAATGACTCTATCTATCAGGCACGAGCCAAAGCTATCCGCAATGACTCGACTATCGAACGCCCCGTTGTTGTTATCAAAGCAACTCCCGAGGCCCGCTGGGAAAGCCTGATCAATGCCCTCGATGAAATGCAGATCAATCAGATCTCGCGCTACCAGATCGACAATATGAATCAGGTAGACTCAGCGATGATCATCGATTACCGCATGAAGCATCCCAAATCGAAGTAATTCCTGATGTCAGATATATAAACCCGTAAACCAACACGAAAATGGCAAAAGATGTAGATCTTTCATCAAAGGAATGGCGCGATATAGTCTTTGAAGGCAAAAACAAAGACTTTGGCGCATACGAACTTCGCAAGGGTTCGGAGAAACGTCATAACGTCGCTATGATTGCTGTCGTTATCGTTATCTGCCTCCTTTTCGGACTCGGTCTGCTCGTCAACACAGTTATCAAGAGTGTTGAAGCGCGCCCCGAAGATATGAACGAACAGGCTATGGCCGAGTTCGCTGCCGAAGAGGTTCAGGAAGAACCCGAAGACGAACCCCAGCGTATCGAGGAACAGAAGCCCGAGGCGCTTCCCGAAGAAATTCTTAATACCGTCAAGATGGCCGAGGTTAAATTCGTGGCTGATGAAGAAGTCAAGGAGGAAATCAAGAGCCAGGACGATATCAAGGAAACTGAAACTGCTGTCGGCGCTACCAACTTCGACAAAGGTACCGACGATTTGACAAAGACTGTCCGCGAGTATAAAGACGAGGTCATTGTCGAAGAGAAGAAACCCGAAGTCAAGCACGACGACAACCAGGTGTTCACCGCAGTTGAGCAGCCGCCTTCCTTCCCCGGTGGCGAGGCCGCCCTTCTGAAATACATTGCCGACCACATCCGCTATCCGGCCGCAGCACAGGAGAACAATATCCAGGGCCGTGTAGTAGTGCAGTTCGTTGTCACCAAGACAGGTTCTGTCGGTCAGGTGAAAGTAGTGCGTGGCAAAGACCCCGACCTCGATCGTGAGGCACAGCGCGTGGTCAAGAGCCTGCCTAAATTCATCCCCGGTAAGATGAACGGTAACGCAGTGAACGTGTGGTATACCCTGCCTATCAACTTCAAGCTTGCAGGCGTATAAGCAGTATCTAATCTGATTTTTCCGGCGGAGCAATGCAGTCAGCATTGCTCCGCTGTCGTTATATAGAATTCGCAGAAACTTCATTATAATTGAAAGATATTGTTTGGCGCTGTCAGCGTTTTTTGTTATTTTTGTGGTCTGACAGTGCATTGCAATGAACACAAACAACTTTAGCCAGCTCTATATAAAAGAAACGGCCTTTCAGGATCTGATGCAGCGGCGCATCCTCAATGTGTTGCTCATTGCATCGCCCTACGACGCCTTCATGATGGAAGAGGATGGCCGCGTCGAGGAACAGCTTTTCTTCGAATATATGGGCCTGAATCTGAGCTCCCCCCCGCGCGTTACGCGAGTGTCGACCCTGAAACATGCCCTTGAGGTTCTCGCTGAAAAGAAATTTGATCTTGTTATCTCGATGCCCGGTAATGATGTCGCCGACACCCTGGCCGATGCCAGAGTAATTCGGCGCGACTATCCCGATCTTCCGCTCGTATTGCTTACGCCTTTCAGCAAGGAGGTGTCACGACGACTTGCTAACGAAGATCTGTCGGGTATCGACTATGTTTTCTCGTGGCTTGGCAATGTAGATCTTCTGTTAGGAATCATAAAGCTTCTTGAAGATAAGATGAACGCCGAGTTCGATATTAACAACGTCGGTGTTCAGGTTATTATGCTCGTAGAGGATTCTGTCAGGTTCTATTCGAGTGTGATGCCGATTCTTTATAAGTTTCTGCTTAAGCAGAGCCGCGAGTTTTCGACCGAAGCGCTTAACGAGCATGAGCAGATGCTTCGCATGAGGGGGCGTCCCAAGGTTGTTCTCGCGCGTGACTACGAAGAAGCGCAGGAGCTATATAACCGATTCGGTCGCAATATGCTCGGTGTGATAACCGACGTAAGTTTCAAGCGCGGGGGTGAGAAAGACGCTCAGGCCGGTCTGCGGCTTACTGAATGGCTCAAGTCGAAAGACTCTTCGCTCCCTGTCATCATAGAATCGAGCGAGGTTGCCAACCGCGAGCCTGTGGCCAAGCTCGGATGCACTTTCATCGACAAAAACTCAAAGAAGCTGCCGGTTGATCTCGGAGAGGCCATTATGAGCAATTTCGGATTCGGAGATTTCGTTTTGCGTGACCCTTCAACAGGTCTTGAAGTCGCCAGAATCCGCTCTCTGAAGGAGATGCAATATCATATATTTGATATTCCGGCCGAGTCTCTGTTTTTCCACGCCCGTTCCAACGACATAAGCAGGTGGCTCTATTCGCGCGCGCTTTTCCCGATCGCGAACGCCATTCGCCACCACCATTGCACGTCGATCGACGACCTGCCGGCCGCGCGCCAGCTTTTCTTCGATCTGATCGTGAAATACCGGAAGATGAAAAACCGCGGTGTCGTAGCCGTCTTCCGCAAGGATCGTTTCGATCACTACAGCAATTTCGCCAGAATCGGCGAAGGGTCGCTTGGGGGCAAAGGACGCGGCCTTGCATTTATCGACTCAATTATCAAGAAAAATGCCGAATGCGACAATTTCAAGGGTATCACGATCTCTATTCCGAGAACTGTTGTGCTGTGCACCGACATTTTCGACGAGTTCATGCGCGAAAACCGCTTATATCCGATTGCGCTGAGCGATGCTCCGGATTCTGAGATTCTCGATGCTTTTTTGAAAGCCCATCTGCCGATACGGCTGCGCGATGATTTCATGGCACTTTTCGAGGTTGTCGACCGGCCGCTGGCCATCCGTTCTTCATCTCTTCTTGAAGACAGCCACTACCAGCCGTTTGCCGGCATTTATTCGACCTATATGATACCTCAGGTCAAAGACCGCGAGGTTATGATTGAGATGCTTGCCGATGCTATAAAGGGTGTCTATGCTTCGGTTTTCTTCCACGACAGTAAAGCCTATATGACCGCGACCTCCAATGTCATAGATCAGGAGAAAATGGCCGTAATCATTCAGGAAGTTGTCGGCGAAGATCATCAGGGCTTCTATTATCCGTCGTTCAGCGGAGTAGGGCGTTCGCTTAATTATTATCCCATAGGCGATGAGGCAGTCGAAGACGGAGTGGCAGAAGTAGCTGTCGGTCTCGGAAAATATATTGTCGACGGAGGTAAGGCACTCCGTTTTTCTCCCCGTCATCCTAAGAAGGTGCTTCAGACAAGTGAGCTAAATATAGCCTTGCGCGACACCCAGACTACACTTTATGGCATTGATCTTAATAATTTCAACGCTTCGGTCACTCCCGACGATTCATTTAATCTGACAAAAATGTCGGTTCAGGATGCTGCCAAAACCGGCGCTTTGCGTAATCTCGTGTCGCTCTATGATTTTCGTGACAATGTGTTGCGGGATTTCGACGATGGTCAGTCGGCCGGACGACGTGTGGTCACTTTCAACAATGTCCTGAAACATGGAGTATTCCCCTTGGCCGAGGCTGTCGATTTTATGCTGACCATCGGCCAGAAGGCCATGTGCCGTCCGATCGAGATTGAGTTTGCGGGTATTATGCCAAATAAATCGTCGGAGACTGATAACGGACATATTTACTGGCTTCAGATCCGTCCGATCATCGACCGGAAGGAACTTGTCGATGACAATCTTCTCGACGCACCTGACGCCGATGCGATATTGAAGAGTACCACAGCTTTGGGGCATGGCCATATTGAGGGCATCAGTACGGTCGTCTACGTGCGTCCTCAGAACTTTGACTCGATGCATAATCCTGAACTGGCAGAAGAGATCGACCGCCTGAATCGCGAATACTGCGACAAAGGGGAGGGCTACATTCTTATCGGACCGGGCCGTTGGGGTTCGAGTGACTCCGCTTTGGGAATCCCTGTCAAATGGCCGGCAATTTCCGGCGCAAAGCTTATAGTTGAATCTACACTGCCGGGCTATCGGATTGAACCGAGTCAGGGCACACACTTCTTCCATAACCTGACCTCGATGGGTGTCGGTTACCTTACAATCGACAGTGAGGCTCCCGGCGGAGGCTTTATCGACACAGACTGGCTTGATGCCCAGCCTGCCGTTTACGAGAGCGGGAGGCTTAGAGCCGTTTCGTTTCCCGAGCCTCTCGAAATAGGGCTCAACGGCCTGAAGGGCGTCGGTGTTGTGCTTAAACCGGCGCCAGTTATCCCATCCCAAATATCCGAATAACGATGTCAATCTTCAATAACATTCGTCACGCCCTTGGTTTTGGCGACACTTCCGGTTCGTTTGCCGATATTGAGCATGACGACCTTATGGTCAGTGATGACGACAGACCGGGGTCATCTGTCAAGCCTACAGAGGTTAGAGCTGATACGGTGTGTTTCGACAGTGACACTGACACGATAAACCGGCTCAAGACTGAACTTGAACGTCTTCGTGAAAAAGCCGGCGAGGCTGAGTCGCTTAACGACAAGCTTGAGAAGCAGCGCCTTAGTTTCGAGCGTCAGAAAAGGGCCATGAGTGATCGGATACTTGACTTGCAGGATCAGGTAGCCAATCTCGAAGCCCAGCTTTCAGAATCGGCTTCGGGTATTGAAAAGAACTTGCCAGATATGTCGGCCGACTATCTATCGGAGATTGAGCGGCTGAAAATCCTCAATGAGCAGCTCGACGCCAAATCGCGCATCAGTGACAATATGCTGAGCCAGTTGAACCGTAAGCTTTCTCAGGCGACCAACGAGAACCGCGAGCTAAGCAAAGAGCTTGAGGCTGCGATGCATCTCCAGAATGAGATTCCGCGGCTTCAGGAGATGCTCGAGAGAAAGAACGGCCAGATCAAGGAATTGCAGAACCGAATAGAGGCCGGTGAGACAGGCGATGACAGCAAAGACAACGTATCGGAGTCTGAATCGAAACTGCTGGCGCGAATCCACGAACTGGAATTGCATGTTTCGGAATCGGACTCACTGCGCGAACGTATTAAGAAGCTCAAAGCCGACCGTGAGACCTTGCGCAAGACAATAGAGACCAATCTCTATAATCAGGCCCACAGCGAAGCCCGGCTCCGCGGAGAGATAAAGCGGCTCCGCAGGAAATACGAACCCGATAAACTTGAAAGTGACGACGACAGGCCGCGGAAAGGCTCAAGAAAGCGAGCGGAGCAATCCGACGATTTCGGGTATCAGGAGCCTGAACGCGGAAAGCGCGACGACAATCCGGCCCAGATGTCGTTGTTCGACTGATTTAATTTAGAAAGCACAATCAAATCCATGAAATGAAACGAATACTTTTTGCACTGACTATTGCTTTAGGCCTCAACGCATCTGCCGGTATATCGGCAGATAAAGCTATGGCAAAATTTGTGTATCCCGGAAACAAGACTGTTAGTGTCGCCGCGCCCGAATATCTGGCGGACGGCGATGTCATGGTTCGTATGAGCGATGATGGCAAGCGAATTGTCAGTGTCAGTCCGTCTGACGGCAAGGAGCTGGAAACACTTCTTGATCTCGGTGCGACAAGAGAGAACAAGCTCGACGAAATTGACGGTTTCACGATAAGTATGACCGGGAAACAGATTATGGTGTGGACGGATCAGGAGTCTATCTATAGAAACTCAGTGAAGGCACGTTATTGGGTCTATGATACCCACAGCCGCATTCTGCGTCCGCTTGTCGACGATGTCAACGCACGCCAGCGCGCGCCGATATTCTCTCCCGACGGGCGTATGGTAGCCTTTGCCTCGGCCGATGACAATAACATATACATCAAGAAGCTCGACTATAACACACTCGTCGCCGTGACCGAAGATGGCGCCAGAAACAAGATTCTTAACGGAGTCCCGGACTGGACTTATGAGGAAGAGTTCGGAGTTCTGCGCTCAATGGTGTGGGCGCCGGATAATCTCACTCTATGCTTCCTGAAATATAACGAGACACAGGTTCCTCTATATGATTTTCCTCTTTATGAGGGTATATGCGATACAAACGAAGACTATTCACTTTATCCCGGTTCGTTCAGATATAAATATCCCGTTGCCGGAATGAAGAACTCCAAAGTGTCGCTTCATGCCTATGACATCGAGACCCGTGCGACCAAAACCATCACCCTTCCTGACAGCCGCATTGAATATATCCCGCGTATTGACTATGCTTTTTCACCTGACCGCCTGATTGTCACTACGCTGAATCGCGACCAGAACCGTATGGAGCTCTACTCTGTCAATCCGAGAGCTACTACATCGCGCTCGCTTTTTGTCGAAGAGAACGCCAAAGGATGGATTGAGCCCGTTTCCTATGAAGGCCTCGTTTTCACTCCTGACTTTTTTGTTGTAAGCTCCGGCCGTTCGGGTTTCACTCAGCTTTATCAATATGGTTATTCGGGCGCGCTGGAGCGCACACTCACTAACGGAAACTGCGACGTAACAGTATATTACGGGTATAGCACTGCTGAGCGAGCCCACTATTATCAGTGTGCATCGGGAACTATAAACCGCGTTATATGCCGTATCGATGCCAAAGGAGTCGTGAAAGAGCTTTCGCCTTCGACAGGAACGGCCGACGCCTGGTTCAGCCCGACAATGAAATGGATGATGATGCGTTACAGCAACGTGAGCACGCCTCCGCGATACACATTCCACATGTCGGCGGCTGCTCCTAAATCTCTGCGCACGCTTGAGGACAATGCCGAAGTCGCTTCGCGTTACAGCGATATGCCCCGGCGTGAGTTTGTAAAGATTCCGGCTTCGGGAACATCGCCGGAACTGAATGCCTATATTGTCAAGCCGACACCGTTTGATGCCTCAAAAAAGTATCCCGTCATCATGTATCAATACAGCGGGCCGGGCTCTCAGGAAGTGCGCGACAGATGGACGGTCGACTGGGAGAACTATTATGCGACGCAGGGCTATGTTATTGTTTGCGCCGACGGCCGCGGCACCGGTTACCGCGGCAGTGAGTTCCGTGAGAGCGTCTATCGCAATCTCGGCTATCTTGAGACGATCGATCAGCTCTCAGCAGCCCGATATGCCGCCTCATTGCCTTATGTCGATCCGTCGCGTATCGGGATGTTCGGCTGGAGTTACGGAGGTTATGAGACACTTATGTCGGTTGCTGCCAAAGGTAATCCATATAAGGCTGCAGTTGCGGTGGCCCCGGTGACAGACTGGCGTTATTACGACACTGTCTATGCCGAACGCTATATGCTCACTCCTGCTCAGAATGAGGCCGGGTATCGCAGTTCTGCCCCTGTCAACAATATTGCCGACATGAACTGCCGGTTGCTGATCATGCATGGAACCGCTGACGACAATGTCCATTTCAGCAACACGGTAGAATATATCAGCCGGTTGCTTGCCGCGGGCAAATTCTGTGATATGTTCATATTCCCGAATCAGAACCATTCCATCCGGGATTGTGATATGAGGCTGATGGTTTATTCGAGAATGCTCGACTATTTTAACCAAAACCTCAGATAGTTGTTATAAACATCAGATGAAAGAGGAAACACCTCAACGGATCCATACCTCTCAGGCCATTTTCGCGATGTGGCGGAACTGGACTGAGGCTGTCGGCGCATTGACGCTGCCGACAGTGTTGAGTCTTTTCGTGACTTGCCATTGGATGCCTGTGGTGCTTCTTTCTCTGGCATTTATATTGTTTGTCGTAGTCCGGGTAAACCACGGCGCCTCTCTTTCGGTTTGCAAGGTGCTTCATTTTATTGCCTCGCGATCATTGCTATGGAGCGGCATAGTTGCGTTCATAATAAGCCTGACGGTATCTACGGGCAATTATGAACGATTCTTTGGATTTCTGAATGCCGATTTACCTTACGTCGTCGTTCTCGTCACGTCTCCCGTAGCTCTGATTGTCAGTGGCTGGGCAATTTTGCGCGGACTTGAATTCGGTTATTGCATGGATTGCCGTATGCGTCACGGAACTCCGGCTGAGCGCGGTTTTATCGGCCGTATGTTCAGTCAGGAAGGGTGGTTCCAGATCCGGTTCCTTTTTTGGCTTATGGTTGTCCAGACCACTTTGGGCTATGGTTACTATTTCGTAATGTATATCAATGCCGGTCTGAGCACGAGCGATATATTCGTTTTTGTCTGGGTTCCGTTGGTTTTCTATTGCGTGTCGATTGTGTTTATGGCCGTGAGATATTTTAATATCTATATGTACTATGAATATCATTACGGAGCCACTGACAGCGGGCGCGGTGCGAAAACCTCTATCCGATACCTTATCGTCTGTGGCGAGCAGATAATGCTTGAACGTCGAAACGAGACGATGGGTGAATTCGATACCCGCGGTCGTTATGATACACCCGCCTCATTGTCGTTTTTTTCTATGAAAACATGCCCATTGAACGGGCCAGAAAGTTTTTCGCTGACTATAGCGGAATAGAGAATTTCGACATTCGGTTTATGTATAACTCTACAACATCGGGTGGAGACTCTAATTCATACCATTATATTATTACGCTGCCTGATGCGATGGTGCTAAGGAACTGTAGGCTTAAGGGGCGTTTCTTTAATATGAGGGAGATCGAGAAGCTAATTGATTCCGGCGAGGTCACTCCTATTCTTGCTGCCGAGATTTACCGTCTCTACACCGTCGGAAATACGTGGAGTACCTACGACAAAACGGGGCGCCGCCGTTACGAAATTAAAGGCTACAGGCCGGCATTCCGTCTTAAGGGAATCCAGAACTGGGATGTTGATTTCAACGATCCGGAATGGTTGTTTGTCTCAGTCAATAATCAGGATTCATCTTTTTGGATGTTACGCCGTTTCTGGCATCACTTCATTATAGGGCGCAAGTGAGTATCATTATATGGCGAAACCTCTGATTGTTATAACAGGCCCTACGGCCTCAGGAAAGACCCGGCGTGCGGTCGATGTAGCCCGAAGACTTGAGGGTGAAATTGTCAGTGCTGATTCGCGCCAGATATATAGAGGAATGGATCTCGGCACCGGCAAGGATATTGAAGAATATGGTGATGTCCCGGTGTTTATGCTCGATATCTGTGATGCCGGCTATCGTTATAATCTTTTCGAGTATTTGCGCGATGCTCAGTCCGCTATAGAGGATATCAGGAGTCGCGGCCATATTCCGGTTGTCTGCGGGGGAACCGGACTTTACGTAGAATCCCTTTTGAAGGGGCTGCGGCTGCCGCCGGTGCCGGAGAATCCATCCCTGAGGCGAGAACTTGAAAGCAAGTCGCTCGAAGAGCTTACCGCAATTCTTGCGGACATGAAGCATCTCCACAATACAACCGATGTGGATACCGCAAAGCGGGCTATACGTGCTATTGAGATTCAGCAGTATTACCACGACAATCCTGAACTGTCGCCTGATATTCTGACCCGCTCTCCTGAAACCGCTCTGGTCATCGGGGTTTCTATTGGCCGTGACGACCGTCGCCGGAGAATTTCCGAGAGACTGCATTCGCGACTCGATGCCGGAATGGTCGACGAGGTGCGCAGACTTCTTGACAGCGGTGTGTCTTCGGAATCGTTGATTTACTATGGACTTGAATATAAGTTCCTGACTCAGTATGTGACAGGGATGCTGACTTATGACGAGATGGTTTCGCGTCTTGAAATTGCCATCCATCAGTTTGCCAAGCGTCAGATGACGTGGTTCCGCGGAATGGAACGGCGTGGAATCGGAATTCATTGGCTTCCTTACGATATGTGCGCAGAGGCTTTTGTCGATGAGGTTGTCGGACTGTATAACAAAATAGAGCAATGAGAGGCCTGTCAGTGTTCGTGCTCTCTCTCCTGACTGCGTTGGCTGTATCCGGCAGCAGGCGCACTTATTTGCCGGAGATAAATCTTTGCGACTCGTCGGTAGTATTGCCTTCGTGGCCGGTGAAGTCGACACGAGGGCTTATTGAGGTCAGGGGAGCTCTCAAGAAAGACCGCGATGTAGCCGGCGAGAGTTCGACATGGTGGGAAATCAATCTTGGAGCCGGCTATCGCGTTACACTGCGCTCATATAATCCGTCGTTCGCTTCGCTTGTCGATGAGAGGCTTTCGCGGGTGACTCTCTATCGGGGTGACAGCATCATAGCCCGCACGGACATGAGCAAGGGCTTCGCCCCACAAGCCAGAGCTTTTAACACCCTGATTGTAGAATTAGACAGTCTGGGAAATATAGCAGTTGCCGGAGGCACGCGGATTCCTGAAGCAGTGTTCGCTGTCAATGTCGGCCGGAATCTTCTGCACGAGTCTCCTTCAGTGAAATCCTGTGGATGTCTTGATATATCCAATCTGTTTGTTGAATCAGATCAGGCCATATCCCGGAAACTTATGACGGACTGGACTGAAGAAAATCTCAGGGAGCATATAAAGTCATCGCGCAATCCGGTTGAAGGAGTATATGAATATCTCGACAGAAACAATGACCCGAATTATGCCAGACTGGGAGGCCGCTATCTTATTGCTGTCGTATCGGATGGCAGTAGCGGCTACGACATCATATATATTGACGGTGCCAGGACGAATGAGTCGTCATGGACAACAGGAATGCTGAAAGGGCATCTTGAACCGGTTAAAATGCTTGTCGATCAGTTTTATCTTGTCTGGTACGACGCATTGGGCGAGAAAATGACGGAAGATATTGATGCGTCAATTGAGCAAAATGCCATACTGACATTCAGATTCCCGCTTTATAAGACAGTTATACGCTTCCTTAAGCGTCCGTTGAAATGAGAATCAATCGTGGGAGTTTTCGCAACGGAGACGATCCAACGGCCTCATGACATTGCAGAGGATTCGGCTCCAATATGTGTCAAACTCTTCCTTTACGGCCGTCACGGCTGATTCGATAATCTCATTTGGCGCATCGCGTACGGCCTCGATAAAATTATACAGAACCTGAAAAATGTCGGAAAGACCTTCGGCTATACTTGCTGAGATCGGAGTGTCGGAATACTTCATGTCTTCCTCGAAGACTTCAAGATACACGTCTTCTGCCCCGAAAAGATTCTCAATGGAGAGACGGATTGAATTATAGTAATCTTCACTAAGGACATTATCGATATACTCGCTTGAATATTCATCGAGAGCGACAGCCCCGGTCAGGTCGGTCGCGCTTATGTATATTCGGGGAAGGAGCCGGGTCATAGTCGAAGTAAATTCAACTGTATCGGCCGATTCGGCAGTCTCGAGCGCCTGACAGTATTCATTAGCCAACGCCATGAATGCCAAAGTATTCGGAGCAAGCAATCCACTCATTGTTTCTGAATTTTGTAAAGATTATGGGTCTGGATATAGTCATAGACACCTTCCGGAAGGAAATAATGCATATTCTTGCCGCGCATGATTGAATCGCGTATGAATGTCGAGGATAGCGAGTTCTCGGGCGCGTCGATAATCTCGACATTATCCTCGTAGATTGTAGGTGTGCGATAGCCGGGGCGAGGATAGACAATTACTCCGAAGTCATCTATTATTTCCTGATAATCGCGCCATTGGGTGAATATCCGCCAGTTGTCGCTCCCGATAATGAGCCGGAAACTGTTGCGCGGGTATCTTTTGCGCAGAAGCTTTAGGGTATCAATCGTATAATTTGGACGAGGCATCGACAGTTCTATGTCGCACACTTCTATTCCGGAAGTCTGGCTTGTCGCTATGCGTAGCATATCGAGTCGTGCCAGGTCTGAGATAAGTTCGTTCGGACGGGATTTTAAGGGATTGCGCGGCGACAAGGTAAGCCACACTTTGTCGATGTCTGTAAACTGCTGTATGTAGCTCGCAAGCATCATGTGACCCACGTGAACAGGGTTGAATGACCCTCCCAGAATCCCTATTTTCCGAAGCGCGGTCTCCGTCATGACTTGCTGAGAAATTCTGATATTGTGTCGTGGACTGTGGCAATCGCCGACGCGAGGTCATCGTTGACAACGGTGCTGTCGAAACGCGGTTCATAGCCCATTTCGATTTCGGCTTTTGAAAGACGCTTCGAGATGTCAGATTCGCTGTCGGTGGCGCGAAGGCGAAGCCGGTTGGCGAGCTCTTCGAGCGAGGGGGGAGCAATGAAGATTGCGATTGCCCGGTCACCGTATATTTTTTTTACATTAAGAGCTCCCTCGACGTCAATATCAAGAATACAGTTATGCCCTGATGCGAGTATCGAGTCAATCTCGCTTCGCAAGGTGCCGTAGAATCGGCCGGGATATACTTCTTCATGTTCGACGAAGTCACCTGACTTAATATGGCTCCGAAATTCCTCGTCGCTGAGGAAATGATAGTGTATTCCGTTGATCTCTCCGACCCGTGGCGGTCTGTTTGTGGCTGAGACACTGAAGCGCATATTGAGATCGCCGCGCTCCATAAGAGCCTTGATTATTGTTGATTTACCGCAGCCTGAGGGCGCTGACAGGATAATAATCTTTCCCTCCATGGTTCAGAGCACGTTTAGAACTTGTTCTTTTATCTGCTCAAGCTCATCTTTCATCTTTACGACGATACGCTGCATTTCGGCATGGTTGCTCTTTGACCCGAGCGTATTTATCTCGCGTCCCATTTCCTGAGCTATGAAACCGAGTTTTTTACCTTGTCCTTCGGCTCCGTTCATGGTGTCGATGAAATAGCTGAGGTGCGTAGCCAGCCGCTGCTTTTCTTCGTTAATGTCGAGCTTTTCGATATAGAATATCATTTCCTGTTCAAGACGGGCCCGATCAACGTCAATCTTTGTCAGTGAGGCAAGATTCTCTTCAATACGGCGTCGTATCTTGGTGACCCGTTCAACTTCGTAGGGGCCGACTGTCGTCAGAAGTTCCCCGATCAGGCTCACTCTGTCGGAAAAGAATGTCTCAAGTTTCGAACCTTCATTCCGGCGATAGCTTATCAATTCATCGATGGCCCGGTTAAGGGTTTCAAGGATGTCGGTGCGTATTTCCGGACGCAGCCCGGTGGAGCTGTTTGTGCGGACAACGTCAGGAAGCCGCAAAAGGGTTGCATACCAGTCTGCTGGTTCCGGAAGTCCGAGAGAAGCGCGAGCCTGCTCAATCTGCTGCTTATAGATCTGCATCGTCTCGATGTCGAGAGTCGCGCTATCGTTGGCTGCCGTTCCCTCGATATTAACCGTAAGGTCTACTTTCCCGCGTTTAAGACGTTGGGATATTATTGCTCGCATTTCAAGATCGAGTTCGCGACATGAGCCCGGAACCCGTGATGAGATGTCGATCTGTTTTGAGTTTAGCGACTTTACTTCAACCGTGATTTTGAGTTCGGGGGTCTGTTTCACGGCCTTGCCAAACCCCGTCATGGATAGCAGCATATAAGATCGGTTTAAATATCGACAAAAATAATAATTGTAGGCTAATAATGCAAATAAAAAGCCGGAACCCTGAGCGGGCACCGGCCAATTATATGTAGGTTATCAACGTTTTGTAGCTTATTTATTGTTGAAGGCTTCTATGTGTCCGTCATTGATTATTCTTTTTGCTCCAATAAAATGGTTTGAGTAATAACCGTTGTCGGGAAAGTTCTGATAAACTACACCACGGCGGGTCGAAGCGTGAATAAATTTGCAAGTCCCGTTTTCGCGATCGACTGAAGCTACCATAGCAACGTGTCCGACTCCGCGACGACCACTTCGGCGGCTGCTGAAAAACAGGAGATCACCGGGCTGAAGGTTTTTGACATTTACTTTGGTGCCCTGAGTGTATTGCTGACCTGAGGTACGGTTTATGTGGATTCCGAATTTGCGATAAACATAGCTTGTGAAGCCAGAGCAATCGAACGACTTAGGGCCTGTAGAACCCCATACATAAGGCGTCCCGAGGAATTTAGCGGCGTATTCGATCATTTCTTTTGCAAGCTCTGATCCGTTCGCGCTTTTGGCGGTAGGACGCGCCTTGAAGCCTGCGAAAGGACTGTGCAGCCGGGCGTTCTCAAATGACTGCTCAACAAAAGCCGCACTGATTTCCTGCTGGAGTTCGGTTGCACGGGCGTGTTTCATCGGTACTCCGGTGTGTTGGACTGCTGTTGCGTTCACGTTTGTGAGCGAAATGAGGCCAAACGTTACCCCGGATATGATTGCTTTAATTGAATTGTTCATTTATAAGTTTTGGTTAAAGCGCTTTTGAAATCTATTCAGATTACGACGCACTGTATTTTCTGTTTTTGACGATGCAAAATTACTCTTTTTCATTGAGCCTTGCAAATGGCAAAATGGTCATTCTCAATCTATTGCATTTTTTTGAGAGCAATTTTAGATTGATCAACAATACTTAATTTCGCTCGAAAAATTTAACAATTGCGCATGCTGTCGGCTAAAAAATTAACTCTTATTGACATTGACGTTGCTCTTATTCGAATCTTTGAATATTGCTATTTAGCTTATCTTCTGATTATTATGTATAGTAATTAAATGTTAATTTCGCTTTTGCGGGAATTTGGTGTGATTTAAAGTCGTTTTGCACGTCTGTAGTAGGGTTTGTGCAAACACAAATGTTAATTTTGCCACTGTTTGAATACAATAATTAACATGGTTTAACTTGGTCTGATTGCTATATAATCTGTCAGAGGCGTGAATATGCGAAATGAGACCGATGGTGTGTCGGTCTCTTTCGATAAGAGTATTATAGCTTATAAATAATGGCTTTTCGTGGATTGAACACGAGATGTATAGGAATTATATGGTTCTGATAAACCTTAAATCGATTATAATTCGTAATTTTGCGCTCCGTATGATCGAGATATATTTTATTGTCGCAGTTCTCTATGCATTGATATGCGCTGTGTTATACACTTTTCTATGGCCTCGTAGAAAAGACGAGATGCCGCGTAGAAAGGTTTTTTTGCGAGTCTTGGGCTGCTTTTCAGTAGTAGGAGCGTTTTTGAGCTGGGTTTCCTATATGCTTTTTAAATAGTCGGCCAGTGATTCTGCGCAGCGTCGGCCGTCAATTGCAGCCGACACAATCCCTCCGGCATATCCTGCGCCTTCTCCAGCGGGAAAAAATCCACAGGTGTTCACTGATTCAAGGGTGTCGGGGTCGCGTGTGATTCTTACGGGTGATGATGTGCGCGTTTCGTCGCCGATGACAGTGGCTTTCTCGGTAAGGAACCCGCGTTGTTTCTTGTTGAAGTCACGAAATCCTTCTTGCAGGCGTGCCGCTATCGGTCGGGGAAGGAGTTCGTCGACACGCGCACTGAACAAACCGGGAGCATAGCTCGATGGATTAAGCGTTTCAGAGAGCCTGCCGTTGACAAAGTCGGTCATTTTTTGAGCCGGAGCACTTTGGCTGCCGTCGCCGGCATTAAAGAACCTGCGTTCAATATCCTGTTGCCATGCCATTAACGAGAGGGGCCCTTCAGAAGCATATTGCTCGGGGACATCTTCAGGCAAAACTTCCACGACCATTCCTGAGTTTGCCCAGCGTCCGCTACGTGATGACGACGACATTCCGTTCACGACGAGTTCGCCCGGCGCAGAAGATGCAGGAACTACCACACCGCCCGGACACATGCAGAAACTGTAGACCCCGCGTCCGTCGACGCGCGTCAGCAGAGTATATTCTGCCGGAGGAAGATATGGTCCGCGCCCTTGTGCTGAGTGATATCGCAATGAGTCGATAAGCGGCTGGGGGTGTTCAAGTCTGACTCCCATGGCGATTCCTTTTGCTTCGAGTGCGACCCCCTCGGAATTAAGCATTTTATAAACATCTCTGGCGGAATGGCCTGTCGCGAGGATTACCGGCCCGAAGAACTTACGTCCGTCGGCCAGGATTATACCTTCAGCGCGATGATCGGATATTATTATTTTCTCGACTCTCGCCCCGAAATGCACTTTTCCTCCGCATCGCTCAATCGTGTGGCGTATCTGTTTGATTATCTCAGGCAGGCGGTTTGTGCCGATATGCGGATGCGCCTCGATGAGGATGTCCGCGTCTGCTCCATGCTGATAGAGCAGATTGAGAATAACATCGACAGGGCCGCGCTTTTTGCTGCGGGTAAACAGCTTACCGTCGCTGAATGTTCCCGCGCCTCCTTCTCCGAAGCAGTAGTTTGAATCAGGATTGACTATTCCTTTTCTTGATATGTCGGCTACGTCGATACGGCGCGAGTCAACGTCTTTTCCACGTTCGAATATTATCGGTTTTATTCCGAGCTCTATCAGGCGCAGGGCGGCAAACAGTCCCGCGGGGCCGGCTCCTACAATTAGGGCTTCCGGAGATTCAGGGGCCAATTCCCTGAACTCGACAGGGGTGGGGAGGGTAGAGGCCGGGGCCTCGTCAATGAATGCACGCACTGTAAGATTGATCATCACTCTCCGCTGACGGGCGTCAATGCTGCGGCGAATGGTTTTCACGGCTTTTATGCGGTTAGCGTCGATTCCGAGCCGACTCGAGACCTCGCCGATAACTGTCAGTTCTGATGCTGCGCTTCGCGGATCAAGTCTGAGTTGAATATCTTCAGTCATTTAATTATGACATTTTGGGTTTAAAAATTGAATTGCTGCGGCGTGTAGCCCATGCAAGAATACCTATGGCAAGAAAAAACGAAAGCATATCGCTACCGGTCATTGAAGCCCATACTCCGTCAACTCCCCAGATCCCGGGGAAAATCGAAAGGAACGGAATCAGCAACAATAGCTGGCGGGTCAGCGACAGTATTATAGAATATATAGGGTGGCCAACAGCCTGGAAAAAGTTCTGGATAATTATTTGTGCGCCAACAAGCGGATAAAAGATGAAGTAAATGCGGAATCCGCGACTGGCTATCGCGATAAGTGTCGGATCGACGGTAAACAATGAGCTTATCGTCGACGGAATAAGCTCGGTCATTGCCCATCCTACGGAGGTTATCGCAACACCGATCCATATACCGATGCGAAGCGTGCGTTTCACCCTGACTATATTGCCGGCGCCATAGTTATAGCCCAGTATCGGTTGCATTCCCTGAGTGACACCGAACACAATCATCACAAAGAACATCGTGGTTCTGTTCAGAATGCCGAATGCTCCGACAGCTAGATCTCCATCTGAGCCGGCACAGTCAAGCAGAGCGTGGTTAATGAAAATAACGACGACACAAGCGCATACATTCATCAGAAACGGCGACATTCCGATAGCATAGATGCGCCTTACTATAGTCCACTTCAACCACGACATTCTGAAATCGAAATGGACAAAGCTTTTGGAGCTGCTGAAATGAATTAAAACCCAGATTAGGGCGACTGTCTGCCCACAGATTGTCGAAAACGCGGCACCGCGAATGCCCCAGTCGAACTTGAAAATCAAAATCGGGGCTATTATGATATTGGCTACGACCGACAACAGGGCAGAAATCATTGCCTTACGCGGATAGCCTGTCGCGCGCATGATATTGTTCAGCCCGATAAATACGTATGATATGGGCGAGCCTAACAATATCACTTGCATAAATTCCCGGGCGAACGGTATTGTGGCGTCTGTAGCACCGAAGAAAATCAGAATGTCGTCAAGGAATACGAAAGCCAAACCGCCGAACACAACGGAATGAATAAGGCAGAGAATGAGCACATTGTTCAGGACGTCGGTAGCCCTGTCGCGGTTCTGCTGCCCGAGAAAGATCGACGATACGGCCGCACCTCCTACAGCGATAAACATACAGAACGCCATTACCAGATTCATCAGCGGGAAGGTGATGGCGAGTCCGGCAATAGCCATTGCTCCGACGCCGCGGCCAATGAATATGCTGTCGATAATATTGTATAAAGATGTCGCGACGCTTGCTATGACTGCGGGTACGGAATACTGCAACAACAGGCTGCCGATAGATTTCCGACCAAGAGCTTCGGGTGTGGACTGAGTAAGCTGCGACATTGATATACTTGTTTTCCGATGCAAAGTTACTTCAAAATTTCGGTATGAGAGGCGTATTTACTAATTTTGTGACCTGATACAACCGCTATAATTATGCAATACGCAGCTCTTTTTGATCTCGACGGAGTTATTATCGACAGTGAGAGCCGTTACACTGTCTTTTGGGACGGCATTGAACATATTTACCCGACAGGCATCCCGAATTTTGCTATGGCGATAAAAGGGACTAATCTGACGAGTATACTGTCGAACTATGCCGAGCAGTCGGTTAGAGATGACATAGTCGCCCGTCTTCAGGAATTCGAGCTCAATATGGAGCTTCCGCTTTATCCCGGCGCCGTAGAGTTTCTTGATTCGTTGTCAGAAGCCGGTGTGGCGCGTGCTTTGGTTACTTCAAGCGCCGATGACAAGATGGAGGTCTTATGGAAGCGTCATCCAAGATTGAGAGATTGCTTCGAAGCAGTAGTGACAGGATCCATGGTGAAAAAATCCAAGCCGAATCCCGAAGGATATTTAACGGCTGCGAAGCTGCTCGGGTTTGATCCTTCAGATTGTTTTGTCTTTGAGGACTCGATTCAGGGACTGCAGGCGGGACGTGCAAGCGGGGCAACGGTGATCGCACTTGCTACTACCAATCCCCGAAGTGTAGTCGCCCAATACTCCGACCTCGTCCTTGACGGAATAGGCGGTTTTACGGTCGCTGAAATGGTCGCTCTTAAGGGATAATATCAGTAGATAAACCTGACCTCGGGCTGAAGCTCTATCCCGAATTTCTCACTGACATCACCGGTTACGGCTTTAGCGAGGGTTTCGATGTCAGCGCCGGTGGCTCCCCCGAGGTTCACCAATACGAGGGCTTGCTTTTCATAGACACCGGCGCGTCCTAATGATTTACCTTTCCATCCGGCTTCCTGAATGAGCCATCCTGCAGAGAGTTTTATGCCTCCTGCAACATCAAACTGCGGCATAGCCGGATAGACTGCGCCCAAGGCGGCGGCTTTTTCAGCCGAAACGACAGGATTCTTAAAGAAACTGCCGGCATTTCCCAGTATCTTAGGATCGGGAAGCTTCGACCGACGCACCTCGATTATAGTATTTCGCAATTCATCGGCTGTAAGCGCATGTCTGTCCGGGAAATGCGATGAGAGGCCACCGTATGTCAGAACCGGCTCGAATTTTTTGTCGAGACGGAAGACAACGTGAGTGACTACGAAGTTTTCCATATCACGATGTTTTAGAATCGAGTCACGGTAGCCGTAATGCATATTGTCGTGCGAGAAAACGACTTTCTTGTGATTTTTTATATCGTAGGTTTCGACCGACACAATCCTGTCGCCGGCTTCGGCTCCGTATGCCCCTATGTTCTGAACGGCCGCACTTCCTGTCTGTCCTGGTATAAGACTAAGATTCTCAAGCCCATATAACTTCATCTTGACAGTCCGTGCAACCGTGTCGTCCCATTCTATGCCGGCGCCTACTCTGACAGTCCGATCATCGAGGATCTCGAAGTCTGCTATCTGAGAATGTAGCACCGTGCCTCTGTAATTAGGCTCTACAAAAAGCATATTGCTTCCGAGCCCTATATTCAGGAAGGAACCGCAAATTTTTACGTCGGCCAAATCCTCGGCCGACGTATATTCGATAAGAGTGTCGCAGGTTGCGTTGATGCCGAATGTGTTGAGGCTACGCAGCGATGCGTTGTGAGTGACTTTCAACATTGTTCAATGCGTGTGATTTTTGCACCGAGGGCTCTCAGACGGCTTTCGATGTCCTGATAGCCGCGGTCGATCTGTTCGATATTGCTTATGACAGATGTTCCTGTTGCGCTTAAGGCAGCAATCAGAAGCGCTATTCCTGCGCGTATGTCGGGCGACGTCATGTGTCCTCCCATCAGACGTTTGCGATGGTCATGACCTATGACAACCGCCCGGTGGGGATCGCACAGAATTATCTGAGCGCCCATCTCTATGAGTTTGTCTACGAAGAAAAGACGGCTTTCGAACATCTTCTGATGGATGAGCACACTTCCTTTGGCCTGGGTTGCCACCACGAGCATGACACTAAGGAGGTCAGGCGTCAGTCCAGGCCAGGGAGCATCCGCCAGAGTCAGAATCGATCCGTCGAGAAATGATTCTATCTCATAGTGTTCTTGAGCGGGCACAATTATGTCGTCGCCACGCTGCACTACGGCAACACCCATGCGCCGGAACTGTTGCGGGATTATTCCGAGGTTCTCGTATGAGACATTGCGGATGGTTATTTCTGAACGGGTCATTGCTGCCATCCCTATGAATGACCCTACTTCGATCATGTCAGGAAGAAGCCGATGGGTTGTCCCGTGAAGTCGGGAAACACCCTCAATAGTCAGCAAATTAGAACTGATGCCTGAGATTTTGGCTCCCATGGCGTTCAGCATCTTGCATAATTGCTGCACGTAAGGCTCGCAGGCGGCATTATATATAGTAGTAGTGCCGTGGGCAAGGACAGAGGCCATTATTATGTTTGCCGTACCCGTCACTGATGCTTCGTCGAGAAGCATATAGCTTCCCTTCAGTTCACTGCATGACAGCAGGCATCCCGGCATACCGGGCTCGATGGAAAATTCCGCGCCTAACTTGCGCAGTCCGAGGAAATGAGTGTCGAGACGACGCCTTCCGATTCTGTCGCCGCCGGGTTTTGCCATATAGGCGCGCCCGATGCGTCCGAGAAGAGGGCCGATGAGCATTACAGAGCCTCGGAGTGACCGTGAACGCCTGATATACTCCGGAGAGGCAAGAAAATCTTCATTGATCTGCGATGCCTGAAGCGTATAGTCTCCGGGCGCATTTTTGACGACACTGACGCCGATGTCGCTCAGCAGACTCAAGAGATTCTGGACATCGAGAATCTCGGGAACATTAGTAATGGTTACCGGCTCGTCGGTCAAAAGTACCGCACAGAGCACCTCAAGCGCCTCGTTTTTGGCGCCTTGGGGAGTTATTTCTCCTTCGAGCCGGCGACCACCCTCAATCGAAAATGAAGCCATTTCAGAATATAAAGGTCATTGTTCGACAGATTCAACTTCGCTCTCCATGATTTCGGCCTGCGGCTCCTTGATATTGGGATCTTCGAGGCCGAGTCCTTTTTTCTTGTTGAGCCCCAAGAGAATGAAGCCGATTATCAGGGCTGCCAGACCGAGGCCTGCGAGCATCACGAGAGGGGCTGTATAATTGTAGCTGACTGCTGCCTCTTCGGCGGTCATTGTTCCGTTGGCGATTGCCTCGCTGATCTGAGGATTGGTGGCATCGAGGACTTTACCGATAAGCAGCGGGAATAGCCAGAGGCCTATATTCTGAATCCAGAAAATCAGGGCGTAGGCCGAACCGATAATTTTGGAGTCGACGAGTTTGGGCACACTCGGCCAAAGCGATGCGGGAACAAGCGAGAACGATGCGCCGAGCACGAGTATTGTCAGATATGCGACAATTACGCCACCCACGTCGATGCCCTTGAACATCGGAAGAATGAACGCGAAGGTCATGTGGCAGGCAATCAACAGTAGAGAACCGACAACCAGCATCGAGGCTGCTTTACCCTTATAGTCCACGTATTTGCCGAGAATAGGGGTGATGCCTACGGCGAGCAGGGGGAAGACTGCAAAAATAGCGGCTGCCGACTGGCGCATATAACCGAAGAAGCAGTAGGTGATCAGTGAGAGAATGGCGATGCTGAACATCAGTATGCGCCCGATTTTGTTTTTTGAGAAGTTACCTGCAAATGCGGCTCCGGCAACTATAATCATGATGACATACTGGATTACAGTCACTGTGTCAGATGCCCAGAAGGAATCAGCGGCGGGTGGCGTCAGCGTCAGATTGCACTGAAGCATATTGACAGCATACTTCTGGAAGGGGAAGATTGCCGAATAGTAGAGCACGCAGAGAAGAGCCACGAGCCAGAAGCCGCCCGAAGAGAGGATTTTGCCGAGGTCGCTGATTTTGAAGGGATCGTCTTTTTCCTCTTCAACGTCGCCCGATGCGTCGAGCTTCTTATCCATGAAGAAGTAAACGATAAACATAATCAACGCTATAAGCAGAAGAAGGACGCCGAAAGCGACAGCACGCGACACGCTGACCGTGCCGCCGAGGTTGGCGAACATCGGAGAGAAAATCATACAGGTTGCTACACCAAGTCGGGCAAGTGCCATTTCCGAACCCATAGCGAGTGCCATTTCGCGGCCCTTGAACCATTTGACAATTCCTCGGCTGACGGTGATACCGGCCATTTCGACACCGCAGCCGAAAATCATGAAGCCGACGGCCGAAAACTTAGCCGAGGCCGGCATTCCCTCATAGAAGGGCGAAATTCCGAGCTGCTCGAAAACGGGAATATGGTTGAGATGGTTGGTGAACCAGACGTCGAGACTCGAGCCGAGAAAGGCGTCGGTGAGGGCATACCAGTTTATACTTGCGCCGACGAGCATGACTGCACCCGAGAGCACCGCCGTAAAACGCACTCCCATCTTGTCGAGGATAATTCCCGCGAAAATCAGGAAGAAGATAAACACGTTGAGGAATGTCTCCGAACCCTGCATCGTGCCGAAGGCCGTGGAGTCCCATCCGCGGGTCGACTGGAGAAGATCCTTGATAGGCGACAGAATGTCCATGAACACGTATGAACAGAACATTGCGAAAGCCAGAAGGCCGAGGGCCGTCCAGCGTGCCCATGCCTTGTCGCGGAGAGATGTTGTGATAGATTGCGTTGACTGCATTTGTTGTAGTTTTTGTGTTTTTGACAAAGATAGTGAAAAAATCGGGTCAAGGAATCTTGTCAGCCCGTTTTTTGATGTTTCAGTGTTGCGACGACAGAATATTGAGCCATGATTCCCATTTGTCGCGTGAGCCATTGAAAGTATTGACGTCGACAGACCCCTTTATGCCGTCGATGTTTCCACGGTGGGTGTGCTGCCACAATTGCCATTTATCGGGCCCAGGCGGATTGGTAAATGAGCAAATCCAGAGCATCCTCGGTCGTCGTTTGTCGATGAAGCGGGTAAATCCTTTTTTGTTGGTGTAGACAATCACTCTGTAGCCTCTTGATTCGAGATAGTCGGTCATTTCGCCAAGACGTCCGAGTATAGCGTCGTCGTCGATACCTCCGGGATTTCCCCATTCCTCAACGTCGATCGCCAGTGGCAGATCAAGTTGCCTGTTGCCTATGCTGTGGAGGAAATTCAGTGCCTGCATGTGGCCGGGAGCGTCGAAACGGAAAAAATGATATGCGCCGACTTTCAGACCTGCCTTACGGGCTTTACGGATATTATCGTAAAAATTCCGGTCTTTGAAATCGCCACCTTCTGTAGCTTTTACGTAAACGAAGTCGACACTGTCGGCCGCAACAGCATCGAAGTCTATTTCTCCGTTATGGGCAGAGATGTCTATGCCTGTGATCGGATAGAGGTTTTTATCAGGGTTGGCACTCGCGATAATCGCCCGTGAACGTGTGAAGTAGATCATGTATAAAGCCAGACCAAGTATTACCGCGGCAACAATTATTACCGCAATAACAATACGCCGTTTCTTCCGTGCCGACTTCATATATGCGGTCAGCCGAGCATTGCGGCCACACGTTTGAGACTGTCGACAAAGGCATCTGCTTCAGACATCGTATTATAAAGAGCAAAAGAAGCTCTGGCACACCCCGTTATTCCGAGACTCTCCATGAGCGGCTGGGCGCAATGGTGACCGGTTCTCACGGCTATACCGAGCTTGTCGAGCAACATCCCGACATCGTAGTTATGCTCGTGGTTGATGTTAAACGATATTATCGCACATTTGTCGGAAGTCGTCCCGTAGATGTTGATTCCGGGGATTTCTTTGACGAGTCGGTCGGTTGTGTGCTCGAGAAGCATTCTCTCGTGAGCCGCTATGTTGTCATATCCGACTTTCTCGATGAAGTCAATGGCAGCGGGAACGGCGGCTATGTCGATGAAGTCGGGTGTACCCGCCTCGAACTTATAGGGCAGCTCAGCAAAAGTCGTGCCCTCAAAACTGACATGACTGATCATCTCTCCGCCTCCTTGATATGGAGGCATCGCTTCGAGCAGCTCCTTACGGCCATACAGGACGCCGACACCTGAAGGCCCATACATTTTGTGGAGCGAGAATGTATAGAAATCGACATCGAGCGCCTGAACATCTACTCTTTGATGAGCCACAGCCTGGGCACCGTCGACAACAACAGGAATTCCCTTTGCGTGGGCTATCGAGGTAATTTCAGAGATAGGATTTATAGTCCCGAGAACGTTCGAGGCGTGACAGAGGCTGACAATCCGAGTTTTTTCAGAAATGAGGCTTTTGAAGACTTCCATGTCGAGAGTCCCGTCGCTGTGAATCGGAACTACTCTGATCTTGAACGGGATTCTGTTCTGGAGAAGCTGCCACGGCACTATGTTGGCATGATGCTCCATTACAGTCAGAATAAGTTCGTCGCCGGCTTTGAGCCGGGTGCCTCCGAAACTCGAAGCTACAAGATTCAGCGCCTCGGTTGTCCCGCGGGTGAAGATTATCTCTTTGGTCGATCTCGCGTTGATAAAACGTGCGACACGCTCGCGCGCCTCTTCCTGACGTGCGGTGGCTTCCTGACTGAGAGTATGGACTCCGCGGTGGACATTAGCTTTTGCCGTCGTATAACCGGCCGTAATGGCTTCGACAACCGGCCCGGGTGTCTGGCTCGTCGCCGTGTTGTCGAGGTATATAAGCGGTCTGTTGTAGAGTCGGCGCTGAAGTATCGGGAAATATGAGCGCCACTTTTCAGGATCGTATGTCGTTTTCAGAGTTGTCATTGGCGGCAATGTGATTGACAGGCATCGCATGAACGGTCATCAGCCCCGCTGAAACGGGTCTCTACAAGGTGACGGAGACGGTCGCGCAGGCCGTCGATACCGACAGCGTCGATAATATCCACCATAAAAGCCTGCATTAGCATGACCTTGGCCTCGGGCTGTGGTATGCCGCGCTGCTCCATGTAGAACAGAGCGTCGGGGTCGAGCTGGCCTGTAGATGCACCGTGGCTGCATTTAACGTCGTCGTTATAAATCTCGAGCCATGGATTGGAATTCATGCGAGCGTTCTTCGATGCAAGAATGTTGCGGTTTGTCTGGTAAGCCTCGGTAAATTTTGCGCCGGGGGCTACCGTTATGCATCCTTCGAATTTTCCGCGGGCTTCGTCGTCGAGAACATATTTGAACATCTGGTCTGACGTGCCGTGTTCGCTCAGGTGATTGACCGATGTGCGGTTGTCAATGCGCATTTTCTTGTCGACAATGGCCATTCCGGCCAGTCTAGAGCGAGCTCCGGGATTGACGATGTCGACATTTACGTTGTTACGGGTTGTTCCGCAACTGAGCGTAACTGTCGTATGATTGATTTGAGCATCGTGTCCGAGTCGCGTCCATACGGATGAATAGCGAGATGTCGTCAGTGAGCTCTCTTCGATGTCGCACAATTCGAGTCGGGCGTTGTCGCCCAATGATATTTCCACAATTTCGTCTGAGAAATATTCTCCCCGGTCTTGAGTGTGGTCGCAGCTCAGCAGCTGAAGGCTCGCGTCTTCTTCGACCACAATCAGCAGCCTCCTGAAAGCCATCATCGGCATATTGGCTCCTGAAAAGATTTTCACGAGCTGGAGCGGACGGTCAACTTTCGTGCCTTTGGCTATATGGATTAGAGCGCCGTCCTGCCACATCATATTATTTAGGGCGACCTCGGCTTTATCGGCCGGAGCGATTTTTCCGAATTGCGTTAAAAGCTCCGGGTGTTCGCGCGAAGCTCTGGCAAGTGACATGAATGTCACACCGTCGGGCAACTGCCTGTCAAGAGATGTCGTCGCATGGAATGAGTCGCCGATAATCAATCCGAGCAGAGTTGACATGTGGGGTACGGCACACTTGAAACTGGCCGCGATTTCAACCGGCATTGCAATCCGGTTTACATTGATGCCGCGATCGGGCGCTATCATCGCTTCGAGCGATGTTGCGTCCTTTTCGGATAAAGTAGCTTCGGAAAGCATTCTGAAAGCCTCCAGCCTCAGATCGTTTACGGCAGGCGACGTCACGCTTTCGAAGGCGGTTCTGTTAGCTTCGAACAGCGAGAGATATTGACTAAGAGCATTCATTCTTCTCCGTCGATTTCACGTTTAATCCAGTCATAGCCTTTTTCCTCAAGTTCAAGCGCAAGATCGGGGCCTCCGGTCTTCACGATTCTGCCCTTGTAGAGCACATGAACGAAGTCGGGCTTGATATAGTCGAGAAGACGCTGGTAATGCGTGATTACGATTGTAGCATTCTGGTTGGTCTTAAGCTTGTTGACGCCTCCGGCCACAATTCTCAGAGCGTCGATGTCGAGTCCGCTGTCAGTCTCGTCGAGAATCGCCAGACGGGGTTCGAGAACGGCCATCTGGAAAATCTCGTTGCGCTTCTTCTCACCTCCGCTGAAGCCTTCATTGACCGATCTCGACGCCAGCTTGTTGTCGAGCTCGACTATTTCGCGCTTTTGGCGCATCATTTTCAGGAATTCGCCGGCTGAGAGTGGCGGCTGGTTGAAATATTTGCGTTTGGCGTTGACGGCGGCACGCATGAAGTTGACCATTGACACGCCGGGAATCTCAACCGGATATTGGAACGACAGGAACAGTCCCTCATGGCTGCGGTCGGCGGGATCGAGCGAAAGAAGATCAAGCCCGTGGAATATGGCGGAGCCGCCTGTTACTTTATAAACCGGATTGCCTGTCAGGACGCCCGAAAATGTCGATTTTCCCGAACCGTTGGGGCCCATGATTGCGTGAACTTCGCCGGGACGGACGGTGAGGTCGACGCCACGGAGGATCTCGCGCCCTTCAATGCCGGCGCGCAGGCCGCTGACTTTCAGCAGTATTTCGTCAGTCATTTCTATTCTGCTATGTTAAAGAGGCCGTTTATGCGGCCCGATAATTCTACAATGGCTTCAAAATTACAACAAATAATCGAAACAGCGGTTCTAAATGCTCCGAAATTTGGTTTGACCCGCGCCGCACTCCGGGAATTTGTGTATATTTGCCGTTGGCTAAATCTATCAAAATGAAGAAATACATTATACTTTGTCTGGTAACTCTTTTGTTTGGCGTCTCCGGGTTTCCGAAAGACATTGTTGTCAAGTCTCCCGGCTATTTCAAGTCGCCCATCCGCGACGGATATCCGCTGTTTCCCGACAGCCTCGTCTTTTATTCCGACGCCGAGGAGATAATTATTCCCGATGTCAGTCAGTTCGGACGTCTGAGAGACTACGGTGAATTTCCAAAACTGCGGAAGATAACATTCGGCGATGCCGATTATCTTCCCGGGTATGTTCTAAATGATTTACCGAATCTCGAGGAGGTTGTTTTCGACGGCATGATAGGTCATTTTGATTGCACGTTCATCGCCCACTGTCCGAAACTGAGAACGATTACTTTCAGAGGTCCGGTGTCATCGACCGGAGGTCCTACTTTTCTGTATAACCTCCCGAATCTTGAAAAAGTTGTTTTCGAAAGTGTTGTCGTAAATCTCGGGCTCGATTTTGATATGCATGAGTATTGCCCGAAACTACCGGGAGTAACTAATAACGGTGCGTTTCTGAAAGTCTATGACGACAGCCTGTCGTCTGTAGCCACACTCGATCAGCTGAAAGCTAATCCGAAACTGATTGCCGATATGGAGCGCGTGGCCCGATGGCAGTCGGAAGTCCTTCGCGCGAAGAATCCCGGATTTATGCGCGGCGCACAATATAAGTCTGCGAAGATTCTCCAGCCTGTTCTGGCTCAGCTGAACAGCGCGGAGGCCGCGAACCTGAAAGCTTCGATGGAGTATGCCTGGAACTTAGGTGATGACGTCAAGACCAAGCTCGAAATTCTGAAAGAGTCAGCTGCCTACGCGCCCGATCCGGCAATGAAGCTTCCGTTCAGATATGCTTCGCCTTCCGACAGCCTCCTGACGTTGTCGCATAATCGCTTCAACCTCGACAGCATTGCCGGCAAAGGAGATGATATAAGCCGAATCAAGAATCTGCTTTATTGGGTTCACAATAATATTACTCACGACGGAAGCAACGGCTTGGCTCCCGGACCGCGAAACCTTCGTAACACCTACGACAGCGCCCGCCGTGACAGCTGCGGTTACAACTGCCGCGCACTTGCCATCAGCCTTGCTGAGGCTTTGCTTGCCGAAGGGATCCCCGCACGTTATATAACCTGCATCCCGAAAGCATGGGATGCCGATAACGATTGCCATGTTATCTGCGTAGCCTGGAGCGATTCATTGGGTAAATGGGTGTGGGTCGACCCGACTTTCGCCGCTTTCGTCACCGATGAGAACGGACTCATGCTCCATCCGGGTGAGGTGAGATACAGAATTCAGCACGATCTTCCGGTTGTGCTCAACAAAGATGCCAACTGGAACCACGAAGGACCTTTGTCGAAGGAAGAATATATCGATTACTATATGGCCAAGAATCTCTATATACTTCAGACCAACACCTTCAATCAGGCTGAGCCCGAAGGGGAAAGCTCTCATGAACAAGGTTATCATGTAGCGCTCGTCCCGCAGGGAATCACTTATCCTAATTCCAATTATCAGACTACAGATGAAGCCTGGTTCTGGCAGGCGCCTAACTCTTCCGTGAAATAAGCTGACTATGTCGGAGAAAATAGCTACTTTTGCGCCAAATTGTAAACCCTATGATGCTTTTATCAATTTTCGACGCTTCGGCGCTTTTCCAGTGGGTGGTCGACAATGCCGACTATTGGCTTGTTTTCCTGCTGATGACAGTTGAGAGTTCGTTTATTCCGTTTCCCAGTGAAGTAGTTGTTCCACCGGCTGCATATCTTGCCTGCACTACCGGCGATATGAATGTGTATATAGTGGCTTTGGTTGCAACAGCCGGAGCTCTTTGCGGAGCTCTCATAAACTATTATCTTGCCCTTTGGGTCGGCCGTCCGCTTGTTTATCGTTTTGCCGACAGCCGTCTTGGCCATGCCTGCCTGATTGACCGGGCTAAAGTTGACAAGGCTGACGAATACTTTAACAAGCATGGAATAGTGTCGACGCTTATCGGGCGCCTCGTGCCTGTCGTGCGACAGCTTATTTCTGTTCCTGCCGGCATTGCCCGCATGAATATCGGAGTATTCATCGTGTTCACGACAATCGGAGCCCTTATATGGAATGTGGTTCTTACCGCATTAGGTTATTGGCTCGGTAAAACTGTGCCTATCGAGAACCTGTTCGTTCAGGTTGAGAAATATAACGATTATCTGACCTACGCCGGACTTGCAATAGGTGTTATATGCCTTGCATTCCTTCTCTGGAATGCTTTCAAGCCCCGCAATAAATCTGAATTATCATGAAAGTATCGCCTTCACTTCTTTCTGCCGACTTCGCTAACCTCGGTCGCGATGTCGAGATGCTGAACAACAGTCGTGCCGACTATATCCATATCGATGTTATGGATGGAGTCTTTGTTCCTAACATCTCTTTCGGTTTCCCTGTGTTGAAATCGATCCAGAATCTGGTGGCCAAGCCGCTTGATGTTCATCTGATGATCGTCGAGCCGGAGCGATGGGTCAGACAGGTGCGCGATACCGGTGCCGAAATAATGAATGTTCATTTTGAGGCTTGCCGGCATCTTCACCGCACAGTCCAGGAAATTCATGATGCGGGAATGAAAGCAGGCGTCACACTTAATCCCGCCACTCCCGTAGAAATGCTCACCGATATTATCGGCGATGTCGACATGGTTCTGCTTATGAGTGTTAATCCCGGTTTCGGCGGACAGAAATTCATTCCTCAGATTCTCAATAAGCTGATGCGTCTTTGCCGGCTGATTGCCGAGAGCGGATCAAAGGCTGAAATCGAAATAGACGGCGGAGTGAACCTCACAACAGGACGTGAACTCGCAGCTGCCGGTGCTGACATTCTTGTGGCAGGCAGCTATGTCTTCAATGCCGAATCGCCGACCGAAGCCATTGCCGGACTTGCCGATCTATGACAGCTGAAGAGGTAACTTCCGGTGTCTACGAGGCTACTTTCGGCCCTACGTTATCGCATGCATATAACAGTGTAGCTTTCGCGGAGCTGAACTCCGCGAAAGCTGATACTATCCGCTATCTGTCCATAGGTGATAATAAACCGCGCTGCGGCATAATCTTCGGAGAGCGCGAGGGAAAGCTCATATCAGGTTTCTCGGCTCCTTTCGGCGGATTTGATTATGTCAAGCGACTGACTACCGATATAATGATGGAGGCGGCCCGCGCACTGACTGGTTTTCTCAAAGGAGTTTCGGCTTCGATAGTGCTTCCTCCTGAATTTTTCGATTCTTCCCATAATGCAATGGCGCGCTATGCGCTTGTTTCGACAGGATGGCAAGACGAGACACTTGTCAATAATCATTTCGACCTCACGCGCGGGCCGTATGAGTCGGTTATCGATAGGGCAGCTCGTAAAAGACTCCGTAAGTCAGAGAATTCAGGCGCATCATTTGAGCCTGCCGGTCTCGACAGAGCATACGCTGTAATCGCTGAAAACAGAAGAATGAGAGGTTATCCGCTTGCGATGTCGCTCGACGAAGTTTTATCGACTTCGCCTATAACCCTTACCCGTGGCTACGTGGTCAGCTATAATGGCGCAGACATTGCCGCCGCTATTATCAATGACATTTCCGCCGAAGTATCGCAGATCGTTTATTGGGGCGACAATGGGCTTTCACAGGAGGTACTTGGAATGAAGCTTCTCGCGTCGAAACTTTATGAGCATTATCGCGCGGAAGGACGCCGTTATCTCGACATAGGCCCGTCAGGAATCTGGGGAGAGCTGTCGCCGATGCTGAGTTTTTTCAAAGAGCACGTTGGCGCGTCGACAACTCTGAAGCACCGTCTGTCGCTTCAGCAGTCGTAGACAGTAGGGTCGGGCAGTCCTGCGTCGACGAATGCCTGACGACGTTCGCGACAGGTAGCGCACTTTCCGCAATGATGTTCACCTCCCTTGTAGCATGAATATGTAAGGGAGAAGTCGGCGCCGGCTGCGCTGCCCTGTCGGGCGATCTCGGCTTTTGTCAGATTCGTGAATGGCGCGTCTACTACGATGCCGGGATATGTTCCCTGACGAGTTGCTTCCGACATGGCGCTGATGAATCCCGGACGGCAATCGGGATAGATGGCGTGGTCACCGGAATGATTGGCTATAAGAACGCGCTTCAAGCCGCGGCTTTCGGCAATTCCGGCTGCAATGGAAAGCATGATGCCGTTGCGGAAAGGAACTACGGTCGCGGTCATGTTTTCTGTAGCGTAATCGGCGTCAGGTATCGCATCCGCACCTTCGAGCAATGCCGATTTGAAATATTTCGACATGAAGTCGAGGGGAATCACCAGATGCTCGATGCCGAGACGGCGGCAGTTCTCGCGAGCCATGGCAATTTCACGCCCGGCATGGTTACTGCCGTAATCGAAAGTGACGGCAAGAGCAATTGTTTCCCGACGGACGTATAACAGACTGACCGAGTCCATTCCGCCCGATAATACAATCAGAGAATCTTTAGTCATGAGTTATGAAATCCTGATAGACGACGCTGGCGTTCGAGTTCACGGAACGGTTCGGTGGCATAAGTGGCCATAGGGTAGATCGAGATGCCGCCGCGGGGATTGAATATTCCTATCACCTCGATATAACGCGGCGACATAAGTTTCACGAGATCATCGAGGATAATGTTGACGCAGTCTTCGTGGAAAGCTCCGTGGTTGCGGAAACTGAAAAGATAGAGTTTCAGTGACTTGCTTTCAACCATTTTCACGTCGGGAATATAGTTGATTATTATCTTGCCGAAATCGGGCTGTCCGGTCTTAGGGCAGACCGAAGTAAATTCAGGGCAGTCAAATGTTACGACATAATCGCGGTCGGGATGCATATTGTTGAACGTCTCAAGCACGTCCGGATTATATTCATTCTCGTATCGGGTATTCTGATTCCCGAGTAGTGTCAGATCTGTTACGTCTCTCATATCAGTGCAAAATTACTAAAAACGCCGGAATTATCGCGAAAAAAGAAGAACCGGCAATGAGTCTCACCGATTCTTCTTGTCAGTATATGTCTGGAAGCTGTTATTACTGAGACTGGGAAGGAGCTGATTTTGCGCCTCTGACATCGTCGTTGACGATCTTGTCGATTGTCTTGACCTGAGCGCTCATCGAGCCGAAGCGCCATGCTACTCTTACCATAAAGGCTGTCTGGCGGTAGCTTGTCGAGCGGCTGACTGACAGAGCGTCCATGTTGACCGTATGCTGTTCGTATGTGCCGTGCATCCGTCCGAGATTATGCATGCCTAACGTTACTGTCAGTCGGTCTTCCTTGAGGAATGAGCGCGAAATATTTGCCGCATAGAAGAAGTTGCTAAGATTCGGGAATGTCATATATGAATAAAGCGAGCTGGCTCCTTGGGTGAATATGGCGCCGAACACTGACAGTCGCAGTTTCCAGGGAAGATGCTGTGTATAGCGCAGCATTACATTATAGTTCCAGCGTGTCAGGGATTTGTAGTCGGTGGTGCGAAGGCTCAGATGATCCTGCCCGAACGAGCCGTTGAGTCCGAATGAAGTTTTCGCGGTCGGATTCCAGCTGCCGTAGAATGATACTGACCAGTTTCGGGTGTGCATTCCGTTGGCATAGGTGTTGGTTATGAAATCATTGTCGACTGTCGTCACCTCGGCCATGTCATTGTTGATAAAGCTGTAGTTTACCGAAGCATCCAGGAAGAATTTCGCCGACATGAACGAATAGTTAAGATTCAGCGAGTTGTTGCGGGCGCTTTCGAGGTTAGGATTACCGTAGCTTACCGATAGAGGTGACGATACGACGGTAGGGTTGAGGTAATCTATGCCGGGGCGCGAGATGCTCATTCCGTAGCTTGCCTTGAAAGTATTTTTGTCGTTGGGCGACCACGAGAAAGAGGCGTTGGGCACGAAATCATTCAGATTCGAGCTGAAATCGGTCTTGTCAGGGTCGTTGAATTTTGCCGACAGTCGCGAATATTCGTAACGCAGACCTGCTCGGGCGCCGAAGCGGCCGAATTTTATCCGATAGTCGGCAAAAAGAGCTGCAACCTGTGTCAGATGACTGAAGTTATCGTCAATAATACCCTCGCCTCCGACATAATCCTGATGGGATTTGGCTCGGTTGTAGCGATGGATATATTTTGCTCCGACGTCAAGTACGTGTTTCTCTCCGAAAGGACGTGTCCAGTCGGCCTGAGCTGTCTGTTCGATCTGACGTGTCCGCGACAGGAGGTTTGTCTGGGTATAATCAACCGGCATATTGACGGCATCGACATAGTTCGTCTGGTTGTTGGTCTTGCTTGTATTGCCTGAGATCTGATAGCTGAGAGTGATCAGCTCGCCTTTACGTCGGGGAGAATGCTGGTAGTTGAAAGCGCCTTCAAGCCATATTGAAGGAGATACATGGCTGAATCCGGTTGTATGGTATGAATATAATTCGCTGCCATCGCTGCCGAACATTTTGTTGAACGATTCCGTGTCGGCCTTCATTCCGTATTGGTTATAAGAGAATTCAGCAGTAAACAGATTCAGGGAATCAAGTTCGAACGACATATCGATACCGGCATATCCTCCGTCGTTTGTCCCGCTGTTTATGTTGCGGCTTTCAAATCGGTTGCCGGTCTGGACGTAATCTGTACCCGATTCGCTGTGACTTCTGCTGTTTGCGCGGTTGGAATGCCAGTAACCGCCGTAGGCGCTCGCTACAAATTTTCCGAGCTGGGCGCTTCCCCATAAGAATGGAGTGGGGACAAAATTTGCCTGACTCGACGCATGGAGGTTCACGTTCAGCATTGCTCCATGAATTGTCGAGTTGTCGGTCGTAACAATATTAAGGATTGCAGAAGTGCCTTCGGCATCTTCGCGGGCACCCGGATCAGTTATGACTTCGATTTTCTTGATGGTCGAAGCAGGAATGGCCTTGAACAGCTCTTTGGCGTTTGTCGAGAATGACTTGTTGGGGCGTCCGTTTTTGTAGATCTTGAAACTGGAGTTGCCGCGCACTGTTATATTGCCTTCTCCGTCGACATTGACCATCGGCACCTTTGAGAGAATCTCACTGACTGACGATGTCTGGGCGTCGGCGTCTTCGGTGACATCGTAGCTGATGCGGTCGATCTCACGTGTTACCAGAGGTTTGGCAGCCTGCACTGTAACCTCGCTGAGCAGATTGTCGGGCTGGAAGTCAAGCCGGCCTAAGTCAATTCCGCCGGATGTCAGCTCGAAATCGCGTTGCAAGGTCTTCTGGCCGACCGCCTGCGCTTTAAGACGGTATTTTCCCGGCGCCGCATGAAGCGTGAAATAGCCGGATTCGTTGGTCGTGCCGTAGGTCACCGGCTTGACAGTATCGGTCAGAGCGAATATACGTATTGTCGCGTATGGCTCCGGCTGCTCTTCTACAGTGTTGTAGGTTTGTCCCTTTACGTCGGCGGCATGAGCTGACACGGCGCATAAGATGACAAAGGCAAATAAAAGTGTTGCTTTCATTGTTGGTTTAAGATGTGATGCTATAAGTATGTCGCATAAAACATACAAAAAGTGACACCACCTTGCGAAAAAAATTATGAAAGCATGTCGCGCAGCTCCCGGCGTGATTTAATGCGAAGCGTAAACGGCTCACTGTCAACCAGTCCGCGCCGCGTCAGAGATTCGATAGTTTCGTGAAAAATTTCTTTGTCGATATTGAAGATGCGATAGAGGTTATCTCTTTCGCTGTGAATGGCGATGTCGGTAGCGTCGTTCTGTGTCAACGCTAAGATCCAGTTGGCCAGACGCCGTTCCAACGAACCGGTTGAGATTGCCAATGCTCCGCGCAGACTTTGTTGTGAATTCATCGAAAGCATGTTCAGCATATTCAGAATCAGAATTTCGTCGCCCGCCAGAAGCTGCATGTAATCATTTTTCGAAATCTGCACTATACCGCAGTCTTCAGGTCCTTGTGCGACGACGCTGCCGGGGTATCGGGTTATTCTTCCGAAAAGAAAATCGGGTGAAATCATAGAGGGAGCCGTGAGTGTCTGTTCTACTGAAAAACGTTTAGCCTTATCAATTATATATATTTTAGCCGCCCCCTTGATGATAAATTTAACAAAAGTGCATTCTTCCCCTTCGTCAACTATAATGCTGCCGGGAGAGAAGCGTAGGAAATGGAATTTAGCCTTCTCGACTATTTGTGATACCTTATTGTAGGTTATGCCCCGAAAGGCGGGGAGATTCATGAGAATCTCATACATACTGTCATTAGTCATAGACCTGAATAAATAGTTGCTACTACACTATATTAACCAATGAGAGGTCAAGACTGTTGGATGTCGCGGCGTGTTTTGAAATATAATTGCAGTGAGTTGAAAGTATTTTGCCAGGCTACGTAGGCGGCAGGCGCCACTGACGCCACAGGATTGAGATAGGTCAGAGCCATCCATATTGCCAGCACTGTATTCTTCTGTCCGAGGCCTTGGGTTCCGGATATCTGGTCGCCATAACGTTTGCCAATCCAGTGTCCCGCCGCAAACTGTATGCCGCAGGCAACTGCTGAAAGAACCGCAAGTCCTATCATTGTCGGTATCATAGATGCCGGCTCGGAAATAATGAAGCTGACTGAACGGCCCACGGTCAGAACAAGCGAGCACGCCCAAAGATAGAACGACAACCCCTGGTTTTCGCTGATTTTATGATGGATTTTCGGTGAGAAGCGTTCGAGGAAGAATGCTATAAAAAGTGGAGCTATTATAAGCGGCACAACGCGCCGGGCAATCAGCATTGTGCTCTGGAACATTGTCATTGAAGTTTCAGCCCCGAGTAAAGCGAATGCCGGGGGCGCGAGAATTGCAACTGCTATATTGCTGACGATGGAGAAAGTTACCAGACGTGGAATGCTGCCGCCAAGCATTCCTGTTATTACGGGAGCTGCTGTCGCTGTAGGACAGAAGATGCATATAAAAACGCCTTGAGCTATCGCTTCGCCCATAGGACGACAGAGTGCGTAGCCCAGACCGGCTCCGCCGAGCTGAACAGCAAGAAGCATCCACGACAGAGGTGTGACATGAATTTCGCGCGGTCTGATACGGCAGAATGTTATAAGCAGCATTGCGAATATAAGGCAGGGAGCCAGCCATGCTATAGCTTCCATATAATTGTGGAAAACGGCTCCGATTATCATTGAAATCGGAAGCATCCACGGTTTCAGCAGCAGACGAAAACGTTCAATAGTCATAATCGGCTGCAAAGTTACCGCATTTATCGGTTCCCGGCAAATTTGAGTAATATGCGACAACGCGGGCTGCAACTTAATGCGTCCGCGTTGTCAAAGAGGTTATATGCTGTAATTACGATACCTTATGTCCGGCGAGGTATACGGCCGCTATCGTGGGCGATGTATATGCGTAGGGGAGGAACGCCAGCGACGGAATCGGGTGTGTTATCATGAAATTCGCTTTCATGCCGGGAGCAAGTGTGCCGCAGATGTCGGCAACTCCCATTGCAGCCGCACCGTTGACCGTGGCGGCATTTATTGCTTCAGCAGGAAGAAGCTTCATTTTGATACAGCCGAGCGAGACAACCATCTTCATGTCGCCTGATGGGGACGAACCGGGATTATAGTCGCTCGCCAGCGCTACAGCTGCTCCGGCATCGACCATAGCGCGGGCAGGAGCGTAAGGCATCGACAGGAAGAATGATGCTCCGGGAAGACATGTAGCTACGGTATCGCTTTGTGCAAGTGCGTCGACCTCTTCTTCGCCGGCTCGTTCGAGATGGTCGACGGATAGCGCGCCATGCTTGATACCTACCTGAACACCTCCGGAGTTGTCAAGCTCGTTGGCATGGATTTTCGGACGGAGCCCGTATCGCGAGGCAGCTTCAAGTATGCGGTCGGTCTCTTCGACGGTGAAGAATCCACGGTCGCAGAACACATCGACAAAATCAGCAAGCCCCTCGGCTGCAACGGCCGGGAGCATGTCATTGACGAGCATATCGACATATTCAGCCTGTCGGCCTGTATATGCGCGTCCGACTGCGTGGGCTCCGAGGAATGTTGATCTGACAATTGCCGGAGTTGATTCGCGCAGACGGGCAATGACGCGAAGCATTTTCAGCTCGCTTTCGAGCGAAAGGCCATATCCGCTCTTGATCTCTATTGCCCCGGTGCCTTTGGCGATCACCTCATTGAGCCGGGCGAGAGCCTGACGGTAAAGTTCATCTTCAGAAGTAACGGCAAGGAGGTCTGCCGAATTTAGAATCCCTCCGCCATTTGCAGCGATCTGCTCGTAGCTGAGACCTTTGATTTTGTCAAGAAACTCGCCGTCGCGGCTACCGGCATAAACGATATGGGTGTGGCTGTCGCAGAATGAGGGTAGGACTATTCCACCACCGGCATCTACGACAGTGCCATCGAACGCGGGTGCGGGGCCTTTGCCGAACTCGGCTACAACACCCTTATCGTCATCAATGAGAAGCCATGCATCACGAAGTTCATAGGGGTTGGCCAGATCTGCGCTGCGCAAAGCCTTGCGGGGAGTCATTGAGACTCCCAGCAGACTTGATATATTGCGGACGAGTAGCATCAGCGTTGAGCGCGGACAAATTCAACACTCTTGGCAATGAGCGGATACATCACCATGTCGTTGACTACGAACGGAACGCCGAATTCGCGGTACTCCTTGACAAATTCCTCGAGTTTGGGCGATGTTTTGAGAGGACGGCGGAATTCCAGTGCCTGAGCGGCGTTGAGCATCTCAATTGCGAGAACGCGCTCGGTGTTGTCGACAACGCGCACGAGTTTTGTGGCGGCATTGGCTCCCATAGAAACATGGTCTTCCTGTCCCTGACTCGAAGGGATGGAGTCGCAAGAGCATGGCCAGCAGAGACCTTTGCTCTGGTTTACGATAGAAGCTGCGGTATACTGGGGAATCATGAAGCCGGAGTTTACGCCGGGGGTTGCCACGAGGAATGAGGGCAGATTGCGTTGTCCGCTGATGAGCTTGTAGGTTCGTCTTTCCGAAATGTTGGCGAGTTCGCTCATTGCCACAGCAAGGAAATCCATTGGCATTGCGATGGGTTCGCCGTGGAAATTGCCTGCCGAGATGATGAGGTCGTCGTCGGGGAATATCGTAGGATTATCGGTGGCAGAGTTGATTTCGATTTCGATCGTGCGCGAAACATTCTCGAGGGTATCCTTGACAGCGCCGTGAACCTGCGGAACGCAGCGGAAGCTGTAGGGATCCTGAACGGCTTTGCCGGGCTGACAGATGAGTTCCGATCCTTCGAGCCATCCGCGTACCGCGCGAGCGGTTGCGAGCTGTCCCGGGTGCGGACGGACTTCCTGAATCCGATCGTCGAACGGATCGATGCGACCGTTGAAAGCGTCGAGAGACAGTGAGGCGACTTTGTCGGCAAATCGGCTCAGACGGCGTGCGCGGATGAGGGCATAAACGGCGTGAGAACTCATGAACTGTGTGCCATTGAGAAGAGCGAGACCTTCTTTCGACATGAGAGTAAGCGGTTCGAGACCTTCTTCGGCAAGTACTTCCGACGCGGGACGGCGCTCTCCTTTATAATATACTTCGCCGAGGCCGAGAATCGGAAGGCACATATTTGCCAGCGGCGAGAGGTCGCCGGATGCACCGAGAGAACCCTGTGCAAATACAACGGGGATAATGTCGCGGTTGAAGAATTCGACGAGGCGCTCGACGGTTGCGAGCTGCACACCCGAATTACCATAGCTGAGGCTCTGAATCTTTGTCAGAAGCATGAGTTTTATGATTGCGGGGTCGACGAGTTCGCCCGTGCCGCACGAATGGCTCATGACAAGGTTTTTCTGAAGAGCCTGAAGCTGGTCTTCGGAGATAGAGATGTTGCAGAGTGAGCCGAATCCGGTTGTGATGCCGTAGATAGGTTCGCTCTGGGTTTTCATTTTGTTGTCGAGGAATTCGCGGCAACGGCTGATGCGCTTGCGCGATTCTTCGCTGAGCTCGAGTTTTGCACCTGATTCAATGATTTCCTCGACTTTGTCGAGTGTGAGCCATTCGGGCGATATATGATGGATTTCCATTGCTTTTATTTTTTAATTGAGGTTTCAATGATTTCGTCGTCAACAAAATTAGGAAGGGTGACTTCAAGTCCGGGGGTACGGGCTATTTCGCGCTTGATGGCGTCGATGGAGCCGCTGTTGCGGGCCCATGCACGGCGAGAGATTCCGTTGTTGACATCCCAGAGAAGCATCTCGCGGATATGACGTTCTGAAGCGTCGGAACCGTCGACAACCATGCCGAATCCGCCGTTTATGACTTCTCCCCAGCCGACTCCGCCGCCGTTGTGGAGCGATACCCATGTAGCACCGCGCATAGCGTCGCCGATAACATTGTGGACTGCCATATCGGCGCAGAACTGCGAGCCGTCGTAGATGTTGGATGTCTCACGATAGGGAGAATCGGTGCCGCTGACGTCGTGGTGGTCGCGACCCAGGACAACCGGAGCCTTCAGCCGACCGTCTTTGACGGCTTTGTTGAATTCCAGAGCAATATTGGTACGGCCTTTTGAGTCGGCATAGAGTATGCGGGCCTGAGAACCTACTACCATCTTGTTTTTGCCGGCTTCGCGGATCCAGTGGAGATTGTCGGCAAGCTGACCGCGGATGTCATCGGGAGCCTCGGCAAGTTCTCTCTCGAGAACCTCTGCTGCCAGACGGTCGGTCAGCGCGAGATCCTCGGGATCACCTGATGTGCATACCCAGCGGAACGGGCCGAAACCATAGTCGAAGAATAGCGGGCCCATGATATCCTGAACATACGAAGGATAGCGGAATTTGTCAGACCCGTCAGAGGCCATGATGTCGGCTCCGGCCTGTGATGACTTCAGTAGGAAGGCATTCCCGTAGTCAAAGAAATACATTCCACGCTCTGCAATGGTATTGATTGCCTTGACCTGACGGCGCAGTGATTCATCGACAGCTTCGGCAAAACGTTCCGGCTCTTCAGCCATCATGCGGTTGGCCTCTTCGTAGCTGTAGCCGACAGGATAGTAACCGCCTGCGAGCGCGTTATGGAGCGAAGTCTGGTCGCTGCCGAGATCGACGGTCAGGTCGGGCGTCTCGGCTAGACGTTCCCAGAGGTCTACGACGTTGCCCTGATATGCCAGGGAGACAGCCTCTCGGGCTGCCACAGCCTTGCGGGCGCGCTCCAGCAGCGGGTCAAGTTCGGTGTAAACCTCGTCGACCCAGCCCTGTTCGTAGCGCTTAGTGACGGCTTTGGGGTTGATCTCGGCGACGATGCTGACAACTCCGGCAATGTCGCCGGCTTTTGGCTGGGCGCCGCTCATACCTCCGAGTCCGCTCGAAACGAACAGGATTCCGCCGATGTCATCGCTGTGGCGCTTGCGGCGGGCGGCATTCATTACAGTGATTGTCGTTCCGTGAACAATGCCCTGCGGGCCGATATACATATATGACCCGGCAGTCATCTGACCGTATTGTGACACGCCTAAGGCATTCATACGCTCCCAGTCGTCGGGTTTGGAATGATTGGGAATGACCATGCCGTTTGTCACAACGACGCGCGGAGCATCAGGATGGCTCGGGAACAGGCCCAGAGGATGGCCCGAATACATTACCAGAGTCTGGTTCTCGGTCATCTCGGAGAGATACTTCATAACAAGGCGATACTGAGCCCAGTTCTGGAAGACGGCACCGTTACCTCCATAGGTGATAAGTTCATGAGGATGCTGTGCGACAGCCTTGTCGAGGTTGTTCTGAATCATGAGCATGATCGCGGCAGCCTGAGGCGTGCGTGCGGGATACCAGTCAATAGGACGGGCTTTCATTTCGTAGTCGGGGCGCAGCCGATACATATAAATCCGGCCATAGTCGGCTAACTCCTGCGCAAACTCGGGAGCAAGTTCTTTGTGAAGCTCTTTTGGGAAATAGCGCAGTGCGTTGCGAAGGGCCAGTTTCTTCTCTTCGTCGCTGAGAATATCTTTGCGACGCGGAGCATGGTTGATTTCAGGATCGCGGGGCTTGGGCGCGGGCAGTTTCGAGGGGATTCCTTCGGCAACTACGGCGCGGAATTCTTCTTTGGTCATATATGGGATGCTTTATTTGATTTTTGAATTGGCTATTTCGATAACTGTCGCAACTCTGGCTTCTGACTTTTTGTCGATTTCATCGGCGCGTGTCAGCAGTTTTTCGGCATTCTCGCGATTCTTCAGTCCGGCGGCGTTTATCCTTACATTAAGAAGTGCACCGACAACAGCCGCTCTGGCGGCAAGTGCTCCGACAGCCGCATCGCTGACAGAGGCCGGATTGCCTTCCCGGGCCATAGCTTCGGCATAGTCGAATACATCGTAGGAAGCCTCCATTGTGCGGAGGGGGACTTCAGTGGCATAGAGTGTGGCTGCTTCCAATGCTTCTGCGCGCGCTGCTTTTTCTTCGGGAGTCGATTTCGGCATGGAGAATACTGCCATAATCTTATTGAAAGCTGCGGTGTCTTCGTCAACAAGTGCGAGCAGTTTGGTCATCAGCGCATGACCCCGTTCGGCATAGTCGCTGAATTCCTTCCATCTGTCGTCCCAGCCCGGTTTATGAGCCGAAAGATTGGCAACCATTGTCGAAAGCGCAGCTCCGAGTGCCCCCATATAGGCAGCTATGGAACCACCGCCGGGAGCGGGAGATTCCGAGGCGGTTTCCTCGGCAAATTCGGTCAGTGTCATGTCGACAAGACGTTTGCCGCGTGGCTTGGCGTCTTCGAGGATATATTCGATCACCTTTTCGCGGGGATTGAATTCCTTGAGGTCGTCGAGTCCCATCGACTTTATTGCGATGTTTATGATGGCTTCTTCGGAGATGCCGGCCGAGCGCTGCTGTTTGGCGAGGAAATAACGTCCGGCGTCGATCAGACAACTTTTCGGGATGAGACCTACAATCTCCGTGCCGGTCACACGTATGCCACGTTCTGAGGCTGCCCGACACACTTCATCGAATGCAACGTGGAGCGGGGTAGTGCGTATGTCGGTTATGTTCATCGACACCTGTGCGATGCCATATTCGTCGATGAACCATCCGATTGCCTTGGTGCCTTTGAGGGTACCGGGAATCATGACAGTCTTTCCGTTTTCATCCTTGACAACCGGATCGTTGACTTTCGGGCCCTGACGCTTCGGACGCCCTTTTTCGCGCACGTCGAAAGCGATAGCGTTGGCGCGCCTCGTTGAAGTTGTGTTGAGGTTATAATTGACGGCGATAAGGAAATCGCGGGCACCGACAGCTGTCGCACCCGTACGGGCGGCAGCATCGTCCCACGGGCGGTTGCCGAAGTCAGGGCCGTCTTCACCACCGAAACGCTCGGCCAGACCTTCATATTCGCCTCGGCGGCAGACTGCGAGATTCTTGCGTCCGGGTTTGAGAGCCGAAGCCTCGTAGGCATAAACGGGGATATTCAGTTCGTCGGCGATACGACGTCCGAGGTCGCGGGCCATTTCGGCGGCCTCTTCGAGGGTAACGCCGCTGACCGGAATCAGAGGGCAGACGTCTGTAGCGCCCATGCGCGGGTGAGCGCCATGATGCTTGCTCATGTCGATAAGTTCAGCAGCTTTCCTGACGCCACGGAATGCAGCTTCCTGAACCGATTCGGGATCGCCTACGAAAGTTACTACAGTCCTGTTGGTGGCTTCGCCGGGGTCTACATCGAGAAGACGCACGCCTTCTACCGATTCAATCGCATCGGTAATCTGTTTGATAACAGCGCGATCGCGCCCTTCTGAAAAATTCGGCACACATTCAATTAGCCGTGTTGTGTTCATGGAAATATATCTTTTTAAGGGTTAGTTCTTTTTCCTGTCACTGCAAAAGTCGTAAAAACTCGCGAAATAAGCAAAGTATACGCCCCAAATTTCTTTAAGGCTTAAAATTTTCCTGTTCTCGCGCTCTTGCCTGTTTTCTACGTCTTCGCTTTTCGATAAGTGACGCGATATTTTCTTCGAGCAGAAATCGCAACCATTCCGGCCGCTTTTTCGTCTTCGGCGGAGACAAGATGATCGGCTTTTCGTCGGGTATACCCAATGCGTCCCAATTCCATTCGATTTTTCCAGTCTTCTTATCAGGTAGCCTCATCGGCCGATTACAATCGAAAAGCGGCTCTCCTGTCACTTTATGTTCGTGGCGGCATGTCTCAGGATTCCATTCATACTCATTGTAAGGCGGGTAATCCGGTAATAAAGGCGCCCAATACCCTCCCTTCCACGGCTTATTCGGCTCATAATAGTACCATTTTCTATTGCCGTTTGTTACTGAATATTTAATAAATTGACACATGCCGATGACGAGGCCCAGAAGAGCCATCACAAAGGCGCCTTTGCATATCAAGCCGATAATTGTCCAGAAAAAATCTTGCATAGTATATTTCTATACAGCAAATATACGAAAGAATTGCGAAAATACGTTATTCAGGCTATTATGAAGCGCAAAACTCAAAAAGACGGTAGAAAATTTTCTCTGTTTCTATAAAATTGCTAACTTTGCATCGCTTCGCTGACTGCTTACGCGAAGCTGTTGTAAGCGTCTAATTACTAACCCTATATATCAACACATGAAAAGAGTCTATACGTTTGGCGACGGTAAGGCCGAAGGCAATGCCGAAATGCGAAACCTCCTTGGAGGTAAGGGCGCAAACCTCGCCGAGATGAATCTGCTGGGTATGCCTGTGCCTCCCGGTTTCACTATCACCACAGAAGTTTGTAACCAGTACACCGCCAGCGGTCGCGACGAAGTTGTCCGTCTGATCAACGACGATGTCCGCAAAGCTATATCTCATGTCGAAGCCCTGACCGGCAAGACTTTCAACGACCCGAAGAATCCGCTGCTCGTATCTGTGCGCTCCGGTGCACGTGCATCGATGCCCGGTATGATGGACACCGTGCTCAACCTCGGTATGAACGACGCAACCGTCGAGTCTCTTTCAGAGAAGAGCGGCAACCCGCGTTTCGCCTGGGACAGCTATCGTCGTTTTGTCCAGATGTATGGCGATGTCGTTCTCGGCATGAAGCCTAAGACCAAAACAGAAATCGATCCCTTCGAGGCTATCATCGAGAAAGTCAAAGAGGAAAAAGGAGTCAAGTTCGATACCGACCTCGATGTCGAGGATCTCAAAAAGCTCGTCAAGCTCTTCAAGGGTGCTGTCAAAGAGTACACCGGTAAAGATTTCCCTGAAGATGCATGGGATCAGCTTTGGGGTGGTATCTGCGCTGTTTTCGACAGCTGGATGAACGAACGTGCCATCCTCTATCGCCGCATGAACCAGATTCCTGAAGAGTGGGGCACCGCTGTCAATGTTCAGGCTATGGTTTACGGAAACATGGGCAACAATTCGGCTACCGGCGTTGCTTTCAGCCGCGACGCTGCTACCGGTGAAAACATTTTCAACGGCGAATACCTCATCAACGCTCAGGGCGAGGATGTGGTTGCCGGTATCCGCACTCCCCAGCAGATCACCGTTGAGGGTTCGCGCCGTTGGGCTGCCCTTCAGGGTATCAGCGAGGAAGAGCGTGCATCGAAATATCCTTCGCTCGAAGAGTCGATGCCCGTATGCGCTGCCGAGCTCATTGCTATCGCCGGTCGTCTGGAAGACTACTATAAAGATATGCAGGACATGGAATTCACCATTCAGGACGGCAAGCTCTGGATGCTTCAGACCCGTAACGGCAAGCGCACCGGCGCCGCTATGGTGAAGATCGCCATGGATCTTCTCCGCGCAGGCGTAATCGACGAAAAGACCTGCCTGCTTCGCATGGAGCCGCAGAAGCTCGACGAACTTCTCCACCCCGTATTCGATAAGGATGCCCTCAAGCGCGCTAAAGTCGTTGCCAAAGGTCTTCCCGCAAGCCCGGGCGCTGCTGCCGGTCAGATCGTGTTCTTTGCCGACGACGCTGAATCGTGGGCTGAGAAGAAGAAAAAAGTCGTTCTCGTCCGTATTGAGACCTCTCCCGAAGATCTTCGCGGTATGGCCGTCGCTCAGGGCATTCTGACAATGCGCGGCGGTATGACAAGCCACGCAGCTGTTGTTGCCCGCGGCATGGGTAAGTGCTGCGTATCGGGTGCCGGTGAGATCAAGGTTGACTACGAGGCACGCACAGTCGAAATGGGTGGCAAACTCTATCACGAAGGTGACTGGATTTCGCTCAATGGTTCGACCGGCGACGTTTACGACGGTCAGGTTCCGACAACCGAGCCCGAACTCGACGGTGACTTCGGCGCTATCATGAATCTCGCTGCCAAATACACCAAGACTCTTGTCCGCACCAATGCCGACACTCCGCGCGATGCCCGTCAGGCCCGCACATTCGGCGCTCAGGGTATCGGTCTCTGCCGCACTGAGCACATGTTCTTCGAAGGCGACCGTATCAAGGCCGTCCGCGAGATGATTCTCGCTTCTGACGAGCAGGGGCGCCGCGAGGCTCTCACAAAGCTTCTGCCCATGCAGCGCGGAGACTTCGAAGGCATCTTCGAGGCAATGGATGGCTTCGGTGTGACAATCCGTCTTCTCGATCCCCCTCTGCACGAGTTCGTGCCTCATCAGACAGCTACCCAGAAAGAGCTTGCCGACGAGATGGGCATCACTCTCGCCGAGGTGAAGGCTAAAGTTGACTCGCTCGAAGAGTTTAACCCCATGCTCGGTCACCGTGGCTGCCGTCTCGGCATAACCTATCCCGAGATAACCGAGATGCAGACCCGCGCCATCATCGAGGCTGCCATCGCCTGCAAGCAGCGCGGCATCGATGTTCATCCCGAAATCATGATTCCTCTGGTAGGTTCGCTCAAGGAGATTCAGAATCAGGCAAACGTAATCAATACCACAGCTGCCAAAGTATTCGAGGAAAAAGGCGACAGCGTAATCTACAAAGTCGGCACAATGATTGAAGTTCCGCGCGCAGCTCTGACTGCCAACGAGATTGCTGAAGTTGCAGAGTTCTTCTCGTTCGGAACCAATGACCTCACCCAGATGACTTTCGGTTTCTCGCGCGACGACGCACCCAAGTTCCTCAAATACTACAAGGAACACGGTATTATCAAAGTCGATCCCTTCGAAGTTCTCGATCAGGCCGGTGTAGGACAGCTCGTAAGAATGGGCGTTGAGAAAGGCCGTGCGACCCGTCCTGACCTCAAGGTAGGTATCTGTGGCGAACACGGAGGCGAGCCCTCCAGCGTCAAGTTCTGTGCCAAACTCGGCATGAACTACGTCAGCTGCTCCCCCTTCCGCGTGCCTATCGCCCGCGTAGCCGCGGCGCAGGCTGCCATTGAATAAGAGGCTAACGGTCTAACTATCAAATAATTAGGCGGTAGACTCTTGAAAATCAGAGTCTACCGCCAATTATTTTGACACGAGTTTACGCGGTTTCCGCGCAGCTTATACGGAAATGTTTCCCGAAAGTTTCCCGATTTCTGAGGTTATGTTTCCCTGTGTTTCCCAAGTCGTTTCCCAAAGGAATAATCTTGTTTTCAATATCTTACCTAAACATGAGCAGAATACTATATTGATAACTAATTAAACCTATTGGAACATGGCTACTTTCAAAGCTATCGTCAAGGCCAAGCGAAAGGATGGTTTTTACCCGGTGTATATTCGGGTTGCCCATCGTCGGAAATTGGCCTACATCCCGACAGACAAGTTTGTCAGGGATAGTGTCCTGTCTCGCTCAGGCGAGATTGAGGATCCCTATGTGATGCAGTACTGCTCCCGCAGGATAATCGAGTATGTGGAGAAGTTGAACAAGATCGACGTCGAGCATTGGAGCGTTGGCGATGTTGTGAACTTCCTGAAATCAGGTGAGGCCGACATCAGCTTCAGCGACTACGCCCGAAACCACATCGACCGCATGGTAGAGCGCGGTCAGAAACGCAATGCCCGGAACTACGAAATGGCACTTAACCATCTGGAGCGTCATGCGGGCTCAACGTCTATCATGTTCTCGCAACTGACATCAAACTTTGTCAACGAGTGGATAAAATCTCTTGAATCCACTGCGAGAGCAAAGGAGATGTATCCGATTTGTCTGCGACAAGTTTTCAAAGCTGCCATGCTGGAGTATAACGACTATGACAACGGCATCATCAGAATCAAGACTAATCCGTGGCCGAAGGTTAAAATTCCCGAAGCCGACCGCCCGGAGAAGCTTGCCATCACGCCACAGGCGGCGAGGGCTTTCTTTGCAGCGCCTATTCCCGAGAGCAAGATGAAAGCGCCGTTGGAAGAGATCGGCCGCGATGTCGCCATGATGGTGTTTTGCCTCGCCGGCATCAACACTGTTGATCTCTACAATCTGAGGAAGACCGACTACTACGACGGCATCATACACTACAAGCGAGCCAAGACGAAGAAATTCAGAGCCGATAACGCATACCTCGAAATGCGGGTGCCGTCAATCCTGTTGCCGTTGTTTGAGAAGTACGCCACCGGCGATGATGATCCGTATTTGTTCAGCTTCCATGAACGTTACCGCAACTCCGACAGTCTCGGCAGTAATGCCAACAGCGGGATCAAGAAGATTTGCGAGAGCATAGGCATAACAGGGGATGACCGCTATTGCGTCTACACGTTCCGCCACACATGGGGGACAGTGGCGCAGAACGATTGCGGAGCGACCATTGCCGAAGTGGCGTTTGCCATGAACCACGCAAGCGGCCATAAGGTAACTCGCGGCTACCTCAAAATCGACTTCTCGCCGGCATGGAGGCTGAACGAAAAAGTTGTTGATCTGATTTTCTACACTGCCAAAGAGAGCGAGAAGAAAGACCCGGAAGAAACGATATTCCGATTCTCGGCGAAACATCTTATCCACGCCGGCGCATATTTTCGCGGCAAGTTACTGGGCGAAATCAGGGACACCGGCTTCAATAACATCGACGAAGTGATACAGGCTCTGGTGCCTTTTGTCCCTGCCGACGTACCGACGCGCTCAATGGTGCAATTCAAAATCGACATCGAGGACAAAGGGCTTTCGCAGACATACGAGCGCATGAAGGGGAAAGGGTTCTCTGCTGTGCCGGGCGGCAAGGCCGATGATTGAAGTCACGGCCTCCTGTTTTTCTTCCATCCAATTCCGACCGACGAGGCAATTTTGCTTCGCCGGTTTTTTTCTTTTCGAAAAATCAAAATTCGGATAGAAGTTTCTGTCGAGTTGACGAGGCGTGATTTTTGATCCGTCAAATTAAATCTTCAATTTATTAAAATTCCCCCACACCGCGCGTCAGCGCGTCGGTCCCCCTCAAGGGGGATTTAGGGGGTATATTCTTTTATATTATTTTCTTTTATTTCCTTTACTTTACTTTAGGGGGTTTCTGTCGACATAAACTCCGTTTTAGCGGGGTTTCTGTATACATAAACTTCCGTTTAAGGGGGTTTCTGTCTACATTAACTTTCGTTAACGCAAAATTCGGGCGTTTTGACACTCCAATTTGCCTTTTGCCATGTGAGTAAAAACTTAAAGATGGGAAACAAATATAGAGGATATTTTTGCCGCATAACTTTAACATAATAATCACAGAGAAATACTTTCTTTCTCTTTGAGATGCAAGCCAACCTATAGTTCCCTCAAATAAAATCCCATTAAGCATGAGAAAATCTTACGGCAGCTATCAGGAAATTCCGAGCAACTGAACACGAAAAGCTGCCTACGCAATGTCAGGCTGTTGCTATCCAAAGTGGACGTGGAGTAGACTATTCTTCCTCTCCGGCCAATTCAGCAAGTCGGTCTTCGATTGTTTTTTCCTTGTCGCCCGTGGTAAGGTCAATAGCCGTGGCCTGCATTTTGGGCATTGTGTATTGCATGAGCCTTTCGGCAATGACGAGTCTGTCTTTTGGGTCGAGAGCCATGAAGTCGGAAGTCATAAGGCCGCTGTTGGAATAGTCGGAAAGCAAGGACACAATGACCTCTTTCCCTAGCATTGTTGACTTGTTGGGTGTGCCCTTCTTCCGTCCTCCTGTCTTCTTTCCTAATGCCATGCGGTTAAACTTAATACAATGTCGCAAAGATAATACGGTAAATTCGCCCACGTAATTTAAGTTTAACCAATCACTTTCAGAATATGAGCATACTCGGCGGTGCTATCGGCGCAGGGTTAGGAGCCTTCGGGAGTATTTTCGGCGGCCTTTCTGCGTCGAAAGCGATGAAACGTTATAAGCAGAATCTTGAGCAGCAGCGGAAGAAAAACCAAGATTGGTATGACCGCCGCTACAATGAGGACGCAACCCAGCGGGCCGACGCACAGGCAATCATGGCCAGGACAGAGGACTCCATACGCAATCGCAACCGACAGGCCGCCGGCGCTCAGGCTGTCATGGGCGGAACTGATGAAACGCTGGCGGCAACGAAAGCGGCCAACAATGAAGCTCTGGCCATGGCGACAACCAATATAGCCGTAAACGGCGAAGCTCGTAAGGATGCCACCGAGGGCCAATATTTGCAAACAGACGCGAATATCCAGCGGCAGCTCAACGATATTGAGAAATGGAAAGCCGGTCAAATTTCACAAGCATCTCAAGGGGTTGTAAAAGCCGGTTCGAACATTGCGGGAATCCTATAAGCGCTATGGCAATAACAATAGATGAAATATTAGCACGAGGCAGAGGAACTGCGACGGGACCGGCCATCGCGGCCGCCATCCCTGCTATCGACAGTTCCATACAGGGCGCACCTCCGACACTGCCGGGGAACGGCACCAGTGAGGACAAAACGAAGATGACGGGAACGCCGGCGCAAACAGCAACGGTGCCTCCGGCTATTTCGCCGGACATTGCAGGGTCGCCTAAAGCGGGTCAGGTAGTCACATCATCTGCGACGACTGCGGAGCCACAGAAGACGACGCCGGAGGGTAAGAAAAAACTGTCCTACGTCGAGATGTTTCAGCAGATGTCGCCGTATAAGCCTCCGACACCCGAAGAACTCGAAAAGGAACGCAAGAAGCAGAAGCGTGAGGCAATCTTCGCCGCCATCGGAGAAGGTATATCAGCAATGAGCAATCTATATCACACAACGCAGTACGCCCCAAATGCTTTTGACCCCTCAGAAGGTATGGCGGCGACAACTAAGAAGCGTTTTGATCAGCTCAAAAAAGACCGAGAGGATAACCAGCGTCAGTATATGGACGGCTTTATGCGGGCCATGAGGATGGATGCCGAGGATGAACGTGATGACCGAAATTGGCAGCATACTTTAGAGCGTGAGAAACTGGCCGACCGCTATAAAGAGTCCGCAGATGCACGAGCGCAGGCTAAGGCCGACCGCGATGCTGCGATGGCTCAACTCCGCATGGAACTTATGGAAGGCAGGATTAACCAACAGGAAGCTGCCGCCCGCGCCAAGAAGATTGAAGCCGACTACGCCGATGCTTATTGGCAGTCGCGTATCAAAAATAACTACCGTCGTCCTATAGGAGCCGGCAGCCGGGGCGGCGGAGGCGGTAAGCCGGGTGAATATCCGTGGTATGACTCCGACGGTAATCTACATTACGCTCGCTCCTACGAGGCCATGAGGCAAAATGCGCTCAATAATGGAACATGGGAAGAGGGTACCCAGCAATCGACGACACAACGAGAGCAGAAGGATCGCCGAGGCAGGACTAATGGGTCCGCGAATACTGTCACCACCAAACCGGCCAAAGGACACTCGACGAGGCCCGCGGGCAAAAATGGCGGCAACGGCAAGAAAACAAACAGATTAGGACTATAAGACAAGAATATGGCACAAGATATGGTAGACGCCCTCTATGACAACCTCAAGGAGGACGGCTGGGTAGAAAACAGCAGAGAGCATTTTCGCGATTTTTTCCTTGCTCCGGGCGAGCAAGGTTATAAGAACCGTCTGGCGCTCTATGAGAATATGAAAGAGGACGGCTATGTCGAAAGCCCTACCTACGAAGAGTTTATGCGACGCATGGGCGCAACGGCGGCGTCGAAAGCTCAGGCGCCGAGGGATGCGGCTCCTTCAGCACCGGCCGCCGCTGCCCCCAAACCGGCTACTCGATACTTCAAGCTACGCCGTGGTGGTGAGGATTTCACGGTAACGGCCGATGAAGTCAACGCCGCCGGCGGTCTCGGCGCATGGGCAAAGGCGCACCCCGGTGCTCCCGTCCGGGTCTATATGCAGGGTGAGAATGAGGATGGTACAGACTTTAACGGCCATGTAGACCTTTCCGTTGCTCACGACCGAAACAAAAGACTTGGCTACAAATACAGCACATACAGTCAGCCCATTGTGAATAAGCCTCAAAAGTCGTGGACGCCGACGACGCAGCAGAAGATTGCCATGTCACATCAGCTCCACAAAATGCAGAAGCAAGCCAATGATATGCTCGATCAGAGCCGCGAACGCACGAAGAATGTGTCGGAATACTACCGAAACAACCGCGGCACTGGCTTCCATGCTGTTGAGAGCACGCCTACCTACAATCCCGACAGCGGCAAGGCTGATAAAACCTACCTGACGCCGACGGGCGACCGCACGACCGATAAAAATCTTGCCGATATGGAGGCGCAAGAGGCTCAGAAGCAGTATGAGTTTAACAATCGCATGAAGGCGGCCGGTCTGGACCCCAGCAATGACATGGATGTCAACCGTCAAATGATTACAGACCGCCTCAAAGAGATTGAGGCGCGGCTGAAAGTGGTTTACGCCGCGGAGGACGAGGAAAAGTATGGCGACCGCCCGGGCGAAAGCGCTTGGGACCAATTCCTAAGAATCTCCGGAGCCAACACTCGCGCTGCCTTATCTTACCGCACCCCCCAGCAGGAACAAAACCTGACAATACGCGAAAAAGAGATAAAGAACCTGCTTGCCGAATACGACATCCTGACCAATGCTAAACGCAGACTTGACGCCGGCCGCGACCTTAAGCAGTCAGAAGGCTTTATGGGCGGTTTATTCGACATAAAGAACAATGCCAAAAATATGTGGCGTAGCGCGTTCGATAAGGCTGGAGACGTCGATTTCTGGCTGAGGGGTACTTTGTCAGCGCATGATGCAGAGCGGCTCGACAAAATCAAGGCTAAGGTCGAAAGCGGAGATGAGCTTACCGATTCTGAGTTGAGTCTTGCGTATGCACAAATGTTGAATGAGGGTGTGTCTGCGACTGTGAAGCTTCCACACGGGTATACGATCGGCGGCATTGAGACTGAGATGATACCATTCATGTTAGAGATGGCTCTCAACCCCGCGTCGGGGCTTGGGCGTGCCCTGACAAAGAAATTCGGAACAACCGCACTGAAAAGGATAGCCGCCTCTGTCGCCGGAGACGTGGCGGAAGCAGCTGTGTTGTCCAATTCGTTGCAAGCCCCGAGGACAATAGCTGATATACGCAATCGCCATCGTGGTGAGATAACTGAGCACGATGGAAAAATAGGGTTCGTGGGTGGTGAAAGCCTTCCTATGGCTATATATAAAGGGGAAGCTTCAAGCATAATCGAGAACTACACGGAGCTGCTCGGCTCGCACTTCGGAGCCATCGGAAAAGGAATATGGCGCGGAGTGGATAAGGGCGCCCGCAAGCTTGGTGCCGGTAAGGTGATGGACAATGTCAGCCGGATGGTGAATAATATCAAGGCCAGCGACTGGGTCAAGGGCATCGCCAATATTGAATCGCGGGCGCAGTGGAATGGCACCATCGGCGAGGTAATGGAAGAAGAAGCCGGAATAGTTCTCAATTCGATATTCACCGGAGATAACAAACTCTCGGACCTCGTAGACGCCGAACAACAGATAGACATTGTTTTGGGTGTCGGACTTTTCGGGGGCTTTGTTTCAGGGATAAAGACGGCCGGCTATCCTATCGCGAGAGCGCATGCCAACAGTAATCTGCGCAAAAAAGACAGCGAGGGAGCTCAGCAGTTCTCTTCCGATAAATGGGCCGCGATCAAGGAACAGATAGACACCTCGGAAGACGAAGCGCTTGCACAAACCGTCTTGTCGATGGTGAAAGTGAACGGCCATAGCCAAGAGCAACAGAGAGCAATCATAGAATACGCAGCGGCCTTGACCAAGGCGCGGGGATACAATCTTGCTGACGCGTCCAGAAAGCAGGAGCCTCAAACCGAGGCAGACTCCGTTCAGGACGAAGTGGATACAGCTTTCAACGAGGGATACGAAGCAGCTACGCCGCAGGAGATGGCCGACGCTCAGAATGTGTTCGAGTATCAGCGACAGCGCGCCGAGGATATTCTTGCTGACCAGCAGCTGCTCGATATTCTCGACTCCAATCCTGTCGGCGCGCTTATGGGTATGACCCAGACCGGCATGTATACTCAGGAAGAGATTGACGCAGCCCGCGATTATGCCAATGCTAAGACCGTGCGCGACGGCATTCTCCAGCGCGTCACGGACGACATCGAAGAAAGGATTGCTCAGAGCGACGCTATGATCAACGGGCGAGTGAACCGAGAGACAGGCTCGATTCTATCTGCTACAATGGATCTCGATGACCGTCAGGTGTATATCGTTGGCGGTGAAGTTGTCATGAATCCTGACGGCACCATTGACTATGACGCTTCCGATGAGAGCCTTGTTGTGCGCGACGCAGTGACCGGCGAACTTGAATTTACGGCTCCAAAATCTATTGTGAAAGTCGGTGAGGCTATTGATCCCGAAACGGAGAAGGCAAACGCCGCTGAAAATATCCGTCAGCAAGCAGCAAAGGCCGCAGCCGACGCAATGAACGGCACACTTGCTTTCAATCCCGGTGACGTTGTGCGAATCAACGACGGCGGCGGTTTGACCGATGTTACCATCGTCGGCCCTGTTGTCGATGCGGAAAGCGGAACACTCGAAGAGGGTCAGTTAACAGTTCAATTCCCCAACGGCCAGCAGACAGCATTTACAAAAGAGCAGCTGCAGGCGTTTGCCGATGCTGTTAACCTTGAGCGCCTGAATCAGCATGAACAGGAGCGAGCAGCACAGCGTGCACAGCAGCACGGCGCCGACGCGGAAGCAGAGGCTACACGGCCTACGTTTGCTCTCAATGATGAGTTTACCATACTTAACGACGGTACGCCGATTCATGGCTCGATTACCGGCGAGCTCGACGAGGACGGCAAGGTGGAAATTTACACCGAGGAACCTATCAACGGCAATAAGGTAAACCGCTTCACTCCCGCCGAGCTCGAAGGGATGTTCGACACCTATAATGGAGAGGCTATGACCGCGGCTGTTCCTGAAAACACTGAGGGCGCGGAGCCGGCAGCTGAAGCTGACGTACAGAACCATGCTTCGGAGGCGGAGGCTGAGCAGCCGGAGACGGCGCTGGTGCGGATTCCGCTCGGGGAGAACGGCAAGCCTGATTTCGGGGCTGTTGACGCTGAAACGGCGTGGGATGGCCTTGTCGAGAAATATGAAGGCAACAAAGGACGTGCGCAAGGCTTTGCAGCCAACATGGTCAAAATCAAAGAGGCTGCGCTAAAGAAGGCTGAAAAGGTCAAAAGCAAGCCCACAGAGGATCCCGACGAATGGGACGCTGCCGAGCAAGAGCGCGAAAATGCCATTGAGCAAGCTCGCCGCGAGCTGGAACACTGGCAGTCGGTTGCGGGCGTTGATGAGAAGCGTCAGGTGGCTGTCAGGGCACAGCAGGAAGCTGAACGGGCTGAGACTGAAAGGGCCGAGCGCGAGGTTGCTGAGGCGGAGAGGCTGCGTAAAGCTGCCATCGACAAGCGTCTACGCGACACCTATGAAGATGTCAAGGATGTTCCCGAGGCTGTCGAGGTGCTTGAGGATATGGATCCGCGTGACATATATGAGGCTGCGGCACAGCTGCTGTCGGGACAGAAAGTGCTATGGGGTGATGCCGGCGTTAAAGTTGGCGCACGCTCCGAAACCGGCTTTGGTGAGGAAGAACGCCGCCGTCTCTTCGGGCTGTTCGCGTCGGAGGCCAACGGGGGTAAGTCACTTTCGCGACTGGCTGAGGATGCAATGAAGCAGCAGTGTGAGACATACGGTATTCCCTACGACAATCAGGATGCGCGAAATGCTTTGATTGATGTTATCAGTGGCGCGCGGACTGTAGGCGATATAAGGAATTACATTGCCAATAATCGTATTGACGAGGCCCGACGGCTGGCAGAGGCTAAGAGACGGCTTGAAGAGGAACAGTATGACGAGTTTTGCCGTCAGGAGTATCATCTGAGCGCGGAAGAGGTCGAGGCATACGAGGATCAGCTTCTCGCAGAGCTCTCGGAGCGCGACAGAGAATTTGACGCAAACGAATATAATGACTATATTGCAGACGAAATGGCCCGTGCGGCCGAAATAACCGAACAACAGAAAAATGGAACAGAAGACAATGATACCCGACGCGGAAGCACGCCGGGAGATCGAAGAGTTCAAGAAAATGACACTGAAGGAAAAGGCACGGTTCCTGGGCGAGGCTATGAAGTTTTGCCTGAGTCACGGGCTGATCAGTCCAGCGGAGCGACAGCAGATGGCGACCGATCCGGAATTCAGCCGGCAGATGGCGTTCAAGGCGATGGCCCGGCGTCAGCTGTGGCGCAAGGCGCACAGCGAGGCGGAATCGCCGATGTCGGAAGAAGAAAAGCAGATGATAGCCCGTATGGAGGGCTGGCCGAAGAAGTAACTTCGGCAATCGGACCATTCGGAAAAATTTATACTCAATTCAGAGGCAAGCCTCGGGAGGCTGTAACATTCTTACTTGCTAAAAGAGACGGTGAAGCAATCGGAGCTCTGCATCATAAAGATGTCGGAGAAATTGATCTTGTATGGGGGGAGGAAGGATCTGCTCATAGCGATGGTTTTGGGCTCGCTAAATTAGCTAAATATCATCCTGAGGTTCTATTCAACCTACAAGAGATACTGAATGATATGGCGGTGACCAAGCGTTCAGCGAATCGAGTACAGCTGGAGAGTGAGAAATATAAAGCCGCAGTACGTCTTACATGGGATAATCAGAAGAAAACATGGCTTCTTACCATGTTTGAAAAGAAAAACAGTGTCCTCGACAATACGACAGACACTGACAAGACCCATAAGGGCAACGGGAATGACACGGCTACTCCCGAAAACACTGTTGTTTCTGATCGCAAAGATAATGACTTTGCATCGGATAAACAAGCGAGTGGAGAAGAAAGTTTGCCGCAACTCTCTGACGATAAGCGAAAGCCGGGCCTACAGGCGGCTGTGGAGGCGGCATCGGCAGAGGTTAACACCGAGCCGACCGAGGCTCAGAAGAAAGCCGGTAACTACAAGAAAGGGCATGTTCAAGTTGGTGCGTTTGATGTGACAATCGAGCAGCCCGTCGGCTCTGAGCGCACAGGCAAAGCTCCCGACGGTACACGCTGGAAAACCGTCATGAATAACGCCTACGGTTACATTCGCGGCACTGAGGGTGTTGACGGCGACCATATCGACGTATTTCTCTCTACTGACATCGACGCATGGAATGGCCGACGTGTTGTTATCGTTGACCAATACAACCCCGACGGCTCTTTCGATGAGCATAAGGTTATGCTCGGCTTCAACGAAAAAACCGACGCTATCAACGCATATCTCGCCAATTATGAAAAAGGTTGGGAGAAAGGCCGTCGCCTCGTATTCTCAACCGCCACACTTGAAGACTTCGAGAAATGGATTGAGAGCAGCCACCGCAAGCAAAAGCCCTACCACGAGTATAAGATTGCCGACAAAGCAGAGGTTGATGAAAGCACCCCTGATAATCCCGTATCGGCAACTGACTACACTATCGACACCTATACCACTAAGAAGAATAAGACATACCACCGTGTTGTCTTTCCTCGTGTCGACAAAGAGGTTTGGCAAGAACGCCTCAACCTTGCAAAGAAAATGGGAGGTACTTCCGTGCCTAAAGGCTATGGCTTCAAGACAAGAGAGGAAGCTGAGACCTTTGCAAAAGCTGTAGCTAATCCCGAAACCGTTGCGGATGCACAGCCGCTTTCTCTTGAAGATATGCGAGATTCAATCAAAGAAGAACCGGCCAATTCTTCTACCGATGTTGAGCACTTAGGAGAAACCGAGACACAACCTGAAACTGACAAGCCTGTTAACCCGAGTGTCAACAAACTTGTGACTGATGAGCAATATGCCATGCTGCGTGAGCGTATGCGCAAGAAATTGGGCGGTCAGTTCAACATGGGTGTGGATCCTGAGATTCTTTCCATCGGCGCACAAATGGCCATCTACCATATAGAGAAAGGCTCGCGTAAGTTCAAAGCCTATGCCTCGGCCATGATTGCCGACCTCGGCGACGCTATCCGTCCGTATCTCAAATCGTTCTATAATGCCGTGCGCGATATGCCTGAGGCGGAGGCCGCCGGTCTCGTCGCCGACATGGACAGCTACGAGGACGTGCGTCGAGTTGACATTGCCAACTTCGATAAGACTACTACCGACGCCATGGCTACAGCTCGCACCGTCGTTGCCGAAGAGAAGGCCGAAAAAGAACGTGCGGAGGCTGAAAAGAAGCTTAAGAAGCAGGGCAAAAAGTCTAAGCCGAAGTCGCCCACGACCGGCAGCCCGTTTGACGCTCCTGAGAAACGGCCCGTCGCCGACCTTGCAGGGGATTCACCAGCTTATCAGGAGAAGGAGGCACAGACCGCGGCACTGGCCGGAGAAATTGGCGCTGAAATCGAGGCGCGTGTCTTGATGTTGAAGGAATCGCCCGCTGACGTGAAGCCTCTAACTATGACTGAGGTTAAGCGTATGGTAGGCAAATATCCCGCTCTCAAAGGTATCAGCGACACCGACCTTCAAGAGCTCGTTGAACTTGCTATGACGCAACTCGCTCGTTCCGAAGCCCTCAAAAACGTCAATGGAAGCGCCGAAGCACAACGCGAGGCCTACGACCACATTGTCAACCTCTATAAAATGCAGCCGAGCCTCAATGCCCGCGACAGTGAGAGACTCATTAAGCAGCAGTATTCAACGCCTACGCCTTTCGGTTACGTCATGGGACAGTTTGTGCAGGCCGGGGGCAAGAAGGTTGACAGTATGCTTGAGCCGAGCGCCGGCAACGGCGCGTTGACTATTTCAGTCAATCCCTCGGTTGTTCAGGTTAACGATATTGATGACGCCCGCCTCGCCAATCTCCGCAGGCTTGGCTACGGTAAGGTGACGGCTCAGGATGCACTGTTGCCGTTCAACGGCGAGAAAGCGGACGTTGTTATGACAAACCCGCCTTTCGGCACCGTTACAGAAAAGGTTTACGACGGTGTATTCCACATTTCGAGCCTTGAAGGGCAGATGGCTATCAACGCGCTGGAGCAGATGAAAGACGACGGCCGAGCCGCTATCGTAATAGGCGGAAACACAAGTTATCGCACAAATGGTTCGATGAACCCTAAAGATGCCGCATTTTTTGGCTATCTTTACAGCCACTATAATGTCGCAGATGTTATCAACATAAGCGGCAAGGCTCTTTACTCTCGCAACGGTACGGGCTATGATGTGCGAATGATACTGATTGACGGACGCAAGACCGGCGAATTTCAGCGCGTCTTCCCCCCTGTCAAAGCCAAAGCCCGTGCCGAGCAAGTAACTACATTCGATGAACTTTATAAACGAGTCCAAGATGATATACAGCAAATTCAGCAAGTGGGGAGTCAGTCTGCCGATGTGCAGCGAGAACCCGAAACAACCACTGACGGAACAGCGAGTGCGCCAATTCGTAGGGGAAGCAATCGCCCGAACTCAGGAGCAGGGCAACGACCCGGTACGACAAGCGATGCAGTCGGAGATACATCCCGGACCGGTAGCGGACACCTTACAGCCCAGCACGACGGAGGCGGAGCTGTTGGAGTGGATAATGCAGTCTCAGGAGATGCAGGAAGCTCTGATAATGTTCCGCGACCAAAACCCCAGCAGCCCCGAAGCGTCGGAGGTGGAAGCACACAGAATGGAACAGGAAGAAGTGGAAGCGACGGACGTGGAGCAGCTTCTTCTCGACCTGACAGTGGCACAGAGCGACTGGCGGTAAAGCCTGACCTTACTACCGAAAAAGTACCATACCCCAATCAGAGCGGCAACGGCTTCACTCTAATGTCAGTCGTACCAGCCGCACAAGCACAGGTACTTCAAAAGAGCCTCGGCGAGATTGGTGACGTAGATCAATATCTCGTTGATGAACTCGGCTATTCAAGCAAAGAGGAATTATACGACTATCTTGCCGCCGAGCAGATAGACTCCGTTGCTCTCGCCATACACCAAATGAATAAAGGCAATGCCTTTATTATTGGCGACATGACGGGCGTAGGAAAGGGCCGTCAGGGTACAGCTCTCATCCGCTATGCCGTGAAACAGGGCAAAGTTCCTATCTACTTCACTCAGAAGCCGACACTTTTCACCGACAACTACCGTGACCTCGCCGACATCGGAAGCAAAGATCTCCGTCCATTCATAATCGCGTCGAACCCCAAAGACGCTAACATTGTCGACGCTGACGGTAACATTGTTCACAAACTGCCGTCAAAGAAAGAGCAGGAACGTGTGTTTGCTTATATCATGGAGCACGGCACGCTCCCTGATGAATACGACTATGTTCTGACTACCTACGACCAAATCAAGAACGGCACAGCCGATTATGCTCAGAACGAGGACGGCACATGGAATACAGAGGTGCGCAAACTCCCGAAGAAAAGCAAAGGTTATACCACAGCCGACTACAACGGACAGACTCGACGCGATGCCCTTGCCAAACTTGCAGAGGGCAATATTGCCATACTCGATGAGAGCCACACGGTAGGCGGCGACAGCGGTTGTGGCCGCTATATGCAGATGCTTACATCTTCTTCCGGCGGCGTTACATTCCTCTCGGCTACCTTTGCCAAACGTGCCGACAATATGCCTATCTACGCACAGCGCACAGCTATTGCTGAAGCCGAAGTAAAAGCCTCGGAACTAATTGACGCTATTATGAAAGGCGGCGTTACGCTGCAAGAAATCATGTCAAAGCAGTTGGTAGAGTCCGGCCAAATGATACGTCGTGAGCGTAGCTTTGAGGGCGTTACTATTGATTGGTTGAGCGTAGAGGAAGAAACCAACCGCAGACAGCGAGAACAGTTTGATGAAGTGGCCGCTATCTTCAATGCCATCCGCAATTTCCAAGATGATTACATCACACCAATAATCGACGCAAAGAACGAAGCCGCCGCAGAATGGGGCGCAACTGTAGGTCATACTCAGGGAACAAAGGATATGGGCGTTAAGAATGTCCCCTTTGCCTCGAAGATGTATAACCTCGTTAATCAGTTGCTCTTTGCCCTGAAAGTTGATGCCGTGGCTGACCGAGTTGTTGAGAACCTACGCAACGGCTATAAGCCTGTTATCAGCTTTACCAACACAATGGAAGGCTTCTTATCATCAGCATCGAAAGGGGTTGCAATGGATGAGGTGCCAAACTTCTCACTAACTCTTATGCGCGCTCTCGACGGTGTTATGAGATTTACCGAGAAAGATGCAGATGAGAACACCGAGGGCGGCTTTATCTCCTTGAGCGAATTGTCAGCCGATGGTCAGAAAGCCTACAACGCTATCCGCGACAAGATTATGAACCTTGCCGCCGACTTGCCCATATCTCCTATGGATGCAATCCGTATGAGGATTGAGGAAGCTGGTTACAGCGTCGCCGAGATTACAGGCCGTACTATGCAGCTCAATCGCACTGAGGACGGCAAATATATTGTTGAGGCTCGTAAGGACCGCGACAAGAAAGCAGCCATGCGCGATTTCAATTCGGGCAAGCTCGATGTGCTTATGATTAACAAATCAGGCTCTACCGGTATATCGCTCCATGCGTCGAGCAAGTTTGAAGACCAGCGTCAGCGTGTCATGGTGTTTGCCCAATTCCAAAGCGACATCAACGATGAGGTGCAAATGCGAGGTCGTATCGACCGCAGCGGTCAGGTAGCCCGCGGCCGTTACGAATACACCATGTCAACAATCCCCGCCGAGCAGCGCATTCAAATGATGTTCAAGGCAAAATTAAAGAGCCTCGACGCAAATACAACATCATCGCAGAAATCGAAATTTAATGAAATGGAGATTGTCGATTACCTCAATAAGTATGGCGATGAGGTTGTATGGGAATACATGAAGGAGCATCCCGAACTTGAAGAACGCCTCGGCGATCCGTTGGATATGCTTCAGGAAAAGGACTCTGAGGACGGTCCGCGCACATCGGAAAAAGAGGATACCTCAAAGAAAACAGGATGTGCCGGTAAAATCTCGCGCTATCTCGCTTTCCTTTCCGTAGATGAACAGGATGAAATCTTCAAGGAGATAACCGAGGCTTACCGCGTGAAAATTCAGCTTCTCAACGATGCCGGAGAAAACGACCTTGAAATCACGACCATGCCGCTTCGTGCCGAGACAAAGCAAAAGAAGATATGGCATGAGGGCGTAAACCCCGGAAGCGGCAACGCTTTTGCCGACAACACTTATGTCGAAGAAGTAGAGGTCGACGTGCTGAAAAAGCCGATGAAGCGTGACGAGATAGCCGAGGCTACCCGTAAGCTCATGGGCGAACACTACACCGAGAAAAACGGCGGAGTTGATTGGCAGCACTATGTTCGAGCCAAAGGCGATGAAATCTCGCTATTCTTCCAAGCAAAGGCAGATGAAGCCGTCGGCAAACTGAAAGAGGCCGGCGAGGCTCGTATTGCCAAAGCGAGAGAAAAGGCCGTCACTGCCGCGACAAAAGCACGAGGCCGAGGCGAAAACAACTTTACCGACGAACAGATACAATCTCTCGCCGATACTGTTGCCAACGAGGAACGCGAGAAAGAAATGTATAAGCAGCGCAAACGCCAAGAGGAAATCATGGCTGTTAAGCAGCGTATACAATCGTTGCTCAATCGTCTCCATGCCGGTGGTATATATGTCGTGCCACAAGACCTGAAGCAAGGTACAGCCGAAATGTTTACACAAACATACGGCACATTTGTAGGCTTCAAATTCAACAAGAGCTACACACTCGGCTCATCGACGGCAATCTTCGCAACGCTCGACGGTCGACGCAAGGTAGAACTCGCATTGAGCGACCCTGCAATCAGCACAATTATTTCCGCCACCGAAATTGCCTATCGCTATTCGGCTGACGAAATCAGGGCAATCTCAATGGATAATTGGGATAGCAAAGTGCCAACGCAGACCCGCCAAAAGCGATACATCATCACAGGCAATCTTCTTCAGGCACTTGTCGATACCGAGAAAGGCGAGAAGACCAGAGGCAACCTGATCAGTTACTCTACCATCGACGGCGAGACACGTCAGGGCATACTCATGGGTGAGAACTTCAAGCCCGCCGACCTCCGTAACAGCGCGCCGTTAAGCAGCCGCCTCGCACAGATACGTGAGGGCCAAACGGTTGTCAGCGAGAATGGCGATGTGCAAATCTCCAAAGAACTTCATGATTGGCGACACAGAGGCGAATACGAACTTCGAGTGCCGAAGTCCAAGCGGCGCGGTCGCATATATATCATGCATCCCGACTTGTTGAAACTCGTCGACGATCACAACTTTATTACGAAAGGTAACAACATGGTTGCCTATGTGAATCAGCCCAACATTGCACGAGTAGTTGATATGTTGAGTCGTGAACCATTCAACCTGACCGTCCTTCAGGAGTCGCAGCTTACTGACACTGAAATTATGGAGCGTCCGGGGGACGGGTACGGCGCATATACCGACGAGGAAGTTTCATACTTCAATGACCCGGTATCAAAGGTTGTTGGTAAAAACCGATTCAGCAAGAAACGTCAGGCCGAATTTGCAGCCCGAGAGCGTCAGCGCATGGCGACTCGGATTCAGAACCTTGCCGAGCGTATGCACCTTGACAACGTAGAAGTGCTGACGGATACATCGCAGCTTGAGGGAAAACGCGCTAAAGCCAAAGGTTTCTATAATAAGCGGACTGGTAACATCACCATCGTTATTCCTAACAACTACAGTACCATTGATGCTGAGCAGACACTATTGCACGAGGCCGTAGCACACTACGGACTGCGACAGCTTTTCGGAAAGCAGTTTGATACGTTCCTCGACAATGTATATCAAAGCGCAGATGAGAGCATCCGAAAGAAAATTGCCGAAATGGCCGCGCAAAACGGCTGGGACTTCCGCACCGCCACAGAGGAATATCTTGCCGGACTTGCCGAAGATACCAACTTCGAGGATGCACGTGGCTACGCGTCGGGATGGTGGCAGCGAGTCAAACGGCTGTTTATTGATATGCTTGAACGAATCGGCTTTGAAGGATTTCGAGATAAGGTTGGTGTGGTTCTTACCGACAACGAACTGCGCTATATCCTGTGGCGTAGCTATGAGAACCTTGCAGAGCCGGGCCGCTATCGCAGCATTCTCGGTGAGGCTAAGGACGTGGCCATGCAGTCGGATCTGAAAGTAGGCAACTATGCGCCTTCTGCAACAGACATTGCTATAGCGGGGGAACAAGTAAAGATAGAACTCGTCGGGGCTGCATTTGACGAGCAGCTTGCTCAATATGAGCGTGGTGAATTAAAACCGGGACATCGTTTTGGACTCGGAATGCCGTCAGCATACCTGCGTAGCGCCGGTTTCCCGAATCTGCCAATCAGTATGAGGTCTTCTTTGCTTGCTACTAAAGCATCCATGAACCGCCACCCTTTCAGCGCTGCCGACTTAAGAGGTCTTGTCGATGCTATTCAGAAACCGTTAGCTATATTTACGTATAGCAAATCGAATATGCGTAATCTCATCGTTGATGTCAAGCGCGGAGATAAACATTTCCTTGTAGGAGTTACTCTGAATTATAAGGCGGGAGACATCGAGATTAACAGCGTCTCGGGGCTTTTTCCGAAAGACAGTCTTGAGTGGCTAAAATGGATTCAGGATGGCAAGGCGATTCGCATAGATCAAAAAGACAAGGTTCTGGCCATTATCGACAGTCAACGGACTACTAATACCGCGGAGTCTGAACGTATAGGCCTGAACCTTGATCCAACCGCAAAGATAGTGGAAAACTTTGAGAATCCACCAATCGAAGAGGAAGATTCAGTATTATTCAGAAGCGGTGGAAATGCACGGGATGAATATAACCGACGCGTGAGAACCAAAATTACAGACAAAGCGAACTTGAAAAGGAAGGCGACCAATCGTGCCGCCCAGCTCAATGAGGCATATCTTGACTCTATGCGATCGTTGCGCGTATTGCAGGAGGCAGTGAGTCATGAGAGCGGTATGCCTATAGAAGACTTCGAGAATGCCTATATGGATGAGAATCATATGAGCAGCCGCAATAAGATAGCGGAAGAATCTTTTGCCCGCGATTTCTTTGAGCCTATGTGTAAGGCTGTAGTAGATATTTGCAAAGGCAAGCAAGAAAACTATCGTAATTTATTGGATTATATTATGGCCAAACATGGGCTCGAAAGAAATGCATATATGCGGGCCCAAGCCATTTCCAATGGTACAGAGCAGGCTGTAGCTGATGCGACAGATTATTCAGGTTTGACAGCGCTGACCAATAAACTCAATGTGATTGATGCGGAGGTGGCCGCCGAGAAATTGGTCGCCGACTATGAAGCGGTGCACAATACGTCAGAATTGTGGCAGTGCATAAATGCGGCCACAGCCGATACACTAGCCACTCGCTACCAAGGAGGCTTGCTCAACAGAGGTGTTTACGAACAGATACGGGGAATGTATAAATATTACGTTCCTCTTAAAGGCTGGGCGGAAACAACCGCTACAGATGCATACGAATATGCAGCGGGCGGTTATGGCCTAAGCTCAGCGCTTATGAAAGCATATGGCCGAAATAGTATCGCAGACGACCCACTTGCGACAATAATGATAGATGCTCAGAGAACTATCATGGAAGCGAACCGTAATATAATGAAGCAAAAACTTCTTAATCTGGCGCTGAATCACCGGACAGATTTACTTACGATAAGCAGACAATGGTATGTGAAGCAACCGGACGGAACATGGATACCTCACAATCCTGCAATACCTGAAGATGCCGATGCTGATACTATAGATTCTATAGTCAAGCAGCATGAAGCAGACATGCTTGCCCTCAAGGCGAAAGGTGATGCCAAGACAGTGCGGAACGGTCTACGACTCGGCCTTGTCAGCAAGGACGCCGACACGACGCAGCATGTCGTCAAGGTTAAACGAAATGGAGAAACTTACTGTATCTATGTCAATGGCGACCCGCGAGCTGCGAGGGCTGTTAATGGTATGTTGAATCCAGATGCTGGAGAAAAAACGAAACTCGCCGAAGTAGCGCAAAGTGTGAAAAATTTCATGTCTAAGGCCTTTACCACTTGGAATCCGGAATTTATCGTCGGAAATCTTTCACGCGATATTATGTTTGCAGGAGTAGCTGTGGCAGTAAAGGAAGACGCCAAATATACAAAAAAATACACCGGCAACATTACTTCTATTCTCGTTAAGGCAAGTTTGCCACGTTTGCTCTATAAATGGGAGCATGGAACACTTGACGACTCAGTCGACATAGAGAGATATTTCAAGGAGTTCCTAAAGAATGGCGGCGAGACCGGGTTCACGCAACTAAATACAGTAGACAGGGTAAGGCGGGATATGCAGCGTTTCTTGAAGGAGGCTCAGGGCGGAGTTTCTTCAGTACCTCGCAAAGCGTGGCGTAGTTTTTGGAATGGAGTTGAATTCATGAATAGATCAGCCGAAGACACAACTCGTTTTGCTGTCTACATGACTTCACGCCAGCAACGCCGCTCAGTAAGCAGAAGTATCCATGACGCCAAAGAAATTACAGTAAACTTCAATAAGAAAGGTAGCGGTGCTTGGGGCGCAAGATTGCTTAATTTTTCATACGTGTTTTTCAATGCGGCAATGCAGGCAGTCGCCAACGCGGGAAAGCTCGTATACAGAAACCCGGGTAAAGCTTCAATAGCGATGGGGGTATTCATGAGCAGTGGTTTCCTATTGCCGCTTGTGTCGTGTGTTCTCGCATCTCTGTGTGGCGGTGGAGACGATGATTATTGGAACAACCCCGAATGGGTACGTCGTAATAATCTTATGATTTATATTCCTTATACTAAAAAGTATCTTACCATACCTATTTCACACGAGTTGCGGCCTTTCTACGGAATCGGAGAGATTGCCTACAGTGTGATGTGCGGCAAAGAAACAGTTGAGGACGGACTGCTGAAGGCAGTGGAAGGGTTCACAAGCCTCCTTCCTATTGACTATACAGGCAATGAGGGGAATCTCAAGGCGAATTTCGCACCTACGGCAATGCAGCCCTTAGTACAGGCAGACGAGAATGTTGACTATTTCGGTAAGCCAATTTATAGAGAAACACCATGGAATAAGGATGACCCGGAATGGACAAAGGCATACAAGGGCACTAATGGACTTCTTGTAGATTTAACTCGTATGTTATCCGAAGCGGTCTCCACAACCGATAAATATGGCGTCAAGACATACCCGAAACATTGGTATATGGGAGATATCAATCCTGCTGTGATTGAACACCTGCTTGAATCATATACCGGGGGGCTGGGAAAAACAGTGAACGGAATCGGTAAGACTATCTCGATGCTATGGAATGAAGACGCACGAGAGCTGAGGAATGTGCCGGTTGTGCGCAAGTTCATTCAAAGTGGCGGTGAGCGGGCCGAAGAACGCCGGTTCAGCAATGAATTTTTTAAGTTACGTGATGAGTATGAAGAATCAAAGAAATATCTTCGCAAACTCGGCGAACTTGACGATGACGGCGTTTTGGGCGTTGCCGACCGAGTGACTAAGTGGTCTGAAACCGATGCCGGGAAACGATACGAATTGCTTGATGAATACTTCCGCGACCTCAGAATGTATCAAAGAGAGCTTGATAATGAAGATAATGACAGCATTCGGAATCTGATACAGCATGACATCGATTCTGTCAGACATGAACTTGTTCAAAAGGTAGATTCAATCAATACAGGATTGAAGATGCGGAAATAGTTAAACAATGGGGAATGCTTATGTGGCTTATATTTGTGCCCGTAAGCATTCTTTCACCAAGGGGTGAAATCGGCAAGCCGGTGGATCCCCTCAAAAACAAAATTCAATGTCTAAAGAAAAGCTATACCGCATGAGCCGTGTGTGTCCCAAGGGAACAGAGGACGATATGGACACTGTTGCCACTTCAAAGCGGCGTGGCGACAGACGTGCGTTTGATGTGTTAATGGAAGCGCAGCACCATTGGAACAATATGGACCAATTCCGCCGCGATCGCGAGCGCAACAAACGCTATTGTTACGGCGACCAATGGAAAGACGTCATTCAGGTTGACGGCTGCACCATGACCGAGGAAGAATACATTGCAAAGCAGGGTAATGTTCCTTTGAAGAATAACCTGATACGTCGCCTTGTTAGAGACATTATCGGTGTATACCGTAAACAAGCAAAGGAGCCTACATGCTATGCACGAGCTCGTGAAGAACAGAAGCTTGGAGAAACCATGACAACTCTTTTACAATATAACATGGACTTAAATCGAATGATAGAAGTCTATGCCCGTACAATGGAAGAGTTTCTGATTGGCGGTTTGATCGTGCATAAAAAGTCATATAGCTGGCGTAACGAGAGAATGGATTGTTGGACCGACTACATAAACCCAAACAATTTTTTTATCGACAGTAATATGCGCGACTTCCGAGGTTGGGATGTGTCTTTCCTCGGAGAAGTCCATGATGTCTCTTTTGGGGCGCTGTGTGCGCAATTTGCCGAAAGCCCAGAAGATTATCGTCGCTTTAAGGAGATTTACGCCTTTGCGCACGAAAAGCAATACATCTCCAACTATGCCGAGCGATTCGGTTATTCGCGTCTTGAAAATTTCGATTTTCTTTTCACGAGTGACCCGACACTCTGCAGAGTTATTGAGGTGTGGCGGAAGGAGGCAAGGCCTCGTTATAGATGCCGTGACTATGCCAAAGGTGAGTTGTTCAAGATAGATATTGAAGACTATGATGAAATGGTCGGCAATGTCAACAAAATGCGTCTTATGCGTGGCCGTGCATTAGGTATGCCAGATGATGAAATTCCGCTCATTGAGGCAACTTGGATGATTGATCATTATTGGTATTATTACTATCTTACACCGTTTGGCCATATTCTGAAAGAGGGCGAAACACCATACGAACACAAGAGTCATCCCTATGTGTTCAAAGCGCACCCGTTCATCGACGGCGAAATACATAGCTACGTTGCAGATGTTATCGACCAACAGCGTTACACTAACCGCCTCATAACCCTCTACGACTTCATTATGAGAGCAAGTGCAAAAGGCGTGCTCTTGTTCCCAGAAGGATGCGAACCCGACGGCATGAGCATGGAAGATATTGCCGAGGAATGGGGCAAGTTTGACGGCATTGTCTATTATAAGCCGAAACCGGGCGTTGCGACTCCGCAGCAGATAGCCAACAATTCAACTCAGATAGGCATTACAGAATTGCTGAACTTGCAACTGAAATTCTTTGAGGATATTTCGGGCGTGAACGATGCATTGCAAGGGAACCCTGCATTTGCCGGACAAAGTGCGGCACACTACAACCTCCAAACACAAAATGCCACAACTTCGTTGTCCGATATTATTGATAGCTTCAGCCATTTTGTCAAGGACGGTGCAATAAAAGATGTGAAAAATATGCAGCAGTTCTATGATGACAAGCAAATTATTGAAATTGTCGGGAAGAATGCTTGGATAGAGGATAGATCGATAAGTAAACTCCGAGACATCGACTTTGATTTGCGAATTGTTGAAAGTACCAACACTCCTGGATTCCGTCAGATGGCAAACGATATACTTATGCAGCTATGGAAAGAACAGGCAATATCTGTCGAGCAGCTTCTTGAGCACGGCGACTTCCCGTTTGCCGATGATCTATTGCAGTCAATCCGCAGTCAGAAAGAACAGCTTGAGCAAGGGCAGACCCCGGATGCTATGTCGCCGCAACTGCAGCAGCAAGTACAGACCGGAGCGAATATGCAGAACGTTCAGGCCGCACGTCAGATGTTGATGAATCCACGGGCAGCAGCATAACAAATCTCCATATACGTAACAAGGGCGAGTAACCATTACTGGAATCGCCCTTTGTGCTATCGCTTATTCTTTGCCAAATCGCTACATTGCGTCTTCTTCACGTTGCCAACGGCGATAGGGTCGTGTGTCAGCGTGGCTATGCCCTGCAGGTCACGAACACTGTCAGGTCCATGATAGCCTACGTTATACTTTCCCATTTTTGCGACGCTGCTTTGTTGCGTTCTTTCTCGCCTTGCTCGAAAGCGATTTCGTCGATAAGCGGTCGGCCTCGACCCAAGCGAAGTATTGAATGACTTTCTTTTTACGGTCTTCGGGCGCGAGGTACTGATTACCGCCGCGGTAGCCGGTGCAGTAGAAGCACTCACGCACGAGGTCGAAGACGCGAGCGTCACGATGAATATAGTGTTTCATCTTGAGGCGACGGAAGTTGTAGCGGTCCATGATGACGAGCTTCTTGCCGCCGCTATGGTGCTGAGGCATGACGTAGTAGCGATGCCCTGTTTCACGATGAGCCTTGTCGGCCATCTTGATAGCCTCACGCAGTCTGAGGCTCGCTTTGAATTTTCTAAAGATATTCATAATTTATGTGATTAGAAAGTGGCGGCGGAAATAGGTTTCTTTTGGCCACGGTTAAACTTTTTCTTTACTGGGATTATTTTCGGAGTATCCATTTCAAAGAAACAGATATGCAGCCCTATCGCGCGAGTCATAAGCAAGTCGTCGTGCTTTCCTACGATAGCGCCATAAGAACCGTTCTGTCGCTTTTCATAGAAGATGTATTCTGCAAGACAACGCTCGTCGCGCTCTACATATAGGGCCTCTCGGATAACCTTGACGAGAGTCGAGATAATCATTGGCTTAGTTGACACGTTGGTATGGAAACCATAACGCTTTGGCGTACCCTCGACAATTTCTTCTTCGGATTGCTTGCGGGCATATAGGTTTGGATAGACATCCTTTACCTGATTGAGGATAAACTGTGATTGATCACCGTCAACATCACGCTCTTTGTCGTGCGTTTCGAGAGTATTACTTTCGATAACGAGCAAAGAGTTGTCATAGTAAGCTGCAATCTGTGCCGCTTTCCATGCCAAAAGGTCAATGTCGATATGGCCGTACCATTGAGCTACGACAACCGGCTTGCCTCCCTCGGCCATAAAGAGACGGTCGAAAACGACAATCACAGACCAGTCGGATTTATTCGAACGACCGCCGACATCGACAACGGTCAGATAACGGTCGGTAACACGCTCTTCAGGGTCAATCTCAGGGGGCGCCCATATCTGCAGCAGTCCTTGTTTGTCTTCGTGGAAGCGAAGATTTTGCAATGCATTTTTACCCTCATCGAAATCTGCATACACATCGCCAACCTGTAAGGGGGGCTTACATGTTGCTTTCAAAGCCTCAACCTGATATTTGTCGAACACACGGCTGCCGGTATGGACGAAAGCCTCGATGTCATCAGAGGGATATTCAGATGCCATTATAGCATGGTCGTTCGATTTTGCACGTTCATGAACGTACCAATTAATGGCTTCGAGCGTCGCACCCTTATTCCAAAGCCAATAGAGATAGCGGCCTGATTCCTCACGTTCCGAAGCGGCATTAGCATTAAGCCGATTATCGTAGAGCCATTGTGCGAAGTCGTGCTTCTCCTGTTCGGTTTCAAAATCGAGCGAATATTGCTCAATATCGAACCAAGAGACAAACATTGCTTCGAACTGCGATTTACCGGCTTTCGCTGCATCATACTCGATCTGAAAGAAGTTGCCGGTGCCGTTGGCTGTCGATTCATAGACGATCATTGTGTAAGGCTTATAAAGGACACCCGAACAGGCAGAGCGAACGATATCTTCAGGGGATTTCTTTTCGGTCTTTTCCCATATACCCACCTCAGAGCAGTGAACCAAGTTATAGTCACCGCCACGGCAGGAGTCGGGGTTCTTTGCCGTACCGATCTTGATTTTACAGTTGCGTTGGGGCACGGCGTGAATTAATCCCGAAAGTCCAACACCAACAAGTTTAGGCTCATGTTCGTCGTAATCATCGCCCAACTTATAAAGCATTTCCACCGGGTAGCGGTCGAGCATACGGTTGAACATATCTCGTATCTCGTCCGAGCCTGATGTTTGATGAGCGATAATAAGAGAGTTGAGTCCGACACGATGGACAAGTTGCAACCAAGCCATATAGAGCTGTGATGTAGTGGAGCCGCCCCACTGACGCGCTTTCAGTAGGATAAGGCGAATCGGTTTCTTTGCCGTGCGCAAATCTTCAAGGCGCTCAACGAAACGTCGTTGCGGACGAGTGAGCCGAAACAGCACATCCTCGCCACCACCCTTTTTCTTAATCCAAACGTAGGTAGCAGCCCAAAATGGGAAGTCATAACGACAGCGAATACGCACGAACTGATCTACCACCTTCAGGCGATCGACCTCATATTCTTCCTCATCGTCATATTCCATGCCGAGAGTGTCGCACAAAAACGACTCAAGAGAACCAGCTGCCAAAAGCTGACGCACAAGAGGAATCTTCCTCATGGCATCGGGCAACCACTGTCGCTTTATTGCAAAATCGTCAATAAAGAACTCGAAGCGAGAGCCGATAGATCCGTTGCCGGTTATGGGGTTAAAAGGAGCGTGAATTTCATCCAACCGCCCCTGATTTATCCTGATAATATCGGCTACTTCCTTCTGCATGGGATGGGCATATTGATGAAGCCGACGAAGAGCCCGGCCGCATAACAGTAAAGATGAAGCCAACCGTTGACAAGCGGAAATAAGAACCCGAGAGCGATGTAAATGGCCATACAGCAGTTATAGTAAAGTTTTCGCTTAACCTGATACGCTATCATACCAAGCAGGGCGAAGCACACCGCCGACAGACCGACGGTCGGGGTAGAGGTCAGAACCACATCGGGGGCGACTGTCGCGATAAGATATGCCACTACGATATGCCACCAGGCCACATCGTAGAGGAATAATATGGATATTAAACACCAAGCGTTGATGGCGGCATGAATGAGCGAGGTATGAAAGAACGAATAGCCGAGTCGTTGTAAGATATTACAGTCAGGACTAACGCCCACAGCACTCCAATCAGGCACATATATAAGTGCCGACAAAAGGATATAGCCGACTATCAACAAACCTGTTGTCTTTTCGATTTTTCTGCAAACCACTTCTTTCTTGCTTTAAGTATCAGAACACGCGCGCTTCCGGGCGCCAAGTAGAATTTTGGAGCAGGTTGTTCAATTACCGCTTCAATAAGCCGAGGTAAAGGCCAATCAATGCAAGACTGACGCAAGTGCACGACACGACGGTGAATCTCAAAAAACATTTCACGCTTATTGACTCTCATGTAGTTAAGGGTGTCGCCACGCATAATTTTTGCGACCACGACAGCTGCGCGAGAGGCAGAAACCCAAAAACGAGCGGCTGGCATTGAGACGACACGTTTGAACACTTCGGGCATAGATACGTGTCCGCACGTTTCCAAATAACGGAAGTATGCACGGAGTAAGTCGGACGTTCTCTCGTTATGAAATTCGCTTTTGCTACCGAAGTTTTTCATTGATTGGTCTACAAGACTCCAAAAAAGTAGGTTTATTATACTTTCAAATTTAGCACACAAGTGGTAAAAGATAAAAGTTACACTGTAATATTTGCGCGTATATTTGCGGATATAATAATACAGCAATTACTAAACCCAATCCATTATGGCTGAAAACGAAACAGTTAAAAGCAAACGCGACTTGACGTTGGAACGTATGAGGGGGCGCTACCCAGAAGAGCAATTCGACGACGACGAGCAGCTATTTGGACGAATTAACGACGATTACGACCAATACGACAAGGAGCTTGCGGGCTATAAGGAGCGCGAGGGCAAGTTCTCGGACATGTTCACGTCCGACCCACGTTCGGCACGACTGATGATGAGTTGGAAAGACGGAGACGACCCCGCGGTAGCCCTCATACGCCTCTACGGCGATGACATCAAAGATGCGATCGACGACCCCGACAAGCAGGAAGCGATAGCCCAAGCCAACAAAGAATACATGGAGCGCGTGGCCAAAGAAAAGGAATACGAAGACCAGTATTCTACCAACCTTGCAGAATCGCTGACGTTGCTCGAAAAAGTCCAACAGGAAAAAGGGCTCAGTGATGACCAGATAGACGACGCAATGGCGTGGTTCATCGGCGTTGCCAAAGACGCGATGTTAGGCAAATTCTCGCCCGAGACAATCGAAATGATAATCAAGGCCCAGCACTACGACGACGACGTTGCACAGGCCGGAGAAGAAGGTGAGGTGAGAGGCCGTAACACCAAAGTCACCGAAGAATTACGAAAGCCTATGCGAGGTGACGGCACAGCTCAGCTCGACGGCAAGAACGGCGTTGGCCGTCGTGGGCCTCAAATGCCCGACATGGGAGCCATTGAACGTTTCGGCGACGGCAACATGAGCATCTTCGAACGCGGAGGCGAGAAGCGTACACCCATAAAGCGATAAATCAACTCAATAACAACCTAAATTACAAAACTCAATGGAAACAGTTAAAAAGACAGCTCGTTTTCTGCTCAGTTTCATGCTGAGCATGATTGCGTTCTTTGCGGGAGCAAGCTCCGGGGTTTATATGGCCGCTGCCAGCAACCTCCCCGACGCGGGTAAGACTACAGGCGGTGCTGACGCCACAGGTGGCGCCGATGGTATCGCGACCGAGACGCAGGGACGCGCCGATGGCGATCCCAATTTCTACATGCAGGACATCGACAAGCGCATTGTGAAGATTCGCCCGATGGCAACGCCTATCGATCAGATTTCGCGCTACGCCAAAGCCTCATCCTGCTCATCGTTCGAAGTGAAGTATTACAGCGTTGGCACACGTCCTATCTCGTGTAAGACAAATGCCGCTGTAACCGCACAGACAACCGGCGCCTCAATCGCCCTGCCCGTAGACGACGCCAACATGTTCACGCTCGACGACACTATCCGCGTCGTAGGCGTGAAAGGCAAATATGACGACAAGGGCGTTGCATACCCCACTGACAGCGACAATGTGCCCGACCTCGTGCTCTGCGTATGCGGCAAGAGCGACTCCACCAATATGCCGACAGTCTACGCCGTCAACGGCAATAAGGATGCAACGACCGGCTACTCTACGCTCGTCCCCACCATCCCCAGCGGCACAACGCTTGTGCGCATGGGTAAGGCTTGTGGCGAACTTGATGTGCAGACAGGCCGATTCAACAACATCCCCATGCCGGAGGTTCAGTATTGCCAGAACTTCATGATTCAGGTAGAGCAGTCTACATTCGACAAGATTGCCGCCAAAGAAGTGAATTGGAGTTTTTCTGACATTGAAGAGGATGGTATCTATGACATGCGGCTCTCGCAGGAGAACACCTATCTGTTCGGCGTGCGTAACGTTATCAAGCACGTTGCCAAAGAGGGCATGAATACATGGTTTACCGGCGGCATTTGGTATATGGCCGGTAAAGATATTGAAGTCGGCGTATGGGACGCAGACGCAAAATGCGCTGTCATCACCGACGACAACCTTGTCGACATAACCAAAGACCTCTTTGTCGGCACAGGCATCGGCAACAAGCGCAAGATTCTTTTCTGCGGTTCAGATATGCTATCGGCATTCTCGAAAATCAAGAGCGAGAAATTCCGCCTGAAAGACACTGTGGAAGTGTGGAATCTGAAATTCAAATCATGGGACACCGACTTCGGAGAGGTGCTGACAATCCACCACGAACTGTTTGATGCAAACGGTATGAGCGATTACGGTTTCGCGATGGATCCCGAATATCTGTCAAAGAAAACCCATGTATCGTGGGCGCGTAATGTGCTTGACCTCAAGACCGCCGGTATCCGCAACACAGACGCTGTAGTGATTCAGGAAGTCGCGTGTCTCTATCTGCGCTACGCGAAGGCACACGCCCGTATGCGCCTCGCACAGCCCCCTACAACGGCGGCTGACGGCGGCGAAGTATCGCAGGCCAGCAGCGGTCAGGGTAACGGCCGACAAAACGCAGAGGCTACAACACAAGAATAAGCTGAAAAAGGGTGGACGGTAAAACCAACCGCCCGCCCTTTTTCTATAATACATCAAACAAAAAACAGCAATGAAGAAGTACATCGCCAAGACCAATGTCAGCATTAACGTGGTGCTGGCAACAGGGGCAAACCGCCATATAGCTTTCAATGCACTCACCGGCGGCGGCAGTGTCTATTACACGGATGACCCCGAAATAATAGTGGCCATGGAGCGACACTACAAATATGGCAAACTTTTTCGCGTGGACACAAAATATGTGCCGGAAAAGCAACGCACCAAGCCCACAAGCATCTCCAAGTCTACGGCTACGGCCGCACCCTCAGCACAGACAGCACTTGTCACGACATCGACACCGTCCGAAGGATCAGTAGTGCCAGATGAAGAAGATGCCGATGCCGAAGAATCCGAAGGCAGCGGCCAAACAACTATAGTCGTGTCAGATCCGGATGCAGCCAAAGCTTATCTTGCCGACCACTTCGGCCTGAGCCGCACCAAGCTCAAGAGCCTTAAAGCTATCAAGGACGCCGGCGTCGCACACGGCATAATCTTCGACGGAATATAAAACAGAGTCGCCATGATATACACGTTAACTGAAATTGCGCGAGATGTTCGTATTACCATAGACCAAAACATGACGAGCGAGCAGTTGTTGGCGACAGAGGACTTAGAAACACTGTCGCTTGAGGACATCATTCGCTCCAAAATCGTCGAGGCAGTCCGTCGTGTTGAATCCACCGCCCCCGTGCACTTTTTGGAAGAGGGCCACAACTTCGGCGACGCTGTTTATTGGGGCGAGCATGAAAGCGGCTGGGTTCTTTTGCCGGACGACTTTATGCGTCTGATAGCTTTCCGTATGAGCGACTGGGAGCGAACGGTCTATGCTGCAATTTCGGTTAACGATCCCCAATACGAAAAACAATCGTCTCGCTACAAAGGTATACGTGGCAACGTTCAGAAGCCTGTGTGTGCCATAGTCAACCGCGCCGAGGGCAAGGCACTTGAATTTTTTTCATGCAACAGTGAGGATGCCTATGTTTCACGAGCTTCATACGTGCCATACCCACACATTGACAAGGAAGGCGGTGTAGATATCAGCAAGCGTTGTTATATCGCAGTCGTCTACACCGCAGCAGCATTAGTATTAATCACCTATGGTCAGGACGACAAAGCAACGGCATTAACCGAATTAGCAAAATCAATATTTGAATGACTAAGCCCATACCAACAAAACAGATAGACGGCGATGTAGCTGTCGGCCGCAATATCGCCGCCGGAGGCGACGCCAACGTTCAGGGGAGCGCACGCGTAGGACACGACCTCATTGTGGAAGGCTACCTTGTCGCAAAAAACATAAAGAGTCCCTGTAAAGGACTGTTCAAAACCGCTGCCATACTTAAGGAATGCTTTCCCCGGCCGCATGACGGCTGGTGGGCCATGGTCGGAACATCAGTGCCGGCATCCGTGTATGTGGCCGAGGGGGGAGAATGGGTCGCCACAGGTGGGGTTGCTCCGACAAAAGAAGGCATGGACATCTATACGCAGTCTCTTGAGAACGAAAAAGGAAAAGCGGGTGGCATCGCTCCGCTCGATGCGTCTGCTAAAGTGCCGCTTGCCAATCTGCCACTTCGGACTGTTGAGGTGGCGGTGTTTCACTCCTTCGTCCATGTGGGAGCAATCCTGAACATTACTTCTGAGCACAAATCTACAGATAACGACTACGGTGCCATATATGACCCGGAAAGGAAACGTTTCTATCTGATGGGCATCGGGCAGCAGAATCCGAACATCGATGTCACACTCATTCAGGCCTATGGTTATTGGGCGGATGAAGACATTTTCGGAGCGGAGCCGGCCGAGGGATATGGAAGAGAACCTGTCGGATTCAAACTCTACAGATGTGCGACTGACGGCGGCCTCTACTATTGGGACGGCACCGACCTTGTCGACTTCAATAAAGAAGTCAACGACGCGCTCGATTTGCATAAGGATGACATCAATAATCTGGAAAACGAAGTCGAGAACATCAAGACGGCTTCGACGGAGTTATCTGATACGGTATCGACGTTGCAGGATGATTGCAGAGACACGGCTAGCGATGTCTCTGCTCTCAAAGCTGCCATCGAGATACGCTGCGATGATCTGCTCAAAGGCGGTACGTGGACGTGGGGATTGGCAGCCACCAAACCCACCGATATCAAAGCGGGGCGCCGAATAAAGTTACATTATGGTGACGACGCCGACACTGACATTGAAGGTGTTGTTCTGAGTGTTGAGACTGGGAAGAATCAGTTTGAGGTTGCTGTCTATGACGGCGCGACGAAATCGGCAGGAATGCTCGTGCTGGTGTTCACCATCGGAACTACCGCCAAGACCATGACGGCGAAGCGGCTTGTGGAGAGCACCGACGCGAGGCTGAAACATATATATAACGTTCGGTTCACATACGATGCGGACGGCGCAAAATCGACATGGAACGCCGGAGTGGAAGCGGGCGTTGTCCGGCAGGGCGACGAGCTGCGCTGGCTGGAAGGGGAGAACGGCGGGATCTACGACGTTTTCGCAACCGTTGTAGGAGAAACCAATCGAGATCTCTGCGCTGTCTATTTCATGGAAGAAGAGCAGCAGCAGACATTGAGGGTTATATGGCTCTGCTACGATGGGAGCGTGTTAGAGACAACCTTCGACAGCGCTGACGTGATTTCCGATGCTCTCAATAAAAAGCAGGACAGCCTTATCGATTCCGACGACATCACCGTTGGCATTAACAACAAACTGTCGCTGACGGAGAAGCACGTCAGGAAAAACCATACGATCACGCTGACACGCGTGGCGGATCTCAGATATTCATGGAGCGGAGCGGCTCTGGGCGACATCCGTCAGGGGGACATTCTGACATGGACAGACACAGACGAGATGTTCAGAGCAGTTGTTTTCGGAGAACGGACTTCGGGCACACGCCGCGAGGTTTGCGCCATGTTCACGCGCGACGGTGACGAGGCGATAGAGTTCAGCCTGTTGTGGCTCCATGAAAACGGGGAGGCCTACGAGACGGTTTTCGACAGCTCGCAGACACTGGCAGGGCAGTTCGCAGCGTGCCAGAATAAGCTCACGGACACGGCGGATATTCAGGTCAGAGCCGCGGCGAGGCCGTCAGGGCAGCACTATACCCCCGACGGCCTTTACCTAAAAGACTCAGCGAAGCGGGCGGTGTTCAACGATATGTTTGACGCTGAGGGGACTATTTCCAACCGAACGCATAGCGCCCGGCCGGTAACCGCGAAGTATGATCCTGAA